>ENA-ORTS01002194-ORTS01002194.1-human-gut-metagenome-genome-assembly--contig:-NODE-2194-length-11996-cov-3.508919_pt1 | contig 11996 bp, 10 predicted proteins | sample MGYA00241911_ERZ509186 | MGnify/ENA primary metagenome ERZ509186 (study PRJEB26280, sample SAMEA2338852) | human gut metagenome | biome: human gut; feature: human-associated habitat; material: faeces...
ACCCAAAAATAATAAAAGTACTGAAGCAATCATTAATGAGAGAAAAACCAAATTTCAATATTTTAATGAAGATGAAATAGAAGAATTGTTAAAAATATTTAAAGATACTAGATACTATAGCATTATACTATTTGCACTTGGTACAGGAATGAGAAAAGGAGAAATTTTAGGTTTACAATGGTCAGATATAGATTTTGAGAATAAAGAAATACATGTGCTACATAATTTAAGTCATGTTGCTAACATCTCTGAAAATGGGCAAAAAAATTATTCTACAGTATTACAAACACCTAAAAGCAACAATTCTATAAGAGTTATACCTATGTCAAATAAAATATTTAGTTTATTAAGTTCTTTGCCTCGCAAATCAAATTATGTTTTTTGTAATGACAAAGGTTCTCATTTTGATATAAAATGGACTGAAAAGTTTTGGCACAATAAATTAAAAAATACTAATATGAAAGATAAAAGATTTCACGATTTAAGACATACATTTGCAACTATGCTTTTATTAAACGGTGCCAATCTAATTCAGATTAAAGAATTATTAGGACATTCATCAGTCAAAATAACAGAAATGTATCTTGACGCTTTACCGAAATCTAAAACAGAAATTATTAATAAAATAGATTATTTATTAAACTAAAGTGTTAAAAAAGTGTTAATTGTAAAAATAGCAAGGTATTACAAATTCATGTAACCCTTGCTATTACTGTATTTATTATTCAATTATATCAGAAACAACTCCTGATCCAACTGTTCTTCCACCTTCACGAATAGCGAAGTTTAATCCGTTTTCGATAGCGATTGGAGTAATAAGTTCGATTGTCATGTTTACGTGATCTCCTGGCATAACCATTTCTGTTCCAGCTTCTAGTTCGATAACACCTGTAACGTCTGTTGTTCTAAAGTAGAATTGTGGTCTGTATCCATTGAAGAATGCAGTATGACGTCCACCTTCGTCTTTAGTTAAAACGTATACTTGTGCTTTGAATTTTGTATGTGGATGTATAGATCCTGGTTTTGCAAGAACTTGTCCTCTTTCAACATCTGTTCTTTGAACACCTCTTAATAATGCTCCGATATTGTCTCCAGCTTCAGCTTGGTCAAGTGTTTTCTTGAACATTTCAACACCTGTAACGATAGTTTTTGTAGAAGGTTTAATTCCAACGATTTCAACTTCGTCTTGAATCTTAACTTGTCCTCTTTCAACTCTACCAGTAACAACTGTTCCACGACCTGTTATTGTCATAACATCTTCGATAGGCATTAAGAATGGCTTATCTACTGGTCTTGCTGGTGTTGGGATATAAGTATCAACTGCGTCCATTAATTCTTTAATGCATTGATATTCTGGTGCATTTGGATCTGTTGATGTACTTTCTAGTACTTTTAATGAAGATCCTTTTATAACTGGAATTTCGTCTCCTGGGAAACCATATTCTGATAATAGGTCTCTAACTTCCATTTCAACTAATTCTAATAATTCTGGATCATCAACCATATCACATTTGTTTAGGTAAACAACGATGTATTTAACACCAACTTGTCTAGCTAGTAATATATGCTCTCTTGTTTGAGGCATTGGTCCATCAGCTGCAGAAACAACTAATATAGCACCATCCATTTGAGCAGCACCAGTGATCATGTTCTTTACGTAGTCTGCGTGTCCTGGGCAGTCAACGTGAGCATAGTGTCTTTTTGCTGTTTCATATTCAACGTGAGCAGTATTAATTGTAATACCTCTTGCTCTTTCTTCTGGAGCACCATCGATTTGATCGTATGCTTCGTATTTAGCTTGTCCTAATAAGCTTAAGTATTTTGTAATAGCTGCTGTTGTAGTAGTTTTACCGTGGTCAACGTGACCAATTGTACCAATGTTTACGTGTGGCTTTGTTCTTACAAATTTTTCCTTTGCCATTTAATTTTCCTCCTTTTTAGTTAGTCTTGAGTCTTGCTCATGACTATTTATATTTAAAATTAATATCTTATTTCACACCTGCATTTTACTATATTTTCAAGTAAAATGCAAGTGTTATTTTTGTTTTCACAATATATACATATTTGTATATTATTCTGCTTTCTTAGATCTAGAAGCAACTATTTGCTCTAATACAGACTTTGGAACTTCTTCGTAATGGCTTGGTTCCATTGAATATGTTCCTCTACCTTGTGTCTTAGAACGTAAGTCTGTTGCATAACCAAACATTTCTGAAAGTGGAATAAATCCTCTTATTATTTGGTTACCGTTTCTAGCTTCCATTCCTTCCATTCTACCACGTCTAGAGTTAATGTCTCCAATAACATCTCCCATGTATTCTTCAGGAACAGTTACTTCAACCTTCATTATAGGCTCTAATATAACAGATTTTGCTTGCTTACATCCTTCTTTGAAAGCCATAGATGCAGCAATCTTGAATGCCATTTCAGATGAGTCAACTTCATGGTAAGAACCATCAACTAATGTTGCTTTGAAGTCTATAACTGGGTATCCAGCTAATATACCACTCATAGCAGATTCTCTTAATCCATCTTCGATTGGTTTGATGTATTCCTTTGGAACGGCACCACCAACGATTTTGCTCTCGAATTGAACTCCAGAACCTGGCTCTAATGGTTCCATTTCGAACCATACATCACCATATTGTCCGTGTCCACCAGATTGACGAACAAACTTACCTTGAACTTTAACCTTATTTCTGATTGTTTCCTTGTAAGAAACTTGTGGCTTACCAACTGTACATTCAACTTTGAACTCTCTCTTTAATCTGTCTACGATGATATCTAGGTGAAGCTCACCCATACCAGCGATGATTGTTTGTCCAGATTCTTGGTCTGTCCATGTTTTGAATGTTGGATCTTCTTCAGCAAGTTTTGCTAAAGCTATTCCCATTTTTTCTCCATTAGCCTTGTCTTTTGGCTCGATAGCTATATCGATAACTGGCTCTGGGAATTCCATTGATTCAAGTATAATTGGGTGATCTGGATCACATAATGTATCACCTGTTGATACATCTTTTAATCCAACTGCTGCTGCAATATCTCCTGCATAAACTTTTTCAATATCTTGTCTATGATTTGCATGCATTAATAGGATTCTTCCTATTCTGTCTTTCTTATCCTTTGTAGCATTTAAAATAGTAGTTCCCGTTGTACATGTTCCAGAGTAAACTCTAAAGAAGCATAGTTTTCCAACATATGGATCTGTCATTATTTTGAATGCTAATGCTGCAAATGGAGCATTGTCATCAGTCTTACTTTCAACTTCGTTTCCATCTTCATCAACACCTTTGATGTTTGGAATATCAAGTGGTGATGGTAAGTAGTCAACGATTGCATTTAATAATTCTTGAACACCCTTGTTCTTGTATGATGAACCACATGTCATAAGAATTAGAGCGTTTGATATAGTTCCTTTTCTTAATCCTGATTTGATTTCAGCTTCAGATAGTTCTTCACCATCTAAATATTTCATCATTAATTCATCATCTTGTTCTGCTGCTGCTTCAATCATTTCTTGTCTATATTTTTCAGCATCTGCTTTCATATCTTCAGGAATATCACATTCTTCAATGTCTTTTCCTAAATCATCTTTATGAATAAATGCTTTCATTTTTATTAAGTCAACAATTCCTTTGAAATTGTCTTCTGCACCTATAGGCAATTGGATTGGAACTGGATGAGCTCCTAATCTTTCTTTTATTTGGTTTATACAACCATAGAAATCAGCACCAGTAATATCCATTTTGTTTACATATACCATTCTTGGTACCATGTATTTATCAGCTTGTCTCCAAACTGTTTCAGATTGTGGTTGAACTCCACCTTTTGCAGCAAGTACTAGAACAGCACCGTCAAGAACTCTTAAAGATCTCTCAACCTCAACTGTAAAGTCAACGTGTCCTGGGGTATCGATAATGTTTATTCTATTACCTAACCAGTGGCAAGTTGTAGCAGCTGATGTAATTGTAATACCTCTTTCTTGCTCTTGGGCCATCCAGTCCATAGTAGCAGCACCATCATGAACCTCACCTATTTTGTGTGTTCTTCCTGTGTAGAAAAGTATTCTCTCTGTTGTTGTTGTCTTTCCTGCATCAATGTGAGCCATTATTCCTATATTTCTTGTTTTCTCTAAAGGAAATTCTCTTCCGTCTCCGGCCATATTTTTTCTTCCTTTCTAAATAATTTTTTCTTTTAATATACATGTAAAATTTCAACTAGAAGCAAGTATAACAAGGCAACCGAATCAAAAATAACGGAGGCGTACGTGGTGTACGTCGAGTATATTTTTAGATGAAGGTTAACGAAGTTAGACGACGCTTATAGTTTAAATTTTTAAAATTTGTAGTGAGCAAAAGCTTTATTAGCTTCAGCCATCTTGTGCATATCTTCTTTCTTCTTGAAAGCTCCACCGTTTCCAGCTACAGCATCCATTATTTCTCCAGCTAATTTTTCAGACATTGTTTTTTCATGTCTCTTTCTAGCATATGAAACTAACCATCTAAGTCCTAATGTTTGTCTTCTTTCTGGTCTAATCTCTAATGGTACTTGGTATGTAGCACCACCAATTCTTCTAGCTTTAACTTCTAGAACTGGCATTACGTTGTTTAGTGCTGCTTCAAATACTTCTATTGGATCTTTTTGCTCTTTTTCTTTAATGATGTCAAATGCATCATAAACTATACCTTGAGCAACTGTTTTTTTACCATCTAGCATAACATTGTTAATCAATTTTGTAACAACTTTGCTATTATATATTGGATCTGGTAAAACTTCTCTTTTTGCTATAAATCCTTTTCTTGGCACTTTTCTTCCCTCCTTATAAAATTGATACTATTTTCTCTTACCTAGTATCTTCGGTACTCTAAAAAGTTTAATACTAAGCCTTCGGCTTTTCTTCTTAAAACATTTCTAGTTTAGTGCTATATATCTATGCTAAATTTAAGAACCTTAAATTAGTAAGTTATATGCACCTTCTAAGTATTTTGAATTTTTATTTTTTAGGGCGTTTTGCTCCATACTTAGATCTTCCTTGCATTCTGTCTTTAACACCTGCTGTATCTAAAGTTCCTCTTATAATATGGTATCTAACACCTGGAAGGTCTTTTACTCTTCCTCCTCTTATAAGAACAACACTGTGCTCTTGTAAATTGTGTCCGATTCCTGGAATATAAGATGTTACTTCGTATCCGTTTGAAAGCTTAACTCTGGCAACTTTTCTTAAAGCTGAGTTTGGCTTCTTAGGTGTAACAGTTTTTACTACAGTACATACACCTCTTTTTTGTGGAGATCTTCTATCTGTTGTTTTCTTTTTCATAGAATTGTATCCATGTTGTAAAGCTGGTGATGTTGACTTTGTTGTAGTAGTTTTTCTTCCTTTTCTTACTAATTGATTAATTGTTGGCACTTAAATTTCACCTCCTAATTTTAATTTACTAGCACAATAAAATAAAGCTATTTATACTAGCTTTATTATTTTACCATATCATGCCACTAAAGTCAATGAATTATTATGAAATTTTTCCAGTTTCCGTAAGTATTTAGCACTATTCTAAAGTAATCTTTCCAATCTCGTTTCTGTACTTCATTTACATTCACTATATCTATGTTCTCCAATATTTCGCCATTTATTTTTACCGTTAGTTTTCCCATTACATTCCATTGTTCCACCGGGGCCTCTATTTCTGTTAATGCATTAATTGAGTATTCAATTTTATCGTTATCGCAGATTGGTATTGTTGCTTTTTCTATCGTCCCTAATGCTAATTTAGGATTGCTTTGTTTTCCTTTTATTATTAAAATTCGTTTCTCGTTTATATTTTTCCATTTATTAAATTCTTCTATTATTTGTTCTTCCAAATTGTACATTTTATATTTTGAAAAAGTATATTCTATTAAATTCACACTATCTTTTGTTCTGTCTTTTTTGGTATCTGCTCCCAAAACTATTGTAATTATATCCATGTTATTTCTTTTGGTTTCCGTTACTAAGCATCGCCCCGCATTGTTTGTAAAGCCTGTTTTTACACCTACCACACCGTTTAGTACACCTAATAACTCGTTAGTGTTGTTTATTTGCCTTGACTGATTATTTATGTATATCGTTGTTGATTTTGTTCCTACTATTTTTGCAAAAGTCTCATTATCCATTGCATAATCTGTAAGTTTTGCAAGCTCTAACGCAGTAGTATAATGGTTTGCATCATCTAGTCCATGAGGTGTTACAAAATGTGTATTTGTAAGTCCAAGTTCAATGGCCTTCTCATTCATTAATTCTGCAAATTCTTTTACACTCCCACCAACATGTTCTGCTAATGCTACGGCAGCGTCGTTTCCCGACCTTAGCATAAGTCCGTATAACAAATCTCTTACACTAGCCTTGTCTCCTCTTTTTAGTCCTAACCTTGAGCCACCTGTTCCACCTGCTTTTGCACTTACAGTTACTGTCTCATTCAAGTCTGCTTTTTCTAATATGACTATTGTAGTCATTATCTTTGTTGTGGACGCCATGGCAGATTTAATATCTTCATTTTTTCCTATTATCATACTTTTTGAGATTCTATCGTAAACAATATATCTTCTAGAATTTGTTTTTGGAAGTTCAGACACATTTGAAGCTGTAACTTCTATTGTATCTTCAAAATCAACCTCGTTATCCACATCATCTGCACAGACAGTGGAAAAGTTAAGTAAAATTAGCAGGAAAATAAGCATACTATATAATATTTTCTTCATTATCGTCTCCCTTATAGCTACACAATTTATTAAATTATAACTTTTTATCTCATTATTAATAGATATTTATTTTTCTCAAATTTATTACTGCTTTTTACTTTCTACAAAAATAAAACATCCAAAATTGAAGCATTTCGTTGCTCATTTTTGGATATTATTCATTATATTTTTTAGTTTTATGTAAACTTTTATGTTTAACTGCTAGTGGCGTTTTCTCCCACCACCTCCCTAGCTCATTGTTTTTTCATTCATTTTTTCTACTTGCTTAAATTCCAAGCATCATTCGTTTTCTCTCCTGTTAGGAGACTAGATGGTAGAGAAACTACGGGGCGAAGACCATAGCTGTTGCTCGTAAGAGGGTTGTTGAACGAGTAGAACACGTAATTACCGTAAGTATTCGTGTCCGCAAAGCGAAGACCAAAGTAAGCAAAGTCAGAGTAAGTACCGACATAGCGCGCAGCCACCCAATAGTGGTTTGAATTGCTTAATACACTTGCTGCATCTCCATAATTTGCTGGACTTATTGGTATATTGTAATATGTTTGCGTTACTGTTAATACTTTATTATCTGCTTGTTTTGATGTCTTATCTGTTAATGGACTTGTTGTTTCTACACTTTCTTCATATGGATCATTTCCACTGTCTTTATTTGGTTGAGCTATTGTGCTTACATTTTCTGCTGTTACATTTACTCCTGCTCCTTTTTGTCCATCATATAATAATGGGTAATAACTATAACTATCTGTATATGTCTTTGTTGTTCCATATTGCACTGCATTAGAATATCCATTTCTTGCTGTTATTCCTGGTGCTGTTAAGTGTTTCTCCATATCTAATAAATTTATATTTCTTGCTTTTACATTTAATGTACTATTACTATACAATTCTTCACATATCTTATTCATTATATATGGCCCATTATGATATCCTAATGCTCCATAAAATTTTACTGTACTACTTGTTGGATTTGTACTTATTATATCTACCGTATCATTTTCTTTATCTACATTTAATACTTTCCATGTTAACCCTGTTGTTTGGGCTATTGTTTGATTATTACTCTTGTAGTCTCCACTATATGCTGATGAAAGAGAATAACTCCCAGCCGAATCATATGTGTAGTTTACGCTATCCCCTATTTGAATATCATCTATCGAAAATTCTCTAAATTGATTTACTTCTACACTTACTTCTTTTGTATATGCTGTTCCATTTACTGTTCCTGTTACTGTAAATTTATATGTTCCATTTTCTGTTACTGCATATGGTACTTCTGGACTTACTGTTGTTGTTCCTCCAGATATTGTACTCTCAATCATTATGTATAATGTTGTACCTTTTCTTGTACTTGCTTCTCCTAGACTTGAGCCTGCTCCCGTACTATCTGATACTACTCTTATTGCACCTACCTTTACACTTGGCGTTGGTGCTACTGGCTTTTTTACTGTTATTGTATAATCTTTTCCTTCTACTTTTTTTGTTATTGTTATTGTTCCATCTCCATTATCTGTTACTCCGTCTATTCTTCCTTCTGTTACTTTTTCTTGCAAGAAACTTTCCAATGTTTCATCTTTTGATGCTAATTGATATTCTAATACCAATCTGTTCATCTCTTCTTCTGCACTCGCTTGTTTTGTTGCTGCTGCCGCCTCTTTTGCCTTTTTTATTATTCCATCATCTCCTAATACGGTATTGATACTTACTCCTGCTAGTATCATCAGCACTACAATTGTAATTACTAATGCTATTAATGTTATTCCGTTTTTCCGTTAATTTTTTTACTTTTTCTTTGTCTCTTGTGACTTTTTGCATTTTTCTTCTTCCTTTCATTTATTTTTTGTAGTTTCAATACTTATTTTGTCTTTTTTAGGTATTTTTACTACATATTTAATTTTAAATTAAGAAAGTAAAAAAAGCAATAGTTTTTGAATAAAATTTTCTTTTTTGTGATATTTTAATTACTGGTTTTATATTTTAGGCTGTATTTTTATGTATTTTAGTTCACTTTTTTATTTTATTTCATCATGGTATCATATTAAAAGGTAGGTGATTTTTTTGTTAGTTAATAATGAAGACATTTTAAATGTTTTAGGAAAAAATATAAAAAAAGTAAGAAAAGAAAAAGGCTATACTCAAGACTATGTTGCAGAACAAATAAATATATCAACAGACTTACTTAGAAGCATTGAAAACGGTAGAAACATTGGCAGTATTACGACATTGCTAAATATCTGTAATTTTTTACAAGTTTCTCCTAATACACTATTTTCAGAACTCCTGAATTTTAAAGAAGATACTTTGGACTCTTCTTTATTAAATCTAACACATCAACTATCGAATGAAGATAAAAATATTTTAAAAGAAATAATAATCCATATAGATAAAAACTATTAAAATAGAGACAACTTTTTAATTGTCTCTATTTTTTGTGTATCATAAGTCAATTTGTTTTTGGCTTTACACAAATTTTCCGATATACTTGTGTATTACAGCTATATTTTTCTCGATTTTCTTAGCTTTTTCTGAGCCTTTAATGTATTGAAACTACTGAATTTAAGCGCTTTTAAATTATTTCATAGCTTCTTCTACTGCAACTGCTATTGAAACTGTAGCACCAACCATAGGGTTGTTACCCATTCCTATTAATCCCATCATATCAACGTGAGCTGGTACTGATGAAGAACCTGCAAATTGAGCATCTGAATGCATTCTTCCCATTGTATCTGTCATACCATAAGAAGCTGGTCCTGCAGCCATGTTATCTGGGTGTAATGTTCTTCCTGTTCCACCACCTGATGCAACTGAGAAATATTTCTTTCCTTTTTCATAGCATTCTTTTTTGTATGTTCCAGCAACTGGATGTTGGAATCTTGTTGGGTTTGTAGAGTTTCCTGTTATAGATACGTCTACGTCTTCATAATGCATTATTGCAACACCTTCACGAACATCATTAGCTCCATAGCATCTTACTTTTGCTCTTTCTCCATCTGAGTAAGGAATTTCTTCTACTATTGTTAATTTTCCTGTATAATAATCAAAGCTTGTTTTTACATATGTAAATCCATTAAATCTTGATATTATTTGTGCTGCATCTTTTCCTAAACCGTTTAATATAACTTTTAATGGTTCTTTTCTAACTTTGTTAGCTGATTTTGCAATACCTATTGCACCTTCTGCTGCTGCAAAGCTTTCATGTCCTGCTAAGAATGCAAAGCATTTTGTTTCTTCTGATAAAAGCATTGAAGCTAAGTTTCCATGTCCTAATCCAACTTTTCTATCATCTGCAACTGAACCTGGTACACAGAATGATTGTAGTCCTTCTCCGATTGCTTTAGCTGCATCTGCTGCTTTTGTGCAACCTTTCTTTATAGCTATTGCTGCACCTACTGTGTAAGCCCAGCAAGCGTTATCAAAACATATTGGTTGAATTGATTTAACCATTTCAACTGGATCAAATCCTTTGTCTTGACAAATTTTTCTTGCTTCTTCTAAATCTTTTATTCCATATTTATTTAATACGGGCATAATCTGATCTATTCTTCTTTCATAACCTTCAAATGTTACTGCCATATTATTTGCTCCTTTCATACCTCATAATTATTCTTGTCTTGGATCTATATATTTTACTGCATCAGCATATCTTCCATATGTTCCTGTAGCTTTCTCTATAGCCTCTTTAGGATCCATTCCGCCTTTGATAAAGTCCATCATTTTTCCAAAGTTTAATGCTTTGTAACCTATTATTTGATTATCTTTATCTAATGCTTGGCTTGTTATATATCCTTCTGTAACTTCTAGATATCTTGGTCCTTTTAATGATGTTGAGTATATTGTTCCTATTTGAGATCTGTGACCTTTTCCTAAATCTTCAAGACCTGCACCTATTGTAAGTCCACCTTCTGAGAATGCAGATTGGCTTCTTCCATATACTATTTGTAAGAATAATTCTCTCATAGCTGTATTTATAGCATCACATACTAAGTCTGTGTTTAGTGCCTCTAGTATTGTTTTACCTGTAAGTATTTCACCAGCCATGGCTGCTGATTGTGTCATTCCAGAGCATCCTATTGTTTCTATTAATGCTTCTTGTATTACACCTTCTTTTATGTTTAATGTTAATTTACATGCTCCTTGTTGTGGTGCACACCAACCAATACCATGTGTTAATCCTGAAATATCTTTAATTTCTTTTGCCTTAACCCATTTTCCTTCTTCTGGAATTGGGGCTGGTCCATGATTTACGCCTTTTGCAACTGTGCACATTTTCTCTACGTCTTTTGAATAAATCATATTAATTGCTCCTTTCAATACTATAAAATTACGCGTTACCTTCGTAACAGATACATTATATTACAAAATTCTACATTTTTCAATTTTTTTAGCAAAATTTTTATTAAAATCCCGTTCTTGGTAATTTCTTTTCTTGCACAACATTGTAAATAGTTGAAACAGCTGTGTCTTTTGAACTAACTCTGTAATCTTGATTATAGCCTTCTAGTACAGTACTATTCTCTATTTTAGTATCATTCTCAAGATTCTCATTTGTTTTCATTATTATATGTGGCTTTTTCTCTGATTTGAAACCGACATCAACATTTCCGAAATAAATTTTTATTTCTGTAATTTTTTCATCTTTTTCTAGTTTGGGAAAGAATTAAATTTTGGCAAGGCAAACGAGTTTAAAATTTATGAGGCGTACGCGGGTACGTTGATTAAATTTTAGTTTTAGTTTGACGCCGCCAAAATTGTAATTTCATTCAAATTACATGTAATCACGAAGCTTCTTACTCCTACTAGGATGCCTCAATTTTCTAAGTGCCTTAGCCTCAATCTGACGAATTCTCTCACGAGTAACATTAAACTCCTTACCAACTTCCTCCAACGTTCTAGACTTACCATCCTCAAGACCAAAACGCAATTTAAGAACCTTAGCCTCTCTAGGAGTAAGAGTATTCATAACCTCTTCCAATTGTTCTCTAAGCATAGTATAAGAAGCCGCATCATGAGGAGCAGGGCTTTCCGCATCTTGAGTAAAATCGCCAAGATGACTATCATCTTCCTCACCAATTGGAGTCTCCAAAGAAACTGGATCCTGAGCAATTTTCTGAATTTCAGCAACTCTCTCAACAGGAATTTCCATTTCCGCAGCAATTTCTTCAGGGGTAGGTTCTCTACCCAATTGTTGTAACAAATGTCTAGAAGTACGAATAAGTTTATTAATTGTCTCAACCATATGAACTGGGATTCTAATAGTTCTAGCC
>ENA-ORTS01002196-ORTS01002196.1-human-gut-metagenome-genome-assembly--contig:-NODE-2196-length-11987-cov-3.219745_pt1 | contig 11987 bp, 13 predicted proteins | sample MGYA00241911_ERZ509186 | MGnify/ENA primary metagenome ERZ509186 (study PRJEB26280, sample SAMEA2338852) | human gut metagenome | biome: human gut; feature: human-associated habitat; material: faeces...
CGGGCGGCTTTTTCGGAGCCGGGGAGATTGAGAATGAGGCTGCGGCCACGGGTGCCGGCTACGGCTCGGGAAAGCATGGCGCGGGGGGTAATTTTAAGGCCCTCCACCCACATGGCCACCGGAATGGCCCGAATTTCGCGGTCCAGGACGGCCAAGGTGGCTTCGGGGGTGACATCCCGCGGGGAAAGCCCGGTGCCGCCGGTGGTGATGATGAGATTGATGTGACGCCCATCGGCCGCAGTGGTGAGCTCGGTTTGGATTTGGGGGATCTCATCCGGGACAATGGCGGTGTAGGTAACGGTAAAACCGGCTTTCTCCAGCATGGCGCAGATGGCGGGGCCGCTGGTATCCACCCGCTGGCCGCGGCTGCCCAGATCGCTGACGGTGATAACTGCTGCTGTATATGCCATACTTATGTTCTCCTGTTTTTTTGAATTGGTTTTTATCATACTCCACCGGGGCGGGAGCTGTCAAGAATAAGCGGGGATGAGGAACGAGATGGATGATGAGAAGAAAATTGACGATGCTTTTTCGATATTGACGAACGCATTTACCATTATGCCGAACGGCACCATTGAAAGAGGGCGCCGGTTTTTGCTATAATCGGTTATACTCATATAAGAATATCGAATGGGAGGCTTTTGCGTGAAGCGCATCGAAACAGAGGATGCCGTAGGGCAGATGCTGTGTCACGATATGACACAGATTATAAAGGGAGAATACAAGGATGCGCGTTTCCGCAAGGGACATATCGTCACCGAGGAGGATACCTTGGGACGATTTGTCCCACCAAAGAAAATTCGAAAAAACCTGCGACCAAACCAGAAAAACAGGTAGTATAGGGGTGAAAGGCCTTTATTTCAAACTGCAGGAGGTGGAGTAATGGAGGATAGCAAGATTATTGATTTATATTGGGAGCGGAACGAGAAGGCAATTAGCGCTACAGAGCAAAAGTATGGAAGCTACTGTTACTATATCGCTTATAACATCCTTCACGACCAAGAGGATGCGGATGAAAGTGTCAATGATACATACCTCGGCGCATGGAACGCTATAACGCCGCACTGACCGAATATGCTAAGAACATTTTTGGGCAAGATCACCAGGAGCATTTCACTGAAAAAATGGCGTGATGCCCACAGGGATAAGCGAGGCGGTGACGAAGTTTCTCTTGTACTGGATGAACTCTCGGAATGTGTCCCATCCAATCTTTCAGTAGAGGACAGTGTCATTGCGGGCGAGCTCTCAGTGCAGATCAACCGTTTTCTCGGCACACTGGCCCCAACGGAACGACAGGTTCTTCTCTGCCGTTACTGGTATTTAGATCCAATTGATAAAATCAGTGCAGATTTTTGCTTTAGCAATAGTAAGGTAAAATCGATGCTCCATCGGACAAGAGCAAAATTGCGCGCTTATTTAGAAAAGGAGGGTGTTTTATGAACGCGGATTTGATCCTTGATGCATTCGAAAAGATTGATGATAAATATATTATTGAAGCAAAGGAGCGCGGATTTATGAATAGCGGTACCGGAAAGAGCATTAGAAGCCTGAAGCGCACCTTTATACTTGTTGCTGCCATTGTTGCATCGCTGGCACTCTGTGGCTTTGCGGCATATGAATATGGCTTGTTTGACAATTGGCTGCAAAAACCGTCTGTTTATCCAATCGAAACCGTACAAAGTGCAATTGAAGGGCAAATTAAGAAAGAATACACTTTGACTGTCCGAATTGATGAGATCTCCGTTGACGAGACCGAAACAAAGCGAATGATTGAGCGCTATACCGGAAGTGAACTTGCGCAGTCCCGCGGATGGACAGATGATTACCTCGCTGAACACTTTTTAGCGGTAAGAGCAAAATACTATGTGGAATATGACCATACAAAAACATTTTTGGATGATGGGAACATCGATCAGTTTTTCTACCTGATTGAAGATACTGAAAGCGGAGTTTGGACTATTATCGATAATTCTACGAATGGGGAGCCAACCGCAGCGACAGTTCCATGATACTCCTTCTCCAGCATTATTAAAAAGATATTGAAGCCCAATAGAAGCCCCCGCTCCATTCCTATAAAATGAGAACAGAGCGGGGGCTGACACTGATATTGATTGCGCAAAGAAATACTCCAAAAGCCGCTCAGACCAAGTAAAAAAGGACGCCAGTCGGCGTCCTTTTTTACTTGGTCTGAGTGACTAGACTCGAACTAGCGGCCTCTACCACCCCAAGGTAGCGCGCTACCACCTGCGCCACACCCAGATTTTATACCGGAACTTTCGCTTCAGCTTGATTATAATACCATAGGCCCGGTAAAAAATCAAGCCCTTTTTGCGGAAAAACCGAAAAAAGTTTTCTCCCCTTATTCTTCTGTCACTTTGGCGTTCTCTATCAGCATCCGCATCCGGGGAACACAGCTTTTCCAGTACAGCTTGCTGGTCTCATCCCATTGGTTCCACGCAGCGGGACCCACACAGCTGATGACTTCATTCAGAGCGCGGAAGTCTTCATAAATAGCACGGGGGAGCAGGAACTTGCCTGCCTCATCGGTGGGAATGCGGTTGATGTGCTCGATGTAGCCCAGGCACTCGGTGAACTGCCCAGTAAGATCCTGTAGCAGGGCTGCCCAGCGCATCACCTGGGGGACTTCCAGTGTATTGGTGTACCCGGCGATGCAGGTGGCCTGGTTCTGTGCTACCTTGGCACAGTATTTGCGGAAGGCCGGCAGCAGTTCATCAAATTGAAAATCATTGGTGGTTTTGCCGGTGGGGACCTTTACAATGTATTTTTTACCGTTTATCGTCATGGGAGAACTCCTTTTTAGCGTGTGTGTTTTTTATTATAGCGTTTTGCATTGGGGTTTGCAATCCTTTGGCCGTTGAATTATAATAATGAACGGAGTAAAGCAGAGAGGGGGGAGCAGATGTATCCCATCAGACATTTTAGAACCATTACTCATCACCGGCACCTGGTGCGGAAGTACTGCTTCCGGGTGGGACTGTACTGGCGGGGTCTTACCCACGATCTTTCCAAATACTCTCCAACGGAATTCTGGCGTGGTGCGAGGTATTACCAGGGCACCTTTAGCCCTACGCAGCAGGAGCGCCGGGAGAATGGCTATTCGCTGGCGTGGATGCACCACAAGGGCCGCAATCGTCACCATTTTGAGTACTGGACAGATGTGAGCCCGGTGACCCACCAATATGAGCCGCTGGAGATGCCAACTGAATTCTTTGTGGAGATGTGTATGGATCGCATTGCTGCCAGCCGGACCTACCTGGGGGATCAATACCACGATGGCGCTCCGCTGGAATATCTGCAGCGGGCGGGGGATAACCGCTGGATGCACCCGGTGACGGCTCGCAAGCTGCGGTTTATCCTGACAATGCTGCGGGATAAGGGGGAGGAGAAAACCTTTCGGTTCATCCGGGAGGTGGTGCTGCAGGAACTTCCCTTTGCTGAGGATGATATGGAGCAATAAAAGACCGGGATCCTGAACAGAATCCCGGCCATTTTTCTGTTTTATACTCTTGGGGTATCCCCTGTAATGAGTGCGTTCTAATTGCCTTCCAGTGCCGTTACCGCCTGCCGGATGCGTTCTTCCAACTCTTCACTGGTATAGGAAGAATCCAGTGGACGCACCACATCAAAGATGAGGTTGGTGTGGTCGGGGCCGCTGGTGATGCGAAAATCGTGCATCGTCAGCCTGGGGTCGATTCCGGCCAGCAGCTGGGCCACCATAGTACGGCATTCCGCTGTCTTTCGGTCACCAACGGCAATGGGATCCATATGGATGCAGACTTCACAGCCCAATTCGTGCAGAATCTGCCGCTCCACCCGGTCAATGACATCGTGAATAGCGGAGATATCACCGTTTTTATCCACCTCGGCGTGCAGCGAGGCGAACAGCCTGCCGGGGCCGTAATCATGGACGATGAGATCGTGCAGGCCGAGAATTTCCGGAGGGGCCAGCACCCGGCGGCGAATGCCATCCACCAGTTCGGGATCGGGCGCCCGGCCCAGCAGCGGATCAATGGTATCCTTCATGGAATTGTAGCCGGTATACAGGATGAACACGGCAACCAAAATACCCAGCCAACCATCCAACTGGATATTAAAGAAATGTCCGATCAGGGTGCCGAGCAGCACTACGCCGGTGGAGACCATATCGCTGAGGCTATCGGCGGCTGTGGCCATCATGGCGGCGGAATCCAGCTTTTTGCCCAGTTTGCGGTTAAAAAGGTACATCCAGCCCTTGACCAATATGGAGACTGGCAGGATGATGACCGGCAGCAGAGAAAATTCCACTGGGGCAGGGGAGAGGATCTTCTCAAAGGAGGTTTTACCCAGTTCAAAGCCCATCAGCAGGATGACCACCGAAACGGCCAGCCCGGAGAGGTACTCTACCCGACCGTGGCCGAAGGGGTGATGCCGATCGGGTTTTTGCCCCGCCAGCCGGAAGCCAATGAGTGTGACCACCGAGGAACCGGCATCGGATAAGTTATTGAAAGCATCGGCCGTGATGGCGATGGAACCGGAAACAGTGCCGGCCACCAGCTTGCCCAGGAACAGCAGGATATTCAGGCAGATGCCGGTCAACCCGCTGAGCGTGCCATATTGCTGGCGCACCGTGGGGTCCTGCACATTGTCTTTATCACGGATAAATAGCCGGATGAGAAGTTCTGTCATGGAATACAGCTCCTTTTATCTTGGACGGATGTCAAAGGGTCATTTTGGTCATTATAGCACAGAACAAGCCGATATGCACAAAAATTTATAAATGAGAATAGAAATACCGCCGGGGCTATGCTATAATAAACCGTAAAAGTAAAAACTATCAGTGTAAAGGAAGTGGGTACCATGGAAATTCTGCGGTTTCCCGGTTTGGGGTGGGAACTTCCCATTAGCCGGGTGGCGTTATCCATCGGCAATTTGGATATTTACTGGTACGGTGTGATCATCGCGGTGGGCTTTGGCCTGGGATTATGGGTCTATCTTTCCCATAACCGCACCTGCGGCATCCACCCGGATGAGGGGCTGGATGTCATTCTGTGGGCCATGGTCGGCGCCATTGTGGGCGCGCGGGCCTATTATGTGGCATTCCAGTGGGATAATTATAAAGATAATCTAAAGGAAATATTCAACCTGCGTGGTGGCGGACTGGCCATCTATGGCGGCATTATTGGAGCGCTTATTGTGGCGTTTATCGTCTGCCGCATCAAAAAGCTTCCCATGCTGCCGGTAGCGGATGCGGCTTTCCCCGGCGTTATGTTGGGACAAGCGATTGGCCGCTGGGGCAATTTCTTCAATATGGAGGCCTTTGGCACCAATACCACCCTCCCTTGGGGTATGACATCAGATACCATCTCCGCCTATCTTTCCCGGCATCAGGCGGCGCTGGCCGCCCAGGGCATTATGGTGGATCCCACCCTGCCGGTACATCCCACCTTCCTATACGAGAGCTTGTGGAACCTTATCGGTGTGGCGATCCTGCTGCTGTGGCTGTTCCCGCGCCGCAGCTACGATGGCCAGATCACACTGGGCTATACCGCCTGGTACGGCCTGGGGCGCTTCTTTGTGGAGGGCCTGCGCACCGATAGCTTGATGTGGGGCAGTGTGCGGGTTTCCCAGGCGCTGGGCGGCGTGCTGTTTATCGTTGCCGCCGGGTTGATGCTCTTCATCTTTCTGCGGGGCCGTAAGCCCATGACGCTGGAGTATATCGAGGGCCAGAAAAAGCCGCGCTTTACCCTGGGCCGCTATGTGGATACCAAGGAAAGCCAGGAGCGTATAGCCGCCCTGGATGCCAAGCTGGCCGAAAAGAAGAACGGAAAGAAACCGACCCAACCGGAACAGAAAGAGGAACCCCATGAGCGCGAAGATCATTGATGGAAAAGCGGTGGCGGCCCAGTGCCGCGCCGAATTGAAAATCCAGGTAGAGGCATTGAAAGCGGAGGACATCACCCCCGGCCTGGCTGTGGTACTGGTGGGAGAGGACCCCGCTTCCCAGGTGTATGTGCGCAATAAGCACAAGGCCTGTGAGGAGCTTGGTATTCACTCCGAGCAGTACACCCTGCCGGAAAATACCGGCCGGGAGGAACTGCTTGCCCTCATTGCCGAACTGAATGGCCGGAAGGAGATCGATGGCATTTTGGTGCAGCTGCCGTTGCCCGCTCATCTGGATCAAAAGGAGATCCTATCCGCGATCGACCCCGAAAAGGATGTGGACGCTTTCCATCCACAGAATGTGGGTCGAATTGTCATTGGGGATTACTTTTTTGCCCCCTGTACGCCCAGCGGTATTCTCACCCTCATCGATAGCACCGGTGTAGACATGGCCGGCAAGGAGTGTGTCATCATTGGACGCAGCAATATTGTAGGCAAGCCCATGGCGCTTTTGGCTCTGCACCGCAATGCTACCGTCACCATCTGCCACAGTAGGACCCAAAATCTGCCAGAGGTGACCCGCCGGGCGGATATTCTTATCTCCGCCGTAGGAAAGGCGGGCTTTGTCACCGGAGAGATGGTCAAACCCGGCGCGGTGGTCGTTGATGTGGGAATGAACCGCAATGCAGCAGGGAAACTTTGCGGTGATGTGGACTTTGAGAGCGTTTCCCCGGTGGCAGGGTGGCTCACGCCGGTCCCCGGTGGGGTAGGCCCCATGACCATCACCATGCTGCTGCGATCCACCGTACTGGCCGCCGAAAAGCACCATAAAAAGCCGTAAAAATCCGCCCAAAAGCACTTTACAGCAGCCGTATTATATGCTATAATTCCATATTGATATGACCGGATCCCGGTATTTGGGAGTGTTCCCCCGTGGGAACTTCACCGATCCCGATACTCAGATCTTGGCGTAAATAATTTATGAGGTGAAATAACATGATTCTCAAGGAAGAAAAGAACAAGATCATTACTGAGTACGCGACCCACGAGGGCGACACCGGTTCCCCCGAAGTTCAGATCGCTGTTCTCACCAACCGCATCAACAGCCTGACCAAGCACATGCAGCAGAACCCCAAGGACTTCCATTCCAACCGTGGTCTGCTCAAGATGGTCGGTCACCGCAGAAACCTGCTGAACTACCTCAAGAAGAAGGATATCGAGCGTTACCGCGCGATCATTGCCAAGCTGGGTCTGCGTAAGTAAGCAAAACTGCCGGAGGGCAGGCGGGGATTCCGTCTGCCCTCTTAGCCGGTTTTTAGCCCATTTTTTACAGGTAAGCAGGGCGGCTTTTGCCCTCGTGTTTAGCAGTGAATCGTTCCCCCGGAAGGCAAAAATCTTCCCCGGAGGAAGGCTTTATTGCTAAAACGAAAGCGGAGCCGTCAGACCAAAAGACACAAAGTAAGGAGAAAAAAGATGTTTGAAAACTTCTGCGTATTTGAAACCGAATTTGCCGGACGCAAGATGACCTTTGAAACTGGCAAGATGTGCTGCCAGGCTGGCGGCTCTGTGCTGGTCCGCTATGGCGAGACCACCGTATTGGTCAATGCCACCGCTTCCGCAAAGCCCCGTGACGGCATCGATTTCCTGCCGCTTTCCGTCGATTTTGAAGAGAAGCTGTATGCCGTGGGCAAGATCCCCGGCTCCTTCCTGAAGCGGGAAGGCCGCCCCAGCGATAAGGCCGTGCTTTCCAGCCGCGTGGTAGATCGTCCCATCCGTCCGCTGTTCCCCAAGGATATGCGCAACGATGTTTCCGTTGTGATGACCGTTCTCTCCGTTGATCCCGACTGCGTGCCGGAAATCGCTGGTATGATCGGTGCTTCCATGGCACTGTCCATCTCCGATATTCCTTGGAATGGGCCCATCGCCGGCATCAATGTCGGCTTGGTAGATGGCGAGATCATCCTAACCCCCAATGCCGAGCAGCGCCAGAAGAGCGATCTTCAGCTCACCGTGGCCGGTACCGCCGAAAAGGTCTGCATGATCGAGGCTGGTGCCAATGAGGTGGATGACGATACCATGCTGGAAGCCATCATGAAGGGCTTTGCCGAGGTGCAGAAGATGGTTGCCTTCATCAAGGAAGTCCAGGCCGAGATTGGCAAGCCCAAGTTCACCTTTGAATCCCAGGAGATCGATCACGATCTCTTCGAAGCCATCAAGGATGAGTTCATCGAGGATGTCCGTGCTGCCATGGATACCGATGATAAGAACATCCGTGATGAGCGTATGCGCCCCATCTATGACCGCCTGCATGCTGAGTATGATGAGAAATACCCTGAGCAGGGCGCTATGCTGGATGAGTGCATCTACAAGCTGCAAAAGTTTGTGGTGCGCCGCTGGCTGCTGGATGACGGCAAGCGTGTAGACGGCCGCGGCATGGATGAGATCCGTCCGCTGGATGCCGAGGTCGGCATTATCCCCCGCGTTCATGGCTCCGGCATGTTCACCCGCGGCCAGACCCAGGTGCTGACCATCGCCACCCTGGGTACCATCCGTGAGGCTCAGATCCTTGATGGCATCGATGAGCAGACCACCAAGCGTTATATCCACCAGTACAATATGCCCTCTTATTCCGTCGGTGAGACCCGTCCCAGCCGCGGCCCCGGCCGTCGCGAGATCGGTCACGGTGCCCTGGCCGAGCGTGCCCTGGAGCCCGTTATCCCCAGCGTGGAGGAGTTCCCCTACACCCTGCGTCTTGTTTCCGAGGTTCTCTCCTCCAACGGCTCCACCTCTCAGGGCTCCATCTGTGGTTCCACTCTGGCTCTTATGGATGCCGGTGTCCCCATCAAGGCTCCCGTTGCCGGTATCTCCTGCGGCCTTATTACCGAGGGCGACCGCTGGATGACCATGGTGGATATCCAGGGCGTCGAGGACTTCTTCGGCGATATGGACTTTAAGGTAGGCGGCACCAAGAAGGGCATCACCGCCATCCAGATGGACCTCAAGATCGACGGCTTGACTCCCGAGATCATTAAAGAGGCCTTTGCTAAGACCCACAAGGCCCGCAACTATATCCTCGATGAAGTCATGCTCAAGGCTATCCCCGCCCCGCGGCCCGAGCTTTCCAAGTACGCGCCCAAGATGCTCAGCATGACCATCGATCCCGATAAGATTCGCGAGGTCATCGGCTCCGGCGGCAAGACCATCCAGAAGATTTGCGCCGAGTGCAATGTCAAGATCGACATTGAGGATGACGGCCATGTATTTGTTTCCGCCATTGATATCGATGACTGCCGCACCGCTATCAATATCATCGAGACCATTGTCAATGATCCCGAAGTCGGTGCTATCTATAAGGGCGTTGTTACCCGTCTGATGAACTTCGGCGCCTTTGTTGAGATCGCACCCGGCAAGGAAGGCCTTGTCCATATCTCCAAGCTGGATGCGAAGCGCGTGGAAAAGGTGGAGGATGTGGTATCCGTCGGCGATGAGATCCTCGTTATGGTTACCGAGATCGACCAGCAGGGCCGTATCAATCTTTCCCGCAAGGATGCCATCGCCAAGATGGAAGCCAAGAAGGAAGGCAAGGAATAATCACCTTAGCGTAAGCCAGCGGGGCAGGGGAGAGTCAATTACCCGTGCCCCGCCTTTTATCACCAAGCTGTGAATAAAGCCTGAACATTTTATCCATGGTCTTGCCGCATTATCCCCTTTTTGCTACAATATAAAATAACACCGTCTCCTGTGATGGTGCTAGCAACATTTTTACTCAAACAAGGAGTGTGTATTTTTTTGGACGACATAGGCAGTACAACCTACCTACTTATTCTGGTTCTGTTAATGCTATCCGCTTTCTTTTCCGCATCCGAGACCGCGTTTTCCGCGGCCAATATGATCCGTCTGCGCACCATGGCCGAGGACGGCAATAAGCGTGCCGCACAGGCGGTAAAGGTGGCCGCGCAATACGATAAGCTGATTGCGACCATCCTTATCGGCAATAACCTTGTTAATATCGCCATTTCCTCATTGGTCACAGTGATCGCCACTGCGTACTTCAAAAATTATGCGGTTGCGATTGCCACCGGTATTTCCACCCTTGTCGTTCTCACCTTCGGCGAAATTATCCCCAAGAGCTTTGCCAAGATGAACGCCGAGAGCATTTCGATGGCGTTTGCCGGGGTGCTGCGGATCCTCATGACCGTCTTTACCCCCCTCAGCTGGCTGTTCCTGCGACTGATGCAGCCTTTTAAGAAGAAGGACGATGGCGAAGAGCAGCCCACCATCACTGAGCAGGAACTGATGTATATGCTGGATACCATCGAAGAGGAGGGCGTGCTGGAGGAGCAGGAAAAAGAGCTGGTACAGTCCGCTCTGGAGTTCAATGATACCACCGTGGAGGATATCCTTACCCCTCGCGTCAATATGGTCGCCATCGATGAGGAATCCACCCCGCAGGAGGTACTGCAGATCATCACCGAGGAAGGATTTTCCCGCATTCCCGTTTACAGCGAGACAGTGGATCACATCATCGGTGTAGTGCATACCCGTGATATTCTGCAAGCTGCCCTGCTGAATAAGAACTTCGATATCAAAAAACTGATGACCGAGCCGATGTATGTGCATCGCAGCATGAAAATTGCCCGTCTGCTCTCGGAATTCCAGCGTAAAAAGGTGCATATCGCCATCGTTATGGATGACTACGGCGGTACGCTGGGCATCGTCACCATGGAGGATGTCCTGGAGGAGCTGGTCGGTGAGATTTATGATGAGCGTGACGAGGTCGTCACCGAGTTCACCGAGGTGACCCCCGATACCTACGAGATCAGCGGTGATATGCCGGTGGATGACTTCTTGGATGAAATCGACTACCATCCCGCCGATATTGAGGAAGACGACTACGATACCATGAATGGTCTGGCGCTTTCGGTGTTGGAGCACATCCCAGCTGTCGGTGAGACCTTCCAGCTTGGCCGGCTTACCTTTACTGTGTTGGAAATGGAAGAACAGAAGATCGAAAAAATGCGTGTCATCCTTGCCCCGGATTCTGAAAAGGAAGCCGAAAAGGAAAAAGAGAAGGATTGATGCAACGCCCCTTGTAAGGAAAGGAACCTGTTATGAGTACAGAGAAAACGAATGCCCGTAACCGTCACGCGGCGCCGATTGGCCTCGTTTTTATCGTGCTGTGCGTTATTGGGCTATGCACCGTGTTTAATTGGTGCTATGGCCTTACCCGCAATCTGGCGGATAACACCGCCCAAAAAACCAAGTACGAGCAGATGCTGCTGCCAGTGGTCATGTTCGACCCGCCCGATTTTACTGACCCCGCTACCTGCGATAATGAATTTTTGCTGCAAAGTAGTTTGTGGGCCTGTATGCTGGGCGAACGCCGCGGCAGCTACGAATTTGATGAGTACGGCCGCATGGTCATCCCGGCGGCGGATGTGGACGCTCAGGCTGTTAGTCTGTTTGGTCAGAATATCAAGCTGGAGCATATGACCATCGGTGATATGGAAAATGCCTATCAGTACGATAGCGATATTGCTTCCTATCATGTGCCCATCATCGCCATGACCGGCTTTGCCACCCCAAGCGTGGAAAAAATTGTAATGAAGCAGGATAGCTGCCAGCTTACCGTAGGCTATGTGCCACCCACTACAGTGCTCAGTATCAATTATGATAGCAAGGGTAACCTGGAGGAGACTCCCTCCAAATACATGCTGTATGAGCTGCGGAAAAACGGCAAGGATTTTTATCTTTACTCCGTCACCACCATCATGAATGATAGTGTTTCCGGCACCGAGTTTAATACCGGTACCGTCGGCCGGGTAGATACGCTCACCTCCTCCGATAGTCAGGGGGGCGGTAATACCCAGGCCCCGTAAGCCAGTTCACTTATAACCCCCGATCCGCTGTGGTCGGGGGTTTTTCTGTCATAACTGTTGTGTTTTGGCACAAATTGCGCTATAATATTAGCGTTCTTTTTGATTCTGACGGAGAAAAAGAGGGGGTAGGCGTATGACCGTGGCGAAAAAGATTATTTCCACGCTGTTGGTAGCTGCGGTAGCTGTCGGCATTGGACTGGTGCTGGCGCTGCTTCTCCCTCAGGGGGG
>ENA-ORTS01002201-ORTS01002201.1-human-gut-metagenome-genome-assembly--contig:-NODE-2201-length-11959-cov-4.600386_pt1 | contig 11959 bp, 14 predicted proteins | sample MGYA00241911_ERZ509186 | MGnify/ENA primary metagenome ERZ509186 (study PRJEB26280, sample SAMEA2338852) | human gut metagenome | biome: human gut; feature: human-associated habitat; material: faeces...
GCCGCTTTGCGGAATACTATATCCCCACCACCCTCAAGCTGCTGCACACCTACAATGATGTGCAGGGCCAGCAGGGCGAAAATGCAGAGACCATCCGCCGGGATATCGCGGGCATCCTGCACACCCTGAATCAGGCTTACAGCAACCTGTATGATAACCTGCTTTCTGACGTTGCCATGGATGTTTCCAGCGAGATCGCCGCGCTGCAGGGAATGCTGGCCAATGACGGCCTGACCGGGGAGGGACTGTTATGACGACCTACCGGGCCTGGAACCTGAAGCCGCTGGACCGCTCCGCCCTGAAAGAGCTGACCGCGGCCATTGCCCAGCAGAGCACCGAGGAGCTGGAAAACCGCGCCATGGAAACGATGGATGCGGAGCCGTGGAGCGAGGAAAAATATCAGATGACGCTGGCCGCCCAGCAGAAGGAGGCGGGCCTGCTGGCAGGCATTCTGGCTGCGCGCGGCATCACCGACCCCGCCGAGGCCCTGACCCTGCTGTCGGGCGAGGAGGAGCTGACCGACCCCATGCTCCTGACCGACATGGACAAGGCCTGTGCCCGCATCCTCGATGCCATCGACCGGGAAGAGACCATTGTTGTCTTTGGTGACTACGATGTGGATGGCGTGACCGCCACCGCTCTGCTCTACCAGCACCTCAAGGGGATGGGAGCCAACGTCAAGTGCATGCTGCCCAGCCGCGAAGGCGATGGCTACGGCCTTTCCAAAAATGCCATCCAGTCCATCCACGATAAGGGCTGCCAGCTCATCGTGACGGTGGACAACGGCATCTCCGCACTGGAGGAGGCCGAGTTTGCGGCTTCACTGGGGGTGGACCTGATCGTCACCGATCACCATCTGCCCCATGATACCCTGCCTAAGGCTGTTGCCGTGGTGGACCCCCGCCGCGCCGATGATACCAGCCTGGTTGCCCAGCTCCGCCTTGACGATGCGGGTGCGCCGGTTCTTTCCACAGGGGATGCTCTCCCGCTCCACGCACCGCTGCACCGGCAGCAGCAGCTGTTCGTCTGCCTCATTGCTGACACCGCCGCCGATAGCCAGCGTATCCGGCTGGAACACGTTGACCATGTTGACGATGCCGCAGGACAGATAGCTCACGTATTCCTCGCAGATGCGCTGGCCCACGGGATCACCCTGCCGTGCCGCGATAAATGCGGACTGGCCGGACACGCGGCCGTCGTTCTCCGCCACCACCTGCGCAAGGATGCTGTCCGGATGGGCCGCCAGCGCCTCTGCCGTCATCCGCTTCAGCGCCGTGGCGGAGGCGTACTGCTCCCAGCAGCCGCGGCGGCCGCAGGGGCACGGCAGACCGTCCTTGATGATGACGGTGTGTCCCACCTCGCCGGCCATGCCATTGGCGCCGTGGTACACCTTGCCGTTGTGGATGATGCCCGCGCCTACGCCGGTGCCCAGCGTGATGGTCACGAAGCGCTTGCTGTCCCGTCCTGCGCCCACGTAGTATTCCGCCAGCGCCGCGCAGTTGGCATCGTTCTCAATATACAGCGGGATGGACAGATAGTTGTGGAACAGCTTCCGCAGCGGCACGTTCCGCAGCGGAAGGTTGCAGGTGTAGCCGATGGAGCCGGACCGGATCTCCACGGTCCCGGGCACGCCCACGCCCACCGATGCGATGTCGTCCAGCGGCACGCCTGCGGACTTGGCCAGCTCCTGCGTCATGGCCACAATGGTCCACGCCAGCGACTGCTGGTCGGTGACGGATGCCACCTTCATTTTCTGCACAGCCAGCAGCTGGCCGTTCTCATCCGCCAGCCCCGCCTTCAGGTTGGTGCCGCCGATGTCTACGCCCACATACTTCATCGTTCCGTCTGCTTCTCCTTCATCATCTCGTCCACCTTGCTGTCAAACTGCGTCACAAAATCTCTCGCTGCGTTGTAGCCGTACTTCATCTGCCGGTTTTTCATGGTGGCGATCTCCACGATACCCGCCAGGTTCCGCCCGGGCCGCACAGGGATGGTGACGATGGGCAGCTCCACGCCCAGTATCTCGTATTTCTCCTCACCAAGGCCCAATCGGTCGTAGAACTTGCCGTCTATCCACTGCTCCAGCTGGATGACCAGGTCGATCTCTGTATCGAACTGCACAGCGCCCATGCCAAACAGCTGCTGCACGTCGATGACACCCACGCCGCGTATTTCAATGTAGTGACGGATGATCTCCGGCGCCGTGCCAAACAGGCTGTTGGAGATACGCCGGATCTCCACAGCGTCATCGGCCACCAGCCGGTGTCCGCGCTTCAGGAGCTCGATGGCCGTCTCACTCTTGCCGATGCCGGAGTCGCCCAAAATCAGCACGCCCTGGCCGTAGATGTTCATCAGCACACCGTGCCGTGCGATTTGAGGCGCCATGGCTCGGTTCAGATAGTCGATAAGCTTGCTGGTCACGTCCACGGTGGACTCCGCGGACCGCAGCAGCGTGCGGTCATGCTTCTCTGCCATCTGCACCAGCTCCGTCGGGACGTCCATATCCCTCGCCACAATGAGGGCAGGGAACGGATAGCTCAGCAGCTTATTGAACACCCGCATCCGCTCCGTCTCCGTCATGCGGTCCAGAAAGCGCATTTCACCGCGTCCAAGGATCTGCAGGCGCTTATCGTCAAAATAGTCGTAAAACCCCACCAGCTGCAGGGCTGGACGGTTCACGTCCGAGATGGTCACAACGGTGTTGTCGAAGTCGCGCCCCTTGTGAAGGATCTCCATGCTGAAGATCTCCACCATTTTTTTCAGGCTGGCCGGCGTCCGTCTGACTTTTTCCATACAGGTCCCTCCCACAGCCGCCGCCGTCAAACGCGGCAAATGCGGCAAATAGTTACCTTATATTATATCTTGTATCCCCCTGTTTCGCAACACTTTCGCTTCTCAAAAAAATTTCGTTTTTTTGTCAAATAGTGCTTGCAATCTGCGGCGTTATCTGTTATTATATCAAATGCTTGCGATGCAAGCGACCGTATGTTACAACAGCAAGGAGGTGCAACGGATGGCTAAGTGCGAATTTTGCGACAAGGGCGTGACCTTCGGTATCAAGGTCTCTCACTCCCACCGGCGTTCCAATCGTCCCTGGAAGCCCAATGTCAAGCGCGTGAAGGCAGTGATCAACGGCACGCCTCGCCATGTATATGTTTGTACCCGGTGCCTGCGTTCCGGCAAAGTTACCCGCGCGATCTGAGTTGATCGTCGCCTGAACTGTACAGACAAAACGCCCTGCGGAATCCTCCGCAGGGTGTTCTTCTTTATAGCGCAAATATTACATGAAAGGCACAGAACCGTGACGGCGGTTCTGTGCCTTTCGTGTTTACGCCAATGTAAATTGATAGGTGACAGAGTTCTGCCACTTTTCGTCATTTGTCAGGTCCGCACCGATCAACGTGCCGCCCATCCGCTCATAGAATGCACGGGCATTCACGTTCTCAGGAACACAATAGCAGATGAAGGACGCGGCATCACACTCTCTGCAAAAGGCCTTTACATGCTCAAATGCCGCCCGGCCGACGCCCTGCCTTTGATATTCGGAGACGATATACAGGGACTGCAAGGTAATCACATTGGCCTGATGTATCGTCAGATAGCCGATATTCTGACCATCTTTTTGGATCAAATACACAGAATATGCCGGATCATTGATCCTTGACAGCTCTTTTTCCTCGTGCCACGCCCAGTCAAAGTCATCTATCATATGATCCGGATAAATTCCCCTGTATGTGGTACTCCAGATTTTATGCCGCAGGCCAATGATGGACAGCGCGTCGTCTTTGCCCGCCTCAACAAACATTTTATTGTCTGTCATATCACAGCTCGGGGTCCCAGCTGCGGCGCTCTCCGCGATTTCCATTTTCTGCCCCTTCGGATGTCTCCGCCTGGTAGGACACCGCCGTCCCCTGCCGCTCAAAGGACAGGTAGCGGGTACCCTGAAATGTCAGCAGGCCGGTGTCCCCCTCCGTCAGCAGGCCATATTCCCGCCCGGGGAGCCGCAGCTCCAGCCGGTCGCCGCCATCGAACTGAAACGTCACACAGTAGGTGGTGGAGCGCGTTGTATGCCCCGCGCCGTTACCGTGATGGTGGTGAACGCTGACGTTCTCCCGCTTGGCCACCACCGCCGCGTTCACTGTCAGGCGGGGCGAACGGTTATTTTTGCCCCACTGGGCGATACCCTTGCCCGCGCTGATGAGGAACACCAGGAAAATGCCAAAAAAAGCGATAAAAAACAGGAGCTGAAATATTTGAAAACCGCCAAAGCCCATACCGTAACCGTCGAAACCGAACATCGCTGCGTCTCCTTTCTTTTCACTGCGGAAAACATACCATTTTTTCTGTTGCCTGTCAAGCATCCACAGGTTTACACGGTGAAATGTCCGGAAATATCCGTGCAACCTGCGGTTTACAGTGCCGTTATCCTTTGCTGAGATGGCCCATGGCGGCCCGCAGCATCAGCTTTTTCGTGCCCACCGTGTCGAAGGCCACCTCAATAAGGGCGTCGTTGCCCATGACGCGGACGGACAGCACCATGCCCTGCCCGAAGGCATCGTGGCGCACGCTCTCGCCCGGTGCCAGCTGCATCAGGCCGCCGGAGGGTGCCCTGCGGCCTGCATCGGACGATGACCGGAGCGGTGCTTTCTGCGGGCCAGATGTCTCGTGCGCCATTGTACTCTGTGTGCCGTATGCGGCGCTACGACTGCTGTAGTTGCCGTACTTTTCGCCATAGCTATCGTATCCGGCGTACCGGCTGCTCCGGCTGTCTCCGGCGCCGTCGCCCCAGCCGACGCTGTCCCAGTTGCTCTCTGTGCTGCGTGGCTGCGGCTTGCTGAGCCACTCCATGTTCTCCTCAGGGATCTCCTTCAAAAAGCGGGAGGGCATGGCCGGTGCGGTGCGGCCGAACAGCATACGCTGCCGCGCGTTGGTCAGTACCAGCGTCTCCTTGGCGCGGGTCATGGCCACGTAGCACAGACGCCGCTCCTCCTCCATCTCCTCCGCATCGCCCATGGCGCGATTTCCCGGAAAAAGGCCGTCTTCCATGCCCACCACGTAGACGTGAGGGAACTCCAGCCCCTTTGCAGCGTGCATGGTCATCATGGTCACGCAGTTGTCGCTGTCGGACTGGCTGTCCAGATCCGTATACAGCGCCACTTCGTCCAGAAAGCCGGACAGCGACGGCTCACCTTCGACGTTTTCCAGATAACCCTGAATGCTGGATTTCAGCTCTTCCACGTTTTCCAGGCGTCCGCGGCTCTCCATATCGTTCTTTTCCCGCAGTGCCGCAGTATAGCCGCTCTTGTCGCAGACCATATCATACAGTTCGATGAGGTCACAGCCCTCCACCTGCCTGCGTATAGATTCAATAAGTTCTGTAAAGGCGATAAGCTTGCCAGCTGCGTTCTTCAATTCAGGATAATCCGCCGCCTGCCGGAACACTTGATAGAGCGTGGTCTCCTGCTCTGTGGCGATGGTCTGGGCCTTGTCCACGGTGGCCTGTCCGATCTTGCGGGAGGGCACGTTGACGATGCGGCGGAGCCTCAGATCGTCGGCGGGATTGTTGATGACGCACAGGTATGCCAGCATGTCCTTGATCTCTGCGCGGTCGAAGAACTTCATACCGCCGTAAATTTTGTAAGGTACGCCGTTGCGCTTGAACGCATATTCCAGCGCGTTGGACTGGGCGTTCATACGGTACAGCACGGCGTGATCTTTCCAATTGCCGCCGCGGCGGTAGTCCGTCATCACCTGACCCACCACGTAATTGGCCTCGTCACTCTCGTTGAAGGCGGTCTTGATGATCACCTTTTCGCCGTCTCCATTCTCCGTCCACAGCGTCTTGCCCTTGCGGCCCTCGTTGTGGCGGATGACAGCGTTGGCCGCGTCCAGAATGTTCTGGGTAGAGCGGTAGTTCTGCTCCAGACGGATAGTGCGGGCGCCGCGGTACTCCTTCTCGAAGCTGAGGATGTTGCTGATGTCCGCGCCGCGGAAGCGGTAGATGCTCTGGTCATCGTCTCCCACCACGCAGATGTTGCGCCAGCCGCCTGCCAGCAGGCTCACCAGCAGGTATTGCAGGTGGTTGGTGTCCTGATACTCATCGATGAGGATGTAGCGGAACTTCCGCTGGTAGCGCTCCAGCACGTCGGGGCAGCTCTCCAGCAGCCGGACGGTGTGCAGAATGATGTCATCGAAGTCCAGCGCATTGGCCTCGCGCAGCTTTTTGCTGTAAAGCGCATATACTTTACCTATCCTGATACGGCGCCAGTCGTTAACGCCCTCCCAGTAGTGGATGAACTCCTCCGGCGACTGCATGCTGTCCTTGGCCTGTGAGATGACGCTGAGGATCTCTCTCGGCGGGAAGGACTTCTCCTCCAATGACAGCTCCTTCAGCACATCCTTGATAACGCGCTTGCTGTCGTCCGAATCATAGATGGTAAAGCTGCGGTCGAAGCCGATACGGTCGATGTCGCGGCGCAGAATACGGACGCAGGCCGAGTGGAACGTGGACGCCCAGACATCCCGTGCCTGCTCCTCCCCCAGCATGCGCCCCAGCCTCTCCTTCAGCTCGTTGGCGGCCTTGTTTGTGAAGGTGATGGCCAGGACCTCCCATGGGCTGGCAGGCTCCACAGCACAGAGGTACTGCATCAGTGGGCGCTGCTCCTCTCGTTCCGCTGCGGGAGCTGTGACGTACCCCTCCAGGAATGTCACGGTGTCCTCGTCCACCGGTACAGGGATATCCTCACAGTCGCTGCCCCGCCCGTAGCGCAGCAGGTTGGCCACGCGGTTGATAAGCACCGTAGTCTTACCGGAGCCGGCGCCGGCCAGCAGCAGCAGTGGTCCCTCCGTTGTCAGCACGCCCTCCTGCTGGCGGGGGTTCAGCTTTTGAAAATCAGCGGTGATGGCAGCGCGCCGCGCCGTTATGAATCGTCTTTCCAGGTTCGTCATGTAGCAGCCTCGCTTTTCTCTTTCTTGCTCCTTATTTTAATACATGCGGCCACTCCGGTCAACTGTCTGCGCAAATTTTGTAGAATTTTTGTTCGATTTTACTTGACAAGAACGATTGTTCGATTTATAATGCGAAATAGAACATGAGTTTGATACGGAGGTAACTGCCATGACTACCATCGGACTGCTGATTACCCTGCTGGGCGCTGGCTCCATAGCCGCTAACGTGATGCGGCTCATCGACCATATCGATCAGCCTGCTCCCCGCCATCGCCGCCGCGCGGCGTAACGTGAGATGGACGTTCTGGAGAAACTGTCCATCCTGACGGACGCGGCCAAATACGATGCGGCCTGCACCTCCAGCGGTGTGCGGCGCGGCTCCAGGCCCGGGATGATCGGCAACACATCCTCCTCCATCGCCGGATGCTGCCACAGTTTTTCCGCCGACGGGCGCTGCATCACGCTGCTGAAGGTGCTGATGACCAACGTGTGTACCTTCGACTGCCGCTACTGCGTCAACCGGCGCAGCAACGATACGCGGCGAGCCGCGTTTACGCCGCGGGAGCTGGCGGAGCTGACCATCGGCTTCTACCGGCGGAACTATATTGAGGGACTGTTTCTCTCCAGCGGCGTGCTGCGCAGCCCCGACTACACCACCGAACAGATGATCTGTGCGCTGCGTATCCTGCGGCAGGAGTACCGGTTCAATGGGTATATCCACGCCAAGGCCATCCCCGGGACGTCGCCGGAGCTGGTACAGCAGTTGGGACTTCTGGCGGACCGGCTCAGCGTCAACATCGAGCTGCCGTCCCAGAGCGGTCTGCAGTCACTGGCACCGGACAAGACCAAGGACGCCATCCTGCGGCCTATGGGACAGATACGGGACGGCGTAGCCCAGAGCAAGGCGGAACTGGTGAAATACAAGCACGCGCCTGCGTTCGCTCCCGCAGGACAGAGTACCCAGCTTATTGTGGGTGCCACCAGCGACAATGACCGGCACATCCTGCAGCTGACAGAGTCACTGTATCAGAAGTACCGGCTAAAACGGGTGTTCTACTCAGCGTATGTGCCAGTGGTAGAGAACAGCCTGCTGCCGGCACTGGACACCAAGCCACCCCTTCTGCGGGAGCACCGGCTATACCAAGCGGACTGGCTGCTGCGGTTCTACGGTTTCCGGGCGGAGGAGCTGCTGGACGAGGCGTACCCTGATTTCGACCAGCGGCTGGATCCCAAGTCCAGCTGGGCGGTGGCTCATCTGGATCAGTTCCCCGTAGAGATCATGCGTGCCGATCTGGAGACGCTGCTGCGGGTGCCGGGGATCGGACCGGTCAGTGCGCGGCGCATCCTGTCAGCGCGGCGGCAGAGCCATCTGCGGTTTGAGGACCTGAAAAAGCTGGGTGTCGTGGTGAAGCGGGCACAGTTTTTCATTACCTGCGGCGGCAGGATGCGGCAGGGACTGCGCTTCTCCCCCGCTACGCTGGCAGCGCAGTTAGAACAGATGGAGCGTGGGCTGCTGCCGGAAAGCGGCATGGAGCAGCTGTCGCTTTTCGACCATGTGGGGTGAGTGTATTGCGAGACGTGCTTTATCAGTACGACGGGACATTTGACGGGTTTCTGTGCTGTATCCACGACAGTTATCTGTATAAGGAGATCCCCGTCGGCTTTTCCTCCGACGGGGATTTTTTGTCATTATATGAGGTGCGGATCGTGCCGACCCAGGCGGCGCACAGCCAGCGGGTCTACCGTGGGCTGGCCGCCCGCTCGAACAAGGCAGCCAAGGCCGTGTACCGTGGGTTTCTGACCTGTATGGAAGACAAGGAGCTGCGGCTTTACGCCTTCGTGCGGAAGGTGTTTCGGGAGGGAGACAGGTTCATGCGGAATCTGTCCGATCCTGTGTTCTATCCGCTGCACAAGGCCCTCCGGCACATGAGCGGCGAGTTAGAAAAGCTCCGTGGATTCGTGCGGTTTTCAGATTACAACGGTGTGCTGGGGGCGGTGATCGAACCGGAAAATCAAGTGCTTCCCATGCTGCGCCGCCACTTCTGCGGTCGGTACAGCAACGAGGCATTCTTCATCTTCGATCGCACCCACCGCGAGATCCTTCTGTACGCCAGAGGCATTTCCCGCATCCAGCCGCTGGAGCGGCTGGATCTGGCGGCACCGGACGCTGAGGAGGTACAGTATCGGCGGCTCTGGAAAGCGTTTTTCGAGACGGTGACCATCCGCGAGCGGGAGAACCCACGATGTCAGAACACCTTCCTGCCCAAACGGTACCGCGGCGTGATGACCGAATTTTTACCGCTGGATGGCGGTGTGGTGCCGGCCGAACCATCGTGGCCGCAGCTGCGGCCGTGACGGCGCAGCCGGCAGCAGTATGAGAGGTGTCGGCAAGAATTGGACATAGACAGGGCATGCAGGACAACCGCTTCGAGCAGGGGCACCGGTAAAAATCAGAGGGCACGGAGAAACGATGGGGGTGCTTTGTGACATTGGCGTGGGGATGTATGGGGGATGCAGAACCGAGGGCACAGGGCACGGATGCGCGACGCTGGAACGTGCGGGGGGCACGGCAGGCGTGGACGCGGGGTTTGGGGGACGATTCTCCAACGAGAGCTGCCGCATAACGGCGGCTCAGTCATCCAGCAGTTCTCGTAGCCGTTTGAGACTGCGGCGTTCCATGCGTGAGACCTGTACCTGCGAGACATGAAGCAGGCGGGCCGTCTGCTCCTGAGTCAGCCCCTTGAAGAACCGCAGGAGGATGGCCTTGCGCTCCTGTTCCGGCAGCTGGTCGATGGCTTCGCGAAGGGCAATGCGCTCCACCATGCCTGTCTCCGGCTCCTCGGTACCCAACACGGATTCCAGTGTCATACCCTCCACCGTCTCCTGCTGCAAGGATTCCGGCGGCACCACAGCCAATTCGATGCTGGCGATCTCCTCTACGGTGAGCCCCGTCTCCTCCGCCAGCTCGGACAGCTTGGGCGCGCAGCTCAGCCGGTTTTGCAGGCGCTCCCGCGCGGCCCAGAGCATCTGCCCCTTTTCCCGTAGGGTGCGGCCCACTTTGATGGGGCCGTCATCCCGCAGGAAACGACGTATTTCTCCGGCGATCTTGGGGACTGCATAGGTGGAAAACTGCGTTCCATATGTGAGGTCAAATCCCTTTACAGCTTTGATAAATCCAATGCATCCCAGCTGGTAGAGGTCGTCCATCTCTACACCGCAATGGTGATATCGCTTCACGATGGACCAGATGAGCCCTGCATTCTCTGTGAGCATCTGGCGGCACGCCTCGTCATCGCCCTGCTGCGCACGCTCCAGTAGTGCCAAGCGTTCCTCAGTCATCGGGTGACCAAACGGGGCATAATACGCTTGCGCATCTGGACCGTAGTGCCTTTGCCCTGCATTGAGCGGACAGTGAGCTTGTCCATAAAACTCTCCATAATGGTAAAACCCATGCCGCTGCGCTCGCTGCCGCCGGTGGTAAACAGCGGACGGCGGGCCTCCTCCACGTCGGTGATACCTCGGCCCCAATCGCGGACGGTGATCTCCAGAACGCCGCCCTTCAGCAGCTTCATTTTCATGACGATCCGCCCCAGCGCATCCGGATAGGCATGGACGATGGCATTGGTCACCGCCTCGCTCACGGCGGTCTTGATGTCACCGAGCTCGTCGAGCGTCGGGTCGAGCTGCGCGGCAAACGCCGCGACCGCGGCGCGCGCCAGCCCTTCGTTGACGCTGCGGCTCGGAAATTCAATGGCTATGTAGTTATTCGGTTTTACTTTCATCGCTCTTTTCCCCCTCCTCAAGCGGTACGATGCGGAAAATTCCCGCGGCGGTAAACACTTTTTTCGCCTGCGGCGGAACGTTTTTGATCGCAGCGCTGCCGCCCATGGCGCGCATACGCTTGAGCGCGCGCATCACGACGGCGATGCCAGACGAATCCATAAAGCTCACGCCCGAAAAATCCAGCGTCAGTTTGCTCGGCAGCGCCGCATCCAGCTCCCATTCGAGCTTCCGCATCGCCTCCTTCGCCGCGTGATGGTCGAGCTCCCCGCGCAGCGTGAGCGTCAGTTCACGCCCTTCGCCCGATGAAATGACCTCCATTGCTCTCCCTCCGTTTCCTTCAAGCGTTTTCCCTTTCGTTTCTCAAAGTATAGCCTGTCCTCCTGCCGTTTTTTTGTCGAAGACCGCCGGTATTCTGATTTTCTTTGCCGCGCCTCCTTGACATCTGCGCTTCCGCCCTGTAAAATGAGGAAAACGATCAAAGGAGGATCTCTCATGCGAAGAAGCGACCGCGAGATCACCGATCTGGGCGAAATTCTCTCCATTATCAACGATTGTAAAGTGATCCATCTTGCCATGGTAGACGATGGAGAGCCGTATCTTCTGCCGCTGAATTTCGGCTATGCCTGTGAAGGCGGTGCGTTCTCGTTCTTCTGCCACAGCGCACGCGAAGGCCGTAAGCTCGACATTCTGCGCAAAAATCCGACCGTCGCCTTTGAAATGGACTGCCGCGGTGCGCTCGACGAGCACGATGTCGCCTGCCAGTGCGGATACTACTTCGCCTCCGTCACCGGCGTCGGCCATGTCGAATTTTTGGACGGTGAAGAAAAGCTCGTCGCGCTGACCTCCCTCATGCGCCACATGGCGGGCCGTGAAGATCAATTCACCGAGCAGCAAGCCCGCACAGTCGAGGTCTTTGCCGTTCGCGCCGACAAGCTCAGCGCCAAGGCAAAGGTGCCGCACAGTGCGCAGTAGTCATGGATAGCAAGCAAGTTTTCAAACCCAAAAGGACGTGTTGTACATGAAACGCTCTGAGCCCGTCGAACTGATGAATCTATGCATGATCCGCCGCGGCAGCAAGGTTTTGGTGCAGGACCGCACAGATCCCAACTGGCCAGGCGTTGCTTTTCTTGGCGGTCATGTTGAAAAGGGTGAATCCTTTACAGATACCGTCATTCGTGAGGTTTAGGAGGAGACAGGTCTGACAATCTCCTCTCCGCGCCTGTGCGGG
>ENA-ORTS01002209-ORTS01002209.1-human-gut-metagenome-genome-assembly--contig:-NODE-2209-length-11935-cov-2.957407_pt1 | contig 11935 bp, 9 predicted proteins | sample MGYA00241911_ERZ509186 | MGnify/ENA primary metagenome ERZ509186 (study PRJEB26280, sample SAMEA2338852) | human gut metagenome | biome: human gut; feature: human-associated habitat; material: faeces...
GAGGAATTATGCGTTATTGTAAAAATTGTGGTGCCGCCGTGGACGATGCATATTCTTTCTGTGCAAACTGCGGAGCACCGATGACAAACAATAAAATAACGGCTTCAAATGCTAGAAATTTAAGCCGGTCCGGGATGGAAACTCCGCCAAAACGGTCCAAAGGCGCGGTAATTGCGGCCTGTGTTTCCAGTGGAGTAGTGGTCATTATTATGATCGCATTGGTAATATTTGTATTTTCTTCGGACAACCGCAGCAGGCGGCACTCTTCGAAGGACGACGATAAGGCGCAGGAGACAGAGGCTCCGGAGGTTAATGTGCCGGGAGAATTGAAATTTACGGCGCAATCCTATGAGATCGAAGTCAATCAGGAAACGGACATGTCAAAATATCTGACCTGTCAGGGGATTGATCCGGCCAATGTAGTGTGGTCGGCAAATTCCGATCAGGTTATCGTAGGGAGCAATGGCCGAGTTGTTATCAATGATTACAGCGTCAATAGTGTGCTCACGGCGACAGACAAAGACGATCCTTCGATTACGACGAATTGTGCTGTCGCGACGCGGTCTTCTCAGGATGATCTGGTATACCGTGTACAGGGATTAAATGGCGCTCACAAAGAAGATGTGACTTCGGATCAGGGTGTTGTCTCAGTCGCTTCGACGGCGGCAGATGATTATAATATCGATCTGACCCCGCAAAATAAGCAGCCGGCCAAGCGGAGTAAAAAATACAAATGGGATAGGAAATTGTTTTACACATTGGAAGATGTTTCACAGGAAAGTGACAAGGATGGAAAAATCAATTCCTATCGGATTGAAAAGAAGCAGTTTAAAAATGCAAAAACCGGCAATCAGATGGAGTACGAGATTTACCATAATCCGGAAACAGATGTGATAAATAAGATCGTAAGCATCGAACATATGAATAAGATTCTGGAAATCACGGAGTATTATTTTACGGATAAAGGTGCCGTCAATTTTGTATTTGTGCACAAGGATGTCAATTATGTTCCGGACTATGCACAGATCAGCAAAAAGGGCGAGCGGTATCTTTTCCATAAAGATACCCTGGTAAACTGGCGTGTGGTAGATGACAGCGGCGAGCACAATTATTGCTACGGAAATATCGAGAAGAAGGCACTTAGTGGACATGCGGGCATCAAAGAATATGCCAAATGCAGCAAAGAACGCCAGAATCGATTTGATGAAAAAGAGATACAGGTACTCAATGCCGCTTACAACACATTGAATAAAGTGACAAGTTCCGAAGGTGTCAGTTCCATCCGCGGTTATGTAAATGACCAGAATGGCGATGCGATGGATCAAGCATCGGTAAAATTGCAGTCGACAGATTCCGGCTCGGAAGTGTTTCAGGGAAACACGAACGAGGAAGGATATTATGAAATTTATGTTCCGGCGCGCAAAATGAGTTATGAAATTTCATTTGAAAAAGAGTCCTATATGCCGGAAACATTGTACCATATCGATTCGGACACAGACCAGATCGGAATCTATCAGGAGACGATTTCGATGGCACAGCAGAATGAAAATGAATACGATTGTTATTTATCTTTTTACGATGCATTGAATCGTGATTCGGATGGCTATGGTATGGAACAATTGGAAAATGTAGATGTTAAGATCCGCAAAGGAGCTAATAATACTGATGGGGAAACAGTATACGAGATGGAGCATATCGATTATTCGTGTACGGTAAATCTGCAGCCGGGAATGTATACGATTGAGATGACCCGCAACCAATACATGATTACGTATTCTTCGATTTTTGTGTCGCCTGTGAGTGAGAATAATATTGATATTTATGCGACACCGAAATTGGGAAAAGATGAGCTCCGAGTCGTACTTACCTGGGGAGATACCCCGCGGGATCTGGATTCACATCTCTTTGTGCCGGCATCCTCCGAAGAAGATTATCATATTTGCTATTATAAGATGTCAAACAGTGATTATTCGGCGGCTCTTGACGTTGATGATACCGATGGATACGGACCGGAAACGACTTCTATCTACAAGTTAAAACGCGGTCAGTATAAATTCTACGTGGCAGATTTTACCAATTGTTGCCAAAATCAGGAAGAGAGTTACGAGATGTCAAATTCCAATGCGACCGTGCGTGTGTATGGGAAAAAGGGATTGCTGCATACATTCTTTGTACCGACCAATCGCCCGGGAGTGATCTGGGAAGTATTTGAAATTCGCGATGGCAATGTCATCACGACTCAGCGTTATTATGATGCGATTGGAAACAAGACCTGGTGGTCCAGTGCAAAATAAGACGGGCGATACCTATACAAGGAGGGAAAGAAATGAAAAAACAAATCATAGTGGCAGTTCTTGTGTGCGGTGCATGTTTTGCACTGTGCAGCTGCGGAAAGAACAAAGCTACGACGTTTACAACAGACGATATCGACACATTTGTTAATTCCGTAAATGGAAATAGCAGTTCGACGGATTCTTCCGATTCGGATAATTACGACGATGACAGTGATCTCTATGATTCGGATGATTATGGGGATTATAATTCGGAGGATTCCTCGGCATGGGGGTTCTAAAAATAACAAAAAACAGGTTCTTTTTTACATATTTCAAAAACACCTGATTTTCTTGTTACAATAATGAAGAAAGAGGTGGAAAAAATGCAAAAAGGAACAGGGTTTTACAAGTTTGTGTCTGTTTGCTATTTCATATTAGCAGCTATATTTTCGGTGTGTTTTGCCGCCACCGCATTAGCTTGGATTTTACTTATCATAGCATCTGGAATGCTGGAAGGCGGCATGACATTTGTGATAAATGGTGGATGTATTATGGTTCTTTCGATTCTGATGGGAATCCTAATGCTTCATATTCACGCCGGCTGCATTTTGTGGGATTTGGAAAAAAGAGATAAAGTGGTCTACACCTTCCATCAGATAACGGCGGTATTACTTACCTTTACCAAGTTATGTATCGGAATCGTGGGACAATATCTCTTATCCAAATATCTTTTTCTTTGGATATTGTATGACTTGTTTATGCTGGCAACATCGATTCTCGGCATTGTGGCATTTAGCAGGATCAAGAAAATTACAAATTTTGTAAAAACAGAAAGCGAAATGCTGCAGACGACCCGCGAAAAGGACGTAAAAGATAATGTTCTTGTCCGGCAGATCGAACAGGCATTGGATCAGAAAAATGAGATGCCGTTACCGCAGGGAAAAAGAATCGGACTTCTGGCAATTGAGGGTGATTATCGAGGAAATTTTTTCCCGATGTTTCCTTGTGAAAAGTTGGTTCTCGGCACGAGTTTACAAGCAAGTAACATTCTATTTCATGATCCGAAGATAAGCAGACAGCATTGCATGGTGGAATACATACCGGAACAAAAAATGTATTATATTACAGATTGTTCTACCAACGGAACATTTCTCAATGACGGCAGACGGATCCCGGAAAATACTCCGTATCCCTGCGCTCCATTGACAAGATTTTACTTTGGAACGGACCGTCAGGTGTTTGAATTGGTATGATAATAAATTAAAAAAATGGAGGATAAAGTTATGGAACAAAAAAAGACAATGAACTTATGGCAAATGATCGCACTTGTCGTATTGCTGGCAGGGGTTACGATTAGTATGTTTTTCCCTGTGTTAAATCCGACAGGGCAAAAGATGGTAAGCAGCTTTGAAAAGTTTGCAAATCGTTATGAAGAAGACGAAAACATAGGAAAATCTTGTAAAATTTATTTGAAGGAAATTGAGGATGACAGTAAGAGAGAAGATCGGGAAGTACAGTGTGATTCTTATCTGGATAATTTAGAAGCTGCTGACGAAAAGGACGATGGAGCATTATTATTTCCTGCAAATGGAATGGAGTTTTTGAGTAAAAGTTTTATCTTGAATGGCGGAATGGATAAAATCAATCAATATCAGGATGAAAAAGAAGACGATTTGTCGGATTATCAAAAGTCTGTTTTATCCATATATAATTCTTATAATAAGGCACGTATCGCGATGGGAATTGTTTATTTTACGCCATTGCTACTTATCATTTTGACAATATTAGCATATGCCTTAAAATGGAATAAGAATATTATGGCACTCGTAAATATGATTGCCTCTCTGATCGGAACATGTATTTCGGCGGCAATTTATTTTATGGCACCGAAAATGGTATCTGTGGAAGGCGATTCTATTAGCTCGATTATACACAAATTTATAAAGAGGGATTATTTTTTGGATTTAGGCTCAAAATATGAAGATTTTTCATCAGATCTTGCCTCTGCATTATGGAATGCACTTCGTGGAAATGGATTTCTGATTACAGCAGTAATTTTTCTCCTTGTTTTGGCAATGGCAATTATTACTATGGCAGTAGGAAATAGTCGGCAGGAAGTACAGTTTGAAGAGCAGAGACAGGATTATAAGCAAAATATAAATGGTTATAAGGAGCAGGGAAACCTTGGAGGATTTAACAATATTTCAGGTGCTGATATCCAGGGTGGCAACAATGGATTTGGTGGTTTCCAGGGTGCTGGAGGCTTCAATGGCACAATTTCAAATGAAAATAATGGATTTGGTTCAAGTCCGTTTGTAGTCGAAAAACAAAAAAAGAAAGAGTCAATTGTTCCACAGCCGCCGGTTCAGCAATTAGGTCGTGTACGATGCATTGAAGGAAATGCCAATGTACCGGGGTATAAGTTCCCGGAGGAAAACAAGATCATTGTAGGAGCGAATCCGACAAGATGTCAGATAGTAATCAATGGTGCGCCACATGTAAGTAATATTCACTGCAGTATCCGCTACAATGCACAGAAAAATACTTACATTGTAAAAGATCATTCGTCTAACGGAACCTTTGTCAATGGGGCAAGACTTCCGAAAGATCAGGCGATGGAGTATCCGGCAGGAACGATTTTGTCACTGGCGGATGGCAGCAATAAACTTCGTCTGGGAGATTGATAATACAATTTAATAATTCAAAAATAACATAATACAAGTTAGTTTTGACATTTTTTCCTCAAGCAGATCCTTCTTTGGTATGCTGGATACAGAAACAAAGTAGAAAGTTTATCAAAGGAGGATTCTATTATGAAAGCGAAAATTCAAAAAATAATGATGGTACTTGTAGTTATGTTTTTTTCCGTTTTAGGAATGCAGGTAAGCGCAAATGCCACAAGCATTGTGGATCTGCAGAATAAATTTCCAAACGGAGCATATTGGAATCATGTTGTCCGAAGTGGACACAGATATTCCGGCTATAACGATGTTGGTGGATGCAACAATCCGGACGGCTATACCTGGACGCCATGTAATACACATAACGGAAATGTAGGTGTCGGAGGGTATGATTGCAATTCCTTTAGCGGCGGTATGCAGTGTAATGGATTTGCAAAAAAACTGGGATATGATCTTTATGGCTCAACCTACACATCGTGGGGACGCGGTTCTATCGGAAATGCAAAATGCGGCGATGTCATTCATTATTATGGAGCAGGAGCAGATGCTTCCTATGGACATTGGGCGATGATCATTGGAAGAAACGGAACGACGATCACACTTGGAGAAGCCAATGCCGGTGGAAGATGCAAGATCAGCTGGGGACGTTCTATCAATACAACGAGCATGTCAAGTTATACGATTTATTCGGCACCTTGGACCGCAACTTACAATTCTGATACAGAGAAGCCAAGTATTGGCGATGTTCGTATTACAGACGTAAATAAAGATGGATATACGATTACTTGTACGGTTTCAGATAATGTCGGAGTGACAGCAGTAAAGTTTCCTTCCTGGTGTAATGATATACACACTGGTGACAACGCCGTATGGCTGGAGGGTTCTGTGAGTGGAAATACGGCATCCTGCAGAGTAAATATCAGTTCATTGAAGTCAGGTGCCCGTCAGGGAAATTATATGACGCACATTTACGCATACGACGCAGCCGGAAATTGGGGGAGTAAAGCAATCTCAGATAGTTGTGTTTACATCGATCGTACCGCACCGGTGATCAAAGATGTAGAGGTGACAGAGGTTGATAATACCGGTTATACCGTAACTTGTACTGCGACAGATGATAAAGGAATCAATCGTGTTCAATTTCCGACGTGGACAGAGAAAGACGGACAAGATGATCTGCGCCAGGATTGGATAACCAATGCAGCAGCAAGTGGAACAAACGAGGGAGATACGTATACTTTTCGAGTAAAAGACTCGGATCATAAGTACGAAAGAGGGATATATCACACACATATTTATGCATATGACAATGCAGGAAATGCCACGATGATAATTGCGGATGATGTGGAAGTAAAAAATGATTTAACAGGAGATAAGGCAATTATTTATAACGGACATACTTACGTAAGATATGAAGATATTATGACATGGGAGGAAGCAAATGCTTTTTGTAAAAAACATCTGGGTTATCTTCTTGCTATTAATACCGAGGAAGAGCAAAAGATAATGGAAGAATTTATCGCAGATGGAAAACGTTATTCGTATCATATAGGCATAAATGACACAGAAAAAGAAGGAAGTTTTGTCTGGTCAAGTGGTGAAAAAGTAACATATACCAATTGGGAGCCAAATGAGCCAAATGATTACGGAGACGGAGAGGATTATGGTCAGATAAGAAGAAAAAGCGGACAATGGAATGATAACAGTATCGCGGATCTTTCTTGCGGATTTGTCATGGAACTTCCGTTTGATGTAGAAAAGGTAAATAGTACCATGCTTGGTGGCTTGAATCAGGTATTGTCAAAATGGCTGCATAAAGACGATTCTTCCGCAGAAGAAAGCAAACAGCCGGAAGAGACGCAAGACTCAACACCGGAGACATCCGCGGCTCCGTCTCAGACACCTTCTTCGAAAGAAACGATTGATAAAATGGCAGATTCACCGGAGGAAGATGACGTAATTTCAGATGATATCGAGGACGACGATTTTGTATTTGCAAGAAAGATTACGATAAAAAATCATTCCGGATATTACAAGATAAAAAGGCTGAGATTGAAAGCGACAGTAGATAAAAAGGCATCCATCAAAAAGATAACGTGGTCGAGCAGTAATAAAAAATATGTGTCGGTAAATTCCAAAGGGAAGTTGACGATCAAAAAGGCAGGCATCGGAAAGACAGTAAGTATTACGGCAAAGGCGATGGATGGAAGCAGAGTGCAGAAAGTGCTCAAAGTAAAAGTGATTAAAAAAGCAGGAAAAAGATTTTTAATAAAATTAAAAAAATAGAAGGGAGCGAAAATTATGAATTTGACAAGATGCGCACAAGGACATATTTATGACAGTGAAAAATACGATTATTGTCCACATTGTATGATATGGGAACCGACAGAAATGCCAGCACCGATGGTAACGCCTCCGGAGGATTCTCCATTGATGGATAATATTCTGCCGGAGCCTGTTTCGAATGAGGTGCAACCATTTATAATGGATACGCATAATGACTTTTGGACAAATCCGGATCCGGTTATTTTAACAAAGAAGGAGAGATACGAATCTAAAGTACTTAGTGTAATTGTTTACCCGGGTGGAACGAAGACGATCCGTCGTGTGATGTTTACTCCGACAGAGGAGCAAAGTACGATTTACATTACGGACATTCCGTCACATAGAGTGGATGATGTGCATATTCGGGTATCGAAAGGCTTAACATGTTTTTCGCAAGCTTCTGTGTATTGGGTTTCGGAGGAAAAAGCCAAAGAAGTAGAGGAACAGGAAAAAATGGCAGAGACCGAAGACTTACAAGAGAAAAAATTGTGGGAAAAACAGATGGAAGACATTAACGTGCAAAGCGGTTATTTGATGGAACAGTTTGATATGTGGGAGTCGATAAAAAAGAATTGCCGGAAAAAATTAAAAAAGCAAAAGAAAGAATGCAACGTCGAGGAAGAGTCTGCTAAATTTATGCAGATATTGGAAAAGCAACAAAAGATACGAGAGCAGCTTATTGAATGCAGAAATAAGTATGCGGAGCTGACGGAAGCAAATGAAGAGAAAACGGTAGAAAAGCACTTAAATGATTATGGGGAAAAGTGCTTGAAACTTGTTCTGCTTGCAGAGCCGGGACAGTCGTATTGTCTCGACATTGAGTATGAATCTCGTGAGGCGACATGGTCGCCCTCTTATGAAATTCGGGTAGAATCCGGAGAAACGCAGGCAAATGTCTATCTGTATGCGAATATTGATAAGACGAGCGATGAACCATGGGAAAATGTTAATCTTACAGTGTCTACAGGAATTACGCAGGCGTTTGATCCTTATATTCTGGAAGGGTTAAAACCGATGACCTTGGTAAAGAAGATTCCGAAACCTATGTTTATGCCGGAACCAAGTGAATTTCCATTGGGGGCACAGTTTGAAGATGATAAACAAATTGCACAGATTGGATCCGATGGCGAAATACCTTTCCCGTCACAGGCACAGAGTTCGGAAACGATTAATTTTGATATTGAACACACATTTAATCCGGAGCCAATTGAGATCAAGGAAACGGAGACATCTGTTCGCCATGAATATCATCTGCAAAATCAGATATCATTGTCGAAAAAGGTGAAAGAAAAGATCATCATTTGGAAACAGAAAATCAATGTGCAGCCATATTATTTTGCCATACCGGAAAATGATTCTGCAGAATATATGGCAATTCGGTTGACGGAATTGCAAAAATGCGATGTGCTTACCGGCAATGCTAAGGTGTATCTTGATGGCGAATATACGAGAACACTTTTCCTCACGCCGAAAGAACTCGATAAGCAGGTAGTACTGGGATGTGCCAAAGGCGTAACCGTAAAACGCACTCTTCGCAAAAATGATGAAAATGAAAAGAAATTGCAGGGAAAGACCATTGAAAATTATGAGTATGTCATAAGCGTAAAAAATGATCTGAAACGTCCTATCTGCCTGCAGGTATTGGATCGTGTTCCAATTACTTCGGATCCGGATGTACAGATTGAAGTGAAAACCTCCAGTGGCGCAGACATAAATTCCGGCACAGGAGTCTGCACTTGGAATGTATCACTTGAAGCGGAAAAGGATTGTGAGCTGGAACTTTGCTACACAATTACTCATCCGTCAAAGCAGAATTATGAATGCATATAAGGAGGAACGGAAAATGAAAGTGAAAAAAATAGTTACCCTGGCTCTGTGCTCAGCATTGTTGCTGAGCACGGGGGTGCAGGTGGAGGCAAAGGATTATTATCAGAAGAGTTATGGTTCTCCGAAGGAAGGATATGGACCGGAGTATATACCATATGAAAAAAGACAAGTGATCGATAGTATTGATTTGGATTTAAGCAATGAGAATAAAGCGAGGAGTGTGGCCGGAGTAAAAGATTTTAATCAGGATGGTAAGAAGGAAAAACTTGAACTTTGTGTAAAGCCAATAAATGATGAGGGAAAAGCAAAGGTAATTATAAAATTAAATGGTAAAACGGTTGCAACTCAAATGACAATAAATGGAGAATATGGAATTAGCACATACAAATTAGGAACAAGCACAATTGCCGTTTTAAGCTGGGGCGGCTGGGACGAATGCAACAATTTGGTGGCTTATGAATGGAAAGGAAATACATTCAAAAAGTTTAAAGTGCTTAATGGAAGTATTGGAAATGATTGTGGTATTACCAAAGATAAAAAGAGTAAAAAACAAGTTTTCTATATTCAACATAATGAACAACTTTCTAATCATTACGGAGAAAAATGGCCTAAAAATGTTATGAAGAAATATAAGAAATATGCCCTAAAGAAAGCAACATCTGTTACACGTATTGTATATGAAAGATATATTTGCAAAAGTAATAGATTAAAGAAATTAGAGACAGACAATTATTATTATGTTTCAGATGCATATAACTAATCTTATTAAAGGTTAGTATATATAAATAAAAATCAGGAGGAAAAAAATATGAAACTAGCAAAAAAACTTGTAGCACACTTATTGATGATAGCGATGTTGCTATCATTAGGAGCAGGAGTGCAATTCAGAGACACAACAGTAAAGGCAGCAGGAGATTACCGGAGTTTAGCTCAGAATTTACCGCTGAATGGAACTTGGACAGCAGACCAGTGGATTACAGAGAATAATACAGAACATTGGTACAAGTTTACAGTAGCAGATGGTGGAAAATTGACATTGAAAATCATGGCATATATGAAATATGTTTATGTAGATTTATTCACGGAAGACTTGTCAACGGATATAATTAATGTAGATTATTTTGCATATGGCTCAGAAACAGCACCCTCAACAGAGACATATACAAAGGTGTTGAGTGCAGGAACATATTATTTAAAAATATCACGGGACACATACAATGGAAAATATAAATTATGTGCAGACTATGAATCGTATGGTTTGACAAATCAAGGAGCAGATTCTTACGATTCACCCCAAATATTGCCAATTAATCAAACGGTGACAGGTGCAATGACAGAAACCGATAAAGAGGATTGGTATCGGTTGAATGTTTCTTCTTCAGGAAATTATGTGATTGACATTTCGGCATACATGAGATATATGGATTTGTATTTATATAATCAAGATTTGTCAAAAGAAATTGGAAGTATAAGTTACTTTGGGGGAACTGAGACAGCTCCGGGACGTGTAAAAAAGAATTATACATTATCTGCAGGAACATATTATATTAAAATTACTAGAGATGATCGAGGCAAGTATCTCCTTTCCTGGTCTGCTCTTACGCAGGAAAATTGTTCACATGATTACGATTCCACCTACGTATATGCAACATATTTGTCACAGGGATACCGTTTACATACTTGCAAAAACTGTGGTCATCAATACAAAGATGAATTTTCAAGTAAAAAGGTATTGTATCAAGTGGCTTATCCATATGCATCAGCTGGCAAAAGAAAGATGACAGTTTCTTTCTGGAGCGTATCGGATGCAGATGGTTACCAGATTCGATATTCTACAAATAAGAAATTCAAAAGTAGAGTAAAGGTTACAAAAACAAAATCAACTCGAAAGACGATTAAAAAACTGAAACGCAGAAAGAAATATTATGTTCAGATTCGAGCATATAAGAAAGTGCAGGGAAAGACGGTTTATGGAAAATGGTCTGCCAAAAAATCTGCAAAAATCAAATAAATGTATACCTATTATCTATTCAGGCTTTTGCAAAATCAGGAGCCTGAATAGGGGGTAAAATCTCAGGAGGAAATAATATGGAAAAACTTATTTTGGAAGTAAAAGGTGGACCGAAAAGTGCAGTGTATATGCTGCTTTTTAGTGGATTGCTGATGCCTGTTTTAGGTGTGATTTTTATCATTCTTTCACAGATGAAACGATCCACGCATGCTGTTTACACGGGTGTGTCAGGAGCTATGTCTTATGCAGGAAGTTACGGAGGAGGATATGTAGTAAGTGGAGAGGCAAGAATGGTTATGATCGTAGCCAGAATCATATTGATTGGCTTAGGAATAGCGATTCTTGCCGGAATTCCATCGATATCGAAAACGACGATAAAAGTTTTTGATAATCATATCGAAGGGTGTATTTATATACCTATTATAATTGGTGTTGCGCGAAAAGATTTTCTGTTTCAATACAGCGAGATAAGCGGAATGCAAAATGTAAAAAATGTATTAGTGATACATTCTGCCGGAAAAGTAAAAAGAATTGCATTAAAAGACGAACAGACAGTACTGCAAGTAGTACAAGCGATTCAGCAAGCAACGATGTAAGGAGGAAAAGCGATGAAAAAAATCCTATCAAAAAGTATTGTATTCGTATTACTCGCGGCATTGTGCCTGCCGCAAAACAGTACGTTAAGTAACGCAGCGAAAAAAGATACAAAAAAAGTATTGTCTGCTTATGCAGCGATATTGAAAAAGAAAAAATATAAGATATAGATAATTACCTTTATAAAGGTAAAAAATATGGATGTACTGATGTCTACTGTATTA
>ENA-ORTS01002216-ORTS01002216.1-human-gut-metagenome-genome-assembly--contig:-NODE-2216-length-11909-cov-2.993083_pt1 | contig 11909 bp, 7 predicted proteins | sample MGYA00241911_ERZ509186 | MGnify/ENA primary metagenome ERZ509186 (study PRJEB26280, sample SAMEA2338852) | human gut metagenome | biome: human gut; feature: human-associated habitat; material: faeces...
TTTAATAAAAGAAAAAGCGAAAAAGGATGAAAGAAATGGAAGAACTTACCTCCTGTAAAACAGCCATAGAAAACTGTAAAACCTCCGGGACTTTTGCCATTGCCCACTTATATAAAGAAGAAAAAGCCATGGACATGCACATCCATGACTGCTACGAGATCTACTATTCCATCTGCGGCGGCAAACAGTTTCTGATCGACAACTGCTTCTACACCATCGCCCCAGGCGATCTCTTTATCATCAACCAGTATGAAAGTCACAAGCTGACCCAGATCGACAACTCCGTCCACGAACGTATCGTTCTGTCGGTGGCGCCGGATTTCATGAAGCTGATCTCCACCAAAGAGACGGATCTGAGCTTTTGCTTCACTCACCGCAGTGCCCCCTTTTCCCATAAGCTTTCGCTCAACAAGGAACAGCAGAAACGTTTCCTCTATTATATCAACAAAATCACTTCCGCGGAGGGCTTTGCCCATGACATCACGGAATACGCCGCTTTCATGGAGCTGATGGTCATGCTCAACACGCTGTTCATCCGCAGTGCAGAGCAGACGGCGGCCGGGGAAACCGTAACAGATCCCGCCGAATACAAGGACAGTAGCTACCGCTACAACCATCAGGTGGACGATATTCTGGCTTACATCAACCAGAACATCTCCCAGCCTATTACAGTGGAACAGCTGGCCGGACAGTTCTACTTAAGCGAATCCTATATCTGCCGGATTTTCAAATCCGCCACAGGCACCACCATTAATAAATACATCACCGCCCGCCGCATCAGTATCGCCAAGGCGGTTCTGAACGAAAACGGCAATGTTATGGAAGCCTTCGAACGCAGCGGTTTCACGGACTACAGCAATTTCTTCAAAGCCTTCACCAAAGCCGTGGGTGTTTCCCCGAAAAAATACGCAAGCCTGAGTGTCAGCTAAACTGCTGACGCTCAGGCTCTTCTTTTTACATTTCTTAATCATTCGGTCTCTGGTAGAACCGGCCCGCCAGATTCTCCGTACGGATCATGTTGACAAAGGCCTGCGGGTCCGTCTCCCGCACCGTATTCACAACTTTGCTCACCTCGTCTCGTCCCACCACGGAATACAGCACGTCACATTCCTGTTTGGAATAACAGCCCTCACCCTTGATCAGGGTGGCATCGTGATGGGTGATCTCCGCAATAGCTTCGTAGACATCCTCCGGCCGTTTCGTCACGATGATCAGTGTCTGCTTCTGGTAGCGCTTGTACAGCACATGGAGTACCTGCGTGGAGGTATACTGAAAAATAATGGAATACAGCGCCTTGTCCCAGCCAAACAGTGCTCCGGCGATTCCAAGGATCACCACATTTCCCGCAAAAATATAATTCCAGGAATCAATGCTGTACTTTTCCGACAGGAAGATCGCGATAAAATCCGTACCGCCGCTGGTGGCATTGGCGAACAGACACAGGCTGATGGCCAGTGCATTGATCAGTCCACCGAAGATAGCAATCAGCAGAATATCCTCCGTTACCGGCCAGGCGGGCACCATATCCGTCAAAATACCGCTCACCACGATCATCAGACAGGAATAACCGGTGAACTTTTTTCCGATGAATTTGAAGCTGATGACCACCGGAACCGCATTTAAGATAAAGTTGATCACCGAAAAAGGAGGCTCCCAGTGCCACAACAGCACGCTGATCTCCTGGATCAGTCGGGTCAGACCGTTGAATCCACCGGGGATCAATCCCCCGGCCCGGACAAAGCTTTTCAAATTGACTGCCATGATAAAGGATCCCGCCAGGATCAGGCAGGTACGCCGCAAGGTATCACAAATACTCTTCTTCGTCATAATTCGCTCCTTCTTACCTCCTTCCTGCCTCTTCCTTCACAGAACCTTCCTCTGTGTGCGTTTTTTCCGCATTCCCGTCTTCCATCGTTTCGTCTGCTGCCTTTTGCAAAGGCTCATTCTCCGCACAGTCTTTCCTTTTCCTGTCACACCTCTGACACAACACGCATCCCAACAGGATCAGTACACTTCCCGCACTCACTAAAATACCGATATTCCGTCCTTCCGGTACATAGTGCATCTGTATCGTATGTTCTCCCGCTTCCAGATCAAATGCCATGAGCGCATTGCCAAACTGCTCAGGCTCTGCATTTTCTCCGTCGATCTGCACCGTCCAGCCCTCCTCATAAGGCACGGACAGGATCAGTCTGCCAGCTTCTTTCAGACTTAAGGTTCCGGAAATATGGGTGCTGTCCATCGCTACATTTTCAAGATGTTCTTTTGACAATATCTCCACTGCCTGTGCCAGCACTTCTTCATTCAGTACATAAGCTTCCGCCGATACCTTCGGGGTATCGTCCGTGTCATCCCCATTGGTCAGCGTCACGCGCTCTCCCTCCAACAGATATCCCAGATACAGAATGGATCCGTCCTTCAGATCACTGTAATCCTGCGTCTCCAGCGTTCCCCCAAGCACCTGAACCTTTTTCGTCCCTGTGGCATTGATCCTCGCGTAATAGTAGCCTGCCCGGTCCGCCGTAATACATACATTATCTCCGCTAGTCTCACTGGTCGCCCGGTCCAGTAAGGGCTCTGCGATTCCCAGATCCTCGGTCAGCTGATTCTGCACTCTCACACCGGTGCCGATCTCGTCCGTAACATTCCAACCCATCGGTGCCACATAGCCAAAAGGCAGCGTATATTTACAATGATATAAATAAACATCTCCGCTGTTATTCACGATCTCATACAGACCGTTTTCGTATTTATCCGATTCGCCGAACATATAATCCACATTCAGGAGTGCCGACACGAAAGCTGTCGCTCCGTCAAATCCGTAATAAACCTTGCTGTGACGCATACCCAGCATTTTATACAGGTCCATGACGTTGGAATTCATGGTGGAGGAAAATACGGAAGCCGTAGGGTATCCCGTAAGAGTACCGTCATTTTTCGTCTTGCGGGTAAACTTCTCAATACGGAAGAAGTCATCCCCCTCCTGTTCCTGCGCAAGGGCGTACAATGCCTTATAATCCTCCTGGTCTCCCAGATAAGCGCTTCGTCCGGTAGTGCCCAGACTCGTATTAAATGTATTGATGCTCAGCTCCGCCACTATGCACGCCAGCACCAGAATCCCCAGCACCTGCCTCGTCAGTTCGTCTTTTCTCGTCCGGTACAGATACAGAAGCACACCATAGATCGTAACAAATACCAGGGTCAACACTTCAATGCCGGTGTCAAAATCTTCACTCTCCACGAATTTCTCACAGGCAAGTAAAAATATCACCGCCGCCAGATACCCATAGATGATCTGCCTGTGAGAAGTGCCCTCCACATTTCGGAAAGCATCATAGCACATGACAAGGATCAGAAAAATATATAGAAAAGACTGTCTCGCCGGCAGGGAATCCGGATAATTCAGACCGTGCCATAAAAAGTCCAGGACATTGGTTCCGAAGCTGAGCAGCAAAAATCCCGCCAGTGCCAGATTGCAGAACCGTTTTCTCACCGATATTTTTTCATTCAGTGCATACATGGGCACCAGTAAAAATACTGCCACACCACAGTAAATGTTCGGCCAGTGTTCCAGTCCCCTCTCCGTGGTCACGCACAGGCAATGTCTCGCCAGCATATCAAACACGGAAAAATAGGACTCCAGCGTACCGGGGAAATCCGAATTGCCAAAATCCGTCCGTAGAATAGCACAGACCTCCGGAATCAACAATGCCGCCGCCAGACCTCCGGCCAGCAGGGAGGCAAATGCAAATCTTCCGATCCTGCCGAATACGATCCGTGCTTTCCTGCTCTGCCCTTCCGTCATGGTATAGTATTCCGTGATCAACAACATTCCAAAATACAGCACCAGAAAGATACAGATCATAATGGAGATGTAATAATTGGTCAGAATACAGAGTCCCAGAGTCACGGTATACATGACCCATTTGCCTTCTCTGACCAGCCGCTCTGCTCCTAACAGGATCAATGGTAGCAGGATCAGGCAGTCCAGCCACATCACATTCCAGTTGTAGGCCGCCAGATAGCCGGACAGAGCATACGCAGTGGAAAACAAAAGAGCCGCCGGATCCTCCTTGCCGAACACTTTCCGCAGATAGATGCTGAAGGTAAGCCCCATAAGGCCGATCCGCAGGATCACCAGATAACTCATGAATTCCATGATCAGGCCTTCCGGCAGCAAAAATACCAGCCAGTTAAAAGGACTTGCCAGATAATAGACATACAGTGCCAGGAAATTCGATCCGATCCCTACATTGTAGGAATAGAACAGTCCCTCTCCCGCTTTGATCTTGTGTACAAATTCACTTAAAAAAGGCATATACTGATGGTACATGTCGGAGAACAGAAAACTCCGGTCACCAAAAGGATATATGCCCCGTATGATAAAAAGAACCAGCATAATAAATGCAGGCACAAAGAACGCAAGCACAGAGATCCCTCTCTGCATCCTGCGCTCCTCACTACTTGTTGCTGTCGTTTTATTGCCGTTCATATTATTTTTCTCCCACGATCTCTTTTCTTACCTTCCGTAATCAAACAGCAGATAATACTCCAGCCTCCGGTAATCGTTCAATGCTTCCCCACATTCCTTCACCGTCGTGAGTGTGCCGTCCGCTTCTCTCACACCGGCCGCGCTGATCACCGGATATTTTTTCCGCACCCCGGTCAGACTGCTCTGCAAGGCAGGCAGCGGCAGATCACAGTTCTCCAGCACATCCATGGCCAGATAATTGGCACTGGTCTCTCCGTCCGTCTGCTCCTCAATGTCAAAGTTGCTCCAGATCACATAAGGTACTTTATATTTTAACAGATTTTCCTCATCTGTTAAAGTCTCCGGATTCACTTTATTATTTCTTAAGATCGGATTGCTCACATAGGTCGTAGGCTGATGATCCCCGAAGAATACGATCATGGTATCCTCTTCCGCCTGAGAGAAGTAATCGATCAGACCCTGCAGGGCGGAATCCGTCTGTTTTACCAGGGACAGATACATGGACAATGCTTTGGAGTCAATACCATCCACGGTAATATCCGGGGTAAAGTTATGGAATTCCTCTTCGTAACCGCTGTGATTCTGCATAGTTACGTTAAAGACAAACAGAGGCTCTCCCGCTTCCTTGTTCTCATACAGTTCAATGATCTTGGCAAAGCTGCTCTCATCGGAAATATAGTTACGGATCCGTTTCGGATTCCTGAAATCGTCCTGTGACAGGAACTCATCAAATCCAAGCAGCGGATAGACTCTGTCTCTGTCCCAGCCGCTGGCATAATAAGGATGGATCGCCACAGTATGATAATCCAGTTTCTTCAGGTAGGAAGCCAGAGAAGGCATCTCCTCCTGCACATACTGCTGGTAAGCCACGCTGCCCTGCGGTAAAAATCCTATGGTGCTGCCGGTAAGGAATTCAAACTCCGTATTGGCAGTATTCCCGCCCAGCACGGAAACATTCAGGTAACCGGTTCTGGTATTCTCTGCCCCCTGTTGTAAGCTGTGAATAAAGGGCATATAGTCTTCGTTGGTGGTAAACTCTCCCCGGACTGCCAGATCCGAAAATGCCTCATCCATGATCACAATGATATTCGGACGCTTCACGCTCTCCGGGTCTTCCACAGCTGCTGCAAGCCCAGCGGAATCCTTTCCGGCCTGCTCATAATTGCTGCCGGTGCCATCTGCAGAATAATCTGCGGGTTTCTCCACATCCAGATATTCCATTTCCATCAGAAATGCCACGATATTGCCATCTCTCTTATTCATGACGGTAGGGGTAAACAGCTTGTCGTATAATCCAAAGCTCTGCACAAAGCTCTCGCTCTGTATCATGCCGGTATAACCATAGATCAAGGCAATACTTAACAGGATCAGTGCCGCTCTCTTTGCCACTCTTCCCGGTGCCTTCATATGAAAACGGCTCTCGATCAACAACAAAATCAGGAATCCCACAATGACCAGTATCGCACTGGTGGACAATTCATAGTTGAAATTGCCCGCCACACTGGCTGCTGTACTGATGGAATAAATATCCCAGGGCATGATGGGTGCGGAACGGAAATTCAGCACATAATAATTCGCCAGTCCCGCCACCATGAAAAAGGCCGTCTGCAACATCAGAGCCGCCCGGACATATTTCACGATTCCGAATAACAGAAGTGCGGTCAGTACATAGAACGCCATGTTCAACAGCTGGGTTTTGAAATGCATTGTCGTAAAAGGATTATGGGTATACATTTCAAACAGATAAAATGTCACCAGCGGACATACTGCCAGCGCGATACAGGAAGGAAGCTTCTCCCTGGTAATTCCTATTTTTCGAACGGAATGACGCAAAAAGCCTGTAATGGCAGCTGCGACACTTCGTATTGATTTTTTCTGTAAATAATCCATCGCTTAACTCTCCTTACGATTCTGAAGAGATTTTATCGCAATGACAGAAAAATAACAATTTCCGAATTGCACACATTTACTAACATTACAGGCTTAATTTTGTTACTTTTTACTTATATTTTACGTATTACTACTTGACTTCGTATTTTCCGGCTTCCTTCAGGCGCAGCATTGCTCTCGCCATGGATGCCTGGGATACATGATACTCCTGGATGCTCTGCTTCTGACGCAGCTGTTCCTTCGCACGCTCCAGGGCAGCCTCCGCACGGACCCTGTCGATATCCTCCGGCCGTTCTGCCGTATCCACCAGCATGATCACACGGTTATGAGAAATATAGACAAACCCCACACCTACTACAACCTTGGTCCAGTCGTCATCCTCTTTTTCCTTAAACCGTACCTCGCCTTCCTTCGTGGCAATGACCATATCCTCATGATGGGACATGATGGCCTGCTCGCCGTCCAGAGCCGGTACGATAATGATGCCGCATTTCCCGTCGAAAAATACTTTATCACTGGCAATGACCTTCAAGCTGAAGGTGTTCATACGCACACCGCCTTTCCTTACTGTGCCATGAGCTTCTTGGCCTTCTCCACTGCCTCGTCAATGGTTCCTACATTGAAGAATGCAGCCTCGGGATACTCATCCATCTCTCCGTCGATGATCGCACGGAATCCACGGATGGTCTCCTTCACAGGCACATACTTACCGGGTACACCGGTGAAGTTCTCTGCCACATGGAAGGGCTGGGACAGGAAACGCTGAATCTTACGGGCACGATATACGGTGACCTTATCCTCATCGGACAGCTCTTCCATACCCAGAATGGCGATGATGTCCTGCAGTTCCTTGTACTTCTGCAGCATTGCCTGTACCTGGCGGGCGGTCTCGTAATGCTCCTTACCTACCACATCCTCTTCCAAAATACGGGAGGTGGATTCCAAAGGATCCACAGCTGGGTAAATACCCTGCTCCACGATCTTACGGGACAGAACGGTGGTGGCATCCAGATGAGCGAATGTAGTTGCGGGTGCAGGGTCTGTCAGGTCATCCGCAGGCACATAGACAGCCTGTACGGAAGTAACACTACCCTTATTCGTAGAAGCAATTCGCTCCTGCAATTCACCGACTTCGGTAGCCAGAGTGGGCTGATATCCTACTGCGGAAGGCATACGGCCTAACAATGCGGATACCTCACTACCTGCCTGTACGAAACGGAAAATGTTATCAATGAACAGCAGCACGTTCTGGTGCTCTTCATCACGGAAGTACTCTGCCATGGTCAGTCCGGTCTCGGCTACACGCATACGTGCTCCGGGGGGCTCGTTCATCTGACCGAAGACTAGCGCAGTCTTCTCCAGAACTCCAGACTCCTTCATCTCACTCCACAGATCGTTACCCTCACGGGAACGCTCTCCGACACCAGTGAAAATAGAATATCCACCGTGCTCGGTAGCAATATTACGAATCAGCTCCTGAATCAGCACGGTCTTACCTACACCGGCACCGCCGAACAGACCGATCTTACCACCTTTTGCATAGGGAGCCAGCAGATCGATAACCTTGATACCGGTCTCCAGCATCTCTACTACAGGACTCTGCTCTTCGAAGGAAGGTGGATCTCTGTGGATGACCCAATGCTCCTCTCCTTCCAGGGATTCTCCACCGTCGATGGTCTCTCCCAATACGTTGAACAATCTACCCAGTGTCTTATTACCTACCGGCACCTGAATTCCTTTTCCGGTAGCAATGACATCCATATCCTTGCAAAGTCCTTCACTGGCACCCAGCATGATGCAGCGAACGGTATTGTTGCCAATATGCTGTGCCACTTCCATGACCAGACGCTTGCCTTCACTGTATACTTCCAGGGCATCCTTGATAAAGGGAAGATCATTGTTCTCGAACTCTACGTCTACAACAGGTCCCATGACCTGGACGATCTTACCATGATTTTTTTCCTTTACGTTACTCAATTGTTCAGGACCTCCTTTCTTGCCTTTTTCTTCTTTTTCTGAGCCTTGGCACCGGCAATGACCTCAGTGATCTCCTGTGTGATCATAGCCTGACGTACCCGGTTGTACTGAATGGACAGATCATGGATCATGGCGGAAGCATTCTTATTTGCTGCCTCCATGGCCATCATCCTGGCGTTCTGTTCACTGCAGAACGATTCTACCAGTGCACCGTATACATATCCCATGACAAAATCCGGAACAATGTTATCAAGCACTGCTTTCGGGGACGGGGTCATGACAAGCGGATCCTGATACATACTCAGATCCTGTCCGTCTTTGGTAATAAACCGTTCTTTTACGATAGGTAGCAGACGCAGCATCTGCGGTTCCGTCGTCACGCTGTTTACCATATTGGTATAAATAATATATACCTCATCCAGCTGCTCTTCTTCGAACTGCTCCAGGATCGTCTCTGTGATGATCCTGGCACGATGCAGGGTCGGGTTCTGTGCTGTATAATGGAACTGCTCAGCCACCTTGATTCCTCTGTGTCCGAAATACTGACGTCCCAGCTCACCCACGACAAACAGCTTGTAGCTTCCTGTCTGTCCGGCTTTCTGCATCTGTTCTTCTGCCATTTTCAGTACGTTATGGTTGTAGGCTCCGGCCAGTCCCTTATCCGCGGTGACTACTATCAGTCCCGTAGTCTTCTCCCCAACCGGTTTGTCCTTCCGTTCATCGAAATATTTATTATCGATCTCCGGTAAATGACGGACAATTCTGCTGACCATCGTCTGCAGAGTATAGAAGTAAGGCTCTGTCTCTTCCAGATTCTTCAACTTGATAAATGCGCCGTCTTTTCTTACAAGTCCGGTTCTTACCAATTCTTTTACCACTGCCAGAATACCGCTTCCACAGACACCGATTGGATCGGCATTGCCGATAATTTTCAGCTTCACGCCATCTTCCTTAATTTCAACATCTTCATTAGCTCCCTCTGCCGCACGCATACCTGAGCTGATGTTCATACCTTCCAGTGCCGGACCTGCGGCACAGGAACAGGAAAGTAATCTTCCATGATCTGAAAATACAATCTCTCCATTCGTTCCGATATCAATAAACAGAACATTTTCATCTGCTTTATGAAGCTCACAGACATAAGCTCCTGCCACAATATCTGCTCCGATATAAGATGATACTGACGGCAGACAATAAAGTCTTGCCCCCCTGGATGCATGAATACCAATCTCCTCCGCTTCAATATCCTTTGCCTTTACAAACATTGGTGCATACGGTGATTTTCCAATGGACAGTGCATCTACACCAAGAAGCATATGCATCATCGTACAGTTCGCTCCTACAGAGACCTCGTAAATCTGTTCTTTCTTCACTCCGGTCTGTCCACAGACATCTGCGATCATCTCATTGATGGAAGCAACGATTGCTTCCTTAAGTGCCTGTACCCCCTCCTTGGGATGCTCCATCTCATAAGTAATACGAGTCAGGACATCCAGCCCAAAATGCTTCTGTGCATTGATCATAGAGGAATCTGCCAGTTCTTTTCCGGTCAGCATATCAATCAGTGCTGTAACAACGGTTGTTGTTCCGATATCTATTGCGATTCCATACATAGAATCTGTAGTATCTCCCTCTTCCAGATCCATCAGCACTTTTTTGCCATCTTTTTCACGATGGATAACTGCCGTGTAACTTCCTTCTTTGAAACAGAATCCACGCAATACAGAAAATGGAAATTCCACATCCGAAAGTTGTTCTTTAATCTGATCTTCAAATGGTGTCTGGTCTGTCAAAAGCGGCTTATGTATATTCACAATCTGTTTGACAATATCCAAGTCTTTTTCAAATTTTGGCACATATCCTTTTGATAGAACCTCATGCTTGCGCTCTTTCTGCATCAGCTCTACTTCCAGATCACACTGTGGATGAACCATACAGGAAAGACGCACACCACTTTTTACTTCTTCTGGTTTTAAGAAACGTAATTCTGTAGAAGATACTTCCCCTACTTCTCCTGATACGATGCGTACTTTACACTTTCCGCATACTCCTTTTCCATTACACGGATTTTCTACGAATCTTCCTTCTTTTCTTAATTTTTCCAGAAGATTTTCTCTTTTCATATTTTTCATCGTCATTTCGTAATTTACTGTCTTTCAGACTTCAACTTTTTCTTCTGTTGCTTTCCGGATTCCCAATCTGATTGCCTGAATATTCGTAAGTGGTGATTTTGTTCCCAGACCACATGCCGGTGAAATAATCCCGGAACCATCTCTCCAACATTTGACTGCTAACTGTTCCACTTTCTCCGGCTTTCCAAATTCCAGTGTCCATGTGCTGACATTTCCCATCAGCACATGCTTTTTCAAATGCTTCTTCGCATCGCTCATCGCTACACAGGAATCAAAACTCAGCACATCCGAATGGATCATTTCCACCTGCGCATACACATTTCTCATCTGCCCGCAGATATGTACGATCACACCCATCTTTTCTGCCTGGAGATGGTCAATGATACGGTTAATGTAGTGCACCGCATATTCCTCAAATAATTTTGGTCCCAGAATCTCTCCTGTTCCGCTCGGATCCGAAATTGCTATAATATCCGCTCCTGCATCAATCTGCGCTCTCGCAAAACGGATGATCTCATCTGCTACCAGTTCCATATATTTATGGGCATCTTCTTTTTTCTTAAAACCATTTTCTTTATATAAAACAGGGGACTGGAAATAGCGGCTGCCTTCTACAGCTCTCCACTCTCCTTCAAAGCTTTCTCCTTCAAGAGCAATGCTGCTCACAACTCTGTAAAAAGGTGTTTTCACAAATGCGCGGATTTCCCGCTCGCGGCGAACTACCATCCCAAGGACACAGGTCATAACCCGTCCAACGGAAATTGCCTGGTATTTGCCTCCAAGATAATTGGTTACGCTGTTTCCATAACGCAAAGTCAGTACACGTGAGAAATTAATTCCCATCAGATAATCTTCTTTTGCCCGAAGATAGGCGGCTGCGGCAAGGTTATCATATTCTGAGATATCCTTTGCCTCACGGATTCCCCGAAGAATCTCTTCTTCTGTCTGGGAATCGATCCACACTCTTCGTCTATTTTTTCCATGTACCTGCGCCTGTTGTTCTACCAGACGGTAAATATATTCTCCCTCGCGTCCTGAATCGGTACAGACATAGATAGTCTCTACATCCGGTCGGTTCAAAAGCCCTGCTACAATCTTATACTGTTTCGCCACCGACGGTATAACTTCATATTTGAATCTTGTCGGTATAAACGGCAGCGTCTGAAGACTCCATTTTTTCAAGGCAGGATCATACTCCTCCGGATAACTCATAGTCACCAGATGTCCTACACACCAGGTCACAATGGAATCCTCTGATTCCAGATACCCGTCCTGCCTTCTGGTGTTCAGCTTCAATGCCTTCGCAAACTCCTGTGCAACACTGGGTTTCTCAGCTATATATAGTGATTTCCCCATATTTATTACGTTAACTCCTTACTTTTTTTACTGTGCCTGTATTATTTTTATATCCTTCAAAT
>ENA-ORTS01002228-ORTS01002228.1-human-gut-metagenome-genome-assembly--contig:-NODE-2228-length-11847-cov-4.428596_pt1 | contig 11847 bp, 9 predicted proteins | sample MGYA00241911_ERZ509186 | MGnify/ENA primary metagenome ERZ509186 (study PRJEB26280, sample SAMEA2338852) | human gut metagenome | biome: human gut; feature: human-associated habitat; material: faeces...
AGTGCCGTGCCCACGGCGGCGGTCAGTGCCGCCGCCCCGCCGCCCCCGGGTGTGGGAGCTGCGGAGGACAGCACCGCTGTAAATTTGCGGCAGCTCCGCATCGTATCGTCCATAAAAGCGCTCCTCTCTTAAAACAGGCCCGTCACCGCGCCGGTGGCCGTATCCACATCGATGCGGCGGTAGGCGGGGTCGGAGCCGGTACCGGGCATCATGGAGATGCCGCCGGCCACGGGGCACAGAAACCGTGCGCCGCTGTACTCCAGCACATCCCGCACCGGCAGACGCCAGCCGGTGGGCACTCCCTTCTTCGTGGGGTCGTGGGACAGGGAGAGGTGTGTCTTGACCATCATGGTACAGAAATCCGCGTACTTGGGGTCGCTCTCAAACCGCGCGGCCTTCTCCGCCGCCAGCGGCGACCAGTCCACGCCGTCCGCGCCGTAGACCTCCCTGGCGATGCGCTCCACCCGCTGGCGCAGGGGCATGTCATCGGGGTACAGCAGCTTCAGCTCCGACGGCTCCTCACATGCCTCCAGCACAGCCTGTGCCAGCTCCTCCGCTCCCGCGCCGCCATAGCGCCAGTGGTCGGACACGGCGCAGCGCACGCCGTACTCCTCGCAGATGCGGCGCACCAGCGCCAGCTCCAGATCCGTATCGGTGTGGAACCGGTTCAGGCACACCACCGGCGTGACACCGGATTTGCGGATGATGTTCACGTGGTGCAGCAGGTTGGCACAGCCCCGCTCCAGCAGGGTCAGGTCCTCTTTTGTGTAGGCGTCCGGCAGCGGACGGCCAGGTGTTACCTCCGGCCCGCCGCCGTGCATCTTCAGGGCGCGGACGGTGGCCACCAGCACCGACACGTCCGGCTTCAGGCCGGACAGACGGCACTTCACGTTCCAGAACTTCTCGAACCCGATGTCGGCGGCGAAGCCGGACTCGGTGACGTGATAGTCGAACAGCTTTGTGCCCAGCCGGTCCCCGATCACCGAGGACTGGCCGATGGCGATGTTGGCGAAGGGCCCCGCGTGGACCAGCACCGGTTGGTGCTCCACGGTGTAGCACAGGGTGGGATTTATCGTATTGCGCATCCAGGCCGTCATGGCACCCGCCACCTCCAGATCCTCGGTGGTGACAGGGCGGCCCTGCCGGTCGTAGGCCAGCACGATGTCGCCGATGCGGCGGCGCAGATCCGGCAGATCCCGCGCCACCGCCAGAATGGCCATCAGCTCGGAGCTAACGGCGATGTTGGCACAGGTGTCCATGGGGTAGCCGTCCATCTTTCCCTCGCCCAGGCCGATGCGCATCCTCCGCAGCGCCTGGCAGCAGAAGTCCAGTACAAAGCTCCACTGCACCCGCTCCGGATCGATGTCCAGACGGCGCAGGCCGCGCTGGGCCAGCTTGGCATCGTCGTAGTTCCGCTCGTGCTGCATACGGGCGTTCAGTGCCGTCATGGCCAGATTGTGGGCGTTCATGATATCGTTGATGTCGCCGGTCAGGCCCAATGAAAACTCAGTCATGGGGATCAGCAGGGCGTTGCCGCCGCCGGCAGCGGTGCCCTTGACGTTCATGGTGGGGCCGCCGGAGGGCTGGCGCAGGCAGCCTCCCACGTTCTTGCCCAGGCGTCCCAGCCCCTCGATGAGACCCAGGGACGTGGTGGACTTGCCCTCTCCCAGCGGCGTGGGGGTGATGGCCGTGACCTCGATATATTTGCCGCTGGGACGATCCTTCAGCCGCTCCATGATGCGCAGGAAATCCAGCTTGGGCGTCTTGCCGTAGGGAATAAGCTCCTCCGGCAGGAGGCCCATCCGGCGGCGGAACTCCTCCACCGGCGGCAGCGCCCTCTCTGCCGCCGCGCCGATCTGCCAGTCGGGGTAGACCGTGGGGTCCAGCATGATCCGCTCCCCGCCGTCCGTATAGCTGCCGTCTGTAAACCGTATCTCCATGTCGCATCCTCCCCAGTATATTCTGCTGACCATTATACACAATGCCCGCCTGTCCCGTCAATCACCGTTCCGCAGGGAACGTCTGAATTCCCTCTTGTTTTTCCCTGCGGCGTGCTGTATAATGCTCTCAGCCTGTGTGTAGGAATGGTGCGTTAAGTGCCGGACGGATGGGAGGCTGCCGCCGGACGAAGGAGCTTGCTCCGCGATTCCATTCCAGCTTCCACACGGTGCAAATTCTGCTATTTTGTCTATGAGATCCCTCCCATCCCAAGGATAAGGAGGTTTTTTTATGCCCGAAAAAGAATTGCCGCGCACCGTATCCCGTCCCGTGTTCAACACCTACGCTCTCACCGTCTGCGCCCTGCTGACCGCGCTGAGCGTGGTGCTGGCACGGGTGCTGACCCTCATTCCCGCCGAGACCACCCGTATCTCTCTGGAGGCCGTGCCTATCGTGCTGTCGGGCCTGCTGTTCGGCTCCATTCCCGGGGCGGTGGTGGGCTTCGCCGCCGATCTCATCGGCTGCCTGTTCTCCCCCTTCGGCTACAATCCCATTTTCTGCGTGCCCCCCATCCTGTACGGCCTGCTGGCCGGTGCAGTACGGCGGTATGTGACGGACCGGCCAGCCCTGCTCCGCACGGCGCTGGCCTTCTTCCCCGCGGCCATCGTGGGCTCCGTCCTGTGGCAGAGCATGGCGCTGGCTCTGGTGTACGGCGGCGATGCCAAGCAGGCATTTTTTCTGGCAAAGCTGGTGTCCCGCAGCATCCAATTCGCCCTCACCGGCACGGTGGACACGCTGATCGTGTGGCTGCTGCTGCGCCGCGGCGCACTCAACGGTGTGCAGCGGCGTATCCAGGTCAAGGGAGGCGCAGAGCATGACCATCAATGAAGCCCTGGATTACATCCATGCGGTGGACTGGCGGCGCAGCAGCCCGGGCCTGAGCCGCATCGGCGAGCTGCTGGCCCAGATGGGTCATCCGGAGCGGACGATGAAGTTCGTCCACGTCACCGGCACCAACGGCAAGGGCTCCACCTGCGCCATGCTGGCGTCCGTGCTGCGGGCAGCGGGCTATCGCACGGGGCTCTACACCTCGCCCTACATCTTCCGGTTCAACGAGCGGATGCAGATCGACGGCGCGCCCATCTCCGATGCGGAGCTGTGCGCCGTGACGGAGGAGGTGCGGCCGCTGGCGGACGGCATGGCCGACCACCCCACGGAATTTGAGATGGTGACAGCCATCGCCTTCTCCTGGTTCGCAAGTCGGAAATGCGACATCGTGGTATGCGAGGTGGGCATGGGCGGCGAGCTCGACGCCACCAATGTTATCCCCGCGCCGGAGGCGGCGGTGCTGTGCAATATTGGACTGGACCACACCACCTATCTGGGCGACACGGTAGAAAAGATCGCCGCCACCAAGTCCGGCATCATCAAAGCCGGCTGCGACGCGGTGCTTTACCCTTGTGCGCCGTCGGTGCGGGAGGTGGTGGCGGATCGCTGCCGCCGGTGCGGTGTGACGCTGCACCCTGTGGACATGGATACCTTGGTCCCTGTCAGCCATTCTCTGGAGGGGCAGGAGTTCAGCTTCGGTTCTCTGTCCGGCCTGCACCTGCCCCTGCTGGGACGGATGCAGCTGCGCAACGCCGCTGCGGCTCTCACTACGGTGGAGGTACTGCGCCGCCGGGGCTGGGCCATCGGTGAGGACGCCGTGCGGCAGGGTCTGGCGCAGGTGCGCTGGCCCGTCCGCTTTGAGGTGGTACGCCGCGAGCCGCTGGTGGTGATGGACGGCGGCCACAATCCCCAGTGCATGGCGGCGCTGGTGGAGAATATTCAGGACTACCTGCCGGACCGGCCCTTGACGGTGCTCACCGGCGTACTGCGGGACAAGGACTATCACCGGATGTACGCCCCGCTGCTGCCCTATGCGGCGCAGTTCATCACCGTGACGCCGGACAGTCCCCGGGCCCTGCCGGCCCAGGAGCTGGCGGCATATCTCCAGACGCTGGGCAAGCCTGTTACCGCCTGCGATACCGTGGCGGAGGGCGCTGCGCTGGCCCTGGCGAAGGCTGCCAACGGCGGTGCTGTGCTGTGCTGCGGTTCCCTGTACCTCATGGGTGAGGCCGAAGCGGCGCTGCTCCGCTGAAAAACCATACAAAAAAAGACAGGCATGACCAGTGGCCATGCCTGTCCTTTTTTGTATATCCGCTGTCTCAGGCGGCCTTTTCCGCCTTCAGGGCGTAGGAGGCGCCGGCTTCGATGTTGGTGGCATCCACACCGGTGGAGGCATACTCTCCGTTGATGTAGAACGCCCAGTACGCACCGTCGGTGTTGTAGTCCAGCGTCACGCCGTTGACGGTGGTGATGTACAGGCCGTACTCAGTGGTGTCACCGGCCACGACGCCCAGCTCCAGCAGAGCCTCGCCCACCGTCTCCTTGTCGGTGTTGACGGTGAAGGTGATAGACGTGCCGTCCAGCTGGGCGACCTCCACGGTGAAGGCGGTCTTGCCCTCGCCGATCACGTCGCCGTCAGCCACCACGCTGTCCTGCGGGGCAGCGGCATCGCCGTTGTCGCCGGTGTTGTTGTCGGTATCGGTGACAGCGCCCGCGTCCTTATCGGCGGTGCCGTTGTCCTGTGCCTTATTGCCGCAGGCGGCCAGAGACAGTACCAGCACCAGCGCCAGCAGCAGGGCCAGCAGCTTATTCAGTCCGTTCTTTTTCATGCTTGTTTACTCCTTTTCGATCAATGCTATCAGCAAACTGCCCCGCGTCACGGTGACGCGGACAGGGTTGCCCACATAATGATTGCTGACACCCAGAGGAAATGACGACGTCAGCACCGCATCGTGCACCGTGTACTGGCCGCCCTCGATGGTGACGCCCTGAGAATCCGCGCCCATGCAGAACACGGACACGATGCCCTTTTCCCGGGCGGGCAGGGTGATGCTGCCGTCCCGGATGGCGGTGAACCGCTCCCTGTCGCCGTACAGCCAGCCCCGTGCGCCGTGGTCCGCCAGATACAGCAGGCCCTGAAGGTTGGCGATGGTATGGTCGGTGCGGCCGCCCATGCCGCCGTAGAGGTGAAATTCTGTCTCACCGCGGCCCAGGCCCTCCTTGATGGCCAGCATCATATCGGTATCGTCCTTCTCCACCGGTACGCGGCGGATGCGGGCGAAGTTCGGCATGGTGTGCAGGGAGTCGAAATCCCCCAGCAGCAGGTCCGGCGTGATGTTCTCCCGGCGGCAGATGCGCCAGCCGCCGTCGGCGGCGATGACGGTGTCTCCCGCCGCGGGACGCTGCGGCAGACCGTAAAAGCCCCCTGCGCCAAAAATATAACAGGCCACTTGCGCTCCTCCTTTACATCCACATGGCGAACAGCCGCAGCACCACGCCCACGACTCGCAGATACCATGGCCGCGCCGCCATGCGCGCCGGCGTCACCGGCTGGCTGTTCTGGATGATGTTGTCCATATCCTCCAGCAGCGACTCAATGGCGGGCATGCGGTACAGCAGCTCGCCGCACTCGAAGTGCAGCTGGAAGCTGCGGAAGTCCATGTTTACCGAGCCCACGAAGGCCGCCTCGCGGTCCACCATCACCGTCTTGCCGTGGATGAGGCCCGGCGTGAAGGTATATATCTTCACATGGTGGCCTGCCAACTCCGGAAAATAGCTCTGGGCCACCTGATAGGCAAACCAGTGGTCGGGGATGCCCGGCATCATCAGCCGCACATCCACGCCGCTGTCCCCCGCTACGCACAGCGCCTTGATCATGGGCTCGTCGATGGCCAGGTAAGGCGTGGTGATATACACCGTCTGGCGGGCCCGCGCGATCAGCTGGAGGAACACATCCTCCGCCGTGGCGTCAGGGTTGTTGTCCGGCCCATCCACGATGGTCTGGCAGAAGCCGTCGGAGACGGCGCTGTGAACAGGACGGTAGTAGTCGTGCTCGTTGTGCATCTCGCCGCCCAGGCGCTCCCACATGTGGATGAACTCACGGGTCAGGCCCCAGGCGCCCTCGCCCTCCAGCCGCAGGCCGCAGTCCTTCCAGTAGCCGAAGCGCCGGATGATGTCGGCGTACTCATCGGCCAGGTTGGCGCCGCCGGTGTAGGCCACATCGCCATCGATGCAGGTGATTTTCCGGTGGTCGCGGTAGTTGAAGTACAGCCGGTTCACGTAGTGGTGTACCGGATTAAAGACGATGACCTCCACACCGGCACGGCGCAGGGCATCCACCCGCTCCGCCGGCATGCGCATCATGCTGCCGAAGTCGTCGAAGATCAGCTTGATCTCCACGCCCTGCCCGCTCTTGCGGCGCAGCACGTTGGTCAGACGGTCCCACATCTCGCCCTCGGCCATGATGAAGTACTCCAGAAAGATGAATCGCTCCGCCTTCTCCATGGCGGACAGCATATCCTCCAGAAAGTCCCTGCCGGTGGGCAGATATACTGCGTCGGTCGCCCTGTAAAGGGAAAAACCTTTATTGTTCAGATAGGACGCCAGCGGAGCCCACTGGGGCATGCTCTGCCGCAGCTTTTCTATGTTCAGGCGGCTCTCTTCCTGCTTGCAGGCGGACTCCTGGGGCCGCGGCAGCTTTTTCAGGTCCAGACGCTTGGACTGCCGCCCGCCGTTCCACAGCCAGTAGAGCATCAGGCCCACCACCGGCAGGAATAGAATCAGGAATATCCACCCCACCTTGTAGCTGGTGGTCCCGGGCTTCGTCCAGATATACACGGCACAGACGAATGCCACCAGCTCCAGCGCGGTGTAGGCCAGCGCCGCCCGCTGCTTCAGTACAGTGCTCAGGAGGAGCACCAGCGCGATCTGGGCCACCAGCAGCACAGCCACCAGCACCAACCGCAGCGCCGCAGATATGCGGCGTTCTGTCCTCTGTTGGACTCTCGGTTTTTTCATAGGCGTTCCTCCTTCTCTCTTTCTATCGGGGCAATTGCCTTATTCCTGGGAGCTGCGCAGCAGGTGCTGCTGGATGTCCCAGAGCTTATCGGACAGGTCCACGTAGTACTTGTGGGGGTAGTCGAAACGCTTCACCTCATCCCACAGGGTGTCTATCTGCTGACGGCAGTATTCGCGGATCTCCGGCAGCGACGGGCTGTCGTATACCCGCTTGCCGTGCAGAAACACCGGCACCAGCAGCTCGCGGGCCTCGAAATTGTAGATGCGCTTTTTCTTCCATGTGGCCAGCGGATCGAAGATGGTCAGATCCCTGGTATCGTCCACGGTCTCATCGTGGAGGGCCATGTAGTCGGCCAGAGCCTTGCCGTTGTCGCGGCCGTAGAAGCGGTACACCTTCTTGAAATGGGGCACCGTGATCTTCTCCACGTTCTCGCTGACCTTGATCTTGGGCACGATGGTGCCGTCCGGCTCCTCAACGGCCACCAGCTTATAGACGCCGCCGAACACCGGCTCGGACTTGGCGGTGATGAGCCGCTCGCCCACGCCGAACATGTCGATCTGTGCGCCCTGCAGCAGCATGTCCTGGATAAGGTACTCGTCCAGCGAGTTGGACACGGAGATCTTGCAGTCCGTCCAGCCGGCATCGTCCAGCATTTTGCGGGCCTTCTGCGTAAGGTAGGCCAGGTCGCCGGAGTCCAAGCGGATGCCGCACTGGGTGATGCCCAGAGGCTTGAGCACCTCGTCAAAGGCACGGATGGCGTTGGGGATGCCGGAGTGCAGCGTGTTGTAGGTGTCCACCAGCAGCGTGGCGTTGGTGGGATACAGGCGGCAGTAGGTCTTAAACGCCTCCAGCTCGCTGGGGAACATCTGGACCCAGGCGTGGGCCATGGTGCCGCCGGCGGGCACGCCGTACACCTCGTCAGAGATGGTGCAGGCCGTTCCGGTGCAGCCGCCGATATAAGCCGCCCGTGCGCCGATGATGGCCGCGTCCGCGTCCAGCACGTTCGTCGCGTCCCACAGGCCGCCCATGCCGACCTCGACGACGGCAACGTCGACCGGCGCGTCGGCGAACTTCCAGATGGCCATCGACGTCAGCACCTCGAAGAAGCTCATCGGGGGGCGGCCGGACTCGGCCATCTTCGCGTCGACGATGGCGACCAGATCCTTGATCTGATCCCACATGTCCACGAAATCGTCATCGCTCAGCTCCTGCCCGTCGATGGCGATGCGCTCGTTGATACGTTCCAGGTGCGGCGACGTATACAGGCCGGTGCGCAGCCCATACGCCCGGCAGAGGGCCTCGGCCATGCGGGCGGTCGACCCCTTGCCGTTCGTGCCGGTGACGAGGATGACGCGCACCCCCCGCGAGAGCACGCCGAGTACCTGCGGGTACACCTTGAGCGCCACGCGGCCGGGAAACGCCGTGCCGCCGCGGCGCAGCAGCCGCAGCAGCCCGCGCGCGAGCTTACACAGCAATACTGCAAAAAAAGTTCGGATTTTCATTCGTTAGGGTCACTCCGTGAATATCGGCATCTGTCAGCAGATGCTCATTTTTACTGTTTTTCCGGCCAGAGTCAGCATATTGCGCAGCTCCTGCACCAATTGCAGCTTGCGCTCAAAGCTGAACTCCGTATCCTGCTGGGCGAGGTTGCTCGCGTTGCCGAAGAGGACATTGACCTCTGTCGCCTCCTCGAGCAGTACGAGCGCGAGCTTGGACGCGCCGTCCTTCATGCGGGCGAGCTCGAGCGTGTACATGCCATCCGCGAGGTAGTCCTTGATGCGTTTCATCGTCACATTGACCGTAACGACGCCCTCGGTCGTCAGATCCACACCGTGGATCTCGCTCATCGGCGGCACCTCCTCCGTGCCACTGCCGGGCAGCGTATGCACCTTTACGCCCAGATATGACGCGACAGCGTTGGCCGTGGTGCCGCCGCAGACAACATGCTTGCCATCCTTGCCGAAAAACAGGCGCATGGTGCTTAGATCATCATCCTTGCTCTCGGGCGGGCCGATCATGACGTTGACCGGACAACGCTCACGCAGGCGCGCGACAACAACAGTCGTATCATCATGCATGGCGTCCATGTCCAGCGTCTTGACGGTCGAGAGGATACTGGCCGCCATGCGCTGTGAGGAGACGGTAGGTGAATAATTGCGCAGGATAAAATCCTCAATGTCCTGACGCGCCCAACCGGCGTCCGTCGTCACGCCGCGTCCGGCCTCCGACACGCCGTCGCTGAAGAGTACAAGCATATCGCCCACGTCAAAATGCAGGTAGCTCTCGTGCAGCTCCTTTTCCTGAATGAAATTGACGGAGTAGTTGTATTTCCCGATCGCGCCGTTGTGCACGAACACAGCGTTCGGGTTGTCATACTGGATCAGGCGCGCGCGGGTGCCGGCCGTCTGCAGGATCGTAAAGGTCGCATAGGCGAGCTTGCGCTCCTTGCACATGGGCAGCGTTTCCGCCACGGTCGTAACGCACTCGTCGATCGGCACGTTGCCCTTGAGCATGGTCGTGAGCATGGTCGTTGTCAGCGTGGAGAGGATGTTGGCCTTGACGCCGCTGCCGAGACCGTCGGAGAGGATGACTGTCGCGTCATTGTCGTCCCATTCGAGCGCACACTGGTCGCCGCAGAGCGTCTCCCCGTTTTTGTTGCGGCTGATGACGCTGATGTCCCAGACCGTGTTCCTGCAGCGATTCGTTCGTTTACGCATCATCATCGCCGTCCTCATCAAGCATGATGGCTTCCTTCAGATCATGCACAGCCACCTTGGTCTCCGCTGCCGTTTCACCGAGCAGGCTTGCAATCTCGTGGACGATGCGCAGCTGGTTGGCAATGATATCGTCCGCCAGATCGGCCGCATGGATCTTCGTCTTCTGGATCTTGTTGCGGCGCTGGCGCGCTTTCGTCACGTCACGCATGATGCAGGTAAAGAGCGTCCGCTCCGGATCGCAGATAAAGATGCGCTCGAGATAGACGTTGTAGTCAGCGAGAAAGACCTCGTCCGTGACCTGTGTCTCGTCCTGACTGATCATCTTCACGAAGTCGTACTCGTCCATGATGCGCGACACCGGGTAGCCGATGATATCCGCCGGGTCTTTGATGCCGAAGATCTTGCAGGCAGCCTTGTTGATCTGCTTGACCTTCAGCTTCTTGCCGACGGTGACGATGCCTTCCGGCGAGACGTTGATGATCTTCTCGGAATAGGTCTCGGCGCGCTCTTTCATGTACGGCATGCACATGCTGATCTCGGCGCGGCCCTCATAGACGGCGATGGCCTTGTCGCGGCAGGTGCGATAGCCGCACAGGCCGCAGTTGAGTTCATCCGCCGGGCTGAATTTGCCCATCTTGCGCAGGATGCCGTTGATGACGGACTCGGGCGGCAGGTCGGTCGGGTGCTTCTTGTCCACGAGCACACGGCGCATATCCACCGGCTCTTGAATGTCAAAGTTTTTTCCGCCGCCGGCGCTCTTGATCACGCGGCGGCGCGACTCGAGCAGGTTCGTGTGCTTCTGCCGGAAAGCAAGGCCGCCGACACAGTTGCCGTGGCAGGCGGCGATTTCAATGAAACAGTTGCGCAGTTCACCGTTGACGACGCTCTTGAGCGTCTGAATGCTGTCATCCAGACCGTCGAGGAACAGATAATCGCGCCCGGAATCGAGCGACATGGAATGCAGAACGCCGTTCGTGATCGTGTAGCCGCGCGAGAGCAGCGGCTCATCCGCCGGCACATTGGGGTTGACGGCAACGCCGGCCTCGTGCATCCAGTCCTCGAGTTCCGTGAACGTAATATCATAGTCAGCACCGACGCTCTCAAAGCGCGTCGTCTCCTCTTTCTTGGAAATGCAGGGGCTGACATAGACAATGGTCGCGCCGGGATAGCGCTTGCGCAGCAGCACGGCGTGCGCCTGCATCGGTGAGAGCACCGGGGCCAGATACGGCAGTGCCTCCGGCAGGTGCTTTTCCACATAGAGCACGATCGTCGAACAGCCGGACGTAATGATTGGCGCATCACCCGGCTGGGCAGCGAGCTTTTCCAGCTCCTTCTTGACCAGGTAGGCGCCCTCCGCCGTCTCGTGCGCCGCTGCAAAGCCGAGCTTTTTGAGCGGCTCGGCGATGCCCGCAAAACCAGGAGTATCAAAATAGGCGATGTAGGAGGAATCGACGCTCACAACAACCTGATGGCCGGACGCGATCAGTTCCTGGATCTGCGCGACGTCGCTGATGTCCTCCTTGGCGTGCTGCGGACAGACGGACACGCAGTTGCCGCAGAGAATGCAGTCGCTGGAAATGATCTGTGCGTGACCCTGATAGACGCGGATGGACTTGACCGGGCAGAACCGGACGCATTTGTAGCAGTTTTTGCAGTTGGCCTGTTTGAAACGCAGAACATCCATGTAGCTCCCGCCTTTCTGTGAAAATTCACTTCGTATATGTTCTTTTAATGTAGCACAAAACCGCGCGGGACACAAGCCCCGCGCGGTCATCCGCAGGCTGATTCAATTTTCCCGGCAAAGGTCGGCGCGCTCCGCGACTTGAAACCGCGCAAAGTACGTCTCCTCCATCGGGATCCAGACGTTTGTAAACATCGGCAGCATTTTTTCACCATTGCGCGCAGCAATGCGGCGGTGCTGCTCCTCCGGGCCGACCGAGAGGAACACGTGCAGGTCATAAAGATCCCACAGCGCCGGATGGCAGGCATAGGACCCCTCGATGAGATTGACCGGCCTTGCCTCCGCGTGAACCGGCGCGCACAGCTGCTGCGTTCGGCAGTCATAAGGGCGATACGTCACCGGCGCACCATCGCGCAGCGGACGGAGCACCTCAGTCAGGAAACGCTCGAAGTCCACATTGCCGCCAGGCTGACGCAGGCGCTCGGGCGTGCGCTGCTCCGGGCGGAGGAAAAAGTCGTCCATATGAAACACATTGCACGCCAACTGTGCCTGCAGGGACGCGGCCAGCGTGGTCTTTCCGGCGGCGCAGCGGCCGTCGATGGCGA
>ENA-ORTS01002229-ORTS01002229.1-human-gut-metagenome-genome-assembly--contig:-NODE-2229-length-11843-cov-4.226162_pt1 | contig 11843 bp, 8 predicted proteins | sample MGYA00241911_ERZ509186 | MGnify/ENA primary metagenome ERZ509186 (study PRJEB26280, sample SAMEA2338852) | human gut metagenome | biome: human gut; feature: human-associated habitat; material: faeces...
TTTCTTCCCCCAACTCCTTACGGCAACCTAACCTCCCATGTCATACGGGATCTCCTTTACTTCAGGGTCCTTAATTCCTTCGTTCTGCTTATCCATAAAGGGGCGTCATGATGCTCCTTCGCTGAGTCTCTGCTCTGATGGAAATAAATCTGACTTGGCTCTCTATGTTTATGAAATTCTTCTGTTCCTTTCAGCGCCTTACGGCGGACGTCTCCTGAATCTCACAGTTGGTCTTCTTACGCTACCTGCGGCTGCCTGTGAATGTCAGAAATCAACTTCTGTGCATCATAGGTCACTCCTTTTGCCAGGATGGCATAAAAGACCCGTATCAGCTTACAGCTGATGGCAATCACGGATTGTTTCTTCTTGAGTGGATTGTTCGCTCTTGTCGTGTAATACTCATGCAATGACTTAAACTCTGGGTTCTTCGCTATCAGCGGAATTGCTGCATTGAACAGTACTGCCCGCAGCTTACTCCGACCTCTTTTGCTTATGGTCGTCTGTCCTTTGTGCTTTCCTGAGCTGTTCTCCCGTAATGAGAGTCCTGCCAGCTTTTGTATCTGTCTGGGTGATTCGAAACGCCTCACATCACCCACTTCTGCCAGAAATCCGGCTACCGTGATCACTCCTATACCTTTGATGGCAAGCATCTGCTCGCTTTCGGGTATCTTCCTGCACAGCTTTTCTATCTCCTCCATAACGGCGTCAAGCTGTGCCTTTTTGTATTCGTAATCCTCGAGCAACAGTTTCATTTCATACTGGGCAGCCGAAGAGCCTTTCTTTAAGCCGATGCTGCGTTTTGCTGTCTCACACAGGGTCGTTGCCCTTTTCATTCCCACAGCCCTAAGCTTTGCATCACGCCAGATTTGATTGATTTTCTCGGCTCCCAGTTCCACGATTGCTTCCGGAGTACAAACTTTCTTTAGAAGCAGCATACTGCTCTGTGCTTCATAGTCCCCAAACACATCTGTGTACTCGGGGAAATATATGGCGAACCATCTGGCAAATCTGTTTTTGATCTGGGTCATCTCCCTGATGAGTCTCTTACGATTGGCCACCATAATTCTTAAATCAGCATACACACCATCCGGTGTATACGGTGCAGAATACCGGCCCTCGGTAACCAGCTTTGCGATCACCTTCGGATCCTTCCTGTCATTCTTGCTTTGGCTGTTGTCATCCAGTTCCTTGGTCTGCTTTACCGCATAAGGGTTAACCATAACCAGGAGGATGCCCTCATCCTCAAGATAAGCGCCAAGGTCAAACCAGTAATGACCTGTCGGCTCGATACCTACGATTGCATCCAGCTTCTTATACTTGTCCTGTAAATGCTGCATCCATGCTTTGAAAGATTCAAATCCTTCTCTGCTGTTGCTGAACGGAAAGACTTTCCCAAGCTCAATGCCTCTCCAGTCAAATGCCCTGGCGTACTGTGTCGTGCTTCCGATATCGATTCCAACTACCAAAGTTGATTCTTTTACTTGATTGATTTTTTCATTCTGCTTATAATTCATTTGTGGGTGTCTCCTTTGAACAATGATTCTTATTAACCGCCAAGTTAACAATCATTATTCTATGGGTGGCACTCATTTTTTGCAAACCGGTTATTTGTTACTTAACAGGAATGCTCCTTGTATTTTTTCTAATGAAATGCATATTTCTTAATTCGGTCATATAAAGGCTCTCTGACGCTCTCTGTGGCTCATACAGGCATTTTATGACCATTAGTGTGTATTTGTGTTTTAAGGCACTAAAATAAGCCCACATACTCATAATAAATACAAGTATATGGACTTATTTAGATGTCCTAAATATAAATAATGCACTGCACTATTATTTTTTACATAAGATTCTTTTCTCCAAATATAATTGATTATTTTGTCTCCATCAAAATTGAGCTGTCTCCATTTTGTCTCCACAGATATACAAAATTATATCAATTTATATGAAGATATATCAACTTACTATTAATTTTTGATTTTTACGCAAACCCTATAAAAACAGCTCTAAGTCCCTATTTCCCTACAATCTCCGCCGTATCAATGAACTCATACGGTGTCGTCTGGTACACATAATAGTTCAGCCAGTTTGAGTAGAGGATATTCCCATGTGACCGCCACTCCAGCCTCGGCTTTTTCGTATCATCATCATCCGGATAATAGTTGACCGGGAGATCGATCGGCAGTCCTTTTTCTTTATCACGTTTGTACTCCTTGTCAAGTGTGACACGGTCATACTCCGGGTGTCCCATGACGAAAATGCGTCTGCCTTCGTCTGCGATTGCAAGGAACACACCTGCCTCATCAGACTCGGCAAGAATCGTCAGATCCGGTATTTTACGGATATCTTCCGCTCTCACTTCTGTATGTCTGGAGTGCGGTGCCATAAAATAATCGTCAAAGCCGCGGACTAACGGCACTTTGCGGTTCATGACATGATGTTCAAACACCCCGAATACCTTTTTGTCCAGCAGATGCTTTTTCAATCCATAATGATAATAAAGTCCTGCCTGTGCACCCCAGCATAAATGCATCGTGGATGTCACATGTGTTTTCGTCCATTCAAAAATATCACACATTTCCTTCCAGTAGTCCACTTCCTCAAATTCCATCTGTTCCACCGGAGCCCCTGTGATGATGAGTCCGTCAAAATAACGGTTTTTTACTCCATCAAACGTCTCGTAGAATTTGTTTAAATGGCTCATGGATGTGTTTTTTGACTCATGGGACGATACTGTGATAAATGTCACATTGATCTGCAGCGGTGTGTTCGACAGCGAACGCAAGAGCTGCAGCTCTGTGTCTTCTTTTAACGGCATTAAATTCAGGATTCCAATCTCAATAACGCGGATATCCTGATGTGTTGCTCGACTTTCATCCATAACAAATATATTTTCCTTCTCCAATATCTCTTTCGCCGGTAAATCACTCTGTGTTTTAATTGGCATAACATTCTCCATTCTCTGAGCAACTTGTTGCGAAGCGGCGACGGAAATTTCAAATTTCTGTCTGCCATAAAAGATATTTGTTTTGCTCAGAAACAAATATCTGTGTGGCAAATAAGCTATCGAGCTTATTTGCCACACTATTCTCCATTCTCTGCGCTGATTCCAAGCAGTACAAACAGTTCTGCTTCCGTGAGCACCGTGATTCCAAGTTCCTGTGCCTTTGTCAGTTTGCTGCCCGCACTCTCTCCTGCAACAACATAATCTGTCTTTTTCGATACGGATCCTGATACTTTTCCGCCGTATTTCTCCACCAGTTCCGCCGCTTCTTTTCTTCCAAGTGTCGGCAGTGTACCTGTGATGACAACTGTTTTTCCACTGACTGCCGAATCGATCGTCTCGGTCTCTTCCGCTTCCATGTTCACACCTAAAGACTTTAGGCGGGCGATCATTTCTTTATTTTTTTCATCATGGAAGAAACGGAAAATGCAGTCTGCGCTGACTTCCCCGACATCGTCCACCTCCATCAGGGCATCCCTGTCAGCATCCTCTAAATCAAGGATCGAAGAAAAACGTTTCATGATCGTCTTTGCGGCAGCTTTTCCAACATTCGGAATACCAAATCCGGTCAGAAGCATGTATGCATCATTTTCTTTTGCCTTTTCGATTGTTTCTAAAAGCTTGTCTGTATTCTTTTCTTTTCCGATAATACCCTGTTCGATCAACTCTTCCCTGTGATCTTTCAGTTCAAATATATCGGCAATATCCTTAATATACCCCAAACGAACAAGTTCTTCAATATAAACTGTACCAAATCCCTTGATATCCATGGCATCCCTGCCGACAAAATTGATGATATGGCGTTCTAACTGTGCCGGACAATTTGGTGAAGTACACTTGATATCCGCAGTATCTTTTTCACGTTCTGTCTTTGCACCGCAGACAGGGCAGACATCCGGGATTGCAAAGCGTTTCCAGCCCTCCGTCCTTTTTTCTTTGCGGACTTCTTTTACTTTCGGAATGATCTCTCCGGATTTGTAAACCACGATCGTATCGCCAATGCCGACATCTAAATCATCAATGAAATCCTGATTGTGCAGTGTTGCCCTTGAAACAGACGTTCCACACAGGCGCACCGGCTCAAACACGGCAGTCGGTGTGATCCTTCCGGTCCTTCCAACGGAAAGTTCAATATCAAGCAGTTTTGTTTCCTTTTCTTCCGGCGGATATTTGTATGCGATTGCCCATTTTGGAACTTTTGATGTATTTCCGAGCAGTTCCCTGTCCGAATAGCGGTTGATCTTAATGACCGCACCATCGATATCGTAGCCGAGATTTCCACGGTTTTCTCCGATCGCTGTAATTGCATTCCAGACTTCATCCGCTGTTTTGCATACTTTGTAATCTTCGATGATCGGGATGCCCTGTCTCTTTAAAAATTCATATCCCTGCGTGTGAGTCATAATGTCCATGCCACGCACCTGCTGGATATTAAATACAAACATGGAAAGTTTTCTCTCTTTTGTCACGCGGCTGTCAAGCTGACGCAGCGTTCCTGCTGCGCAGTTTCTCGGATTGGCAAAAATCTTTTTTCCAAGCAGTTCCTGCTGTTCATTGACTCTGTCAAAATCTTCATTTTTCATGTAGACTTCCCCACGGATCTCCAAATATTCCGGTTTGTCCTTTAATTTCTTTTTGACATCTGAGATCACTTTTGCGTTCGCGGTCACATCCTCGCCAAAATTCACACCATCACCGCGCGTCAATGCAAGTGAAAGATCGCCATTTTCATAACGCAGCGCCATGGACAGCCCATCAATCTTATATTCGACCACAAACTCCGGATCATCAAGCTGCTCTTTCATCTGCTCTACAAAATCAACGACCTCTTCTTTTGAGAAAACATCCTGAAGACTTAACATCGGCACATTGTGATGCACTAAGACTCCGGCAGTCCGCTTTGCCGTGCCGCCGACATGCTGTGTCGGAGAATCTTTTGTCACCAGTTCCGGATGCTCTTTTTCTAATTTTTTCAACTGCTGCATCAGCATGTCAAATTCATAATCAGAGATCTCAGGACTGTCCTGATTATAATATCTGTCACTGTGATAATTGATCTTATCCCTTAACTCTTTGATCTGTTCTTCCGGTGTCATCTGTCTCCTCCATCCCGTCCGTGAATCACTGTCGTATTTGATGAATCTTTTACCAGCCTCATCAACTCTTTATATTCCTGCGGAGTTACCTCGCGGTAAGTTCCGGCTTTTAAATCTCCCAGTTCAATATTCATGATACGGGTTCTTACCAGTTTTTCCACTCTGTACCCAAAATATTCACACATGCGCCGGATCTGACGGTTCAATCCCTGTGTCAGTATAATGCCAAACTGTCTTTTCCCGATCCTCCATACTTTGCATTTGCGCGTCGTGGCATTTAATTCCACCAGTGGAACTCCTCCTGCAAGTCCACGCAGGAAACTGTCGGTCACGGGCTTGTTGACCGTGACGATATATTCTTTTTCATGCATATTTCCGGCACGCATGATGCGGTTTACAATGTCACCATTGTTTGTCATAAGCAATAAGCCTTCGGAATCTTTGTCCAGCCTTCCAATCGGATAAATCCGTTTCGGATAATTGATGTAATCCACGACATTATTCTTTTCCCTCTTTTCAGCGGTACATACAATTCCGGTTGGCTTGTGAAATGCCAGAAGTATCATTTCCTCTTCTTTTTTTACCGGCTTTCCGCAAAAAAGAACCGTCTGGTCTGGCAATACTTTTGCTCCCATGGAAGCAACCACACCATCTATCGTCACATTTCCTGCTTCTACCTGACGGTCCGCCTCTCTTCTTGAGCACACGCCTGCCTCGCTGAGATATTTATTGATTCTGACTGGCTCCTGCATTTTTCACCTTTCTCTTTCTGCACAAAAGCGGAGACTTATCTTTAAAGTCTCCGCCATTTCTACTGTGGCTACAAGTCTGTTACTAAAAATGTGCCATCCATTGTATATTGAACATTTACTGTAACAGGGAAGTCTTAATATAACCGGTCTGTCCATTCCAGGTTACCTTTGTCCATCCCTCTGCATAGCTCATAACTACCGTGACCTTCTCACCGGAAAAAGCTGTTCCGATCTTGCTGTCGTTCTCGCTCATTCCCGAACGGATATTTATGGAATCACTCAGCGTAATGACTGTTCCCTCAGCTATAAAATTGCTTGTGGTCGTCTGCTCTTCATTTCCACCGTTATCTGAATCAGAATCGGAATTTTTCGTTGTAAGATACTCTGTCTTAATATATCCGGTCTGTCCGTTATAATTTACAACACTCCACTCTCCATCTGTACCTGTTCTTGTAAGTGCTGTGCCTTTCTCTAACGTTCCAATTTTATCGGATTCTGTATCTGCGGCTGCTCTGACATTTACAGTATCTACTGCATAAACGGTATCCGGCTCACCCTGTGTCGGTGTATCTTCCGCCGGCTGCTCCGTATTCTCCTCCGGTGTCTCAGTCTGCTCTGATTCTGTTGTTTCTTCCGGAGCCTGCTCTGTGCTCTCTGTCTCGGTATTCTGGCTGACGATCGTGCCTGCCCACTCAGTGATCGCATTCGGAATCGTCGTGGAGATCATCTCACTTAACTTATCATCCGAAGCAATGGCCGTGTCATATTTACCCTGTACTTCTTTCTGAAGTGTATTGACATCTTCGCTGTCCTCGTACTCACTGATCAGGTTCTGAATGCTTGTATCTAACGCATTTTCTTTAATCTTTAAATTGTACTGGCTGTAAAGGTTATCAATGTATACACTGCCATCTTCATTCGTGCGCACATAGAAGAAATCCAGTCCCGGCGCAACCGTATCTACATCTTTAAATTTCACTTCAACATAAACGGATACAAGATAAGAAGATGCATCAAGCCCCTGTTTTGTGTAGCATTTGATATTCTGGTATGCATCTACATACTGACTGAATACGGAAATATAACTTTTTTCATTTTCAGACAGCGGGGTTGCGATTGTTGAAAGTGTATCCGTGTCTCCCGCTGCATATGCGGTATAGTACTGGTTGATCAGTGTATTTACATCTTCATGTGCATCCACCTCAAACTCCTGTTTTGCGTCATCTGATGCCTCTGAAGCTACCTCTGTTGCCGCAACATTCTGTCCATTCTGTGGCTGTTTCGGAGATCCGACCTTTACTAAAATAAGTACCATTGCAAGGAACAATACCCCTGCTGTAATATAACGCACATTCTGTTTTATAAATGTAAGAATCTTATTTGTTTCTTTATTGCCTGTCTCTTTATTTTCTGTATCTTTTTTTAATTTATCATCAACATTTGAAGAAGCCATCGTATTTTCCATCCCTTTCCTTTTGTTGTATAAAACGCCATAAAATATGTAACAGGCGTAACATATAACATGCCGCCTGCTATCTGACTGTCAAAATGCACCCGGCGGGAATCGAACCCGCATTGCCGGAGTCGGAGTCCGGTGTTCTATCCATTAGACTACGGTTGCCTGCTCTTACTATTATAAGGGATCTGCAGCATAAAAAAAATGTTACTTTTTTACGCACGTTTTATCATAGCAGACCATAAAATAATTGTCAACAAAAAATGCCGGTGCAGGTTACGGCATTCTTCCTCATGCGTGTATTTTCCTGCTTTCCGGCATTTCTTAAAATTTAATGAAGATATTTTAACATGCGATCCATCAGATCTTTTTTCTCACTTTCAGATTCTTTTCCCATCATGACTGCCACCCACACTGCGGTCTTTGATATTTTCCCTTCGCCCAGAAAACGGATATCCTCTTCGCTCTCGCTGTTTTCGCGGTACCGGCTCACAACCCGGTTTAATTTCGAAAATATCTCCATCAGTCTGCCAAAATCATTTTCTCTTTCTAAAATCATGGTTTCGCCATGATTTCTTTCTTCCCCCGCGGTTGCAATGATCTGCATGCACAGATGCAATTCACCCGTGATATCAGATGCCTCCATTAATACATCCGGTCTTTTTTCTCTTGTCTCCAAAAAAATTTTCTTTGCCAGATCAACATCGCGGTTTCTGAAACATTCGGCAAGACACCTTTTTAATTCACCGGTCTCTGCCTTTTCTCCAAGCATTCCCACTTTGCACTCATATACACGCAGCTTTTTCACTGTAACCCACACAAGCAGGAGAAATTCGGAAATAAATCCAAATACTCTTTTATGGTAGGCATCTTCCCCCGTTTCTAATTCGATCCGCTCTGCCACCTCAAAGAAAATGGAAAACAGCCAGGATGCATATTCATCAAATAATATTTTTGAAGTGACAAGGATATTTCCAAAATAAGTCTGTCTGCCATTTACAAGCTGTTCAAATGCATCCGCATATTCCGGATATTTCTCTGTAATGACCTTTCCTGTCATCTCCAGTGCCCGTATATTGTGGTTTGCCAAAAATCCGTCGTAATAAGAATTGTTTAACTGGACTTTTTTGGTCGTGACCAGATCGTATTTTCTTAACAGTTCCCGGTATTCCTCCTCCGTATAGATCTGTTCTTTTTCGTTGATCAGATACCGTCTGTAATGGCAGGTGCCGACATAATCGGCATCATGGCAGTTTTTCCAGATCCAGTAAAACCCGGTCAGCTCACTGTAATAACAGTTCAGCGCTGAGATCTGTTCTCCCGTATCATCCCCCAAATATCCCAGATTCTCCCCGCATGCCCTTCCGACATGAAGCGGTACATAAAGCGGATCCGGCAGGGGTGTAAATTTTTTGTGTGTCATGGTATATATGCGCATGGACATGATGTGTCCTCCTTTGTATTCCTGTTGATACAATTTTTTTTACATCATCTGCTAATAAACTATACCACAACTATCCTGTTTTTTTAACCGATCCCGTGTTCTTTTTTTATCATTTCTTTCATCCCGGTTAAAATATCCGCTGATCTTTTCAACTGCATTTTTTCTTCCTCGTCCAGTGAGATCGGTATCACGTTCTCCACACCGTCCTTTCCGACAATGGCAGGCATGCTGATCACAATATCTTTCATTCCGTAAATGCCATGCATCATGGAAGATACCGGAAGGATCGACTGTTCATTTCGGATGATACATTCACAGATCCGCTTTACCGCCATCGCAATCCCATAATAGGTCGCATGCTTGCGTTCAATGATCTCGTAAGCGCTGTTTCTTACTTTTTCATAGATACGGTTTTCGGATTCCTCATGCATAAAATGACCACGCATTTCGCAAAAATCACTCAGACGGACACCGGAAATATTCGCATTGGACCATGCGGCAAGTTCACTGTCTCCGTGTTCCCCGATGATAAACGCATGCACACTGCGGTTATCTACCCCTAAATGCTCCCCGATCAGATATTTTAACCGGGCGGTATCAAGCACTGTCCCGGAACCGATCACGCGGTGTTCCGGGAAACCGGAAAGTTTCAGTGCTGTGTAGGTAAGGATATCGACCGGATTGGATACGATAAGAAGGATTCCCTCACAGCCGCGCTTTGCGATCTCCGGGATGATCTGTTTGTATATCTCCACATTTTTGTGGATCAGATCAAGCCGCGTCTCATCCGGCTTCTGGTTTGCACCCGCCGTGATGATAATAATTCCGGCATCTACAATGTCATCATAGTCCCCGGCATATATTTTTACCGGTCTTGCAAATGGAAGTCCGTGGCTTAGATCCATCGCTTCCCCCTCCGCCTTCGCGTGATCTGCATCAATCATGACCATCTCCGAAAAAATACCGCTCTGCATCAGCGCAAATGCCGATGATGCGCCCACGAATCCGCAGCCGATCATTGCCGCTTTTCTGATATTCATTTTGTCCATATGATTTTCCTGCTTTCTGCCGCATGAATGTGGCTTTTTCTCATAGTGTTTCCTGTTTGCCGGAAAATTTATGCAGCTATTTTTCTTTTATGTATCCGGAACGAAAATGAATTCCATACCCGGCAAAATCTGCACGAAAAAAGGATGCCGCCAAACGACGACATCCCATATCCTCTTACGCAACAACATCCTCAAACTGTGAATTATAAAGATTTGCATAAAATCCATTTTTTTCAAGCAGTTCTTCATGATTTCCCTGCTCCACGATATCCCCGTCCTTCATGACAAGGATCAGATCCGCATTGCGGATCGTTGAGAGTCTGTGTGCAATGACAAAACTGGTTCTGCCACGCATCAGATTATCCATCGCTTTCTGGATTGTGACCTCGGTTCTCGTATCAACCGAAGATGTTGCCTCATCGAGGATCAAAATCTTATTGTCCGCAAGGATTGCCCTTGCGATCGTAAGGAGCTGCTTCTGTCCCTGTGAAACATTGCTTGCATCCTCATTTAATTCCATCTGGTAACCACCCGGAAGTGTCTTAATGAAATGGTCAGCATGTGCCGCTTTCGCCGCTGCAATGACCTCTTCATCTGTAGCTTCTAAACGTCCGTAACGGATATTTTCCATGATCGTTCCCTTAAACAGCCAGGTATCCTGCAATACCATTCCAAACGCATCTCTTAATTCCCTGCGGTTAAAATCCCTGACATCATGACCGTCTAATTTAATGGAACCGCTGTTTACATCATAAAAACGCATCAGAAGCTTTACCATCGTAGTCTTTCCTGCGCCGGTCGGTCCAACGATTGCAATCTTCTGCCCCGGTTTGACATGTGCACTGAAATCTTTGATGATCGTCTGATCCGGGTTGTAACCAAACTGTACATGATCAAAATCGACGGTTCCGGTTACGGCACTCACATCTGCCGGATGTTCTACGGTCTGATCTTCCTCTTCCTCATTTAAAAACTCAAACACACGCTCAGATGCTGCCGCCATCGACTGTACCTGATTGATGACCTGTGCAATCTGCTGGATCGGCTGTGTGAAGTTTTTTACATACTGGATAAATGCCTGGATATCACCGATCGTGATCGTTCCACGGATTGCAAGCAGTCCACCGGATAAAGCCACTGCTGCGTAACCGAGATTTCCGACAAACATCATGATCGGCTGCATCATACCTGACAAAAACTGTGATTTCCATGCAGACTGATATAAAATCTCATTGGTGCGGTTAAATTCCTCAATCGTGTCTTTCTCACGGTTGAATGCCTTGATGACTAAATGCCCGCCATAAACCTCCTCGACCTGTCCATTGATATGACCTAAATATTCCTGCTGGTCTTTGAAGTATTTCTGGGATTTTTTGACCACAAATGAGATCAGTGCCATGGAGATCGGCAGGATCACGATTGCAATCAGCGTCATTAACGGGGAGATACTTAACATCATGATCAGCACCCCGACTAAGGTTGCAACCGACGTGATGATCGTTGTGATACTCTGGTTTAATCCCTGTCCTAAGGTATCGACATCATTGGTGATTCTCGATAAAACTTCTCCGTAAGTACGGCTCTCAAAATACTTCATCGGCATGCGGTTGATTTTCCCGGAGATTTCTTTACGCATGCGGTAGCAGATCTTCTGCGTTACACCGGTCATGATCCAGCCCTGGATAAAGTTAAATGCCGCACTGCACACATAAAGCCCTAACACAAATAAAAGGATCTGTCCGATATAGGTAAAATCGATGCTTCCCGTGCCCTGGATCTTTGCCATCAGTCCTTCGGAGAGCGCTGTGGTTGCCTTTCCTAAAGTCTTAGGCCCGATTACATTAAATACCGTGGAAGCCGCCGCAAAAATCATGACTACAATAATTGCAGCTTTAAAATTTCCAATGTAAGATAACAGTTTTCCCATAGCTTATCCCTCGATCATCTGTTTTAATATGCCTGCAGCCAGTGTCTCATGATTTTCCGAATATTCCTTCTCCAGAGTCATGATCGTCCTGGCAGCGGCTTCTTTCAGGGAAGAA
>ENA-ORTS01002230-ORTS01002230.1-human-gut-metagenome-genome-assembly--contig:-NODE-2230-length-11841-cov-3.814526_pt1 | contig 11841 bp, 9 predicted proteins | sample MGYA00241911_ERZ509186 | MGnify/ENA primary metagenome ERZ509186 (study PRJEB26280, sample SAMEA2338852) | human gut metagenome | biome: human gut; feature: human-associated habitat; material: faeces...
CTTGCAAGTCTGTATGTCAGCAAGAAACAGCTGAAGACTCTTACGGTAGCGATTCAGTCTCTTTTCTCAGCGCAGAGCAGTGATTATACGACTGCTATGGCAGCTATCGTGATCTCGGTTCTGCCGATCGCAGTTTTGTTTATGGCATTACAGAAATATTTTATCAAAGGTATGACAGTTGGTGCCGTAAAGGGATGATATAGGAATAAATGTTAGGAGAAGTCTTATGAAACAGATTTTAAACAGATATCAGTTTGATGATATGATGGTCTGCTATGAGATCAATGATGAAAAACAGGTAGGGCTGTTTTTGTATCCGGCAGATAAGCCGCTTGAAAAATGTGCCAATCCTGATACTGCCATAGATAGTCTGGTACAGCTTAAAATTGCAGGTGATATGTACAATGGAGCATATGCTCCGGGAAATACTCTTCGTAATGGAGAAAGTACCATTCGGATGAAATATGTTTCCCAGAAACTTACTGAGGAGAATAATGTTCAGACGGTTATAACAGTTATGGAAGATGACAGAGGATATCAGGTTACTCATAAGCTTTCCCATGTACAGGGGGAAAAGGTACTGCGTGCTGAGTGTGAGTTCCTGAATAAATCAGCAGAAGCTGTGAAGCTGGAAATGTTTGAAAGTGTATCTCTCAGTGAAATTTCACCTTATATCTCAGGTGATGAAGCAGGAGAGCTCATGGTTCATCGTCTGCAGAGCAGATGGAGTCAGGAGGGACGTCTTCTCTCCCAGAGTCTTGAAGAACTTCAGCTGGATGTATCATGGACAAAAGAAGCGGTACGCTGTGAAAGATTCGGGCAGGCAGGCTCTTTGCCTGTAAATCATTATTTCCCGTTTCTTGGAGTAGAAGACAGACGTAACCATATATTCTGGGGAATGCAGGTTGCACATAATGCTTCCTGGCAAATGGAAATATACAGGATTGATGAGAATCTTGCGATAAGCGGAGGTCTTGCTGACAGAGAATTTGGTCACTGGATGAAAAATATAGCTCCAGGAGAGAGCTTTCTGACTCCGGAAGCGATCATCACGGTATGTCATGCAGATTCTGTTGACTTTTTTACCAGAAGACTTGCTGATGCAGGTCAGAATGCTGCAGATGCAGGACCGGAATGTGAACAGGATCTTCCAATCGTTTTTAATGAATACTGCACTACATGGGGAAATCCATCTCATGAAAATATTTGTGAGATCCTGAAAACAATAAAAGGAAAAGGATTTACATATTTTGTGATCGACTGTGGCTGGTACAAAAGAGAAGGGGTTCCGTGGGATATCAGCATGGGAGATTATGATCCATCGGGAAGTCTGTTTCCTATGGGACTGGAACAGACAGTACAGGAAATCCGAAATGCCGGTCTGAAGCCGGGAATCTGGTTTGAGATTGAAAATGTGGGACAGGCTTCTGAGGTTTATAACAATACAGAACATCTGCTTCATTTAGATGGAAAACCACTTACCACTACCAGACGCAGATTCTGGGATATGACAGATCCATGGGTAAACCAGTATCTCACAGAACATGTTATTGAATTCCTGAAGAAATATGGTTTTGAATATATGAAAATGGACTATAATGACACAGTCGGAATGGGCTGTGACGGGTATGAGTCCATTGGAGAAGGACTCAGGCAGAATATGGTAGCAGCCAGGGAATTTGTTGAGAAGGTAAAAAAAGAAATACCTGGAATTGTCCTGGAAAACTGTGCATCAGGAGGACACAGACTGGAGCCCGGCTATATGGCTCTTACAAGTATGGCATCTTTTTCTGACGCACATGAATGTGTGGAAATTCCGGTTATTGCGGCAAATCTCCACAGAGTTATCCTGCCACGTCAGAGTCAGATCTGGGCTGTTATCAGAAAAACAGATTCACTGAAAAGGATTTCATATTCAGTTGCAGCAACTTTCCTTGGAAGAATGTGCATATCAGGAGATGTGTGGCAGTTAAATAAGGAACAGTGGGCAGTCATTGATAATGGAATCGCATTTTATAAAAAGATTGCTTCTGTGATAAAAAGAGGACAGTCTTATCATTTTGGTACGGAAATAAAAAGCATACGTCATCCGGATGGCTGGCAGGCAGTTTTGCGTATAGGTGATAATGGAAAGGCATATATAGTACTTCATACCTTTATGAAGAACGTACCGGATAAAATATCATTCTCATTGCCTGAAAATTGTCCGTCAGACATATCTGATCTCTTTAGCTGGGAAGACAAAAAAGCTGAGATCCGAAACAGAACAATTACTTTTTATGATTTACAGCAGGAAGACACAGTTGCTGTATTTCTGGAATGATTATAACTTAATAAACCGCAAAACAGTTATTCAGTTATGAGTAAGCAGCAGAATGGATCACATATATCTGTTCTGTTGCTTTTTTGTATTTGTCCGATAATATTGCATAATTGCAAGGTTTCCTCAAGTTTACAGATTTGTAAAATGTTTATGATATAATAATATTGTTTTATTGTTATTTTGCAAAAGAATGGACTATTTACCGAAGGAGAAAAGGTATGATCGTATATCACTATTGTAGTTTGGATTCATTAAATTCTATTTTGAAAAATCGTTCTCTTCGTCTGACAAATATTTTGAAATCCAATGATTCCATGGAGATCAGCTGGATCTGCAGGTATTATGACGCAGAGTTTAAAAGAGCTTATGAAAATGCTTCAGATTTATTCAGATCAAAGATTTCATCAGAGAGATTGATGGGATATGTGAAACTGTTTACAGATGAATTTTTCAATGAAAATCATGCAGACTTCAGATATTATGTAACCTGTTTTTCGTATCAGAATGATCTGCTTAGTCAGTGGCGGGGATATGCGGATGACGGGCGCGGAGCTGCCATCGGATTTGACCTGGATGTATTAAAAGAAGTTGTAATGGTTTCTCCGGAGATTTCAAAGCCGTCAATTGTGTCATTACATAAGATCAGTTATTCTGAAACAGAGCAGAGAGAAGTTGTACATCAGATAGTGCATGAATTGGTTGATGAAATCGAGAAGATATTACAGAAAGAAGAACAATGTCGGGAAAGCATTGAGGAAAAGCAAGATTATGAAATAGAAGTACTGGATAAAGTCATGAACTGTTTTGAGAAAAAGTTTTTGAAATTATTTCAGGAATCTGTTTACATGAAAAATCCGTTTTTCAGAGAGGAAAGCGAAATCCGATTGTGCGAGTTTTCGCCGAAACAGTTTCTGATGGGAAGAGAAGTTGAACTTTCTCTCGGTGCACGTTTATATAACTATTCCTACTATGTAAAAGAAAGTCAGCTGATATCTTATGTGGATTTTGATTTTTCAGATTGCCTTGACCAGCTGATAAAAGAACTCGTTATAGGGCCAAAGTGTCTGATGTCAGAGAGAGACATGGAATATTATCTGACAACGCTCGGTCTGTCGAATTGTCGGGTAAAGAAATCGCATGGGACATATCGGTAATATATTTATAGCAATTCCCTTATATGGGCATATCAGACATCATGGAAAGGCAGATGAAAGACATGAAAAGAAAATTACCATTCAGAAAAGTGGCGGTATTTCTGATACTGGCATTATTTCTGACAGCAGGCATCAGTATGCGTGCAGTTACCGTAAATGCAGCTACATATGTGAAACAGGACAGAACCTCCGTCAGCATCACATCGAAGAAAACGGGATGGCAGAAAATAAACGGAGATTACTATTTTTATAATTCAAAGGGGCGTCTGATCTGCGGTTCTTTTAAGTATAAAGGTTATTATTACTACAGTATTGCCAACGGCAAACGTTTCACCGGGTGGATGAAGCGTTCCGGTAATAAATACTATTACAATCGTAAAAATGGTGCCATGTTCCGCAATCGCTGGGCAACAGGTGATAAATATACCTATTATTTCAATGAATCCGGCGTGGCAATTGCCAGGCAGTGGCTTACTCAGGATGGAAAAAAATACTATTTCCTCAGCAATTCCACCATGGCAAAGGGCTGGCAGAAGATAGGAAAATATTATTACTATTTCAGCAAGAAAACAGGAGTGATGGCAAAAAATACCTGGATAGGTAAATATTATGTAAACAGCAAAGGGCAGCGTGTAAAATCTTCAGATACTAAACCGACAAATACTAAACCAACAGTTACTCAAAGCGGCAATACTTACGAATACAAAAGCAGTACTCTTAATATTAAACTTGAACGCAAATCAGTCCATGGAATTTCCTACTGGGTAGCGCATATAAAGACATCCAATGCCAAACAGCTGAAATCCGCCCTCTCCAACGGAACTTATGGCGGATCCCGACAGACAACCTCTGATGCAGTATCCTCAAATGGAGGCATTATCGGAGTAAACGGCAGTGCTTTCGACTATGGTACAGGAAAACCATCCCCCCTTGGCATGTGCATCAAAAACGGGATTATCTATGGTGATTACATGACCAGTTATTCAGTCATGGCAGTAAAGAAAGACGGAACCATCTATACTCCGGCACAGGGACTTATGGGAAAAAATCTTCTTGCAGCCGGTGTAAAAGATACATATAATTTTGGTCCGGTTCTTATTAAAGATGGCGAAGCCCAGCTTCCATGGGCTGAAACAGAAAAATATTATCCACGTACAGCGGTAGGAATGGTAAAGCCCAACGATTATGTACTCCTTGTAACAGATACCGGCAGCTATAATGGTCTTAATCACTGGGATATGGTGAATATTTTCAAATCCTACGGCTGTACTTATGCTTACAACCTGGATGGAGGCGGTTCTGCAACCCTGTACTTTAATGGAAAAGTAATGAATAAACTTATCGGCAATACTCAGCGTCCATGCGCAGACTTCCTTTATTTCACCCGATAATCCTTTTCCAGATAAGAATCCCGTCTGCTTGCACATGCTGCCAAAGCCCAGCACACAAGAATCAGCAGCCCGATCCCCATAGCCAGCACAGCAAGCAGGATTACGATAATTGCGTGGATAAACATAGACATGGATGACCTCCTTTCACAGTCATTCGGTTATGAACTGAGCAGCGAAGCAGATGATTTTATCCGCCTGACTTGTCTCATTCACTGACTTGGATAAAAATGGATGTTGTATAAGGAGTAATAAAAAGATATCAGGATGACCTGACAAGAACAATTAAGACAGTTAAAAGATCTGTTAACTGATTTAAATATACGCTGTCACACTCAAAAAAGCAAGCCGAAACTTTCGAGGGATTTCGACTTGCTTTTTGGCTAATTATTTACGAGGCTTGTTATAAGTATCAGAGAAAGATGTTACGGCAATCCGGAATGAATTTGGGTTACGTTACTGAGAACAGAGGGAACAGTAACGATTGTTTTGGTAAAATATTAACAATTCCATAAAAACACTTGACAACCCTACTTTACCATACTAAAATGTAAAAAGCAAAAAAACTGTTGCCGTAGGAAAAACAAATGATTGCCCTATACGGAAAAAGGGACATCCTTCCATGGCAGAACAAGGAGGAATATTATGAAAAAATACAGCGACATGAGCAAAGAAGAACTGCTTACACTCAAAGCACAGCTGGATAAAGAATACGCAGATATCAAAGCAAAGGGCTTAGCTCTCGATATGTCACGTGGAAAACCGTCAGCAGACCAGCTCGATCTCTCAATGGGATTAATGAACGTATTAAGCAGCGATTCAGACCTCAAGTGCGAAACAGGAGTAGACTGCCGTAACTACGGTGTTATCGACGGAATCCCGGAAGCTAAACGCCTCCTTGGAGAAATGTCCGAAGTAGATCCGGATCACATCATCATCTATGGAAACTCAAGCTTAAACGTTATGTTTGACAGCATTGCACGTTCTATGACACAGGGTGTAATGGGAAATACCCCATGGTGCAAACTTGATAAGGTAAAATTCCTCTGTCCTGTACCGGGATATGACCGCCATTTCAAGATCACAGAATTTTTCGGAATCGAAATGATCAACGTGCCAATGACACCACAGGGACCGGACATGGATATGGTAGAGAAGCTTGTCAGTGAAGACGCATCCATCAAAGGAATCTGGTGTGTGCCGAAATACTCCAACCCACAGGGATATACTTATTCAGCAGAAACAGTAGAGCGCTTTGCGCATCTGAAACCGGCAGCACCTGATTTCCGTATCTACTGGGATAACGCATACAGCATTCATCATCTCTATGATGACAATCAGGACTTCCTTGTAGAAATCCTTGAAGCATGTGCAAAAGCAGGAAATCCTGATCTTGTATATAAATTTACATCAACATCAAAAGTCAGCTTCCCGGGTTCCGGTATTGCAGCAGTTGCAGCTTCCAAAGCAAACCTGGAAGATTTCCGCAGCTACATGCAGATCCAGACAATCGGACATGACAAATTAAACCAGTTACGTCATGTAAAATTCTTCAAAAATATCGACGGTCTTCATGAACACATGAGAAAACATGCGGCAATTCTCCGTCCGAAATTTGAAATGGTCCTTAACACACTGGACAGAGAACTTGGCGGTCTTGGAATCGGCGAGTGGACAAAACCACATGGTGGATACTTCATTTCCTTTGATTCAATGGAAGGATGTGCAAAAGCTATTGTTGCCAAGGCAAAAGAAGCAGGTGTTGTACTTACAGGAGCAGGCGCAACTTATCCATATGGAAAAGATCCGAAAGACTCCAATATCCGTATTGCACCAAGCTTCCCGACTCCTGAGGATCTTGGAAAAGCAGCAGAAGTGTTCGTACTCTGTGTTAAACTTACAAGTGTAGAGAAACTACTGGCTACTGTTCGCTGATAATATCCCGCGAGGTGTTTTTTGTGAGCGAAGATCACAGAAAACCCGAGACATACCGCGCGAATTTATGCAATTAGCATAAATTCTGTGCATCGCGAAGCGTGTTACTGTGAACGGAGTGAACAGTAACACTACTGGAAAACGCATAAAAGAGAATAATCGTATTTACTTTCTGGATAAATAATGTGATAATAAAACTGCCCGGCATAATTTCTTGCCGGGCGGTTGCTGTTTATAAAAAAGAAAGGAGAGGATGTCGTGAGCAGCAGAAAGAAAATCATGATCACCCTGATCATAATCTTGCTCCTGCTGACTGCCGGAGTATATGGATATGGTGTATACTATTTCACAGAGCATTTCTTACCGGGATCAATGGTAAACGGATTCAACTGTTCCTATATGACAGTATCCCAGTCAGAAGAATTGCTTACGCAGAAGGTGGGAGCATATGTTCTTACTATTGACACCAGAAATAACGGACAGGAAAGTATCACAGCAAAACAGGCGGGACTTTCCTATGACTCAGATGGAAGTGTTGATAAACTGATCAGAAATCAGGATCGTTTTACATGGTTTCTTGCTTTTAACCAGCACAGGAATTATGAGGTGTCCTCCTCCATTAAATATAATGAGCAGAAGACAGAGGCCGCCATTTCCGAACTGAAATGTATGCAGCAGGAGAATATGACAGAGCCTTCGGATGCTCATATAGAAGAGAAAGACGATAAGTTTGTAATTGTTCCTGAGCAGGAGGGAACTGCATTGAAACCAGAAAAAACAAGTCAGGATATTATAGATGCTCTTGTCACAGGACGAACGCCGGTTGATCTGGAAGCAGATGGATGCTACAAAGAACCGAAAGTTTATCAGAGTGATGAAACTCTGACGAAGAATTGTGAACTGATAAACAAACTTACGGATGTAGTGATAACCTATGATTTTGACGATTGCACAGAGACAGTAGACAGAGATATGATCAAAAACTGGCTCACAACAGATGAAAACGGTCTTTATACACTTGACAAAAAACAGATAGAAGCATATATCAGTGAACTGGCGGCTAAATATGATACGGTTGGAACAGAGAGAACATTTAATACATATGATGGTCGTGAGATTACTGTCAGCGGAGGGAATTATGGCTGGCAGATCGATCAGAAAGCGGAGCTGAAAGAACTTACAGAACTGATAAAAAACGGAGAAACCCAGGTCAGAGAACCTGTTTATTCCCATGAAGGTCTGGTCAGGAAAACAAATGATATCGGATATACGTATATAGAGATTGACCTGACGGCCCAGAGAATGGTATTCTATAAAGATGGAACGCCGACTGCGGATGCGCAGATCGTATCCGGAAATCCATTCGTGCCCAACTGTGCAACTCCTGTGGGATGTTATACAACAGGTGAAATGAAGAGCGGATGTACAGTGAACGGAGAGGACTATCCTTCTGCTGTAAATTACTGGATCCCATTCGATGGAAATCTGGGGATCAGTGATGCTCCATGGAGAATGGATTTCGGAGGACAGCTTTATGAATTTGAAGGCACACATGGAAGCATCTGTGCACCATCCGATCAGGTGCAGATCATTTTCAGCAATGTTGAGAAGAACACACCGATTGTTATTTATGAATAAAGGAGAAAAATGATGAAGATTGTAGTATTAGCGGGGGGAACAAGTACAGAACGTACTGTCTCCATTACATCAGGAACAGGAATATGTAAGGCATTACGACAGAAAGGACATCAGGCGATTCTTGTGGATATTTTTTGCGGCATTGAGAATGTGGACCGGGAGAATCCGTTTCCGTCAGAGTATGATGTGGACGCAGCATCAGAATATATGTCAGCATTTAACGACAGGATTGAACAGATGAAAAAAGAGAGAAGAAGCTTCTTCGGACCAAACGTGCTGAAACTCTGCGAGGCGGCTGACATTGTTTTCCTGGGACTTCACGGCGCCAACGGCGAGGACGGCAAGGTGCAGGCTGCCTTTGACCTAATGGGAATCCGCTACACAGGAACCGGATATCTCAGCAGCGCAATGGCAATGGATAAGCGCATTACAAAAGAAGTATTCCTGATGAACAATGTTCCGACACCAGGCGGTTTCTCTATGTCCACAGACGCTCTTGAGAAGGATATTGCAAAGCATGGCTTAAGTTTCCCGGTAGTGGTAAAGACCAGCTGCGGTGGATCCAGTGTAGGCGTTTATATTGTAAATGACCAGAAGGAATACGAGGAAGCACTTGCGGATGCAAGCCAGTATGAGGCAGATATTGTAGTAGAAGAATACATCAAAGGACGTGAGTTCTCTGTTGCGGTAGTAGATGACAAGGCTTATCCGATTATTGAGATTGCACCGCTTCAGGGATTCTATGATTATAAAAATAAATATAACGCAGGTTCAACTATCGAAACTTGTCCGGCCAAAATCACACCGGAACAGACCAGTCAGATGCAGGCTTATGCAGAACTTGGTTACAAAGTATTAAATCTTCAGGCTTATGGCAGACTGGATTTTATCATGGATGAAAATGGCGCAATGTACTGCCTTGAAGCAAATACCCTTCCGGGAATGACACCAACCAGTCTGATTCCACAGGAAGCAAAAGTTCTTGGAATTGATTACCCGGAATTATGTGAAAAATTAATTGAAGTTTCTTTAAAGAAATATCAGTAGACGGAGAAAAACGATGAAAAATCTTACGTTAGAAAATATTGCAAAAGCCTGCAATGGAAGTTATCATGGCAGTGAAGCACAGGCAAATCAGGAAGTGCAGAGTATTTTTACAGACAGCAGAAAAGCGGCAAAAGGCGGTTTGTTTGTGCCGATTAAAGGGGCAAGAGTAGATGCCCATGATTTTATTAATCAGGTTATGGAAGTAGGGGCACTTGCAACATTAAGTGAAAAAGACCTTGGAGAAACCGAATTTCCATACATTAAAGTGGAATCCTCCTTACAGGCAGTAAAAGATATTGCGGAATTTTATTTAAAACAGTTAGAGATTCCGGTTGTCGGAATTACCGGAAGTGTTGGAAAAACAAGTACGAAAGAAATGATTGCAGCAGTACTTGGACAGAAATATAATGTGTTAAAGACACAGGGAAACTTTAACAATGAACTGGGACTTCCACTTACCGTATTTGGACTTCGTGCGGAACATCAGATAGCAGTCCTTGAGATGGGAATCAGTGACTTTGGAGAAATGCACAGACTGGCAAAAATTGCACGTCCGGATACCTGCGTGATTACAAATATTGGCCTTTGTCATCTTGAATTCTTAAAATCAAGAGATGGAATTTTAAAAGCCAAAACAGAGATTTTTGATTTCTTAAAAGAAGACGGGCATGTCATCTTAAACGGAGACGATGATAAATTAGTGACCGTTACCGATGTCAAAGGAATTAAGCCTGTCTTCTTTGGTGTGGAAAATAAAAATGGAATCTGGGCAGATGAAATCGAGAGCAAAGGCTTAAAAGGAATCGAATGTCGGATTCATGTAAAAGATGAAAGCTTTAAAGTGCTTGTTCCGATTCCAGGGCACCACATGGTTTATAATGCCCTTGCAGGAACAGCTGTTGGTTTAACTTATGGTTTAACCTTAGACGAAATCAAGGCTGGAATTGAGAGCTTACAGTCCTTAAGCGGACGCTTCCATATCTTGGAAAATGAGAAGAAAAATATTACGGTTATTGATGACTGCTACAATGCAAATCCGGTTTCCATGAAAGCTTCCCTTGAAGTGCTTCAGGATGCACTCGGACGAAAAGTTGCCCTGCTTGGAGATATGGGAGAACTTGGAAAAAATGAAGTGGAAATGCATCGTGAAGTCGGAAGATTTGCTGCCGAAAAAGACATTGATGTGATTGTGTGTACAGGAACATTATGTAAAGAAATGGCAGAAGCGGCAAAAGAAGTTTCAAATGGAAAAAAAGTATTATACTTTGAAAACAGAGAAGCATTAGAAGATGCACTGGATGAATTAATTTTGCCGGGTGACAGTATTTTAGTAAAAGCATCTCACTTTATGCAGTTTGAGAAAATTGTAAAGAAATTAGCGGAATAATAAAGAAGAAGTTTAAGTTTATTGCTTTTGCGAATAGAAAAATGATGGTACATCTGATAAAATGAAACTATAGAAAAGTACAACGATAGTTTCGATTTGTATGCTGATTAGGTAAGGAGGTATCATCATGAAAAAAACAATTTATGTATGTATTTCTGCTGTTTTGTTAATGTGTTTGATTGCACTTATCACTTATTATATTCCGGACTTAAAAATCAAGATGCTTGTATCTTTTCTTGTTGTGTTGGCAGGAATTTGTATGATTAGAATGGGTATCATTCAGAAAAAATGTTAATTGCATAGTGATATAAAATGGGATGACGTACCGAGTGTTTTGGTACGCCATCCCATTCTTTTAGTCCTCATGCGCTACAATGTTTTGCAGCCACACTCCTTTTTTAACCAAAATAAATCCAATGACACATTTAATAATATCTCCCAACTGTACCAGCGTATAGATTCCGATAACCGGAAGTGCCGTAAAACGGCTTAACGTAAATGCAATCGTTACACTCACACACCAGATAAATACACTGTCAAACAAGAAGGTGATAATCGTCTTTCCTCCTGAACGAAGGGTAAAGTATGATGCATGTAGGAATGCATTTTGTGGCATGAAGATTGCGGTTATCATAATAAAGTATTTTGCCAGTTCCCTTGCCTCGGCATTGGTATTGTAAAGCAATGGGAAGAATGGTGCAAGCACCAGCATCACAAGTGCCACGCAGGTACAGCAAAATACGGAAAATGCAATCATCTTTGTATCGGTTTCTCGTGCTTTTTTCATCTCTCCGGCGCCAAGAAGCTGTCCGACTACAATTGCGACAGAATCTCCAAGTGCAATAAATACAATATTAAAGACATTGTTAATGGTATTAGAAATATTTAAACCAGCTACGACATTTAATCCACGAACCGAATAACATTGCGTCAGCATTGCCATTCCTGCTGCCCATAATGCCTCATTAA
>ENA-ORTS01002235-ORTS01002235.1-human-gut-metagenome-genome-assembly--contig:-NODE-2235-length-11808-cov-8.365268_pt1 | contig 11808 bp, 10 predicted proteins | sample MGYA00241911_ERZ509186 | MGnify/ENA primary metagenome ERZ509186 (study PRJEB26280, sample SAMEA2338852) | human gut metagenome | biome: human gut; feature: human-associated habitat; material: faeces...
CGATCCGCATATTATCAGATGTTGGCCGACGGTTATTCCGATGCGGAGGCTCGTAAGGGTACCAATTGGTACGATGAGATTGTACAGACCGGAAAGATCCAAGATCACCAGATCTCTTTGGTGGGTGGTGGCGAGAAAGCTACTTATTCTGTCTCTTTGGGTTATACAAATCGAGAGGGTACGATCCAGAATTCTTATTTCAAACGTTACTCTTTACGTACGAATACGACCTATAATCCTAATAAGTATTTCACGATGGGCCAAAATACGAACCTTGCCGCTATGGAAACGGGAGGAGAGTCTGGTCGTCAAGGAGACGCGAACACGTTCGCTAAGACTTATACCATGAATTCGTGGGTACCTATATATAATGTAGGAGGTGATTATACGGGATCCGTGGCACCTAATGCGGGCCGTGATATTTCCGCCGTGCATCAGGTAGCTATGAATGAGAATGATTGGACACGCATGTTTCATGGACAGACTGCGGTTTTTGCCGAGCTTTCCAATCCTTGGATCGAAGGTCTGAAGCTTCGTTCTCAGTTTAGCGCTCGCTTGAATGGTATGTGGAGTTTGGAGATGACCGAACGTCAAAATATGGCGAACAAAGAGGCTTCTGCCAACAATACATTGACTGAGACGGGCAACTGGCGTTTGAACTGGCAGTGGACAAATACGGCTACTTATACCAAGAAGATTCATGAAGATCATAATATTACCGTTGTTTTGGGTACGGAGGCTATCAAACAAGGTGTCGGCCGTTATATGCAAGGAACCCGTATCGATTACATCTTCGAGAGCGATCCGAATACTTGGACACTGGATAATGGTTCTTCTTCTAATATAGGTAACTCTAGCCGTTATCAAAGAAAAGTGACTATGTTCGGCCTTTTCGGACGTGCGGACTATTCTTATAAGGGTAAATATTTGGCGACATTCACGATTCGCCGCGACGCTTCTTCCAAGTTTGGTTCCAAGAACCGTTGGGGTAACTTCCCTTCCGCCTCCTTGGGATGGCGTATGTCTGACGAGAAATTTATGGAGCCTACCCGGAAATGGTTGGATGACTTTAAGCTGCGTGCCGGTTATGGTACGACCGGTAATTCGAATATTGGTTCTTACAACTATGCGTTCCAGTATGGTACGGGAAATTATTATATGTATCCTATCACGGGATCGGATTCAGAGACTTCTCCCGGTTATGTGCTCTCGAACTTGGGTGACTCGGACGCTAAATGGGAAACCACAAAAATGTTTAATATAGGTTTCGACCTTACGGCTTTGAGTAACCGATTGACCGCCGGATTTGACTTTTATGTAAAGAATACCTCAGACTTGCTTGTGCCTGCTAACTGGTCTGCGCTGGTTGGTAACGCATCAAAGCCTAGTATCAATATCGGTGATATGAAGAACAGAGGTGTTGATTTGTCCATTGGATGGAGGGACAAAGTTGGCGAGTTCGGTTATAACATCACGGCTAACATCTCAAGATACAAGAATGAGGTTACCCGGTTGGGATCTTCTGATTTGTTCAACGATACTCGTTTGAGCAAGGTGAATATTACTACGGTGGGCCAACCTGTCGGAATGTTCTACGGGTATCAGATTGAGGGTATTTATCAAAATGAGCAAGATGTTATTTCCTCGGGCGTTCTGCCTTATGGTGTGGCTACGGAAAACGATTTGGTCGCTTCCGCATGGGTAGGCCGATATAAGATGAAAGACGTGAACAACGATGGTAAGATCGACGCGGATGACCGTACGATTATCGGTAATCCTCATCCTGATTTGACCGGAGGTTTCAATATCTCTTTGACTTGGAGAGATTTTGATCTAAGTACTTACATGTATTACTCGATTGGAAATGATTTGTACAAACACTACGAGTACTATACGATGTTTGGAAACTTGCAGTCTAATTATTCGAAAGATCGTTTGGCGAAATCTTGGGATCCGGTGAATAATCCGAACGGTATTTATCCTTTGTGGACAACGACCTCGACCGAGGGCCCTGAGGCTGGTAACGAATCGAACTCCAATTATGTGCAAGATGGTTCTTATCTTCGGATGCAGACGTTGACTTTGGGGTATTCATTGCCTAAGAAGTTGCTGAAGAAGATCGGTTTCGAGAAGATACGTGTATACGGCCAGATCAGTAACGTGTTTACGATAACCGGTTATGATGGATTGGATCCGGAGGTTCGTTCGCATACTTCGTTCGAGAACGAATATGTATCAAGCGATATGAATAAAGGTATCGATTATGGATCTTATGGTATGCCTCGTCAGTTCTTGATGGGTGTGAATGTGACATTCTAACGTATGTGCTTTATAAACGATTAATTTGAATTCATTATGAAAAAAGTTCTTATATATTTTGCGATGGCGGTGATTCTCGCGTTAGGCAGCACATCTTGTTCCGATTTCTTGGAGATCGAACCTGTAGGTGCGGTTAATGAAACCAATTTAACGGATCGGGAAGGTATTAATTATCTTCTTACCGGCATGTATTCAGCGTTAAATATTCCGGCGGCTACGACGAACTCTTATTTTGGAGCAAGCTTGACGAACTATACGTATGGTGATGTGATGGGCGGTGACGCTAATAAGGGGTCAACGGCTGCGGACCAATCGGACTTCACGTTGTTGGAGACTTTTAGCTTTACGACCGATAATTCCTATATCAAGCGTAAATGGGTGGCAGTATACGATGCGGTGGCTCGTGCTAATAATGTCATGCATTTGGCCGGTTTGATTAAAGATGAGCTTTCCGCTATACCGGGACAGGAGAAAGATTTTTATACCGAGGCCATAGCCCAAGCTCGTTTCATGCGTGGTTTTTATTTGTTTGAGGGTATCAAGAATTTTGGGGCGGCTATTCCTTATGTATCTTTGGAGGATTATGAGTCGTCCGTGAACCCACTGATATCGAATGTGGATGAGAGCGGTAACTATATTTATATTTGGGAACAGGTGGCTGAAGATTTGCAGTATGCTTATGATAATCTTCCCGGCGCATGGCCGGAAGAGCCCGGTCGTGCCAACAAATGGGCGGCTGGAGCGTTTTTGGCGAAACTGAGAATATTCCAGTCTTCTCCCTATAATGGAACGAATGGAACCTCCAACAAATGGACGGAGGCTAAATCGATTTTAGAAACGGTTATCGCTAATGGTACGGATAGCAAGGGCACGAAATATACCTTGACCCCGAGTTATGAGACGCTTTACACGGCGGGCGAGAGCGACTGGACGGGCGAGTCTGTGTTTGACGTCCAGATGGCAATCTCCGGTACGCAGTATTATACCAACGCGATCAATGGTAACTCTCATATCTCATTGTCTGGCAAGATTGGTTCCGGCTGGGGATTCTACCAGCCTTCTTATGACTTGGTGAATGCGCATATGGTGGATGAGAATGGATTGCCTTATCTCGATAAGTCGTATCAAAGCAAAACCTCGGTTACGACAATTGATGGCGATAATGTACCTCATACGGATTTGACGGTTTATACGGATCCTCGGGTTGACGTATCTGCGGGTCGTTTCAATGTGCCCTATATGGATTGGGATATACCAGTTACTATCGATGGCTGGATTCGTGATTTGGCGAATGGCGGTCCGTTCTTGAATAAGAAGAACCTGCCGAAAAAGGCGGATAAGGGAGGCTTGAGCTTGACTACAACCGGTGGCTCAACTGCCAAGAACTTCCACTTGATGCGTGTAGCTGAGCTTTACCTGCTTTATGCTGAGGCTTGTATAGAAACGGGTGATATCAATACTGCCAGAGAATATATCAACAAAGTTCGCGCACGTGCCGCACAAAGTTGTATCATGGCTGCCGACGCAAATAACAATATGGCTTTAACTTCTTCTCCATATGTATTGGAGGATAAGGTGAGCGGAAATACCATTGCTAATACGGCGGCTAATTATCGCATCGGCTTGTATCCTGCGAGTGGCTGGACAGTGGATAAGGCGATAAAAGCCTTGCGTTTCGAGCGTAGGATCGAGTTGGCGATGGAGGGGCACCATTGGTATGATCTTGTGCGCTGGAATGCGGCTTCTGAGGAGCTGGGTAATAAAGGTTCGGGCTTCTTGGCTTATGAAAAGAGATATTTGCTGAAGTACCAATCGGCTACGTATCCGGATAGATTAGTGACACTTCCGATCCCTAACGATGAAATTGTCACCATGGAAGGCGTATTAGTCCAGAATGAGAACTGGAAATAAATTGTAAGTTGATAATCATTGTGGGCCGGGCATGTGATATGTCCGGCCTTTTGTATATTTGTACCGTGAATTCAACAACCCGGTGAGGTTCGGTGTTCTTAAGATAAACAATAAATGAGGATCATTATGAGATTGGTGTATATTTATCATAGCGGATTCGCTTTGGAAGCGGATGGCTTTTCGATCTTGATCGATTATTTCAAGGATAGCGATCCGGACCCGGCCAAGGGATACGTGCGTAGCGAACTCTTGAAGCGTGCGGGCACATTATATATATTAGCGTCGCATTTCCATCCGGATCATTTTAATCCGGAAGTATTGAAATGGAAAGAGCAGAAGCCGGATATCAAATATATCTTTTCCAAGGATATATTGAAGCGTCGGAGGGCCAAGGCTGATGATGCTATTTATTTGAAGAAGGGGGATGCCTATCAAGATGAACTTCTGACCATCAAGGCATTTGGTTCCACGGATGTGGGGATCTCTTTCCTGATAGAGACAGAAGGCAGACGGATCTTCCATGCCGGCGACTTGAATAATTGGCATTGGAAAGACGAGTCCACCCCGCAAGAGGTAGCCGAGGCTGAGGGTAATTACTTGAAGGAACTGGATATAATAGCGACAGAAACCTCTGTGATGGATCTCGTCATGTTCCCGGTCGATCCTCGTTTGAGTACCGATTTCATGAGGGGCGCCCAGCAATTTATCGATCGTATAAAAACAAGCGTATTTGTCCCGATGCACTTTTGGGAACGTCCGGCGGAGGTTATGGCTTTCGGCCCTTACGCCGAATCGAAAGGATGTCGTTATATCGTATTGTCTGTTCCGGGAGAAGGGACGGATATATAATATATTATTAATGTATAGGTTATTTTAAACGCATAAATTTATTAGGTATGGAAGTTAAAGGTAGATTTGACCATTTCAATATTAATGTATTGGATTTGGATAAGAGTATCGCTTTTTATAATAAAGCGTTGGGATTGAAAGAGCACCATCGTAAGGTAGCGGAAGACGGTTCGTTTATCTTGGTTTATCTAACGGATGAGCAAACCGGTTTCTTGATGGAGCTGACTTGGCTGCGTGACTGGGACCGCCCGTACAACTTGGGTGACAATGAATTCCATCTGGCTTTCGAGGTGGATAATATGCAGGAATCCTATCAGAAACACAAGGCGATGGGCTGCGTGTGCTATGAGAACAAGGATATGGGCATCTACTTCATCAATGATCCGGACGGATACTGGATCGAGATCATCCCGGGAGGACATTGATGGATCCGATATTTAGCAGAACTGCCCGCATCATAGATGAGAAGGGCATCGAGTGCCTCCAGACCAAGACAGTCGCGGTCTTTGGCATCGGAGGTGTCGGCTCTTATGCGGCAGAAGCACTCGTGAGAGCGGGCGTGGGACACCTCATTTTCATCGATAAGGATGAAGTCGATGTCACAAATCTGAACCGCCAGCTGGTCGCTGACTTAACGACCATCGGAAAAAATAAGGCAGAAGTCATGGTATCACGTGCGCACCTCGTGAATCCGGCCTGTGATGCGAAAGCCATGCCCATTTTCTATCGTCCCGGCGACGAGGACTTCATCAGAGATCTCCACGCCGACTACATTATCGATGCCATCGATGATGTACCGGCGAAGATCTCCATCGCGGAAGTCTGCTGGAAGCTGAAGATACCGGTGATCTCTTCCATGGGAACGGGCAATCGCCTGCGGCCGGAGATGCTGCAGATCGCTGACATCAATAAGACCTCTGTTTGCCATCTTGCCCGCAAAATGAGAAAGGAGCTGAAGGAACGCCGTGTGAGAAAGCTCACGGTCGTCTACTCGAAAGAGCTCCCGCACAAGCCCGTCGGCGAAGGCCATGCCCCTGGCTCCATTTCCTTCGTCCCGCCCGTTTCCGGCATGATGATGGCAGGCTACGTCGTGCGCGCCCTGCTGAAGGAAAACGGGATCGGGTAAAGGGGGCATAGGCTTCCTCTCGCCATGGACCATGTATTCTTTGAGATCGGGACATATCTGGCGCTTGCCAAAGCTTTCGCGTAGCGCCACGCCCATCACACTATTGGAGCCTCATCCTTAGTCCCTGATCTCTATTTTCCCCACAAGGAGGCCCTATATGATCACCGAAATCCATCATCCGGAATGGCTCACGCTGGATGTGGGCGGTCAGACTGTTCTTGGCTATAACCAGGAATGGTATCCGCAGGAGAGGCAGCGCTTGGCAGGCTGCGGGCCTACGGTCGCTGCCATGATGGCAGCCTATCTGGAAAAGAAAGAGTGGAAGACGCCGGTGAAAGACCGGGAGCTCGCGCTTTCCGTGATGCTTTCCCTGTGGCAGTACGCGACACCAAGGATGCACGGCCTCTACAAGACGCGCTGGCTGAGGGAAGGCCTCGCAGCGTATCTTTCAGAGAAAGGCTTGCATGGCGTCGTAGAATCGCTCTCTATACCGTCTATCCGCCTCCTGGCGCCAAAGCCGGAAAGGGTCATCTCCTTCATCAAGGCGGGGCTTTCGGCGGACTGCCCGGTGGGATTTTTGAATCTTCACAGCGGGGGTGAACCCATTCCCTATCATTGGCACTGGATGCCCATCGTAGCGATGGAAGAAACCGAAGAGGGGACCTTCTGCACCCTTTGGGATGAGGGGAAGGCCCATCGATTCTGCCTGGAAGGCTGGCTCAAAAATACCAGGTTCGGCGGCGGGTTTGTCAGAGTGACCGGCGCCTGATGGACGCTCTCATCGTCATTCTTCCGGACTTATCACGTGATTGACATTTCAACGGGGACAACCATTTCCCGTCCCCCCTAAATAATGTATTTCAAAGGAGGATCTCGAAAATGAAAAAAATGATCGCTATGGCACTGATCTCTGCACTGGCTCTGCCGGGCGTTGCCATGGGAGCAGCCCAGCTGCCTTCCTCGGAAAAAATGCTGAATGATTACAGCCGCTATGCCGTGGTCTATACCAGCGATGAAGAGCGCGTCTATGTGGATACCGAGACGATCGAGCGCGATCCGGCCAATGCGGGAGAGCTCCCCGTCATCCGCGGGACGCTGTACGCGGAGGTCTATAAAGACCCGCTCACCTATCCCGATTATGGCAATGACCGCATGGTCGAGTACATTTTCCAGTATGAGACGGCCGTGGGCGCCGATCAGTATGGCCGAGAGATCCGGTACCGCATCTTGAATAAGCTGCAGGGTGTCTACACGCCTGATGGCAAACCGGCTGCCTATAGAGGCGTCCACGATGAACCGGCGGACGAAGCAGATGACATCTACGCTGCCATGTATCGTCTGTCGAAAAATTATTAAGAAGCGGGGATAGGGGAGCCGCGGAGCAGATCCCTTTTCCATTTACAAATTCTGTCCCCTGCTATATAATAAATAAAACTTCACTTATCAGCAGAGAGGCCATGAGACATGTCTTTTGGCTTCTTTTTTGTTTACGGATCCTTTGCAAGGGAAGCTTTGATCCCATCTGACTCTGCGATGGGATCAGTACTTCCCGCGGATCTCTTCTTAGGGGAGAACAACATGCAGCTCTACATTGCGGGCGGCTGCGGCGACCAGGGCCGCAACTGCTTCTATATCGAAGGGGATCGGCATGCCTTCATCGTAGACGCGGGGACGTCGACGGACGGGCTGGACCGTCTGCCCGACCTGTCACCGGAGATGATCCGCCGCGCGGAATATCTTTTCGTGACCCATTCTCACAAAGACCATACGGGCGCGATCGAATATCTGGAAAATAATGGCTTCACCGGCCCCGTCCTGATGTCAAACCAGACCTACCAGCAGATCCATTACAAGCCGAAGAACACCATGATCCTTGACTCCACCGCGCCCGAGCTTTCCCTGGACGGCGAGCTCTCGCTCCGCTGGGGACGGACGGGACACTGTGCTGGTGCGGTCTGGTACTACATCACCGTCGATGGGAAGCGTCTCTTTTTCTCCGGTGACTACCGGGAGAATGATACCTTCTACCGCTGCGATGCCGTTCGCGGTCTCACGGCGGATCTTGCCGTCATCGACTCCGCCTACAGCCGCATGGATCGGGCAGAGGATATGAGAAAAGCCGTCGCAGACGCGGCGAAAGAGGCACTGGGTCAGTCGGCTCCGCTCCTCCTGCCGGTCCCCTCCTACGGCCGCGGCCTTTCTATGGCGATGCTCTTCTATCAGACCTTTGGCGAGGCATATCCCATCCACATGTCCGCAAAGCTTCGTGACCAGTGGCTGCGCATCGGGCATCGGAGCTATTTTGCCCACGAAGAGATCCTGGGCTATCCCTTCGATATTTTCCGGTCGTGGGATGAGACATCTCTGGAAGGCGGGCACATCTATTTCCTGACGGATGCCCAGCTTTCCAAGGCGAAGAGCCGACAGCTCATTGACTGCCATCCCGAGCTCTCCGTCCTCATGACCGGCAGTCTTCACGGCTATGGCAAGGCAAAGTCCTACTACGAGTCCGGCCGCGCGGCCTTCGTCCTCTGGCCGAACCATCTCACCAAGCAGGAAACAGCAGATCTCGCAGCGGCGAATGCGTTCTCTCTCGTCGTTCCTTTCCACAATCCGAAGGAAAAGCCGGAGACGGATGTGTATAGTTTTTAGGGGAATGGAGGGTAGTGACTGGTGGCTAGTGGCTGGTAGCTAGCGACTAGCGGATATCAGACTCTCTCGTATCGTCATTTCGAGCGGCAGCGAGAAATCTTTGTCATTTGCGGTCGGGCGGATGTCAGGAAGACTTTAAGGAAACGCTGGGGGCAAGAGAGTTTCAGGCACCGCTTCTATATACTTGTGGCGAAGCCGCCTTAACCCGCTCAACCCGTTGAACCTGCAGGACACGTATTCTCCCCTTCCCCACGCATGTTATAATAGAAATAGAAGAAAACAGGGAGTGATCCCTTCGTCATAGAAAGGCGGGATGCAAATGCTTTCTTATAAAAAAATACTGGTACCGTATGATGGCTCCGAACATGCAAAGAAAGCGCTCCAGCAGGCCATTGCTATTGCTGAAGACGGTGAAGGCGCAAAGCTCTTCGTCGCTTCGGTGTGCAACATGGTATCCGCGATGAGCAATTTTGATCAGGTCTCCATCGCAGAAGGCTGCCTCACGACCAAGCTGACAGAAGATCTGGAAGCGCAGTGCAAGGCGGATCTGGAGGAAGCCAAGGCTTTGATTCCGAAAGGGGTAGAGACGGAGATGATCTATGAAGTCGGTTCTCCGGGACCTGTCCTTTTGAATATGGCCGACGATAAGAAATGTGACCTCATCGTCATGGGCAGCCGGGGTCTCGGTCCCCTGAAGGGCATCTTCATGGGCTCTGTTTCCAGCTACCTCGTCAGCCGCTCCAAGTGCCCGATCCTCATCGTGAAATGATTGAGACAGAAGCTGTAAATGCCGGCATTGGCATTTACAGCTTTTTTAGTGTAAGGCTTAGGGTTAGTCCCTTGGGCGTGTCGTCCTTTGATTCCATTTGAAAGCTTCGCTTGAATGAGAAATTAGAAATGAGAAATGCGAAATGGTGGTGCGGCGCCAGATCCTTCGACTCAGTTCTCACTGCTTTGCCTTTACATGATCGAACATCCGACATTTCACTTCGCTCAGGATGACGAAATGCGCCGCGAAGTATAAATCATGGCGATGCTATGAGCTGGCATGCCAGTCACCAGTCACTAGTCACGCCTAATCCCTAATCCCTAGCTACTATATATAACAGCAAATCACAAAAAATAATTTGCTTTTCCTCCTCTGCTGTGCTATGATTACTATCTGACTACATATCGATTTCAAGGTGGCTTTTCAAAAAAATGGCTTGGACGAAGCATGGAAACGATGGGAAAAGAAAGGGCACCTGAAGTGATCTGAATGAAATGACAGACTTATGGAAACGCTGATTAAATCTGACAACGATTGAATCAGTGTTTCCCTATAGATACTGAGGAGGTGTCTCTATTTGGCAACTAAGGCAGCACAGCTGGCAGAGTGGCTAAAAGAACTGCAGGATAGAGTGGATGCTGACGGCAATCTTTCCTATGCGGAGATCATGCGCTTTCAGCAGGAGAAGAACCTGACAAAGAAACAGTTCGACAGCATTTTTACACTTCTTCATGAGCATCACATCGAGCTTGTCTATGATGATGACATAGAGGATGATGCAGAAGAAGGCCCGACCGACGCCGATTTTGACGGAGATCCCGGAGACGATGACCTGTCCGACGATGTCCTTCTGGATGACAAGGATGGGCTGGAAGAAAAAGAGTGGGAAACGGATAATTCCGACGAAGCCTATGACGCAGCGGCCGGCGGTATCAGTGACCCCGTCCGTCTCTATCTCCGCGAGTGCGGCTCGAATCCTCTCCTTTCCGCAGAGGAAGAGATGCGCCTTGCCAAGCTTATCGAGCGCGGCAAGCATAAGGACGCGACGGAAGAGGAAAAAGAGGAAGCAAAAGCCGCAAAGAAAGAAATGGCCAATGCCAACCTGCGTCTGGTCGTTTCCATCGCCAAGAAATATCCGGGGCGCGGCATGCCCTTCCTTGATCTCATCCAGGAAGGCAATATCGGCCTCTTGAAGGCTGTCGATAAATTCGACTATACCAAAGGCTATAAATTTTCTACCTATGCGACCTGGTGGATCCGTCAGGCCATCACCCGCTCCATCGCGGATCAGGCCCGCACCATCCGTGTGCCGGTACACATGGTAGAGACCATCAATAAGATGAACCGTGTCGGCCGCCGCTTCCTGCAGGAACATGGCCGCGAAGCGACAAATGAAGAGCTCGCCAAGGAAATGGGCATCAGCGTGGATAAGATCCGCGAAGCCAAGAAGGCGGCGCAGGATCCGATCTCGCTCGAGACGCCGATCGGTGAAAAAGAGGATTCCCATCTGGGGGATTTCATCGAAGACTCCAAGACCGCCTCTCCGGAGGATGAAGCAGCAGCGACCATGAGAAGAGAGCAGGTCTACAAAATGCTCGAAACGCTGACCGAGAGAGAAAAAGGCGTCCTAGCCCTCCGCTTCGGCATGGATGACGGCACTCCGAGAACGCTCGAAGAGGTAGGCAAGCACTTCGGCGTCACGCGCGAACGTATCCGTCAGATCGAAGGTAAAGCACTGAAGAAACTCAAAAAACAGGCACTGCCGATGAAGGTAGATTAGGGAAACGTTGATTCAATCGCAGAGTCAGATTTAATCAGTGTTTCCTTAGAAAAGAGCTCCGAGAGGAGCTCTTTTTTGTTCAGAGTTAGTCCACGGGGCGTGCCGTCCCTTGAGTGCGAGCGAAAGAGAGGGAGCGGGTTCTATGGGTAGGGCGGGGGCAGGGCGGCGCATTTCGTCATCCTGAGCGGAGAAAAACGTCGTATGTTAAAAAATGGTTTATCTGAAACAGGAGAACTGAGTCGAAGGATCTAAGCGCCGCGGAGATTTGAAACTAGCGGTTTTCTCGTATCGCAAACCCAATCCCTAATCCCTAATCCCCAATCCCTAATCCCTAACCACTCATCCCTGATGTAGGATTACAATACATGTGTTACACATTGAAAACATGAAAAGCGAGATACC
>ENA-ORTS01002236-ORTS01002236.1-human-gut-metagenome-genome-assembly--contig:-NODE-2236-length-11805-cov-5.285191_pt1 | contig 11805 bp, 7 predicted proteins | sample MGYA00241911_ERZ509186 | MGnify/ENA primary metagenome ERZ509186 (study PRJEB26280, sample SAMEA2338852) | human gut metagenome | biome: human gut; feature: human-associated habitat; material: faeces...
TGCCCAAAAGCATTTGGGAAACCTACTCTGCCTTCGCCAATACCCACGGCGGCATCATCCTGCTGGGCGTGGAGGAGCTGGCCGACAAATCCTTCCGCACTGTGGATCTGCCTGACCCGGAGAAACTCATCAAAGAGTTCTGGGACATTGCCAATAACCCCAATAAGACCAGCGTAAATATTCTGTCCTCCAAGGATGTATTTGTTCAGGAGGTGGACGGCAATCATATCGTGGTCATCAATGTACCCCGTGCAGAACGCTCCTACAAGCCGGTCTATGTAGACGGTAATCCTCTCTGCACCTACCGCCGAAATGGTGAGGGCGACTACCGCTGTACCAAGGAAGAATATCAGGCCATGGTGCGGGATGCTTCCGTGAAAACCCAGGACATGCTCATCCTGAATGAAATGGACATGACTGTGTTCAACAAGGAAAGCATCCGCAGCTATCGCCAGAGGATGCGCCTTTCCCGTCCTGGCCATGTATGGGAGGCGCTGGAGAATGAAGATTTCCTCCTGAAGCTGGGCGCCGTGGGCATCGGCTCTGACGGAAAGAAGCATCCCACCTCTGCCGGACTTCTCATGTTCGGTAACGAATATGACATTGTGCGGGAATTCAACGCTTACTTTCTGGATTACCAGGAGCAGTATGACGCCGACACGCGATGGACCGACCGGATTATTTCCTCATCCGGCGACTGGAGCGGCAATGTGTACGACTTCTATTTCAGGGTCTACAACAAACTGATTCAGGATATCAAAGTTCCATTCAAAATGGACGGAGGTACTCGTGTAGATGATACCCCGGTGCATCAGGCTCTGCGTGAAGCACTGGCCAACTGTTTGGTGAATGCCGATTATTACGGCAGACAGGGGCTGGTCATCGTCAAAAAGCGTAACAGCATTACGATGTCTAACCCAGGCAGCTTCCGCATTGAAATTGATGCAGCGAAGAGCGGCGGTGTATCTGATCCTCGTAATGGAACGATGCTGAAGATGTTCAACCTGATTGATATCGGTGAGCGCGCAGGGAGCGGTATTCCGAATATCTTCCGTGTCTGGCGTGAGCAGAATTGGACAACTCCGGAGATTACAGAGCAACTCGAGCCGGAGCGGACAACATTAACGCTTTTATTCTCCAAGGGAGACGATAAAAAAGCGACGATAAAAAGTGGCGATAAAAAAGCGACGATAAAATCTGCGCGACAGAAAGAAGAAATCATCGTCTACCTTACTGATCATATTTCGGCCAGAAGTGCCGATATTGCAGAGCTCCTTGGAGTCAAGAGTACACGAGCCAAGAAACTCCTCTCTGAACTGACCGCGGAGGATATTGTCGTAGCCGAAGGCGGAAATCGAAATAGAACCTATAAGCTGAAAGCGTAAGGAGAGTGTCAGATGCCAATTCCCAAATATGATGAGATGTACCGTGCCTTCCTTGATTGCTTGGCAGATGGCCAACTGCACAAATCAAAAGAGGTAAAAGATGCGGTTGCAGGGGTTTTCTCGGTTTCCGAAAAGGAACGGGCTGAGATGCTGCCAAGCGGGAAGCAGCAGCTTTTTGATAACCGTATTGGCTGGACAAGGACATATCTAAAAAAGGCAGGCCTTGTGCAAAGCCCGTCACGAGGTATTTATGTGATTACGCCAGCAGGCAGACAAGTCCTCAATGAAAATCCTCCTCAAATCGATAACCTTTATCTTCAGCGCTTTGAGTCATTTCGAAAGTTTATTTCTCCGAACAATAATGAAGAAAGCACCACTTCGACACCCGCAGCAAAAGTATCCAGTAAAACACCACAGGATATTTTGGATGAAGCCTTTCAGCAGATCAACACTACCCTGGCAGATGATCTCTTGAGTGAAATAATGAAGCAGCCTCCCGCTTTCTTTGAACATCTGGTCGTCAAGCTGTTGACGCAAATGGGATATGGTGGCTCGGTGGATGATGCCGGCACGGTCATCGGGCAAACCGGTGATGAAGGCATTGATGGTATCATCCGTGAAGACAAACTTGGCTTCAGCTTGATTTATATTCAGGCGAAGCGTTGGGATTGTGACAAAACCGTTGGCAGACCAGAGATTCAGAAATTCGTTGGTGCGCTGGCTGGACAAGGTGCTTCCAAAGGATTGTTCATTACGACGGCCAAGTTCACGAAAGAAGCACGCCAATATGCAGAGAAGCAACACACCACAAAGGTCGTGCTTGTTGATGACACCACGCTGGCAAAATTGATGATTGAATATGATTTAGGGGTGTCCACGGAAGCTACATACGAAATTAAAAGAATTGACAGCGACTTTTTTGCGGAGGATCTTGATTGATTTTGCCCGCCAACTTCTGATAATAGCAACTTATCAAAAGCACTACTAAAGTTAGGAGGACACACATGAAATCCAACTTTGAATTTCTCAACAGATACTGGCCTGCGCTGGCACAGATCGGTGCGGCAGCGGAGAGCTATGTCTACTCCGATGCCAATGCCTGCCTGTATAAGTTGGGTATGTTTGGTGAGCGGCTGATTCTTGAGATTTTTGCTTTTGAGCATATCAAGGAACCGACCATCGACAACACCCACGCCAACCGGATTCGCCTGCTGAAGCGCGAAGGCCTGATTCCCAAGAAAATCGACGACATCCTGTATGCACTTCGCAAAACGCGAAACGATGCGGTCCATGCGGGTGCAGACTCTGTGGAGGATGCAAAAACGCTGCTCTCTATGACCTATAACCTTGCGGTTTGGTTCATGGAAGTATATGGCGACTGGGGATATATTGCCCCTGCGTTTGTCATGCCTGAAAATGTGGTGCAGCCGGACTATGAGTCCATCATTAAAGAGCAGGAGGAAAAGATTGTTGCACTCTCCAAGCAGGTCGATGCGGTATCCACCGCAGCATCGTCCAAGACATCCAAGGAACGTGCGGAAAAGGGTGAAACCGCATCCGAGAGCATGGATCTTTCCGAGGCTGAAACCCGCTATCTGATTGACGAGCAGTTCCGTAAATTCGGCTGGGAAGCCGACACCAATAATCTGCGTTACTCCAGGGGAACCCGTCCGCAGAAAGGGAGAAATCTTGCCATTGCTGAGTGGCCCACTGATTCTACTGTCGGCAAGAACGGTTATGCAGATTATGCTCTGTTTGTGGGACTGAAGCTCGTGGGCATCGTGGAAGCAAAGAAAGCCGCTATTGACATTCCGTCTGTAATTGACCACCAGTGCAAGGAATATGCCAAGGGTATTAAAGCTGAACATAAGGACTACGTTATCGGCCAGTGGGGTGCATATAAAGTCCCCTTTGTTTTTGCTACCAATGGCCGTAAATATCTGAAGCAAATCGAAACCAAATCCGGTATCTGGTGTCTGGATTTGCGTAGTGGAGCAAATGCCCCCAAGGCTCTGCAAGGCTGGATCAGTCCCCAAGGTCTGATGGAGCAACTCGAAAAGGATATTGCCGCCGCCAATGCCGCGCTCCAGAACACTCCCTTTGATTTACTGCGCGATCCGGATGGATTGAACCTACGCAAATATCAGATCAGCGCTATCGAAGCAGCGGAGCAGGCTGTCATTGACGGCAAACAGACTGTTTTGCTTTCCATGGCAACTGGTACCGGCAAGACCCGTACTATCCTTGGTATGATCTACCGCTTTATCAAGAGTGACCGTTTTAAGCGTGTCCTGTTCCTCGTGGACCGCACTGCGCTTGGCGAACAGGCCGAGGATGTTTTCAAGGAGGTAAAAATCGAAGAATTGATGACCTTGGATTCCATCTATAACATCAAGGGTCTGGATGAAAAGGAAATCGACAGAGAAACAAAAATACATATCGCAACGGTCCAGAGCCTTGTCAAGCGTATCCTTTATCCCGAGGGCGATACCATGCCCTCCGTTACAGACTACGATCTAATTGTGGTTGACGAAGCACACCGTGGATATATTCTGGATAAGGAAATGAGCGAAACCGAGATGCTCTACCGTAACCAGGATGACTACATCAGCAAATACCGCACCGTCATCGAGTACTTTGACGCCGTGAAAATTGCGTTGACTGCAACACCGGCGCTGCACACTACCGAAATCTTCGGAAAGCCTGTTTTTAACTATTCTTACCGTGAGGCTGTCATTGACGGCTATCTGGTAGATCACGATGCGCCACACAATATCCGCACCAAACTGCGTGTTGAGGGTATCAACTATCAGAAGGGCGAACAGCTTGCTATTTACGACCCGGTTACCGGTGAAGTCCTCAATAGTGCTGAGTTGGAAGATGATATGAAGTTTGAAATCGACAGCTTCAACCGACAGGTCATCACAGAGAATTTCAACCGGACTGTCCTCGAAGAAATCGCATGGGACTTCAACCCGGATGGTCAGGGCAAGACCCTCATCTATGCTGTCGATGACAACCATGCTGACCTTATTGTAAAAATTTTGAAGGAGATCTATGCGGATGGCGGCGTTGACAACGATACCGTCATGAAGATCACCGGAAGCGTGGCAGGCGGCAACAAAAAGAAAATCTCTGAAGCAATCAAGCGTTTCAAAAACGAGTCTCTGCCCAAAATCGTAGTCACCGTTGACCTTCTGACCACCGGCATTGATGTGCCGGAGATCACCACCTTGGTATTTATGCGTCGCATCAAATCCCGCATCCTTTTTGAGCAGATGTTAGGCCGTGCCACCAGATTGTGTCCCGCTATCGGCAAAACTCACTTTGAGATTTATGATCCTGTGGGTGTGTATGAATCCTTGCAGGATGTCAGCAACATGAAGCCAGTTGCTACCAACCCGTCTGCCAGTTTTGAAGATTTGATGAAGGGGCTGGAGGTAGCAACCACCGATGAGCAACTTGCTTATCAGATCGACCTGATTGTTGCCAAGCTGCAGCGCAAGCGCCGCAATGTGAGTAAAAAGGCACTGGAGCAGTTTGCCCACCTTACTGGAGGCAAGGATTTGGGTGCCTTTGCAGAACACCTTAACAGCAGCACAATCAAGGAGGCCACCGCTGAACTGCTGGGACATCGTGAGGCGTTCTCCGTGCTGGACAAGGACAGGACCCACCGCAAGCGCCCGGTTGTCATTGATAATCATGAGGACGAGCTGATTGACCACACCCGCGGTTACGGCGAAGGCCAGAAGCCAGAGGACTATCTGGAAGCATTCAGGGAGTTCATCAATAACAATATAAATGCCATCGCAGCTCTGCGCACGGTATGTACCAGACCTTCCGAACTCACCAGGGAAGCCCTCAAGAGCCTAAAGCTGGAGCTTGACCGCCATGACTTCACGGAGAAGCAGTTGAACTCCGCATGGAATGAGATGACCAATCAGGACATTGTGGCCGATATTATTGCCTTTATCCGCCAACAGGCTCTCGGTTCTGCGCTTGTAGGGCATGAGCAGAGAGTAAAGCACGCATTTGCAAAGTTGAGAATGAACCATGAATTCAACAAGACACAGTTAGAATGGCTCAAACGGATCGAGAAGGTTCTGTTGGAAGAGAGCGTTCTTGATGAACAAATTTTTGAAGTTGGCGCATTTAAGAATGCGGGTGGCTTTACGATTATTGACCGCCGTTTTGGTGGGAAGCTTCGTGAGATCATGACGGAGCTCAATGAGTATCTCTATGACGATGGAGGAAGCGTAGCGTGAACAATCAGGAAATCGTAGCAAAACTATGGAATCTCTGCAATGTATTACGGGATGACGGTATTACATATCATCAGTATGTAACGGAACTGACCTATATCCTGTTTCTTAAGATGTGCAAGGAAACCGGTACTGAAGGGGCTATCCCGGAACAGTACCGTTGGGACAAGCTCCTTGCCAAACAGGGCGTTGAACTGAAGAAGTTTTACAAAGAACTGCTGGAGCATTTGGGCGAGAGCTGTACTGGCCGCGTCCGGGAAATCTATCAGGGTGCCCAGAGCAACATTGACGAGCCAAAGAATCTGGAGAAGATCATCCAGACCATCGACCAGTTTGACTGGTACACCGCCAAGGAGGAGGGACTGGGCAATCTGTATGAAGGTCTCTTGGAAAAGAACGCAAATGAGAAAAAGTCCGGTGCCGGGCAGTATTTCACGCCCCGCGTTCTGATCAATATCATGACGCGGCTTGTTGCTCCACAGCCCGGTGAGCGGTGCAACGACCCTGCCTGCGGAACTTTTGGTTTCATGATTGCCGCTGACCGCTATGTCAAAGACCATACTGATGATTTGTTTGAGCTGCCCGTGGATCAGCAGGAGTTCCAGCGCACCCAGGCCTTCTCTGGCTGTGAGCTGGTACATGATACTCACCGTTTAGCTCTGATGAATGCCATGCTGCACGATATTAGCGGCCCCATTTATCTTGGCGATACCTTGTCCAATTTTGGCAAAGGAATGAAGGGGTATGATGTTGTCCTGACCAATCCGCCCTTTGGAACCAAGAAGGGCGGTGAACGGGCTACCCGCGATGACTTCACATTCCCCACCAGCAATAAGCAGTTGAATTTCCTGCAGCACATTTACCGCAGCTTGAATAAGACGGGTAAGGCTCGTGCGGCGGTTGTCCTGCCGGACAATGTCCTTTTTGCCGATGGTGACGGTGAGCGCATCCGCCGTGACTTGATGGAGAAATGTAATCTGCATACCATCCTGCGTCTGCCTACTGGTATCTTTTATGCCCAGGGCGTTAAAACCAATGTGTTGTTCTTCACCCGTGGCTATGAAGACAAGGGCAATACCCGCGAAATCTGGTTCTATGACCTGCGTTCAGATATGCCTTCCTTCGGCAAGACCAATCCCCTGAAGGAAAGCCATTTTGACGAGTTCGTTGAATGCTATAAGGATGGTGATCTGTCCGCCCGTAGCGAAACCTACAGCGCGGACAATCCCAACGGCAGATGGCGTAAGTTCACCTACGAGGAGATTCTGGCCCGTGACAAGACCAGTCTGGATATCACTTGGATGAAGTCCGACAGCGGAACTGAGGATTATACCCTCTCTGAACTGCTGGATCAGATCAAGGAAAAGTCCGCAAACATCGCCAAGGCTGTGGCTGCTCTGGAAGAACTGATCGGCGAGGTAGATGAGTAATGGATACGAAAGTATTACGGCAAAAGGTGCTTGACCTTGCCATCCGCGGCAAGCTGGTTCCGCAGGACCCTAACGATGAACCGGCTTCTGTTCTGCTGGAGCGTATTCGCCAGCAGAAGCAGCAGATGGTCAAGGACGGCAAGCTCAAAGCCAAGGACATCAAGAACGATACTATTATCTTTGTCAGTGAGGATAATTTGCATTATGAGAAGTTCGCTGACGGCAGCGTGAAGTGCATCGAAGATGAAATTCCGTTTGACCTGCCGGATGGCTGGGCATGGGCTAAAATCAATACCATTGCGTTTGTAACTAAGCTGGCCGGTTTTGAGTACACGAAGAATATTGCGCCGGGCTTATGTGAAGATGGCATTCCCCTTTTCAAGGGTAAGAATGTGCAAAATAGTACCATTGTCTATGAATTTGAATCGTTTATTCCCGAATCGGTTTCAGATGAACTCCAGCGCAGTCAGGTCACCAAAAAGTGCATTTTAACTCCCTATGTTGGCACTATAGGCAATATAGGAATTCATAATCGCCCAGGAAAATACCATCTTGGCTCCAATGTCGGAAAGATTGAACTCTATAATGATAATGCAGTGCTCCTTGAAGAATATGTCGTTGCGTACTTGCAGAGTGGGTTTGGTTACCAGCAGTTAACAAAACACATGAAAGCCACTGCACAGGCAAGTATATCAATCGAGGCTATTCGAGATGTATATCTTCCTATTCCTCCCGCAAATGAGCAATTGCGGATGTGGAGTGCGCTTTCTAACGCGCTGGCAATGATAGAGCGCATTGAGAATACAGAACTCGATATTACAAATTTGATTAAATCAACAAAATCCAAAATTCTCGACCTCGCCATTCGTGGCAAGCTTGTACCACAAGATCCGAACGACGAACCTGCTTCTGTCCTGTTGGAGCGCATCCGTGCAGAGAAAGAAGAACTCATCAAGCAGGGCAAGATCAAGCGGGATAAGAAGGAATCCGTCATCTTCCGTGGTGAGGATAACTCTTATTATCTCAAAACTGGAGAATTGGTGGAGTCGCTGGAGGACTGGGATTTCGAAGAACTCCCCGGCGGTTGGAGTGTGTGCTGCCTTGGAGAGCTGTGCGACTACGGTAACTGTACTAATATTGATACCGCTGATATCGCTGATTCTGCGTGGATATTGGATCTTGAAGATATCGAAAAAAATTCCGGTATTGTTCTACAAAAAGTACGCCAAGGCGAACGCAATGCAGGAAGCACAAAGCATCGTTTCCATAAAGGTCAGGTGTTGTACAGCAAACTTCGTCCTTATCTGAACAAGGTAGTCTTAGCTGATGAAGATGGATATTGCACCTCTGAGATTTTGCCATTAGAGTTTGAGTGGAATATACTTCCGCAGTATGCACGCTACTTTTTGATGTCCCCAACATTTTTGAGATATGCCAACAAGTGTTCATATGGCGTGAAGATGCCGCGCCTCGGAACAGCAGACGGGAAGAAAGCTATAATTCTTGTTCCTCCGCTTGAGGAGCAGAAACGAATCGTTATAGCAATTGAGCAGACTTTTTCCCAACTTGCTTTTATCACAGAAAACCTATCCTAATCAACAGCCGCCTTCGAAAGAAGGCGGCTGTTTCCCTTACCATGTGACGATCTTATCCACCAGCGCCCGCTGTTCGCTGGCAGTCCTACGAAGGTAGATGCGGGTCGTTTCAATACTCTCATGGCCCATCAAATCCGCCAAGAGAGCAATGTCATTGTACTTCTCCAGAAAATTCTTGGCGTACCGGTGCCGAAAGGAGTGCGGATACACAACCTTTTTATCCAGTCCATATTTGTCTGCATAGTTTTTGAGCTGTTGTGATATTCCGCGGGTGGTGATGCGCTCACCATAGCGATTCAAAAACAAATAGCCGGAGGAACGGTGTGTTTCCTCCAGCCATTCAAGAGTTTCCGTCCTCAACTTTTTGGGTACGTATAACCTGCGCAGTTTTCCTCCCTTGGTGTACAGATCAAAGTAGCCGAGCTCCACATGCTCGATTTTGATTTGGATGAGTTCGCTGACGCGAGCGCCGGTGGCAGCCAGATACCAAACCACGAAGTACCACTCCATGTTACAGTCCTTCTTGAGCTGCTTTTTCAGAAAGTTGTAATCGGCATTGCTGATCACATTCTCCAGAAAGTTCTTCTGCTGTACCTTCACAGCTTTGAGCCGCAGACGATCCTTGTGCAAGAATTCCAGATACTTGTTCATTGCCTGGATACGCAAGTTGACGGTCTTGGGCTTGAAGAATTCCATCAGATACCCTTTGTAGGCCAGCAGGTTTTCCTTGTTGACCTCATCGTAGTGGGCATGATAAAAATCGACCGTCCAGAGATAGGAATGGATGGTGTTTTCCGAAAGATTGCTCTTTCTTAGGTGTTGCTCAAATGTTTCGTTTGTCCTCATAAAAGGTGCCTCCCAATAATGTTTTTGCGAAATTATCGCGCCAATATTATAGGGGAAATATGTGACTATCTCTTATTATGAGAAGATGGCTGATGGAAAGCTGCATTGTCTTGATAATCAGCTGCCTTTTGAGCTTCCTGATGGTTGGGAGTGGTGCAATCTTTCTATGATCGGCACAACAAACATTGGGCTCACATATCGTCCGACTGATATAGAGCCAGGTGGCATCATGGTTTTGCGTTCGTGCAACATTGTTAACGACCAAGTTGACTTGAGCGGCTTGGTTCGTGTTAAAACCACTGTCAGAGAAAATCAATTTGCACAGAAGAATGATATTTTGATTTGTGCCCGAAATGGGAGCAGGTCGCTTGTAGGTAAATGTGCGCTAATTCCAGATTTGAGAGAACCCGCATCCTTTGGCGCATTCATGGCGATATATAGGACAGAGTATTTTGAGTTTATCGTGCATTACCTTCGTTCAAGTTTCTTTAGAAGTGTATTCGATGACAGCAATTCCACTGCTATCAATCAACTTACGCAGGATATGCTAAAGCGGGCTATTGTCCCACTTCCTCCGTTATCTGAACAACGCAGAATTGTTGAAGCAATTGGTGCAATGCTTTTTGAACTCAATCAAATAGAAAAGAGCCTCAGTTGAGGCTCTTTTCCACATTCTCGACCAGAGTGAACACCGTTTTCAGTTTGGCGCAAATGGTTTGCTGTTCTCCTATCGGCGGTACCGGGTAGAGCCAATTTTCTATGTTGTCCTTGCTTATAGACGGAGAATTATCTCCCTTCATATACTGATTCAGACCATTGACTACATAACCCGATATCATCAGGAAAAACATAAATTCGGGCAGCAACACACCGTTGGAGTTGCAGACATAGAAACCGGTCGATGCGATACAGTTGCTATGTTTCTCCTCAACAAGTGCAATATTTTCAAGATATGGTCTGACCAACGAAAACAAAACACTTCCATCTTTTACAGCACGGCTCGCCCGACTTGGAGCATCAGACACTGGAAGGTGCTTTGCGTCCTTGATGCAATGGAGTCGATTGTCGATGGCGTCAATGTCGATATAGTCGAAAAAATCGCCCTGGGGCTTTGTGCTTCCCAGACCTTCAAAGCAAGAATAACCTCTGCACCAGGCCCAACTCTCAGGCAATTCAAAGGGTATCTCGTCATCGATATTCACAACCTTGCCCCCCATCTTCTCATAATAAGAGTTATCCTCACCACGGAAGATGACGGATTCCTTCTTGTCTCGCTTGATTTTGCCCTGCTTGATGAGTTCTTCTTTCTCTGCTCGGATTCGTTCTAACAGGACAGAAGCAGGCTCGTCAGTAGGGTCCTGTGGTACAAGCTGGCCTCGGATAGCAAGGTCAAGGATTTTCGTCTTTGCGCTCTCAATTATGTTTAGCAAATCTTCTTTATCTGAGGATACACTATCGACAATACTTAGCGCATCTTGCGTCTGCGCGTAAATCTGCATCTGCTCCTTATAGGGCGCTACGGGAATGAGAAGTTCTCTTAGTGTCGCAAGTCCAACCGTCTTTTGTGCCGTGCCAGTAGCCTTAGCATCACAGATAGACTTTACATATGATGACCCGAGTATGACATAGAGATAACGATTCGAAATGGTGCACGGACGAACTATTGCAATATGTCGCTGGAAACAGAATTTATCATCTGAATCTATCAAGACCGGAATCCCATAGGAGCCAGTAACCGTAAAAAGCAAATCACCATTTCGCGGCTTGCGAGTTTCGGGTAGTTGGCTGAAATATTCTTTGCTGACAAAACGCGTGTTTTCAAAAGATAACCGGCCCCCAGAAACATTTGAAATCACAAGAAAAGGAACGCCGAAAGATGTTTGCGGAGGAGGTTGGTGATCGCCGTCGCCAATCGCTTCTGCAACTGCACCAAGTCTTGACCACGCCCAGCCATCAGGCAGCTCAAATGGTATCTCATCCTCAATGCATTTCACGCTTCCGTCAGCGAACTTCTCATAATGCAAATTATCGCCATATGACAAGGGGGAGTAAAGCACTTGCGGTGCTTCACTCCCTCTTTCGCAGTCATTGATTTTCCTGCGCCCCATTCAGGCTGGCCCAGTGCTGGCGCAGCAGCCTTTCTGCTTCTCTGCGAAGGGAACTTTGGAACATGACAGCCACAACCAATGCGCTAAGCACTGCAGCCACAGGCTCCAGCCAGGGATATGCGGTCCAAAGCTGTTCTCCCCAGCAAACAAGCGGAACACCAACAAGCAGCATAAACAGC
>ENA-ORTS01002239-ORTS01002239.1-human-gut-metagenome-genome-assembly--contig:-NODE-2239-length-11798-cov-2.146044_pt1 | contig 11798 bp, 10 predicted proteins | sample MGYA00241911_ERZ509186 | MGnify/ENA primary metagenome ERZ509186 (study PRJEB26280, sample SAMEA2338852) | human gut metagenome | biome: human gut; feature: human-associated habitat; material: faeces...
GTACTGGTGCTCTCAATACGAAATTCACCTCTGCATCTATTGTAGTCTATAAGTTGACAGTTGATTCTAACGGTATGATCACTGATGCTGAAAAAACAAGCGGAGAAACAGGCGGCTCAGCAGGCTGGGCAGCCCGCCACACGCTGGAGTGGCCGTCAGGCAGCCGATACGGTTTCCGAGCCGGCCAAGGCGGTCCGTCAGGAGCGCGGGGCCATCAAGACCCTGGACCGCGGCAAGAAAGGCATTAAGACAGTGGACAGGGGCCGAAAAAACATCAAGCAGGCTTCTTCCACGGCCAAGGGAACCATAAAAACCACCAGCAAATCCATTAAGACGGCGGAAAAGACTGCCAAGGCCAGTATCAAGACCAGCCAACAGGCGGCTAAAGCTGCCCAGCGGACTGCCCAGGCCACGGCGCGGGCGGCCAGGGCTGCAGCTCATGCCGCCCGCATAGCGGCTCGAACTGCGGTAGTTGCGGCAAAGGCAGCGGTCAAGGCTACGGTTGCGGCGGTGAAAGCCATCATTGCAGCCACCAAGGCGCTGATTGCCGCCATCGCTGCCGGGGGCTGGATCGCCGTGCTGGTAATTATTGTAATCTGCCTCATCGGTATGATTATCGGCTCCTGCTTTGGGATTTTCTTTTCCGGCGAGGATTCCGGCACCGGGCAGACCATGCAGACTGCTGTACAGGAGATCAATACAGATTACCAGGAGAACCTGGATGAGATCAAGACGTCCCACAGCTATGATGTGTTGGAGATGTCCGGTTCCCGCGCTGTGTGGAAAGAGGTATTGGCGGTTTACGCCGTCAAAACCACCACCGATTCGGACAACGCCCAGGAAGTGGCCACCATGGATGATGAGAAGCTAGAGCTGTTAAAGGACATCTTCTGGCAGATGAATGAGATCTCGTCCAGCACGTCCACCCAGACGGAAACAGTGATTGAAACATCCGATGACGGCAACGGCAATATCGTGGAAACGGAAACCACGGTCACGCAAACCTATCTGTATATCACTGTCAGCCACAAGACTGCGGAGGAAATGGCCAACCAGTTCGGCTTTAACGAGGACCAGCGGGAACAGATGGCGGAACTTTTAGCCGATGAGAACAATTCCCTTTGGTCCCAGGTGCTTTACGGCATTACCGGAGGGGATGGCGAAATCGTCACGGTGGCGCTCTCCCAGGTGGGCAATGTTGGCGGCGAACCGTACTGGAGCTGGTACGGCTTTGGCAGTCGTGTGGAATGGTGCGCCTGCTTTGTAAGCTGGTGCGCCAATGAGTGCGGTTATATCGAAGCCGGCGTGATCCCGAAGTTTGCGGCCTGCGCGTCCCAGGGTGTTCCCTGGTTCCAGGAGCGTGGGCTGTGGCAGGATAACAGCTATGAGCCGCGCCCCGGCGACATCATCTTTTTTGACTGGGATGATGGAGGCCAAGACGGTTCTTCCGACCATGTGGGGATTGTGGAGAAGGTGGAGAATGGCCGCGTCTACACCGTGGAGGGCAACTCTGGCGACTCCGTGCGACAGAACAGCTATCCCGTGGGATACTATGAGATTTACGGGTATGGCACACCTGCCTGTTAACAGCTCCAAAAAAGAAGAAGCCCAGCCGCACAGGCGGCTGGGTACATAATGATAATAACAAAAGCATCGTCCCCTTGACAGCAAGACAAAAATATGCTATTCTGATTTTGGTTTGATAATTAGATTATCTTAAATAAAGCGATTATCAGAGAAGGGAGAAAATATTTTGAGTTACTGTTCCGACTTGACAAGAGAGCGAATTATGGAATGTGCGAAAGTGGAATTCCTAAAAAAAGGCTTTCAGGCAACGCAGCTTAAAGATATTGTTACCGCTGCAAAGGTTACAACAGGTGCAATATATCGACATTTTAAGGATAAAGAAGCGTTGTTTTTTGCCTTAATCGAAGATGTTTACCATTATACATTAGATTTTCTGGATAATGCAGAACCTTACGATAAAGTTGGAATTAGAGAAGCTATTGAAAGGGATTCTGTTGAAGCGTCATATGTTCAGGCAATGACATATGTCAACTATATGTACGAGCATTTGGAGGAATTTCAACTCTTGCTGAAATGCAGCAAAGGTTCTCGCGTCGAAAACTTTATAGAAGAAATTACAATTCAATATACGAAACAGAATGCCCTATTTGTAAAGGCGGCATATGAAGCGGGATATGCGAAATGTCTGCCAAACGATATAGAAATACACATTTTGACGCATGGATATATTACTGCACTATGTGAGTGTGTTTTGCACGATGTTCCTTATAAAAAGGCGGAGGATTATGTAAAAAATATCATAAAATTCCAGCACTATGGCTGGTATGGTGTATTAGGGCTTCCACTAAAATAAGTGGCTTTTGCCATTTATTTTTTGCCAAATAATTAGTTTTCGCTAACCTATTTAAGGAGGATTTTTCATGAAGAAAAAAACGAAACCTGGAGCAATTCAGCAATTGTTGAGTTATGCAGGAAATAATAAAAAGCAACTATATCTTTCAACCTTTCTTGCAACGCTGGGCGAACTATTCGGGATGGCCCCCTTTATTACAGTGTCATTATTAGTCGCGGAACTATTTAACAAAACAGCTACTATTCAAAATGTATGTATCTTGTTTGCAGTCGCTTTGGGCGGGCAAATATTAAAACTGTGGCTTACATATCAATCCTCTTTTATGTCGCATAAGGCTACATATAAAATATTGAAAAATATCCGTAGCAAAATCGCAGATAAAATGCTTCGGGTTCCAATGGGCGTCATGTTGGATACGCCGACCGGAAATTTCAAAAATTTGATGGCAGATACAGTTTCAAAATTAGAGGATTCGATGGCTCATTTTATGCCTGAAATAACCTCTAATGTAGTGGCTCCCCTATGCTGTATACTACTGGTATTTATTCTTGACTGGCGCATGGGATTAGCTGCATTGATTACAATTCCCCTCGGACTTTTGGGTTACATTGGAATGATGAACGATTATGTGAATAAAAGTACCACTTATATGAAATCACAAAATGCGATGAACAGTACGCTGGTTGAGTATGTAAATGGTATAGAGGTTATTAAGGCATTTAATCAAGGAAGTGCTTCTTATAGTAAATTTACAGGTGCAATTAACTTCTTCCATGACAGTACTCTGGCATGGTGGAAGCAGAGTTGGCTTTGGTCAGCAGTCATTCAGGCTGTAATGCCGACAACATTGTTGGGAACGCTTCCGATTGGCGCATGGCTTTATATGACTGGAACATTACCATTATCAGATTTTATCACTTGCATTATCCTTCCTATTGGATTTATTGCCCCGCTTATGCGAGTAGGAAAATATTCTGAACAATTTAATATGGTGAAAGCCTGCCTCGATCAAATACGGGATTTTATTGAAAAACCGGAACTGAAACGTCCAGAAAAAAATGTTGCACTGGATGAAACAGCCTATCGCTTTGAAAATGTTTCTTTCGCTTATAACGAGACGGAAGTTCTGAAGAATGTATCCTTTGAAATCAAACCAGGTACTGTTTCAGCAATTGTCGGCCCTTCCGGTTCCGGAAAATCAACGATTGCAAAACTCATGGCTGGTTTTTGGGACGCCACAAAAGGAAAAGTTATTTTTGGCGGAAAGAATATTAAAGAGATTCCTTTCGCACAGTTGATGGGTGAAGTCAGTTATGTTGCACAGGACAATTTTCTGTTCGATGAAAGTATCCGTGAAAACATCCGGCTCGGAAAACCGGATGCGACAGACGATGAGGTGGTAGCTGCTGCAAAAGCTGCCTGCTGTCATGAGTTTATTGTAAAGTTGGAAAACGGATATGATACAAATGCCGGAGACGCAGGAGGAAAACTTTCTGGCGGAGAACGTCAGCGAATTACTATCGCAAGGGCAATTCTAAAAAATGCAAGAGTAATTATTCTTGATGAGGCCACGGCCTATGCTGATCCAGAAAATGAGTATCTCATTCAAAACGCTATCAGTAAACTTGTAAAAGGAAAAACCCTCATCGTAGTAGCTCATCGTCTTGCGACCATCCAGAAGGCTGATCAAATCCTTGTGGTGGAAAATGGAAAGATTGTTGGCTGCGGCAGGCAGGAAGAGCTTTTATCAGAATGCCCACTTTATCAAAGATTATGGAGTGATTATGTGAGTTCAGCTGATCAAGTGGAAGGAGGGACATTTTAATATGTTTTCAATTATAAAAAGGATTTTACGGTTATCTGGGAAATATCGTCCCCGTGTAATTGCCGGACTGATCTTCAATGCTCTGAAATCCTGCTGCGCCGCCTTTGTATTTTTTGCTGTGCTATTGGTAATGTTGAATATCGAACACTTAACAGAGACTGTCATTTTACAGGCATTTGGAATTGTTGCACTTAGTGTTTTGGGCCGCTTTTTGTTTCAGTACCTAAGCGATGTGCTAATGAGTGCGTCTGGATATGAGATTTTCCGGGAAAAGCGTCTTGAGATTGGAAATCAGCTCAAAAGGGCACCAATGGGCTATTTTACAGAAAATAATCTCGGCACCGTACAAACAGTATTGACAACAACAATTTCCGATCTGGAAGGGAATTGTATGCTTGCACTAACATTTTTGGTAGGAGGTTTTGTACAGGCGCTTGCCATGACGCTAATGTTGGGTATATTTTGCTGGCAGATTGGGTTTTTGGCTTTAACAGGAATTTTAGCGGGAATTCTTGTACTGGGCCAGATAAAAAAGCGGGCCGGCGCGCATACGGAAGATATGCAAAATGCTCAGGAATTGTTGGTGGGAAGTGCATTAGAATACATAAAAGGCATTTCTGTTCTGCGCATATTCGGAAAAGGCAAAGAAGGAAAAGGAAAAGTGGATCAAGCCTTTGAAAATAAGTGTCGCAGCGATATAGCGGTTACAATTTCTACTGCCGGAATTATGAAGCTGTATGAAGCCGTATTTAAGATTACAAGTTGCCTGTTATTTTTATTGTCAGCTTTGCTCTATTTGTGGGGAGTTATCACATTGCCCTATTGCCTTTTATTTATCATCTGTGCATTTTTAATGTTCATGGAATTGGAATTGATGAATGACGGGGCCTTTTTGAGTAAAATGCTCGCTACGCAGTTGGATCGGCTGGATTTCATCTCAGATATACCGGTTTTAGATGGAGACGGAAAGGATATTGTCCTGAAATCATATGAGATTGAACTGAAAGATGTTATTTTCGCTTATGACAGCCGTCCGGTTTTAGATGGAATCACCTTGAAAATCCCACAGAACTCTACTTGTGCTATCGTTGGGCCGTCAGGTTCAGGGAAAACAACTTTGTGTAATATGATTGCAAGATTTTGGGACGTAAATTCTGGAAGTGTTAAAATTGGAGGACACGATGTAAAAGAATTTACTTGTGATAGCCTTTTATCATATGTAAGTATGGTATTCCAAAAGGTGTATCTGTTTAATGATACGATTGAAAATAACATCAAATTCGGAAAACCTAACGCGACCCATGCGGAGGTGGTAGAGGCCGCTAAAAGGGCCCGCTGCCATGATTTTATAGAGGCGCTCCCACAAGGCTATGAAACAATGATAGGAGAAGCAGGTTCCACTTTGTCTGGGGGAGAAAAACAGAGAATTTCAATAGCAAGGGCGATATTGAAAGACGCGCCCATCGTTATTTTGGATGAAGCGACATCCAGCGTAGACCCGGAAAATGAAAAAGCTCTTTTGGACGCAATTTTTGAATTGACGAAAAATAAAACACTAATTTCTATCGCTCACAGGTTGTCTACTGTTCGGACGGCAGATCAAATTATTGTCATTGATCAAGGCCATATTGTTCAAAAGGGAACCCATAAGGAATTAGCAGAAAAAGAAGGGATTTATCGTACTTTTTTGAAGTGCAGGGAGAAATCCATCAGTTGGAAGCTATGAGGTGTGTTGCCATGAAAAAACAATTTCCAATTATATCTTTTGAACATGCCTCTTTTCAGTATGAAGGACAGTCTCAGGAAAGTCTAAAGGATGTAAAGCTTATCATAAAATCGGGAGAATTTCTTGTTATTACTGGGCAGAGCGGATGTGGAAAGACCACATTAACCAGGTGTATCAATAATTTGATTCCCCGCTTTTTTGAAGGCAGATTATCCGGCGAAGTCATTGTATTGGGACGTTCCATAAAAGAATCGGACGCCGGTGAGGCTGGCAAAGAGATTGCTTCAATTTTTCAAGATCCCCGCAGTCAATTTTTTACTACAAACAGTTCCAGCGAAGTTGCATTTGCCTGCGAAAACTATGGAATTCCACATAAAGAAATCGTTAAACGTGTTAACAGCGCCTTTCAGTCACTGAATATGGAGAACCTAAAAGACAGAGATATTTTTGCCCTGTCCAGTGGAGAAAGGCAAAAAGTTGCTTTTCTCGCAGCGACTACTCTTAATCCACAAATTTATGTTCTGGATGAGCCTTCGGCTAATTTAGACATTCATACAATCTTACAGGTAAGAGAGATTCTTTCTGCTTTGAAAGCCGCTGGACACACGATTATTGTTTCAGAACACAGATTGTTTTACTTATACGGACTCGCAGATCGCTTTTTAATTATGGAGGATGGTCAAATCTGCGAAGAATTAACAGGTGAGGAAATGGCAGAATTATCTGCTGTCCAAATGCACAACAGAAGGCTTCGCCCGTTAAATTTGGATTTAATACAAATAGAAAGGAAAGAATCTATTTGCCGCTCGGAAGTATTTCTCCAAATTAGAAATTTGAGCTTTTCGCATAAAGCCATGCCGGAACTTCTTCACAACATTTCATTAGAAGCCTACAAAGGCGAAACGATTGCCTTGATTGGAGAAAATGGTTGCGGGAAAACAACATTGGGGAAAATCTTGTCTGGCTTGATTCGCTGCCGCCAAGGTGCGTTTTACATTGATGGAAAGAATGTGAAGCAACAAAAATTATCCGACTATGTGTACTTTGTTATGCAGGAGGCAGATCACCAGCTTTATACAGACAGTGTGACGGAGGAATTGAGGTTAGGAAACAAAAGGATTCCAAGCATAGATGAAAAAGTGTCTCAAATTTTGAAAATGCTCCATCTGGAAAACTTCAAAGACTGCCATCCGTATGCTTTATCAGGCGGTCAAAAACAGAGACTGACAATAGGAGCGGCAATGCTTTCGGAAAAACCAATCATCGTTTTGGATGAACCAACAAGCGGGTTAGACTGGGATAATATGTGCGCTGTTGCCAATGCTGTTAATTATATGCGTGAGGCTGGAAAGCTGGTCTTTATTATTACGCATGATCTGGAGTTTATCAGCCTGACCGCCTCGCGCGCTTTGCTTTTGAAGGAAGGGATTATTAAAGATGATTTACAAATGACGGAACAAAACAATTTCAAAATCGTAAAGAATTTTATGGTTGAGGAAGGTGGTGAATAAATTGAGAAAGCATGGAGTATATTACGATTCTCGCATAAAACTTCTGTTGATTCTATTGACATCAGCTTTGGCGTTTGCTTTGGGTGGAGGCTTAACAGGCTTGTTACTCTTTGGCGTCGTTTGCCTGTTTGCTTTGCTAAGTGGACTTTGGAAAACAAGTATCAAAGTTGCAATAGTTTATATAGTTCTGCTTATGTTGGCGCAAGTCCTTCCAATTCATTTATCTTCCGTGATAACATTCTTTTTACTAAGAATTTTGACTATTGCATTTGCTTTGAATATTCTATTTCAGACTACGGAAATATCGGAATTGATAGCAGCGCTTCAGGCAAGTCATATCCCTCAAGCAATTGTGATACCAGTGGCTATCATATTGAGATTTCTTCCATCTTTGAAACAAGATGTGCTTTATATAAAACAAGGGATGAAAACGAGGGGCGTGGGATTGTCTTTTTGGAGAATAGTAAGTCATCCGGCGCAGACATACGAAGGCTTTTTAGTCCCTATACTTATGCGCCTTCTGATGACGGCGACAGAATTATCCGCATCAGCGGAAACGCGAGGCATCAGCTATCCTTGTGAAAAAACTCACTATATATTAGTTGATTTCCGCTTAAGAGATAGTATTTTGTTGATAGGTATGCTTGCTCTTTTTGCGGTTATCATATGGACATCGTTCCAACCAATATCATTTTAAGGAGGATTTATTTCATGCAAACCGAAAACAAAAAAGGATTTCAAGTAAAGGATTTGATCGTCACAGCTCTTTTATCTTTGTGCGCACTTGTTATCTATATCATTTGTGCGTTCCTATCTTTTTCTCCCTACACGATGTTAGTGGTAAGTCCATTGTGGTCATTATTGGCAGCTATTACATATTTCCTTGTAGCAGCTAAGACTAAGAAACCGTGGGCACTGTTCATTTTTTGTGCGGTAACAGGCATTTATGGATTTTATCCGCCCATGATAATTTGCTGCATTATTGCTGGCATTATTTCTGCGTTGATCGCGTGGAAAACAGGTTGCACTAATGGAAAAACACTTACGTTCAGTTATATCATTTATATGGTTTTAGCAGCATTCAGTGGTACATATATTCCCTTCTTGTTTTTCTCAAATCAAACACTTGAGCAGTATGCGGGAATGTTTGGCGAAAGTTATTTGGGAATTTTGCAAACGTTAGTATCACCTGTAACAGCTATCATAATGCTTGTCGTTGTTGCAATTTGCGCCTTTGTTGGCGCGCTCATCGCTAAGAAACTGCTCAAGAAGCATTTCAAAAAAGCAGGTATGGTGTAAATGAAGTAATTATATGTGTCAGAAGGAGGTGTACCATTATGCCCTTAACATCATCTATGGAGGACTATTTAGAGGCAGTTTTAATAGTAGCTAAAAAACAAATTGAGGTGCGCTCTGTTGATATAGCTCGACAATTAAATGTTAGCAAACCAAGCGTCTGGCGGGCAATGACTGTCCTAAAAGATGGTGGTTTCCTTACAATGGATGATCACAGTTTTCTTTTACTCACAGATTTAGGACAAGAAACAGCCAAGAAAATCTATGAGCGTCACTGTTTTTTTACTGAACAGCTTATCGCCGCAGGTATTGACCCCAAGACTGCGGAGGCCGACGCCTGCCGGATTGAACACAACATCAGCGACGAAAGTTTCTCACGGCTGAAAGAGACAGCAACACAGAAACAAGATTAACCTGGATAAATTTTTAATGGCTAACTTATGGGAGGAAAAATGAAGATTAAATAGAAAAGACACGCCGACGGGCTTGCAGAGTAGCAAGTCCTCAGCCATGTCTTGGAAACAAGAGAATGGAGGTGGTTCCCATGCAGCAAACAGAATGGGTTTATTGTCCCGTCTGCGGGAATAAAACCCGTGATCGAATCAGGGAGGATACGGTTTTAATCAATTATCCTCTCTACTGCCCGAAGTGCAAACGAAAGAGCTTGATTCAGGCGAAACAGCTACACATCGTTGTCATCAAAGAGCCAGACGCATAGACGCAGAGCCGATGAACCCGTGAGAATTTCCCACGGACATCGGCTCTTTTTCACTCTTTGGGCTGGCTATCCAAGGCCGCTCTAACTGTCGCCTTGATGATCTGCATAGAACGCTCATCGCAGTTATACAGCATACGGACAAGGCTTTCCATTTCAGAATCCTCAATCTTCTTTTCCGGGAAGAAAATCTGATCGGGTAAAATGGACAGCTCCCGAATCAGCTTGTACAGGATGTCGTAGCTGGGCTTTTTGCCTTCGTTCTCGATACGATATATAAATCTCTCGCCTACTCCGACCTTGGCTGCCAGATCTTCGACCGTAATATCTGCTTTCATGCGGGCATTCTTGATGATCTCGCCAAGCATTTCATGTTCATTCTGCACTTTCAGTTCACCTCTCCTTCTATTTTACGGATTTATGCCAGATTTATAATGGCATAGCAGTTCAAATTTTAGAGAACTGATAGTGCGGATAAAAGTGAACTGACCAGGATCGTATAACTGGCCCTGTCAATAAAAAAAACGAGGCTTTGGCAGGTTGGTTTGTCATGCCCATCCCTCCAGACCACGTTTTGGCCTGGAGGGATATTTCATGCGTTGGTCATCCTTCGCACCGCTGCTTATTAGAAGCAGCGAGTATGATTCTATGTCGTAGGCCGCCTGCTTGACGGTGTACGGTCAAAAAAACTTCCCGTTTTTCAGCGGGATACTATGCCCTTCGCACTGAACCATCATGCCATGATTTATACGAACTAAAAAGAAACGCACTTGCTGTTTGGGGGAATACCCCATTCTGCAGGTGCGTTTTTCAATATAGAGAAACCCCATTTTCACGTTGTAGGGGACCGCCGGCCAGTCTGAATTTCTCGCAATTCAGACTGATCGGAGGGAAAACAGCGTGGACGCTGATAAAAAAAGAATATGGATTCGCGGCCAATTTGTCGAGGTCACGGATGAAGTGTACCGGGCCTATATGCAGGGCGACCGGAAAATGCGCTATTTTGAGAACGATTTGAAAACCGAGCGGTTCGTTCTCGGAAAGGAGGGCCAAGTGGTGCAGATCATCCCCAGCCGCGAAGATTCTTTGGACCGGCTGGTGGATGAAAATGCCCGGCAATTCTCCGATGAGCAGGAAAGCGTGGAGAGCGTGGTGCTCCACAAGCTGGAAGTGGACAGGCTACATACCGCGCTTTCCCTGCTTACCCCAGAAGAACGTGCGCTGATCCAGGCATTATTCTTTGATGAGCGCAAGGAGAGCGAGCTGGCGGTGGAACTCGGCATTTCTCAGCCCGCCGTTTATAAGAGGAAAATGAAAATCCTCAAAAAGCTAAAAATTTTTCTGGAAAAATAAGTTTTAGCGGTTATAGAACCTCTCACCCAACGGCAAATAGGGTGAGAGGTTCTTTTTATGGCCTCATGGCACCTTGAAAACTGCATACCCATTCATCAGGCACATTCCCGCTGCTTTGGCGAAAGCCAAAGCCCAGGTAGCGGCTGCGCAGTGATCTGCCGGGAGAAAACAACGAGACACCACCGAAAAAAGAGATTGTAGGTCTTTGGTTTGTTCTTCCAGGCAAGGAGCGAGAAACAGCAGGCTGCCAGTACCGGGCGGCTCCCGGTACGGCCATAACCAGCAGCGGGGACAATGATACTCCCGTCCAGCCTAACGTCCGAGCGTTGAAGCGGTTTGCCGCCGTGATCCGTCGCAGGCAATGGGGGCGGTTGCGTGAGAACCACGCAAGGGGTGAGATTCCCCGTGGAGCTGGTGAGCCGCCAGCCGTTTGATGACTTCCCGCAGTGTTCCGGGGTGTCGAGGACAAATAGGAACACTTTGAAATACGGGCCGTACAGCAGGACGGGCCAATGAAAACAGGAGGATTGTTTTATCTCTCCCTGGCCTTCATTCTGTTCTGCTGTCCGGCTCTACATAGGCGGCACCTGCCGCCTGCATTTCAAAGGGAGGTCATAGACATGAATAAGACATATCTGCGCGGCGATATGTACTATGCCGATCTGGGCCGGGGAATCGGCTCCGAACAGGAAGGGTATCGCCCTGTCCTTATTATTCAGAACGATACTGGAAACAAGCACAGCCCCACGGTCATTGTGGCAGCCATATCCAGCAAAGTGGACGCCAAGGCCAAGCTGCCCACTCATTACCTTCTCAAAGCAGAGAACGGCCTGGAGCTGCCTTCTCTGGTGCTGATGGAGCAGCTCCGCACCATTGATAAAAGACGGCTGGAAACGTACATCGGACATCTGGAGGAACAGCATATCCGCCGGCTCAACCGCGCTCTGGCAGTCAGCGTGGGATTGATTGAAGAAACGTCGAAAAATTTAATC
>ENA-ORTS01002242-ORTS01002242.1-human-gut-metagenome-genome-assembly--contig:-NODE-2242-length-11791-cov-5.420501_pt1 | contig 11791 bp, 9 predicted proteins | sample MGYA00241911_ERZ509186 | MGnify/ENA primary metagenome ERZ509186 (study PRJEB26280, sample SAMEA2338852) | human gut metagenome | biome: human gut; feature: human-associated habitat; material: faeces...
CGTCGGCACCGTATTCCAGCCGGAAGTCACAAACCCCCAGGTTTCTTTGAGCGGTTTGGGTTCATCCAGCATAACGATTAAGGCATATTTGGGGTTGGAAATCGGAAATGCGGCGACAAAAGTGGTGCGGACTTTCTTGTCGACGTATTTTCCCTGAGCCGAAAGCTTGTTGGCCGTTCCGGTTTTGCCGGCCACCTCGTATCCGGGAACGTTGGCTCGTCTGCCGGAACCGTCGGTTACCACCAGTCTCATCAAATCGCGCATTGCCTTGGAAGTGTTGAACGAAATAACCCGGTGTCCGTCTTTGGTTTTGCTGCTGCCTTTAATCAGTGTCGGGCTGTGATAAATGCCGCCGTTAATCATTGCGGCATATCCGCTGACAACATGCAGGGGCGAAACCGCCAGTCCGTAGCCGAAAGCCACCGTCGCAATTGTTCCTTCGCTCCATTTTTTAGGGACCAGCGGCTGGCCTTTTTCCGCCACTTCAATGCTAAGCGGTTCAAAAAATCCCAACTTTTCCAAAAAATTGCGCTGCTCGTTGCCGCCGACTTTCAGTGCCATACGAGCCGAACCGATGTTAGAGGAATAAACCAGAATTTCAGGCACGGACAGCCAGCGGTTCTCGCCGCGGTAGTCCTTAATGACGTTGTGTTTGAGTTTTAGCGGCTCAGAGGCGTCAAACCTGTCGGCAACTTTAACTTTTCCGCTCTCCAGCGACATCGCGGTATTAAAGATTTTTAAGACCGAACCCGGTTCATATACGCCTTTGGTCGCCATATTGAACAAGGCCTGTTCTTTTTTCACCTTGTTGATGTTGGGGTCGTAGTCGGGCAGCGAAACCATGGAAACGATTTCGCTGGTCTTGACGTCAAGCAAAACCGCCGTAGCGCCTTCGGCCTTAAATTTTTCCATACCTTCTTTGAGCATCTCTCGGATTGTGTCCTGAACGCCGACGTCAATTGAAAGCATCAGCGGAATGTCCGACTGGGTGAGCCTTTCGTTCATTTCTTTTTCAATGCCGGAAATGCCGATGTTGTCGATGTTGGTGGTGCCGATAACGTGGGCAAACAAGTTTTTGTGCGGATAGACGCGTTTTTCGCCGTTTTCAAACTCCAGCCCCGGAATGCCCAGATAGTTGATTTGATATTGCTGCGAGGGTGTCAGGTTTCGTTTCAGATAAACAAAGCTGCCCCGGCGGGTGAGCTTTTTGTAAACGCTGTCGTATTTCAGCTCCGGCAAAACCCGGACCAGTTCTTCGGCTGCTTTTTTGGGATTCAGCACCTTGCGCGGATTGGCATACAGGTTAACGGTCGGCAGCGAAGTGGCGATGATGGTTCCGTTGCGGTCGATGATGTCTGCGCGGCGGATGGGATTCTGGGCATAAATGCCGGGGGAGGCGTCGTCGGTTTCAGAACTGAAATGAAGGTTGGGAATAATGCAAAGGTCAAACAATCGCGCCGCAATAACCGTATATACGGCAATAAAACCGAGCAAAGCGGCTAACACGCGGTTTTTACAAACGGATACGGGGTCTTTTTCACAGGAAAAGCTTTTGAAAGAGGAACTCTTGTCAATCTTAATTTCTTCACCGGGAAGGTAAAAGTCATCCTTGCTTTTTTTGGAAAAATACTTTCCTGCCATTGTATTTGCTTCTGCCCATAACTTAACGGGTTAACGGCGGGCATTGGTAAGTCTTTTAAGTTCCTTGTTCTGCTCGGCGTAACTCGAAATATTTTTTCTTGCGGCTATCTTTCTCGATTCGCCGTTTTCATAGCTGAATGGTAACGCAGAATAGTTAATAATTTGTTCAGCCCGGACCGGATTCAGCGAAATATGTTTGGCAGCCAGTTGCCGCAGACGCGACGGATTGTTGAGATGGCTCCATTCCGCTTTGAGCACGTGGATAGTCTTAATGTCGTCCTGAATGTTACGGTTGATTGAATTTAACTCGTTTTCAAGCTCCTGAACCTTGTTTTTCATAACCAAAGAGCTGAAACCTATTAAACAGGGCAACGCAATCCATAACGCGATAGTGGCTATTTTTGTGCTGTTCATCTTTCGAATCCCTTCCTAGACTTCGAGTTGCTTTTTTATGGCATAACGCAGCTTGGCGGAGCGCGAACGGGCGTTTTGCGCAATCTCTTCCTGAGATGCGGCGATTGCCTTGGAGCATTTTGCAAACGTTATGCCTTTGGTTGAATTTACTTCCGGCAGATAGCGCGATACATGAGCGCTTTGGCCGGCGTTTTCTTTGAAAAAGTTTTTGACAATGCGGTCTTCCAGCGAATGAAAGTCCACAACGACCAGTCTGCCGCCCGGTTTTAAACGGGAAGTCGCTCCCGCCAGCCCTTTTTCAAGCTCGCCAAGTTCGTCATTGACGGCGATTCTCAAAGCCTGAAAAGTTCTTGTTGCCGGATCGATGGCATTCGGCGTGCGGCGGATGACGGTATAGATTATCTCGGCCAGCTCTTTGGTCGTTTCAATCGGCTTGGCCTTGCGGGCTTCAACGATTTTGCGGGCAATGGCACGGGATTTTTTCTCTTCGCCGTAACGATAAATCAAATTGGCCAAATCTTCTTCTTTGAGGGTATTGACCAAATCGGCGGCAGAGGTGCCTTTTTGTGACATCCGCATATCCAGGGGAGCATCTTTGCCGAAAGAGAAACCGCGTTCGGCTTCGTCCAGCTGCATGGAGGAGACCCCGATGTCAAAAACCGCACCGTCGATGTCCTCGGTTACCAGTTGGGCAAAATCGCCGAACTGTCCGGCTCTGAAATCAAACCGGCTGCCGAATTTGGCCTTCAGCTCTTCGGCTCTGGCGCTGACCGTCGGGTCGCGGTCGAGGGCGATGACTTTACAGTTTGCTTTTTCCAAAACGGCTTCGCTGTATCCTCCGTTGCCAAAAGTCGCGTCGACATATGTTTTACCGTCTGCCGGGGCCAGAGCCTCGAGCACTTCGGACAACATCACCGGAAAATGTCTTTTGTAATTGGGGTTCATTTACTTGTCCTCCGCCGGGCTTTTGAGAGATGGGCGTTTTTTGAGGACTTCGGCGCGGATGCGGGCTTCTTCTTTTTCCCAGTTTTCCGGGTTCCAAATTTGGAATTTGCGGCCCTTGCCGACAAAAACGGCGCTGTCTTTGATGCCGGCATGCTTAAGCAGTTTTTCGCTCAGCATAATCCGCCCTGTCGAATCAAAGGGATATCTTTTTGCATCGCCGAAAATCAGGTTGGTCAGGTCGTCTTGTTCCTGAGAAAAAAAGTCGAGCGAAGTTTCGATGTCTGCGGCCAGCTTGTCCAGCAGGTCTTCCAGGCATCCTTCAATACAGGGAGCGCTGAGGCTTCTGTAGCATACAATCTCGCTTGACGTTTCTTTAACTATTGCGCGGTAATCTGAGGGAAGGGAGACGCGGCCTTTGGCGTCTACCTTGTTATAGATTGTATCCATAAAGAGAAATGACTTGCGCAACTCTTTGCTTCCCTCGTTAATTCCTGTGTTATTTATGGTATAACATGGGAAAATATGGGAATCAATGGGAAAATTTAGTAAATTGTTAACTGTTCTGTATTTGTTCTGTATAAATTTTTTTCGATTCTCTCCAAGCCCGCAGAGGGCTTGAGCTTCCATGTGCAAAAAAATTGGGGATATTTTTTATCTTTTTTTAACACTATTCTGCTAACCGCGGCGTTGTTCTTTCAAATCATTGAATTTTATTTATTTTGTCTATTTACGGGCGGGCGATTCTGTGGTATATTGTCATCCGATATGTTATTAAATGTTTCCTCTCGGCTTAATGGGACCGGTCGAAAAGGAAAAAATCTGAGTCCCGCAGTTTTATTATGAACAATAATTGTTTTCACACCGCAGACGGTGTACACTTCCTGATAGCTACCGGCATCACGGAAGTAGAGGGTGCTAATTATCTGGTTAACCGTGACGGCAAAATCGTTGCAGTCGTAAACGGAGAAGAAACCGACGTTCCCGAAGTCGTTTACAACGAGGTCGGCGTGCCGTATCTGATTGTGCAGGACTTGTATGCCCTTGCAAAGGAAAAGGCCAAAAAGAACGGGGTTTACATAGCTGTTAAACAGGAGCCGATACGTATCTGGAAAGATGTAAAGCCCGGCGGTGTTATCCGTTCGGTAATTGACGGTTTTCAGGAACACGCAGTTGAACTCGGCGATCGGCAGCTTGCCGCGCAAAATGTTATCAAGGGCGAGTTTTACGGTATCGGCAAGGACGTTCTGGCCGAGCGTTACCGTTTTGTCCGCAGCGAGGCTGACTATGATTTGTATGAGCCGCGTGCCGACAAACCGACCGAGTGGGTTTACTGCGATATAAACATCTGCTGTCCGCTGTGGGGCGGGATAGAGTGTATTACCACCCCGATGATAAACATTTCCAATCCGAAAGATTGTTACGCCTGCAATTTCATTGTCTGGTGGGGAAATGACGGCCGCCTGAATTCATATCGGGTTTTGCGGTATATTCGCGGCTGCGGCAGTGTTTACTTTGAGCAGCATGCCGATGTTCCGCAGCCGATGTCGCAGGCGCGGTTCAATCCGCCTCAGGTGTTGAAAGTAGGCTGATTGCGGCAGAAAATCAAAAATACAGAGGTTTCTTCGGAAACCTCTGTATTTTTGTTTAAAAGCGTTTAACTAAAACGATAAAGCTGTTGCAATATGGAGGATTTTCGTATAACCTCACCATTTGTAAGGCAGTCGGATAGCTGCGCCGGAACAGGTTTTCGGTGAGGAAAGTCCGGGCTTCAAGAGAACAAGGCACCAGATAACGTCTGGCTGGAGCAATCCAAGGGAAAGTGCCGCAGAGATATACCGCCGGGCTAAATGTCCGGTAAGGGTGAAAAGGCGAGGTAAGAGCTCACCGCAGGACCGGTAACGGTTCTGGCAAGGTAAACCCTGTCTGATGCAAGACCAAGTTAGGGGTGTTCAAGTGCCGGGCTTCGGCTTTGCAAACTGAACAACAACGGAGCGTTCTCTCTCCACTCCAGAGGTAGGTCGCAACGAGCCGCGCAGCGATGTTCGGCCCAGATGAATAGCTATCGTTCCGGACTTTGCGTTATGCGTAAAGCTGCTGGAATACAGAACCCGGCTTATAGATTGCCTTATAATTTTCTTTGTCTGACTGAAGGTGTACTTATGAAACAACAAACTATTGCCCGCAATCTCGAAATCAAAGGTATCGGTCTCCATTCCGGATGCGAGAGCGTTCTTAACCTCAAACCGGCACCCGTTGACACCGGTATTGTGTTTAAGCGTGTCGATTTACCCGGCCAGCCGGAAATTCGGGCTCTTTATTCAAATGTGGTGGATACCCGCAACTGTACCTGCCTGGGCGATAAAAAAGGCAATGTCGTTTCCACGATTGAACATCTTATGGCTGCTTTGTCCGTTGCCGGCATTGACAATGTTTTGATTGAAATCAACAATCAGGAAATGCCGATTATGGACGGTTCCGCTCTGCCTTTTATAGAAGCCTTGCAAAATGCGGGAACCGTAGAGCAGGACGCCGAACGCCGGTCTCTCAAGGTGTTGAAGCCGGTTAACTTTGTCGATGACAAGGGCAATGCCGTTGTTCTTCGTCCCGCTGACGAGTTCTCAGTCCATTTCACCATTGAGTTTCCTTCCAAGGTTGTCGGACATCAGGAGTTTAATGAAAAAATCACGCCGCAGTGTTTTGCCGAAAAAATTGCGCCCTGCCGCACGTTTTGCGAAAAATATCAGGTCGATTATCTGAAATCCGTCGGTCTTATCAAAGGCGGCAGCCTTGAAAATGCTGTGGTTCTGGACGGAGATACGATTCTGAACGAGGGCGGCTTCAGGCTCGAAAACGAATGTGTTAATCACAAAGTTATTGATGCCATAGGTGACATGTACACTTCCGGTTACCATATTATAGGGGCAATGGCTGCCAATAAAACCGGTCATTATCATAATAATGAGTTGCTGAAAAAACTTTTTGCGGACAGTTCTAACTACGCAATTATTTAAGGATAAGGATACAAGATGAAAAAGTTAACCCTGCTTTTCTGCTGCCTTTTGGGGCTTGGACTTGTGACTGCCTGTTCTTCCGCACCGGAACCCGAGGACAATAAATCGGCCGAACAGCTTTATAATACCGCATACAAGCTTTTAAACAAAACCTCGTATCAGAAAGCGGCGGAAACTTTCGAAAAAGTCGAGCTTGAACACCCTTATTCCAAGTGGGCGACCAAAGCCAAGCTGATGGGCGCATATGCCTATTACAAAGACCAGAAATACGATGACGCAATCATCAGCCTTGACCGTTTTATCAAATTTCATCCCGGAAACAAAGACATTGCCTATGCATATTATATGAAAGGCCTGTGCTATTATGAACAGATTACCGGTGTGGAAAAAGACCAGAATAATACCAAAAAGGCACTGGAGGCGTTCCGTCAGGTGATTGTCCGTTTTCCTGACACCGAATACGCCCAGGATGCGCGCCTCAAACTTGATTTGATATATGATCACCTTGCCGGGCAGGAGATGGAAGTCGGGCGGTATTATCTCGGCCAGCACAACTACCTGTCTGCGCTTAACCGTTTTTCCGAGGTTGTAAACCACTATCAAACGACCTCTCAGATTGAAGAAGCGCTTTATCGTCAGGTGGAAATCTATAAGATTTTGGGGCTTGAAAAAGAAAGCGCCGATGCTTTTAAAGTTCTGGGCCATAATTATCCTGACAGTAAATGGTATAAGGATGCCCTTCGTTTGCAAAAGAAAAAATAGGCTTTGTTAACCGATGCTGCAGTCTTTGTCTATCCGTAATGTTGTCCTGATTGATAAGCTTGATATCGATTTCAAGCCGCAGCTCAGCGTTTTGACCGGCGAGACCGGCGCCGGAAAGTCCATCTTGCTGGATTCTCTGGGGCTGGTGTTGGGCAAGCGCGCCGAAACGTCTTTGATTCGTCAGGGGGAAGACAAGCTGAGCGTCACCGCAATTTTTGACGCCGAACCGGACAATCGTCCCCTGCAGGAGTTGTTGGCGGAAAACGAACTGGATGCCGGAGACGAAATTATCATAAAAAGGGTTTTAAACCGCGACGGCAAAGGAAAAATCTTTTTTAACGACCAGCCGATAAGTGCTAAACTGTTAAAAGACATCGGTAAATATCTGGTTGAAATCCACGGGCAGTTCGACAATCAGGGTTTGCTAAATCCCGCCAACCATAGGGATGTTTTGGATGCATATGGCAGCTATCCGCAGCTGCTGAATGCCGTAAAAAATGCTTATCATGAATACAAGGCTGCCGCGAAAGCCCGGATTTCGGCGGAAGAAAACGTAACCAAAGCCAAAGAGGAAGAAGACAATCTTCGTCATTGGGTAAAAGAGCTTGAACGCATTAATCCGGTAAAGGGCGAGGAAGCGGAACTGTCCGGCCGCCGGCAGGAATTGATGCACGCCGAAAAGATTATGGAAAGCCTGAACTATGCTTATGCGGCGCTGACGCAGGGGCGTGACGTTCAGTCCGCCATTCGTCAGGCGCAATCGGCGGTTGATAAGGCCAACCAGTATGTTGACGGCCGTTATGATGAAATTTATGCCGCACTCGACAGAGCTTTGATAGAAACCTCCGATGCCGTGGAGCGGATTGAAAATGCCTCTGCCGACGTTAACCTGAACAGCAATGAGCAGGAAAATATTGACAGCCGGTTGTTTACGCTTAAAGATTTGGCCCGCAAGCATGGGGTGGCGGTAGATGATTTGGCGGACACGCTTGCTGATTTTAAACAAAAGCTGGCTTCTATTGAACTGGGAGAAGACGGAATAACCGCCCTGCGCAAAATCGAGCAGGAAAAACGTATGGCTTACCTTGAGGCGGCCAACGCTCTTCATTGCAGTCGAGCAAAAGCTGCTGCGGAGCTCGACCGGTTGATTATGCGGGAGCTGCCGCCTTTGAAAATGGAAAAGGCCCGTTTTGAAACCAAAATTGAAAAGCAATCTGAAGTCTCTTGGACCGAACAGGGTTTTGACGATGTGTATTTTACCGTAGCCACCAATCCCAATTCGCCGCAGGGGCCGTTGAACAAAATAGCGTCCGGCGGTGAGCTTTCCCGTTTTATGTTGGCGCTGAAAGTTAATCTTGCTGCCAGCTCCAATGTCTGCACCATGATTTTTGACGAGGTCGATGCCGGTATCGGCGGCGCGACGGCTCAGGCCGTGGGAGAACGTCTGGCACGTCTGGGAAATCAGGTACAGGTTTTGGTTGTTACCCATTCGCCTCAGGTGGCGGCCCGCGGTTCTGCGCATTTTAAGGTTGAAAAACATACTGACGGAAATGTTACCACCACCACCGTACGTGAGTTGGAAACCGAAGAACGCCGGGAGGAAATTGCCCGTATGCTTGCGGGAGAAACCATTAGTGACGAAGCGCGCGCCGCGGCTCAGGTTTTGTTAAGCGCATAAGGGATTGCCCCTGTAATTGGCTACGGCTTTTTTTCAGCTCTTTGTCCTATATTTATGGCTGCTGCCGGTTGATTGGCCGTTAAAAACTCTTGTCTAAAAAAATAATTGCGCTATCTTAGCCTAAACGAATAAATTTACAGAGGTTAAAAATATGACGACACGTACGCGTTTTGCTCCCAGCCCCACCGGCTATATGCACATCGGAAACCTGCGCACTGCGCTTTATGAATATTTAATTGCCAAAGCTGCCGGCGGCGAGTTTCTGCTCCGTATTGAAGACACTGACCAGAAACGTTATGTCGAAGGGGCGACGGACATAATTTACAATACGCTCAAAACCGTGGGAATGGACTGGGACGAAGGTCCTGACATCGGCGGCGGTTATGGTCCGTACGTTCAGTCGGAACGCAAGCCCATTTATGCGGAGTATGCTCACAAGCTGGTCGAATTAGGCGGGGCGCATTATTGTTTTTGCTCCAAAAACGAGGCGGATGAGGAAAAAAACGAAGAACTTAATATCAAGTTCAAGGATCCTTGCAAGCTGCTTTCTTTGGAAGAGGCGAAAAAACGTATTGCCGCCGGAGAACCTTATGTTATCCGTCAAACCATCAATAAAAAGGGAAAGTCCAAATACCATGACGAAGTCTATGGCGACATTGAAATTGATTATGACGAACTGGATGAAGGCGTTTTGCTGAAGTCTGACGGTTTTCCGACATATAATTTCGCCAATGTTGTAGACGACCACCTGATGAACATCACGCATGTTGTCCGCGGCAACGAATATATTTCTTCCACACCCAAATATAATTTGATTTACGAAGATTTCGGCTGGGAACATCCGCACTACGTCCATGTCCCTCCGGTTATGAAAGATGCACAGCATAAACTCAGCAAACGCAACGGCGATGCCTCATTTCAGGATTTGGTTGCCAAGGGATATCTGCCTGAAGCGATTATCAATTATATTGCGCTGCTGGGGTGGAATCCCGGCAATGATGAAGAAATTTTTTCACTTGAAGACTTGAAAAAGATTTTCTCGGTTGAGCGCTTAAATAAATCCCCGGCTATTTTTGACATCACCAAACTGACCTGGATGAACGGCTGCTATATTCGCGCCCTTAGCCCCGAGAAGTTTCATCAGTTGGCTTTGCCATACTATGAGGCAATGCCGGCCAATGTTAACCTCGAAGCTTTAAGCCGCACGTTGCAGCCTCGGGTAGAAACTCTTAAGGATATTGAAACTCAGACGGACTTTGTTAAGGAGCTGCCTGATTACGCAATTGAACTTTATACCAATAAGAAAATGAAAACTGATGCCGATGTGGCTAAAAAGTCTTTGGCTGAGGTACGCAAGGTATTGGCAAATCAAGCCGAATGGACGAACGAGGCTCTGTTTGAGAGTCTTAAGGCTTTGGCTGAACAAATGGGTGTTAAAAACGGACAGGTGTTATACCCTGCGCGTATTGCTGTCAGCGGTAAGGAAACCACGCCCGGAGGAGCTACCGAAATAGCCGTTGTGCTGGGTCGGGAAGAAACCTTGCGCCGTATTGATTATGCCCTTGCCAAGCTGGCCTAGGCAGAGTTGAAAGAAAATCCCGCAGCAAGGGGCTGCGGGATTTTTATTATTGTTACTTAAGCCGGTAATGGACCCAAACATTGCCGGGATCGCCGTTGGCTTTAAGATAAAAACTGCGCGTGTTGCTGTCGACTTTTTTTCCTCCAATCTCAATATAGTCAACGACAAAAGTATAATATTGGCCTGTTTCGCATCTGATTTCGGAATCAATCTGAATGGTAACGTTTTGACCGATATCCAGGTTACCGCCGCCGTAAGACATTCCTCCGTCCCAGAGGTTGTTGCCGACTTTCATACCGTCAGCAGCTTTCAAACCACAGGGTGTATTGGAAGAAATCGTACAGGTATATCCGCTCGGGAGGTAGCAGCCGACGGCAAGATGTACCTTGGTATTTGGAGCAGGGGTTCTGTCTGCCGGTGAAAGCGTAACATTGATATAATAATCTTTAGCCTCACTGATGCTGATACTGGGAACATTGGCCGAAATATTGAAACTTTCCGACCCGCTGGTGCTGTCATTGGCAATTCCGTAACCGCTGAAAGAGCTGATGAGGTCTCCAACGGCAACGTCTTCATAAATAAGCGTGCCGCTGGTACCGCTCTTCATCATCCCCAGAAGGACGCTGTTGCCGTTTTTCTTTGCGTCAAGCCGAACACCGGGTGTTGAAATACCTGCGCCGTAGCTCCAGTTGACAATAAGTCGCGGATTGCCTTGGATTACCGTACAATCCGTATAGCAGGATAAGTTGGCATAAGCAACTTTGGTACAGGTTTTTCCTGAAGGAACTGCTCCTTCGTAGCCGCCGTCGGCACAAGTTTTGGCACGACATTGATAACAGGGGTTTCCGCACTGGTTTGCCTTAGAAGACGTTTGTACTTGGGAAGAAGAACAGGCTGTTAAAGAATATCCGCTGTCGCAGGTATTGCTGCAAGACTTGCACTCGGTGCACTTACCACAGGAATTGGTCGCCGCGCAACCGTAATCGCAGGACTTGTCGGCTACGTCACAGTCAGGATTAGATTTACAGGACGTACACTTTGAACAACTGTTGTAAGACGCACAGCCATAGGTGCAGGACTTGTCGGAAACGTCACAGTCGGGATTGGACTTGCAGGAGGTACACCGGTCACAGGAGTTGTATCCGGCACAGCCATAGGTACAGCTCATGGAAGAAACCGTACATTCCGGCCTCATCTCACATCGATTGTAATCACCCTCGCAAGATTCTCCGGCCGGTCGGTATTCCCCGTTACAGTTTGAAGAGTTTTGACTGTATTCAGATTTACAGACGCAAGCATTATACTTTCCGTCGCAAGAACCGCCGGAAACGGTATATTTACCGGAGCAGTTAGAAGAAGTGTATTGATATTCCGAAGGGCAATAACAAGACTTCTGACAGGTCATTCCGGCGACGGGATGAACCACGCCGGTAGAAAGCTTAGGCGAAGGGCAAGTAGCATAAAGATTGTAATGTTTCATACAATCGGAATCGTCTTTGACAATATCCCCGCCGCCGTCGTCGTCAGAACCACGGGAGCCTTGGCTGCCCTGCCAGTCTGGCAGCCACCAGGTTGCGGCAAGTGAGAAGGTGTCGCGAGACCCGGAGAGGGGTTCCGGCATTAACGACAGTGGTGTGTGTGTTGTGTGGTCTAAAGGCGGCGCGGCATAAAGAGAACTGGTATTGAATAAGAGCATCAATAACAGGGAATAACAAACAAATTTGAAATACTTCATGTCACACCGTCCTTTGTTAAATAATT
>ENA-ORTS01002244-ORTS01002244.1-human-gut-metagenome-genome-assembly--contig:-NODE-2244-length-11785-cov-2.624041_pt1 | contig 11785 bp, 10 predicted proteins | sample MGYA00241911_ERZ509186 | MGnify/ENA primary metagenome ERZ509186 (study PRJEB26280, sample SAMEA2338852) | human gut metagenome | biome: human gut; feature: human-associated habitat; material: faeces...
TAAATCATTTAGGTCGTACGAACACTCACCGTAACGCAATGCTTTCAAACATGGCATGTTCTCTTATCAAGCATAAGAGAATCTTTACGACTGTTGCTAAAGCTAAAGCGCTCCGTAAGTTCGTAGAACCGCTTATCACTAAGTCTAAAGAGGATACAACTCACTCAAGACGTGTGGTATTCAGCAATTTGCAAGACAAATATGCTGTAACAGAATTGTTCAAGGAAGTATCTCAGAAGATCGGTGACCGTCCGGGTGGTTACACTCGTATCCTGAAGACTGGTAACCGTCTGGGTGATAACGCAGCCATGTGCTTCATTGAACTGGTTGATTACAACGAAAACATGTTGAAGACAGCTACAGCTAAGAAAGCGACTAAGACAAGACGTTCTCGTAAAAAGTCTACAGCTGCTGCTGAAACAGAAGCTCCTGTTGCAGAAGCACCGGTTGCAGAAGAAAAAGCTGCTGAATAAATTCCGGCTTATTCAACAAACAAATAAAAAAAGCCTGTCTGCCTTTCGCAGACGGGCTTTTTGCGTTTTACCAGAGCCTGACCCTAACAGACAGTCTCAAATAGAGGTTCATTCCTCTTCTCAAGATCTTGATAATCAGGGAGAGGAAAACTTTCAGGGCTGATGGGAGGTGTTTCATCCGGTACAGGTTTAAAGTGGAACAAAAAATTCAACAAAGCCAAGATAAATTCAAGAACCTTTCTGATCTTCTTCATGATGGATAGTCGTTTAGAGTTTATAATACATTGCACTTGATGCGGGGTCGCAAAAAGACAGACCTTATCAATCAGATTTTTGTAGCGTCGGTTTTAATGCGATCCCGCGTCAAGCGCGGGAACAGGATCGTTTTGACCCCTCCCTACGGGGTGGTTGTTTGGTATGGCATACGGTTGAACCGTTATTCTCCGATTAACGCCATCACCGCCTGTATCGTTTGTGTGATCTGGATGATACTGTGCCGGTACGTTTCCCGATTATCGCCGTTCAGTTCGCTGATGTAAGGACTGTAGGCGATCTCCTTTGCATAGGCCTGCGGGTTGTTGCTTACCTGCCAAGCGGAGCGATAATTGTTCCGTATCAAGCGGGCGAAATCGAGGAAGGAATTCTCTCGTGTGTCGTAGCGTCGGAAATTCAATGGATAGGAGGATGCCTTTACGGTAGTTTTCCCGCCATGCCAATAAGCGTTGCTGCATCCATAGGCGGTCAGTCCGAAATAGTTTCGGCACTCCTTTGCCAGATTGCTCGTTCCCCAGCCGCTTTCAAACGCCGCCTGTGCCAGAATGACCAGCGGATTCAGGTTGAAGGCGGCTCCTGCCGACACAGCTGCCGGTAGGCATTCTTTTACGAAGTTGATTTGCGCTGGTTTCATAATTCTCCGGGTCTGTCATCTTCACCACCTGCATTGGACTTATCTGTCTCTTGTCCAATACGTTCAATACTCACTTTGGCGATCATTTCGCGCAGCTTAACTCCCGGAGAATAGATTATTCGCGGCTTCCTGATCAATGATGCGTGAAAATCATCCGCATTTACCACTCCGGAGCTTCCGAGTGAGAGCCGGAAGTTGCCCAATGCACCCAATTGGACCACTTCGCCACGCAACAACGCTTCCTGCATGCAACGGATCAGTCCCAACAAGACGAGAGCCACGTCACCGTCGCTGGCTGTTGAACGGTCTGCCACCACATCGCAGATCGTGTCGAAATCCATCATACCAGTGACATTGGCCGAGGCATAATACCGCTTGGCATCGGCTGCCGCACCTTTGGTCAAGTCTTTTTTTAAAACAAGTTTGTACTTTACTGACATACGATTAATAGATTGAGGGTTAGTGATTTACTACATTACAAAGATACGGTGTCCTGAGGTCTGGCGGGAAAGGTATATACGGTTAGCTGAGGTTTTGGCGGTATTTCTTGTTTTTTTGTAAAATAATTGTCGGATTCCTTGCATGATACCAAAAAATATCGTACATTTATAATGTATTAGAATGTTTAAATCAAAATTATTATGAATGATAAAAAAATAGAGCTTATATCGGCAAAAGGAGCCATGGGTGTTACCGAATTCGCGCTCCTTTATTTTCCGGAATCTCCCCCTGAGACTGCCTATAAAAGGATGTGGGTATGGATACGGACTTCGCGTGGTCTGAAAGAAAAACTTTTGGCTGCGGGATGGGTGAAATTCCAGAAACTTTATACGCCGAAGCAGGTCGCCTGCCTGGTTGAGCACTTGGGGGAACCTTAGAAAGAATAAACAACCGAAAGAGCCGCACGAAGCGTTCCTGCGGGAACTGTAGCCTTTCATTTAATACACAATAGTATGGTAATACAAAAAGAAGTCGAAGGTACTTGCTTCGACTCTGCGTTCCAGACAGGGAGCGCCAGTTTGATGACCTTGAATCAGTACATCGGTAAGGTGAAGAGTGGTGAGTATGCGAGACCGATCGCCTATCTGCGTGGGCTTATCAAAGCCGGCAAGAAGGATGAAGCTGATGCTTACAAGAAAAAACTGCCCCTCTATGTCGCCGGCGGCGTGATGGAAGGAGGTCGTAAGTTGGAACACATGGTGCGCTATAGTGCTTGCATGGTGATCGATATAGACGATTCGCCTATACCCGTCCTTGAATTGCTCCGCCGGGCGGCTGAGCTCTCGTATGTGAAAGCCGGTCATGTCAGCCCTTCCGGGACCGGCGTCAAGCTCTTCATAATGGTCGACAGTGATTTGAAAAATCATAACTTGGCCTTTGGAGTCGTCAAACACCGTGTCGAAGTGGATCTTCCGGGCGTGAAGGTGGACGTCAGTGGAAAAGATCCGAACCGTGGCTGTTTCGCCGGCCATGATCCGAACGCTTTTTATAAGGAAGAATCTGAAGCGATCGAAATCCCCGTTGCTGACCCGGAGCCTCAGGCCGCTTCCGGACATTCCTCTGGAAGCGTGTGCTCCGGCACGCGGCTTTCGAACTACATTGACAAGTATGAACAAAGCAATACTTTTGTTGCCGGTAACCGTCATTCCTATCTTGTAAAGCTGTCCTCTGTCTTGAACAATGCCGGCTTTTCTCTCTACGACGCTGTCAGTGAGTGTGTCCGCCGCTACGGTTCGGCCGACTTTCCGGCTGCCGAGGTCGAGACAACAGTAAACGACATCTACCGACGCTACAGTGCCTCGCATGGGAGCTGTGCGTTCCATCCGGACGGGACCAGTTCCGTCCCGAAGTCTGCCAAATCTGCCAAGTCTGCCACCCCCTTTCCCAAAATGGCACAAAAGGATGCAGAATACGGCGAATGTGATGATATAGAGCTGGATAACACCCTTCTTCCTTGCTTTGACGAGAATATCTACGATCACTTGCCACCTCTTCTCACGGACATATTGAAATGTGCGTACAGTCGTACGGATCGCGACATTTTGCTGATTTCTTCGCTGACGCTTCTGAGCAGCGTGTCTCCTGGTGTCAAAGGTTCGTTGGGCGAACACGATTACACACCTGCCTTTTATTCGATCATAACCGGCGGTTCTGGAAGTGGGAAAGGGCGTATCGCTGCCCTGCAACGGATGCTCGAACCCTGGCAACAGTATATTTATGACAATTCTCGTCACCAGGTTGAAGAATATGAAGAGTTGCAGGAAGCATACGATAACTACAAGATGCATAAACGTCAGAAACAGACCTCCAAACAGCCGCTCGGTCCGGCTCCGTCAAAGCCGAAGGTGGTGAAACAGAGAAACCTTGCGCTGACGGGTAACGTCACGCAGGCCCGGCTCGTGGAACTGCTCGAAGCCAACTATCCTTACACATCCTGCATGGTCGATACAGAGATGGAGACGGTCTTGAGCATGTTCTCGCAGGATTTTGGCAAATATAACGATGTGCTGAACAAGTCGTATCATCATGAACCTGTAGGCAGCTCGACGAAAAGCAGCGGATCGTTCATGGTCAAACGGCCCAACTTGGCACTACTGCTGAGCGGTACTCCTGCCATGCTTCCCCGCCTGATCCCTTCGACCGAAAACGGTCTCTTCAGCCGTATTCTGATGTACCGCATACCGGGAAGCGGGACCTATCGTCCGTTGACTTCGGCCGACGATAGCCCGGCAGCATCCGAATATTTTGAAAGTTGGGGGCAGCGTGTGCTCGATATCGGAGTTTTTCTCGACAACTCTCCGACCTGGGTCAAATTTAGTGATGCCCAACGTAAACGCCTCGATCGTTTTTTCGAGCGCGAGTACTACAATGTCCGTTCTTTCGGTAACGAAGACATGGAATCGACGGTCCTGCGCTATCGTCTGGCTATTTTTCGCATAGGAATGCAACTGACCGCGTTGCGCAAGGGCGAGAGTGGTTGCTCGGAGCGTGTCTGGACGATCAGCGACGATGATTTCGCCACCGCCTTCCATCTCGGCAAGGTTTGTCTGCAACATGCCTATGTCGTGGCTACATCGTTACAGAGTGCTTCGTCGGAAGTGCACTTCCGGTTTCCACACCATTTGCGCAACTTGTTTGTCTCCCTTCTTGATTCTTTCAAACGCATTGACGTGGTCAAGGAAGCGAATGTCCGTGAAATTTCAGAATCGACTGTCGATAAATTCCTTCGGAAACTGCAAAAAAATGACCTAATCATCTCAGAAGGAAATGGTTATTACCGGAAGACGGAACGGGGAAAGCAGGTCGTCGAAATTTAAAAAGGCCCCGGCAGACTTGGCGGACTTTGGCAGGTTTTTCACTGAAAATCCGAAAAACTTCAAAAAACAGACCGGTAAGCATCGGGTCAATGACGGACAAGCACCCTTTCGAAACACAGTAGGCATCGGGGTTTTCCCTAAAAAGCACCGATTTTTGAACGAAAGTGGTATTAATGAATTTTTAGAATGCTATTTTTGTGGATAAATCTCTGTAGATGAGCTATTTGGTGGATGTAAAAATGACGAAAAAAAACGATCGTTTCTTTTCGTCATTTTTACACCACAAAAATACATATACTTTTTAAAACCACAACCCTTTTCCTGAAAAAAAATCTTATCTCTATATCCTTTCTTATCAATCAGATAGCAATTTAAGGACAAAAAACCACCTTTTCAACACGAACTCCAAAAAGAGGCGAAAAAAATGACGAAAAAAACGATCGTTTTTGCTATCAAAATACGAAAGTTAACACGTGTACATTATTAACGCGTGTACATATATATAGGACGAACATTTCAATTATTGTATTATTAATATTAAAGTTTAGATTATGAACAAGAAGATTTCTACTCTTTTGACAGCGGGCTTACTGATGGTAGGTGCGTTGCTTGGTTCTGCAAACGCTGCTCCTACAGCGGAAGCCGCAAAAGGTGATCTGCAGAATGGTGCAAAGTTCTACTTAGGTAACACAAATGGTTTCATCAAAGTAGATCAAACTTACAAAGTAAATGGAACGTCTGTTTCCACTTATAATGCTACAGGTGATCTTGCTATCGAAAATGCTACTTTGTTTGAAATTGCTGATTATGCTTACAATGCAATTGGTGACTTTTCTACGTTTACATTGAAAGCTGATGGAAAACCGTTTTATGTGACGAAAGCAAATGGTAATGCGTTAAGTGGTAATGTGACAGATGTTGCAACTGTTACAAACATCTTTACTGTAGAAGGTAAAGGATTGGATTTTACAAAACTGAAAGTTTTGAATTTGGCTGGTCAATTTGAAGTTAATTCAACTGCCGTTACGACATATGATGTAAGTGCTGCGGGAACAGCAGCTACAGCATGGGTTGCTAAAACAGACCTCACTGTCGATGATTTGAACGCCAACCTTTCCGGTCAAGGCTTCAAGTTTGCATTCCCAAATGCAGTTTCTGATCCGGATGTCAATCCGTTTGCAGATCAGATGATTGCTGTAGATGCATCTACTGTAGATGCTGCATTGACTGTAAGTGTAATTTCTACTCCTGCAACATCTGGTATGTATTTTGTTAAAGCTGACGCTGCCGGTAAGAAACTGTTGGTAACAGGCTTTACAAAAGCACAGGTTGAAGCTGCCACATTTATCGTATTGAATCCGGAAAAGAACTTTGGTATCACAGGCTTGGATGCTGCAACTGGTGAAGGCTACGACTTTACAACTGTAAAAGGTAACAAGTTGGCCGATAACAACGTTAAGAAAGATGGTAAAGTTGCAAGCGTGAACGGTGTTTTTGCTGTTTCAGAAGACGATCCTCAGAATGCAGAAGGTGAATATACGATTACATTGGCTTCTGCTAAAGTTGAAGGTAATGACAACACGGCTGCTTCAAACTTGTTTGTAGGTGCTTACTCTTTGACTACAGGTGGTATCAAGACTTATATCACGACTGTTGGTTTCGGTAACGCCGACAAACTGTCTTTGGCTATGACAACAAGCAACACTTGGGCTGCTGCTGCTGACGTATTGAAAGCAGACGATGCTGCTATCTACAACATCTCTTTCTTGGGAACTAAGCCGGCTAACACTACTGCTGCTGCTGCTTCTTTGTATGGCAAATATTTGATCCCGACTTATGGTGCTGCTGCATTCGGCGCAGCCGTAGCAGCTCCGGAAGATGTAGATGTAAATGCTCCGTTGGCTCAGTGGGTTGTTTCTGCTGTTAGTGGACGTAACTTCGAATTCAAAAACCGTGAAACAAACGTGACTTTCACTGTCAGCATGTATAAGACTGACAAGGCTGGCGAATATGCAATCAGTACTGCTGCATTGAGCACAGGTACTGCTGTTACAGGTATTGTTGCAGGTTCTGTGGACTTGACCGATATTAGTAACTGGAAATATCAGATTGTCAAACTGACTCCGACAACTGAAAGCGAAGGTTTCTTGGCATTGACAGATGCACAGTTGAGCCAGCAGACTGAATTGGTATTCAACGGTACTGGTTCGGTAACGGTTGAAAAGCTGTACATGGCTTACAAAGGTACTAGTCCTTACTTTGTTCCTATCAACAATCCGGCTTATAGCGTTCAGTGGATGTTTGAAAAGGCTGAAAGCGTAAAAAATAAGATGAAATATGCTTATCTGGACGGAACAGATGTAAAACAGAAAGACTCTGTTGTAAACGTTGCGACTTCTTATTTGCTGTACAATTTGAAGAACGATAATTCTAAGCAGTATTTTGGTGGTGTTACTAGTGATTATAAAGCTGCAACTGCTAAAGACGATGCCAAACGTGTATTCTTCAAGAAAAATGTAGATGGAACGTATGCTATGATTGAGTTGGGCAAAACTGATATTACAGCTGGAAATGATGAAGTAAATTACAGTGGTCTGATTAAGTATGATGCTAACAAATGGTCTGTAAATACAACAACTGCTGTTTTTGACGCTGCTTCTGCAACTTTGGATGAACTGAATGCTCCTTATTCAGCTGTAACGGTTGACTTTAACGCTCTTTCTGAATCATTGGAAGCTGTAGCACGTCACGCTACATTCAATAGCGAAGAAGGTGCTGTTGCTGTGAAACAGAACAAGAACGGTATCTTGGAAGGTATTATCGGCGAAGGTATGACATTCTGGTTGGATACAGCTGATATCGACAAGGATTTCCATTCTTTCTATATCTCTAAAGGTAATGGTGAAGAAGAAGCAAGAGACTTCTTGTATTTCGCAACGGATTCTATGCTTCATTGGGATGCTAACAAGGCTGATTATGTATATAATGTAAACTATGCTTTGGAAGGTTCTTATACAGAAGTAGATGGAAGTGATGGCGATTTGAAAGCTATTTTCCGTCCGGCAACATTGGCTGGTCTTGACACAATCTCTACGACTGTAAACGGCGAGACTGTTTTGGTTGCAGAAGAGGAAGAAGAAGATGTATGCTTGGGTGGTGTTGATAACTTCAAGTTCTACATTATGAAAGCTTCTGAAAGCAGCTATGTAATCAGACCGATTTCTGCTCCGAATTATTATTTGTACAACCTGAACGGTAAGTTAGGCTTTACAAATCAGGTGGAAAAAGCTCTGGTTGTTACATTGGGCGAAGGCGATGCAACAGCTAACGAGGACGTGGAAGTTGCAACAGTTAAAGTTGTATCTGGCGAAGGCAACGTAACAATTGCCGGTGCTGCCGGCAAGAAAGTTGTCATCAGCAACATCTTGGGCCAGGTAGTGGCTAACACGGTTGTTTCTTCTGACAACGCTACAATCGCTGCTCCGCAGGGTATCGTAGTTGTAGCTGTTGAAGGTGAAGAAGCTGTAAAGGCTATCGTTAAATAACGGTTGATACTAAAAAACAATACTGTCTATCGTAAGGGCGGTTCACGTACCGCCTTTACAGACATATGACATTTTATAATCAAATAATTCTAAATATCACCGTGCGGTATTTCCCGGACAGCCGGCCTTGCAGCCGTTACTTGGGAGCGACCAATTACCCCGCGAGGGGGAACAAGCGGTGAATATTAATACTAAAGTTAATGAAATTATAAGAAGTTCTTCTGCCCTTCCTTCTGTGAAGACCGGAGGCAGACAAAAAACAAGCCCCTGCAATCGTTTGGTTGCAAGGGCTTCGTTATATGATTACGTTGCAGTTCTTCTTGATCCTTCAAGGCTGTAATTCATTTCAATAGCGCCTCTACCTCTTTTTCCGGCAGTCCCGCAGTTTTGGCGATGGTGGCAAGATCCATGCCTGCTTGCTTCATGTTCAAGATGATTTTGCGCATTCCTTCGGTGATGCCTTTAGCTATTCCTTTTTCCTCCCCCTCCTCAAAACTTGTAGCCATGCAGGCAGCCAGGTCGCGTTCGGCTGCAATGCTTAGTTCGTATGCTAAGCGTTCTTTAGCGCTCATGCGTTGTAGTTCGATAGCGCTTTTGAGTTTTCGCAGGAGTTTGTCGTTTTGTATTGTTTCTTTTGATAACTGTCCCATAATGTCTATGTTGTTCATCGTGTATAAAAATTTTTTGTAAAACGTATCGCATTCCTCAAAGTTCAAGTTGAACTTTGGAAGCTCCAAGTAGATCTCATTCAGTGTTTCGCTGAACGGAATTTTCAGTTCACGGTCCATGCGCACGACATCCCAACGATATTTGTCTGTGTAGCGCGTATCGAGCCGGAAGTCCAAAAAGCAGACTACATACACTTTGTTGATATGATAGTTCCACCGTCTTCTCTCCTCCTCCTTTGCCAACCGGAACTTCTCGCTTTCTATATCAGCCTGCATTTGTATAACAAACGAAGCGTAGTAAAGTACACGGTCGGAGAAGTACTTTTGTCTCTTTTTCTGGATTTCGACAATGAAAAGCTCTCCATCCGATCCTTCACAAAACAAATCGAATACAGCTTTCCTGCTATCAGTATTGTTGCCTTGCATTTCCACGTTGTGGAATATGATATCTTTGATATCCTTGTTAAGCAGGCTGTTCAGGAAGCCGATTGTAAGCTCCTTGTTCGACACAGTGCCGAAAAACCTTTTAAACGCGTAATCCGATTTCGGATCAATAAACATGTCTGATTTCATAGTTTGACAGGTTTTAGGTCGCTATCCAATGCCGGATAGTGTAACAAAGATAATCGTTTATCTGAAAGCCGGAAAGTTTTGTTCGGAAAAAGTAGGGGAGGTGGCATTTCCTTTTGGGATTCGTTATGTATAAACATTCTATCGCATTATGAACGCTTTAGAATGTCGGATCGAATTGTCGATGTCGTTGTAAATGGGGCGATAGACAATATTGATCCCCTTTCCCCAACAAAGCCTCGTCCTCTTTTGTTATATTTATACGAAAGATAAAACTCAAATAGTAAAAGTATGGAAATTGTAAAAGTAGTAGGACGAGAAGTTCTTGATTCACGTGGTAACCCGACTGTTGAAGTAGATGTACATTTGGCTTCCGGCGCTTTTGGCCGTGCAGCTGTTCCCTCTGGTGCCTCTACCGGTGAAAACGAAGCAATCGAGCTTCGTGATGGCGACAAAAAACGCTATGGTGGCAAAGGCGTTCTGAAAGCTGTCGATAATGTAAATAATGTAATTGCTCCCGCTATCCTGGGCATGAGCGCCCTGAACCAGCGTGAGGTCGACCATAAACTGATTGAACTCGACGGTACGAAGACAAAGTCTAATTTAGGCGCCAACGCCATGTTAGGCGTTTCTCTGGCTGTTGCCAAGGCGGCAGCTAACTATTTGGACCTGCCTCTTTACCGTTATATCGGCGGGACGAATGCATATGTATTGCCTGTCCCGATGATGAATATTATCAATGGCGGTTCGCATTCTGATGCCCCGATCGCTTTCCAGGAATTTATGATCCGTCCGGTTGGAGCTTGCTGTTTCCGTGAAGGTTTGCGTATGGGGGCCGAAGTCTTCCATGCTTTGAAGAAGGTGTTGCACGATCGCGGCCTGAGTACGGCTGTCGGTGACGAAGGTGGTTTCGCTCCTGCTTTGGATGGAACGGAAGACGCTTTGAACTCCATCATGGCCGCTATTAAAGCTGCCGGATACGAGCCGGGTAAGGATGTGACGATCGCTATGGACTGTGCTTCTTCCGAATTCTATCATGATGGCGTATACGATTATACGAAATTTGAGGGAGCCAAAGGTGCTAAGCGTACTGCCGAGCAGCAGGTCGCTTATTTGTCCGAATTGGTTGCTAAATACCCGATCGACTCTATCGAGGACGGCATGGACGAAAACGACTGGGCCGGTTGGAAACTGTTGACTGAAGCGTTGGGAAGCAAATGCCAGTTGGTCGGTGACGACCTGTTCGTGACAAACGTAGAATTCCTGAAGAAAGGCATTGAGGAAGGCTGTGCCAATTCTATTCTGATCAAGGTGAACCAGATCGGTACGTTATCCGAAACACTGGATGCAATCGAAATGGCACACCGTAACGGTTATACTTCCGTCACTTCGCATCGTTCGGGTGAGACTGAAGATGCTACGATCGCCGATATCGCTGTTGCTACCAATAGCGGACAGATCAAAACCGGTTCTTTGAGCCGTTCGGACCGTATGGCGAAATACAACCAGTTGCTCCGTATTGAAGAAGAGTTGGGTGACTTGGCTGTTTATGGGTATAAGACTTACAAGAAGTAAGAATCTCTGTTAATGATTTAGATGTAAGTGAAGAGGGTTGCGTCAGTTTTTTGCGCAACCCTCTTTTTTTATTTATTTTCTCCATCTTTCGATTAACCGGCCTATCTCTCCGATCCAGAGAACCAGAGAAGTCGAGCCGATAATGGTTCCCCAGTCTTTCCAAGATAACGGGACGACACTGAACATTTCGCCGCCGAACGTGACGATCAGATATTGCCCGGCGATGATAAGCAGGGCCACCGTCAGGAAACTCTTGCTCTCTTTGAGGTTGGCGAATGCCGAGCGGTCTTCCATAAACGCTTTTGCATTGAACATATTCCAAAATTGTAAAAACACGAATATGGAAAAGAAAAGAGTAAGTTCATATCGGGTAAGCCCTCCGGGAACCGGCGTAAAGTTAAAGAAATGGGTAAAGAAAAGCGACAGATCGAACTGAGCGAGCGATGTAATATCGACATGTTTGAAATATTGCAACAGCCCGAACAAAAGCAACACAAAAGCAATTCCGGTCCCGATGATACCTCCTGCCATAGGCCGGGTAACGATATTATCGTTCAAATGACGCGGCTTGTCCCGCATAACCCGCTCGTCGGGCGGCAAGGAAGCCAATGCCAAAGCACTGGATATTCTGAACAAAGGTGTTGACTCACTTTCTTTCCACGTAAAAGCAAAGGAACTCAATGCGGAATATCTTGAAACACTGTTGAATGATATTCAAGCTGAGTGCGTT
>ENA-ORTS01002254-ORTS01002254.1-human-gut-metagenome-genome-assembly--contig:-NODE-2254-length-11740-cov-2.710655_pt1 | contig 11740 bp, 9 predicted proteins | sample MGYA00241911_ERZ509186 | MGnify/ENA primary metagenome ERZ509186 (study PRJEB26280, sample SAMEA2338852) | human gut metagenome | biome: human gut; feature: human-associated habitat; material: faeces...
CAAATAAAGTAAGTTCTATATCTTTTACTGATACGAAAGCTTCTTTAACTAGACTTTCAACATGTTCTTTTCCATTGAACGTTTGATCGGATTCATAATCAGATCTCCGGCTTTAGTTAGGCCTCCGAACAGGATGATCGCTTCTGGGCTGGAGAATGCAACGAAATCAGCGAATGCTTCACCCAGGATGTTACCTGTGAATTCGAAGATTTCCAAAGCCAGCTTGTCATTCTTCATTGCTGCGTCATACACGTCTTTGGATGTGATTTCGTCCGGATCCAATTCGCGAAGCAAGCTGTCATCCTTACGGATTTCCAGAAATTCGCGTGCCGTACGGGCAACTCCTGTAGCAGAAGCATATGCTTCCAAACAACCTTGACGACCACAACCACAAGGACGTCCGTTATTACGACGCATGATCACGTGACCTAGCTCGCCTGCAAATCCATCATGCCCGTAAACCAGGTTACCGCCGATTACGATGCCGCTCCCGACACCTGTACCTAATGTGATCACGATAAAGTCTTTCATACCGCGGGCAGCACCATACGTCATTTCACCGATAGCAGCTGCATTCGCATCATTTGTCAATGCCACGGGCACACCACCCACCTTTTCGCTGATTAACTGAGCCAAAGGAATTTTACCTTTCCAAGGAAGGTTTGGTGCAAATTCGATACAACCGTTAAAGAAGTTACCGTTCGGAGCTCCTACACCTATACCTTTTATTTTATCTACACCGCCTGCCTGGTCGATCACTAATTTCAGGCCATTTGCAAGTTCGCTGACATAATCGTCGACATCAGTATACTTTCCGGTTTTAATTGAACTACTGTACAAGATCGTTCCTCTTGCATCTACTACGCCAAAAACAGTATTGGTACCACCTATATCGATACCTACTACATAAGGCTTCTCCATGATTTTATATTTTAGATTAATAATGCTTTTTCTGGAAAGCAAATATAAGAGGAATCTGGTAAGGTACAATGATTTTATTCAAAAAAAACCGAAATGGACGTGAATATGTTACCCGATATGTTATTTAGCAGGTAAAATTTCAATCCAATAATCGTCTGGATCATTGATGAAATACAAGCCCATCTCGTTATTTTCGAAACAGATGTATCCGAGTTCTCGGTGATATTCGCGTACCTTGTCATAATCGCCGGCTACACGGAAACAGAGATGGCTTTCATTGTCTCCCAATTCGTATGCTTCTTTCCGGTCGCGAAGCCAGGTCAGTTCCAACAGAAATCCTGTCTCGTTGTCTGTCAGATAAACCAAGGTGAACGAACCGTCTGTCGCTTCCTTGCGGTGATGTTCTTTCAAACCAAGCGCTTTTCCATAAAACGCAATACTTCTGTCCAGATCCAAGACATTGATATTAAAATGATCAAATCTGCTCTTTATTTCCATTTTCTCTCTATTTTTTTATTTTCTATTTTCAAATGTCTGTCCCTTCTCCCGGAACGGATATCAACGCATACCGGCAACCACGCAATTCCGCGTAAGGTCTGAAAGCAACCACCTCCGCCGGACGATCCCAAAAATGCATCGGTACAAAGATATTGGTTTTGATATGATCTACAAACTGTTGTGCACCGCGCATGAAGTCGGTCCCGATACGCGGATCGACCGGAAACATGGTAGCATCTAGCTTGTCGGTCGCCTTTGCCAAATCACCTAATTCTTTCAGATAATTTTGTTCTGCTTCTGCGACTTCTTCGGGAGTCGATTCGTCTTTCCAGTGCCAGTTATTTAGGTCGCCGGCATGGAAAAGGCGTTTCCCTTCGGCTTCGATCAGGAAGGATATGCCGGAGTCTGTTGATCCGAATGCCTTGATCCACAGGTTATGATCTTCATAAGAATCTTCTTTTTTGAGATAGATCGCATCTTCTTTCCCTGCCCGGTTCCTTTTCAAAATATCTTTGCCGAAAAGATAGACGATATCTTTTTTGTATGTTTTCCATCTCAATACCTCCGGATTGAAATGATCCGGATGGAAATGGGATGACAATACATATAATGTACCCGCACGATTCAATAGTTTCTCATGCACGAAACCTTTTTCCGGTGACCTCCCTGTGTCTTTATAATAATCGATCAAAATGGCAAATTCGTCTGCCTCGATAGCAAAACCACTATGGTAGATATAAGTAAGTCTCATGTATATTTTCCTTTCTTTTTATAAACAAAACACGGAAGGTCGCATTCTTGTTGTGCAAATCAGCGTTCGTTTGCGTCCGGTCAATGCTGATTACGATATTACAACTTTATTTCCAGTTGCTCCATCATCACCCCTGTCTTTCGGCGTGCATCGGCCACATCCAATCCGCGTGCCAGCAGCACTGCCATACGGCGATGTCCGTGGACTTCCGGTTTACCGAAGAAGCGCATTTGGGTGTCCGGCTGTTCCAAGACCTTATCCAGGTTGCCTAATGAAAGTTGGTTGCTGTCCCCTTCGACCACAACAGCACGCGAAGCGCCTGCACCGTGAAAAGCTATGTTCGGGATCGGTAGGCCTAATATAGCACGGGCATGCAAAGCGAACTGCGAAAGATCCTGCGTGATCATTGTGACCATTCCTGTGTCATGCGGACGGGGAGAGACTTCGCTGAAAATGACATCTTCGCCCTTAACAAACAATTCGACCCCGAAAATACCGCGGCCGCCGAGCGCCTCCGTGATTTTGCCTGCAATTTCGCGTGCCTTTTCTTTGGCAACCGGGTTCATTGCCTGTGGTTGCCAGGATTCACGATAGTCGCCGTCAACCTGTACGTGTCCGACCGGTTCTAGGAATGATGTGCCTCCAATATGACGGACGGTCAACTGGGTGATTTCGTAATCGAAATCGACAAACCCTTCCACGATCACTTTTCCGGCGCCGGCACGTCCGCCTTCCTGTGCATAGTGCCAGGAGCGGTCGATATCTTCTTCTTTACGGATAATGCTTTGTCCGTGTCCGCTCGAGCTCATGATCGGCTTGACGACACATGGCATTCCGATAACTTTGACAGCCTCGATAAATTCTTCTTCTGTCTCGGCAAAACGATAAGGAGAGGTCGGCAAACCCAATTCCTCGGCAGCCAGACGGCGGATGCCTTCGCGATTCATAGTCAACCAGGTGGCACGGGCTGTCGGGATGACATGGAATCCTTCTTTTTCCAGTTCCATCAACGTCTGTGTTGCGATGGCCTCCACTTCGGGAACGATATAATCTGGTTTTTCTTTTTCTACAATCTCGCGCAAAGCGTCTCCGTCCAACATCGATACGACATACGAACGGTGGGCGACTTGCATGGCCGGAGCATCTGCATATTTGTCCAAAGCGATTACTTCCACTCCATAACGCTGTAATTCAATTACAAATTCTTTGCCTAATTCGCCAGAACCGCAGAGCAAAACTTTCGTTGCGGTAGCCGACTTCGGTGTTCCTATTGTTACCATATTTATTGAATGTATTATATTTCTTTTGTTCATAGGTGCAAAGGTACAGTAATATTGGCAATTGACAAGTGGTTCTCAATAGGGGATTTCCGAATGGATACAAGTGTAATCTGTTTTCGACATTGTAGAAAATAAAATAGATGCAAATCTGATTAGGTTTCCATGCAGATGTAAATGTCGTTTTCTACAAAGAAATATATACCTATGTGAGGTTAATTTGGGTTAAATATAAGTACCTTGTGATACAAGGTATCTTGGTAAAGCATATATTTGTGGCAGTTAATGACAAAATATTTTTCTATTTATGTAACGATTTCGCAAAATGTTCGTCTAATAGATAAAAGTAACAACAAATATAATGATTCATCTGGAAGGAATTAACAAAACGTATTTTAATGGTGCGCCGCTACATGTTTTGAAAGGCATAGACTTGGATATAGAGAAGGGAGAGATGGTGTCTATTATGGGCGCGTCCGGATCGGGAAAATCCACACTGCTGAATATCTTGGGAATACTGGATACATACGATACGGGCACTTACACCCTGAACGGGCAGTTGATCCGCAATCTGAGCGAAACCCGTGCGGCGGAACTGCGTAACCGGATGATCGGTTTCATCTTCCAGTCCTTTAATCTGATTTCATTCAAAAATGCGATGGAAAATGTTGCCTTGCCCCTGTATTACCAGGGTATAAGCCGGAAGAAACGGAATGCTATGGCGTTGGAATATTTAGATATGGTCGGGCTGAAAGACTGGGCGGAACATATGCCGAACGAAATGTCCGGCGGGCAGAAACAGCGTGTTGCCATTGCCCGCGCCCTGATTGCCAAGCCGCAGGTGATCCTGGCGGATGAGCCGACCGGAGCGTTGGACAGCAAGACGACGGTCGAGGTGATGGAGCTGCTCCGGAAAGTAAACCTCGAAGGGCTGACGATGGTGATCGTGACGCACGAACCTTCCGTGGCCGAGGCAACCGACCGCATTATCCGCGTGAAAGACGGTCTGATAGAAACAATAGAAAAAGGATTGGGACATGTTTGACTTTGATAATTTCCGAGAAATATGGAGTACGATCCAAAAGAATAAACTCCGTACCTTCCTGACCGGCTTTTCCGTAGCATGGGGGATTTTCATGTTGATTGTCCTCTTGGGGGCAGGAAACGGGATGAAGAACGGGATCATGTCGAACTTTCGCAACTTTAGCCTGAATCGGGTGGAGACATGGCCGCGCTACACGAGCAAGCCGTACAAGGGAATGCAGATGAACCGGAGGATCGAATACAAAGATGAAGATCTGATTGCCATCCCTCGCGAAAATCCCGAAGTGGATTTGATCACGGCGAGTATCAGCCGGAGCGATACGCTTTCCTACGGAGACGAATATAATGCCTATTCCCTGAACGGAGTGCACCCTTCGAAGGCGGTGATTGACAATATCGAAATGACGGTAGGAAACGGCCGTTTTATCAATGATATAGATGTAAAGGAAAAAAGGAAGGTGATTGTCTTGAGTCCCCGCATGAAAGAAGTACTTTTCAAAGGCGAGGACCCGTTGGGCAAATATGTGAATGCCGGAAGTGTCGCATACCAGGTTATCGGTGTCTATAAGGCGGAGGACAACGACAACAACGCGCCGGCCTATATCCCTTTCAGTACGGCGCAGACCTTGTATAACGCCGGCTACGGACTGGATGAGATCATCTTTACGGTGAAAGGTATTTCCACGCAGGAAGAATTTGACGCTTTCGAGAAACGTTTCCGCCAGCAGATGGGAGCGCGGCATAAGTTCGACCCCGAAGACCGGCGGGCGATCGGTATGTGGAGCACGCTCGAAAACTTCATGATGCTGAATGGGATGATGAACGGTATCGCCCTCTTTATCTGGGTGATCGGCATCGGGACACTGACTGCCGGGATCGTAGGCGTGAGCAACATCATGCTGATAACGGTACGTGAGCGGACGAGGGAGTTCGGCATCCGGAAGGCGATAGGGGCGACTCCGTTCTCCATCCTGAAACTGATCATTGTCGAATCGATCCTGATCACGGCGGTGTTCGGTTATTTGGGGATGATCTTAGGAATCGGGTTGACGGAAGGAATCAATTCGGTCATGGAGATGATGAATGCCGGAAAGAATGTTTCACAGGATGACATGAGTATCTTCCTGAACCCGACGGTGAACCTCAGTGTGGCGTTGTCTGCTACGGCCTTGATCATCGGAGCAGGTGTGTTGGCAGGCTATTTCCCTGCCCGCAAGGCGGTCAAGATCACGGCGATCGAGGCCATGCGCAATGAATAATTGGTAATTGAAAATAGAAAGATTATGTTCATATTTGATATAGATCGCTGGGTGGAAATATGGGTGACGATCACCCGTAATAAAACCCGTAGCCTGCTGACCGGCTTCGGTGTGTTCTGGGGCATCCTGATGCTGGTGATCCTGTTGGGTTCTGGCAACGGCTTCAAGAATGGTGTGTTGAAGAACGTCGATGGTTTTTCGACGAACTCCGCATTCTTCTTTTCCGAACGAACCGGCGAACCTTACAAAGGGTATAAGAAAGGGCGTTACTGGCAGATGCGCAACCGCGACTTGGAGACGATCCGCCAGCGTGTGAAAGGAGTGCGCTATCTTTCGCCGATGATTATGCAATGGGGCGGACAGAATAATGTAGTGAGAGGACAGAAAGCTGGTACATATAACGTGCGTGGCGTCTATTCTGAATATTTCAATATCGAAACGCAGCATATCTTGGCGGGACGCTTGTTAAATGAAATCGACATGATCGAAAAGCGTAAGGTGTGCCTGATCGGTAATATCGTGCGCGAAGTCCTTTTTGCCCCGGATGAAGATCCGATCGGACAGTACATACGGGTGAATGGCATCTATTACCAGGTAGTCGGTGTGATCAAGCCGAAGCCCCGTGCCCAGATTGGCGGGCGTACGGAGGAAAGCGTAATGATCCCGTTTAAGACGCTCCAGCAGGCTTCCAACCAGGGAGACAAGTTCTGGTTCCTCTGTGCGACGGCCGACGACGGTTATTCCTGTGATAAGATGGTGGAAGACATAAAGACGGTCCTGCGTTCGCAGAACGAAATTTCCCCGACGGACGAACATGCTATCAGCAGCTTTACGATAGCCAAACAGTTCGAAACATTCGATATGTTGTTCACCGGTATTAATATTCTGGTTTGGCTTGTCGGTATCGGAACTCTGCTGGCTGGTATTATTGGGGTTAGTAATATTATGATGGTGACAGTTCGGGAGCGGACACGCGAGATCGGAGTGCGCCGTGCGATCGGTGCGAAGCCTTTCGATATTATATCGCAGATCATGAGTGAGAGCCTGCTGTTGACATCCCTTGCCGGGTTGATCGGGCTTAGCGTGGGGGTATTCCTGCTCGATGTGGTGAACAATGCGATGGCAAGCGACGGAGATGTGTCTAACGACACGTTTTTTTCCAATCCCGAAATCCATATCGGGACAGCGGTGGCAGCTACCGTAATTCTGTTGTTCAGCGGTCTCCTTGCCGGATTGATCCCGGCCTGGCGTGCCATGCAGATCAAGGCGATAGATGCTATCAGGGAAGAGTGAATTGGATTTCAGATTTATGATTTATAATTTGTGTCTACGTATAAATCATAAATATTTCCATTGTCAATTAATAAAAAAGTATAGTTATGAAGAATCGTATCGTAAAAAAAGTCCTGCGGATCATCTTTTTGGTATTTGTGGGAGTTGCTGTTGTCGGCACTTTCTATTTCTTGTGGAAGAAAGCGCAACCTGTCATTACCCTCTATGAGTTGGTTACCCCTGCACGTGACACGATTGAGACGAAGACCGTGGCGACCGGAAAGGTCGAACCTCGTGATGAAGTCCTTATCAAACCGCAAATGTCGGGTATCATCTCCGAATTGCTGAAAGAAGCTGGACAGATGGTGAAAGAAGGGGAGATCATTGCTCGTATCAAGGTTATTCCTGAAATGGTTCAGTTGAATAGTGCCGAATCGCGTGTACGGGTGGCGAAGATCAACCTCGAACAGATCAGTGCTACCTTCAAGCGGGATAAAGAGTTGCATAAACAGGGGGTTATCTCCAAAGAAGATTACGAAACATCTCTTGCCAACTATAAAAAGGCGCAGGAAGAGGCAGAGAACGCTCAGGATGCTCTTGAGATTATCCGTGAAGGTATCTCTAAACGGTCTGCCGCTTCCAGTACGACACAGGTTCGTTCTACTATCACCGGTATGATCTTGGATGTGCCTATCAAGGTCGGTAACTCGGTGATCCAATCGAATACTTTCAACGACGGTACGACGATCGCTACTGTTGCCGATATGAGCAATATGATCTTTAGGGGGAAAGTAGACGAGACGGAAGTCGGCCGTATCCATGAAGGAATGCCGATCAAATTGACGGTTGGCGCTATGGAAAGCCGCACGTTCGATGCTGAACTGGAGTATGTGGCTCCTAAAGGTGTGGAAGAGAACGGGGCTGTGCTGTTTGAGGTGAAGGCAGCCGTGCATATGCCAGGCGATGCCTTTATCCGTGCCGGCTACAGTGCCAACGCCGAGATTGTGTTGAAGCGTGCGGAGAATGTATTGTCCGTACCCGAAAGCTGTGTCGAGTTTAGCGGTGATTCTACTTTCGTACAGGTAGTAAAAGCGGAAAAGCCGGAACAGAAGTTTGAAAAGCGTGCCGTTAAGGTTGGTTTGTCCGATGGTATCAAGATCGAGATTAAGGAAGGTCTTGCCGAAAACGAAAAGGTACGCGGGGCGATTGTCGATCCGAATAAGAAATAATTGTAAACGATAAAATGATGAGAAGCCAATTAATAATAGCTACGACTTTGTTTCTTTCCGGTACTTTTGCTTGGGGGCAGGAACTCTCCAAACGATGGTCTTTGGAAGAATGCATCCGTTATGCAATTGAGCATAACATCGATCTGAAGCAAAAAGAGCAGGATCAGGAAAGCCGGAGAGTAGAATTGCATACCAGCAAGTTCAGTTGGTTGCCCGATCTGAATGCCAATGTCGGACAGAACTTCGACTTTGGACGTTCTCCTTCCAAATCAGGTGTGATTGTGGATCAGAACTCGGCTAATACTTCGGCATCTGTCTCTTTGAGCATGCCGATATTCGACGGCTTGCGTATTCCCAACGATATCGCTGCCCGCAAGCTGGACTTGAAAGCGGCTGTCGAGACTTTGAATAAGGCGAAGGAAGACTTGTCGATTAATGTTGCTTCCTACTATTTGCAGGTTTTGTATAATAAGGAAGTCCAAAAGATTGCCGAGTTGCAGGTTGCGCTGAGCAATGAGCAGGTCGTGAAAACCGAAGCATTGGTAAAGAACGGGAAGGTTCCCCTTTCCCAGTTATACGATATGAAAGCGCAGCTAGCGAAGGACGAAGTCTCGCTGACCGAAGCGCGTAACAATGTGAAACTGGCATTGCTCGACTTGACGCAAAGCCTCGAACTGGAACGCGACGGTGAAAATTTCGATATCGTAGTCCCTGAAATAGAAGATGCGGTTGAACAGTATATGGGCAGCATCCTTCCTCCGGACAATGTCTATGATCATGCTGTCGCTTTCAAGCCGCAGATCAAGGAGCAGGAATTTCTCTTGGAAAGCCAGAAGAAAATGCTGAAAGTGGCTCGGGCAGGTTATTATCCGAAACTGAATTTCGGCGCCAGCTACAGCAACGGCTATTACCATTATTCCGGTGATGGCGAATATACGAATCTTCCTTTCAGCGACCAGTTGAAGAATAACGGGCGTAAGACGATCGGGTTCAGCTTGAGTATCCCGCTGTTCAACCGCTTTCAGGTTCGTAACAGTGTCCGCTCCGCCCGTATCAATATCCGGAACCGGGAGTTGATGATGGAGAATACGAAGAAGGTGTTGTATAAAGAAATCCAGCAAGCCTACTACAATGCGACTGCTGCCCAGGAGAAATATACCGCATCCGACAAATCTGTCCTCGCTAGCAAGGAGGCTTTCTCTTATGCCGAAGATCGTTATGCCGCCGGTAAGAGTACGGTTTTTGAATACAGCGAAGCCAAAACGAAGTATGCCCAGAGCTTGTCCGAACAGGCTCAGGCCAAGTATGACTTCATTTTCCGCACCAAAATCTTGGACTTCTATAACGGCACACCAATAACACTATAACATATTTAGGTTAGACACATTTGTTTAAGAAAAAGAAGGTCTCTGCGATGGAAACCTTCTTTTTGTTCTTATATTTGTCCGAGAGATTATGATTTACAATTCAAGGACCATGAAAGTATAATCGTTTAATGGAGTGGATCTAATATTAATACCTAGAAAAACATATTATGAATGCAAGATTTGTGACATTAGTTTTGCTGCTATTCGTTTGGCTGGAGGGGGACAGCGTTTGGGCCCAATATCTTCCCAAACTTTATCAGGTTTTCTCTCCCGACAAAAAGTTGAAGATGGCTATTCAGCGACATAACGACGGTTTGCTGACCTACACTTTTGCAGCTAATAGAGAAATATTGATCAAAGAATCTCCGCTGGGTTTCAAATTGGAATCACAGGAGACGGTTCCTTCTTCCGGTTGGAAAATAGAGAAAGTATCCGACCGGAAAGTACGGGATGAATGGAAACCGCTTTGGGGTAAACGGGCTGTGGTTGAAGATCATTTTAATGAATTGGTGATCGATTTGGTGAATCCGGCCGGACAACCGGAGCGGATGCAGTTGGTTGTCCGTGGATATAATGACGGCTTTGCATTCTGTTATAAAATACCGGATGGAAAAGGACCGTGTGTAAATGTGCAGTCCGAATTGACGGCCTATAACTTTGCAGGAGATTATACGGCATGGTTCTATAATGGCGAAAATCATAATATAGGACCCGAAAAGTTGACGGAAACAGATGGAACCCGTTTGCCGGTGATGACCGTGAAGGCGGGTGATAAACATTATATGGCAATCCATGAAGCCTGCCTGGAAACAGGAGCACCTCTTGTTTTACAATCTAAGGGGGGGGAATCGCTCTTTTCGGTCGCTTCCAAGCCGACCAGTCTGTCGCCGGGATATACATCAGCCTGGCGTGTCGTTTTGTATGGGACGACACCTGGCGTGTTGACCGATTCCCATTTGTTGGAGTTGCTGAATCCGGATCCCGACTCTCGTTATGATTTTTCGTGGGTGAAACCGGGGTTGGCTGTCTGGGACTGGCGTATCAACGGAGCTGTGTGGGATGGATTTACATACGGGATGTCTTATCCTTCCTGGGTACGAATGGTCGATTTCGCTGCCGAGCAGGGTTTCAAATACCTGGTGTTGGATGCCAATTGGTATGGACCGGAATTCGAATCGGATTCCGATCCGGTTAAAGGAGAAAAAGCGCAGGATGTGCAACGGCTGTTGAAATATGGAAAAGAGAAAGGTGTCGGAATCTGGCTTTATCTGAATGATGTCGGAGGTCGGAAATATCCGATAGAAAAGACCTTGAAACAGTATGGGGATTGGGGAGCAGCCGGGGTTAAATACGGTTTTATGAGCGGAACACAAGAAGAAAAGAACCGGTGGACGAAAAAGATCACGGAGCTTTGTGCTCAAAATCACTTGTTGGTCGATTTCCATGACGGTCCGGTTCATCCATACGGACAAATGCGTACTTGGCCGAACGCTGTGACACGCGAATATTGCCATGCCCAGTTGGACGGACATCATGTGTTCGAGCCTAAAACATTTGTGACGACCGTTTTCGTCAATATGGTTGCCGGTCCGATCGATATGAACAACGGAATGTTTGACCTTCGCCAAGGGCATACGACACGTGTGGACGAGAGTCAGCCGGTTCCTTCCACACTGGTTTCGGAAGCTGCCCGTACGTTGATTGCTTTTTCTGGCGTGACTATTTTGCCGGATATTCCAGAATACTACCGGAAGTACCCGGCTTTGTTGAACTTCCTGTCTGCCCAAAAGATGCCGTGGAAAGAGAGCCGTACCCTGGCCGGTGAAATCGGGGAGTATATCGTGATGATGCGTGAAACGGAGGATGCCTACTTAGTCGGTGCGGCCACGAATGAGTCCGGAAGGACGATAGATCTGCCTCTTTCTTTCTTGGAAAAAGGAAAATATACTGTTGAAGTCATCGAAGACGGCGACGATGCCCACTATCTGACAAACCGGGAAAGCTTGAAAGTTACGACTTGGCAACTGACAAACAATGATAAACTGGCATTGAAGTTGGCACCGGGCGGTGGTGCGTGTCTTGTTATTAAGAAAACTCCGTCCATGCGTGTTGGTGAGCAAGC
>ENA-ORTS01002256-ORTS01002256.1-human-gut-metagenome-genome-assembly--contig:-NODE-2256-length-11720-cov-4.997085_pt1 | contig 11720 bp, 7 predicted proteins | sample MGYA00241911_ERZ509186 | MGnify/ENA primary metagenome ERZ509186 (study PRJEB26280, sample SAMEA2338852) | human gut metagenome | biome: human gut; feature: human-associated habitat; material: faeces...
CACCTCCGACTGCACCGCTGCCTCACTGCGGCAGCCGCCGATAGCCGTGTCGCCGGAAACCGTACCGGCCAGTGCGCCCAGGCTTCGGACACCGCTGTCCTCCGCCGCGGTCAGTTCGCCCCGCAGACGGAGGTCTTTTACCGCCGCGCCGTCCAGCTCTCCGAATAGGCCCCATGCCCCGACCGGTCCACCGGCCGAGGCATGAAGATCTATGGTGATGATATGGTGGGCGCCGTCGAAGCTGCCGGTGAATGTCCTGCCGTAGGGCTCGTCCACCGTGATGTCCGCTTCCAGACGGTAATTCCCGTCCGGCGCCATGGCGGCAAACTCCGCCGCCGTGGTGATAACTGCCGCCTGCGCCTCCGCCTCCGGTGAGACCGCCTGCGCCGTCACCGGCAGCAGGCTCGCCGTCATGACAAAGGCCAGCAGCAGGGCTGTGATCCGTTTTCTCATCTGCACCCTCATTCTATTTCCGCGGTTACTGCCACTTGGCGTACAGCGTCATGCTCTTTTCCACCGTGTCGCTGTCGAAGCTCCAGAGCTTGGTGCAGGCCTGATCCGCGAACCAGCCGCCGAAGGCCGCCCCCTCCTTCACAGGCAGCATGGGAGGCGTCAGCTTTTCGCCGCGGCGCACCTTGCGGCTGTCGATGGCGGTGCCGCCGAAGGTCTCAAACCTCACGGTCCGGCGGCGCAGCAGCAGGAACAGCACCAGCAGGAGCAGCAGCGCGCCCAGCGCGATCCACACCCACACCGGCACCTGACCGCCGCCGTTTTCGTCCACCGGCGCGATGGCCGTGCCGTCCGTCCATCTGGCGTACAGCGTCATGCTGGCCGTCACCGTGTCGCGGTCAAAGTCCCAGGGCCGGGTCATGTCGAAATCGGTATACCAGCCCTCCAGCACAAAGCCCTCCTTGGTGGGGTCCTCGGGCCGGGTCACGTATTGGCCCCGCTTGACCACCTGCTCCGGCACGAAAGAGCCGCCGTTGCTCTCGAATTTCACGGTGCAGTCGTCCGTCACCACCACGGTGACGTCCCGGGCCTCGGCGGCATAGCTGTCCATACCGTCGGCGGTGGACACCAGATTCTCCGTGTTCCGGATGACGGAGGAGCCGGAGGTCCCGATGACCTTCAGCTGGAACGTGCCGATCATGGTGCTGGCGTTCCAGTCCTCGCCGCCGCCGAAGGACACGAAGTTCATGTAGAACGCCCGCAGGCCGCCGCGCAGGGAGATGTCCGTGGTCTCGATGGCCGCCGCCGACATAGCGCTGCCCTGCACCAGCTCGAAGAACGCGGGATCGTAGCAAATTTCGTCCTGCATGGCGTACATGGTGTAGCCCTCGTCCTTGTCGGTGCGCTTCAGTGTCAGCAGCACCGTCACGATGTCGCCGGCGGCGGCATGCTTGGTGTCGCTGCCATCGATGGACAACTCGAATAGGTAGGACTTGCTGCTGTCCACCGCGTAGGCGGGGACGACGGCCGCCGCCAGCAGCGTCAGCGCCGCCAGCAGGGCGCAGAATACTTTCTTCATCTTATTTTCTCCTCCTGTTTTGTTCAGAAACCCGTTTCCATTTCCCATACGACGCGGGATATGAGCCACAGAAACATGCCTCCGAAAAACGGGCTGTCTCCCCTGCCCCCTTGGGGCAGGGGAGATCCTGTGCAGCGCACGGCCCGTGATGCGGTTTACTTATCAGAAGAGAACAGTGCCTCTTGCGATGGCGCTGGCATCCAAAGCGTTCACCTGCTTATCGCCGTTGACATCCGCGCTGAGGAACATCTTCATCTCCACCACGTCGAAGCTGTCATACTTGGCGTTGTAGATGTTGTATACCAGCTGGGCGTCGTTGATGTCGGCAGTACCGGTGTAGTTCACATCGTTGTTGGACTTGTAGCTCTTGGCCTCGCCGGTCACCAGGGTGATGTGGTTCTTCACATCGGCCAGCAGGGTGTCAGCATCGCTCTCGGAGAACACCAGCCAGGAATAGGCGGAGTTATAACGGCCGGACATGTCGGTATACATGTTGGAACCGTCGTAGGCGGGGACCTTGCCCTCGCCCAGAGTCTCGCCGCTCTTCACGTTGGCCAGGATCAGGAACACGGACTTGCCGCCGTCCACCTTCACGTACTCATAGACGCTGAAGTCGAACTTATCCAGCGGGGAGATCTTGCTGACGGTGATGGAGATGTCATCACCGGTGATGTACCTGCCCGCAATGGTGTAGGTGCCGTCGCCGTTGTCGGTCACGGGCACGGTCTCACCGGACTCGGTGTACTTGGCGGAGACGGTGTACTCATAGTCGGCATCCTTCGTGAGGGTGAAGGTGAAGTCCTGACCGACGGGAGCGCTGCGGGAGACCTCGCCCACCAGATCGTCGGTGCTGCCGGTAAAGGTGATCTGAGAGGCCTCCTTGGTGCGGGTCACGGTGACCACCGTGTCGCCCAGGATCTTGTCGCCGGGGATGGTGTACTCCGTGCCGGCCTCGTTGACGGTGCAGGTGATCTCCTGGCCGCCGACGGCGACCTTCACGGTGTAGGCATAGCCTTCCTTCTTATCCAAGGTGAAGGTGTAATCGTTCTTGTAGTAATACACCCGATTCGGCAGGGTCACGTCATCGGCGCCGCTGCCGGTCTTGGTGATGTTGTAGCTGTGGTAGGAGACGTACAGCTCGATATCCCCGGTGACGTGCTGGGCGGGAATGATGAAGGTGTTCGCATCCGCGTCCCACGAAGCGTCGTAGTCTTTGCCGCCGACCTTATAGTGGACGTCCAGGCCCTTGACCACATAGCCTTCCTGCATGTTGATGATGAAGTCCTTGCCGGCCTCGGCGGTGGGCTCATACCGCAGCTCCTGCTCCGCGCCGCTGACCTTGTAGGTGGGAGTGCCGATCTGGATAAACAGGTCACCCTTGACGGTGGCCAGAGGGGCGTCCTGCACGTTGGCGTTGTCCTGCAGGTCCACGCGGGCCTCGGTCAGCTGGAAGTTGGCGACACCCACGGCGTTGCAGTCAAAGACCGCCATGAAGAACGTACCGTTGGCGTTGCCGCACTCCATGCTGTCGCCGTAGCGGCTGATGGTCACGACGCCGTTGGCCTTGTCGTCATAGACCTCGCTGGCCTGCAGGCCGTGCTCCTGCATATTAAAGAAGGACACGTACTTGGGGTCATACTTGATCTTGATGGTGGCGGCGTTCCAGGTGGTGACGGACGCCTCGCTGCTGGTGATGTAGACGGGCAGGGTCAGGGTCTGGCCCACCTCGCGCTGGGTGTACCACGTGGACAGCTCGGCGGTGTAGCCGGTGGCAGTGGTCTTTTCCTTGACGGTCAGGGTCAGGGTGCTGTCGTGCTGGCCCTTGGTCAGCACTGCGTCCTGAGCGTAGTTCTTCCACGCATTCACGCCGGTGACTTTCAGTTCATACTTGCCGGCGGCGGTGTTGGCGGGGATTTCCACCGTGTAGGTAACGAACTTACTCACACTTTTATCCTCGGTATCCGCGCTGGTCCAGCCCATCTGGCCGTTGGCGAGGTTATAGTCCGCGGCGGTCAGGGTTGCGTTGGGGTCGTCGTTCTCGATTTTGGTGATGGTCCAGCCCTTGGGCACCTCCAGCTTCACCTCATAGTTGGAGACGGTCACGGCGGACGCGGGGGCCACCGTCACCCGGACGGTCTGGGCGGAGGCGCTCTTCTCCAGCTCCGTGGCGCTCAGCGCGGAGTTGACCTTGACCTCGTCTGCGGCCAGTGCGTTGACGCACAGGGAGCAGAGCATGACCAACGCCAGGAGCATGGACAGGGATCTCTTTGCGATGTGCTTCATGTTCTCTTTCCTTTCTGATTTTTGTTACCATTTAAGAGTCAGCTTTCCCAGGAAGGCTGCTCGAATTTGGACAATGTCACGGCTGTTGATGGCATCGCCGCCGGTGACAGCGCCGCACAGCCGGCGGTGATCCTGCAGCGTCAGCTTGCCAAGGAAGGCAGCCTGCGCCTGCACGGTGTCGCGGCTGTTGATCTCACCGTCGCCGTTGACGTCTCCCTTCAGGCCCACCACCAGACTGTCTCCCTCGGCGAGGACGGCGGTAAAGCTGTGCGTGCCGTCCGCAGTGGACGCCGTCAGGCGCACCAGCGTGCCGTCGGCCTTCTTCACCATCACCGTGCAGGCGGCGTCGCCGTCAGATGCCACGGTGAAGATATTCTCACCCGCGGCCCAGCCGTTGGCCGGCGCGGTAACGCGGATCTCCGGCGCACCGGCGGACGTACCGGCCTTGAAGCTGGTAACGCCGTTCTCGGTGACGCCCTCCTCGGCGCCGTTGCCGATGCCGGGCTGCGCCGCCGAAGCCCCGTTGAGGGACACGGTACGCACCGACTTGGTATAGGGCTGGACGCTGGTGCCGTAGGTATACACGGCCTCCACGCCGCCGCTTCCGTCGTCGCGGTACTCCACCAGAGCGGTGATGTCGCGCTCCAGCCCGTTGGCCAGCACCGCCACGATCTTACCGCCGGTGACCTCCCACTGACCGTCCTCGGTCCTGGCGATCTCCGGCTTCTCCGCCACCTTCAGCTCCCGCACGGCACTGGTCAGGGCGATGAGGTTGCCGCTGTCGTTCTTGAAGTAAAGCGTACCGTACTCATCGGTGACGGGGCTGCCGATGCAGTACTGCGCCAGACTGCCCCGGGGCGTGAACACCACTGGCGCGCAGTCCGTATAGGTACCGGACACGCCCTTGTCGGAGGTGAACTCCTCGGTGACGCCGCCCTCCAGCGCCGTCTGGCCCGGGGCGTCGTGGATGACGCGCATGACGCCGGGGGTGTAGTTGTCCATGAAGTACACGTACACGCCATCGTCATAGCCGGTGGTCATAAGGCCGCTGGTCTGGGGATAGCCCTGTGTCTGGGCGGTATAGGCCACCTTCCAGTCGGTCAGGTCGATGACGGCGATGTGGTGGCCGCCGTAGGGTGTGAACTGTCCCCCCGTACCGGCCACGCCCACGTAGGCGCGTCCGTTGCAGACCACGGGGGTGGAGGTGCTCATACCGCCCAGCGCCACCGTCTTGCTGGCGCTGCGGTCGATCTTGCCGTCCGCGCCCACGATCTCGCTGTACATCGCGCCGCCCTTGCTGGTGAAGAAGATGCGGCCGCTCGCCTTATCATAGGCCACGTTGGACCGCAGGTCGCCGGTGTAGGTCGTCTTGGAATCCGTCAGCTCGCCGGTGCGCTTGTCGAAGATCAGCAGCTTGCCGGTGTTGTGAGAATAGCCGCTGTACCCGTCATCGGTGGTGACCATCACGTATTTGTCGTTGGCGTAGGCCCCCGCCCAGTAGAAGCCGCCGTCGTTGGTGCAGCTCCACAGGGGGATCTTGGGCTCCGTCTTGCGGTTGGGTTTCTCATCGTCCGCTGTCAGGCACACGAAGTTGGCCGCGCCGCTCTCGCCCCGCCAGAATCCCACGTACACGCAGCCGTCGGAGTAGGTGATGGGGGAGTTGGACTGGCCGCCCAGCGGGTCGGTGTAGACCCACAGGGACTCCAGCGTATCGGCGCGGAACGCCTGCACCCGCCCGTTCTTCAGGCCCACGAAGATCATGCCGTCGCCGTAGGTGGGCGGGATGATGGCGAAGTCGGAGGCGTCCTCCATGGGCTTGGAGATCAGCGTCTCGCCGGTGGCGGGGTCCAGCTTCAGGATGTTGGTGCCCGCGTAGGCGTACATATAGCCGTCCACGAAGATGGGGCAGCCCACGGCGCCGCTGTCAAAGCCGCTGCCGCTGGTGCTGTTCCACAGCAGCTCCACATCGTCCTCCTCCGCGTAGGGCCCGATGGGGGTCCTGACGGTGGTGATGGCCATATTCTCGTCGTTGCCGCGGAAGCTGGGCCACGAGGAGTCATATCTGGGAAGATCGCCGGTCGGCACCTCCTCCAGATACAGCTCCAGCACGCCGTCGCTCAGCAGGTCCTCCGTCAGCGCATCGCTGACGGACACGTAGCCCTTGGCCGCCACCTCGAAGCGGTAGTCTCTGTCGCCCCGCAGTTCGTAGGCTCCGCCGGCGTTGGGAGTCATCAGGTCTGTACCCTGATACACGCGGATGTGGGCATCCGCCACATTGGTGACGATTCTGGCGGTGAATGTGGCTACCTGCTCCACCGTGAAGGTATAGGTGGTGCTGAGGGTGCTGTCCTCCGCGTCTGACACGGTGATGGTGAACTTGCCGTCCGTCAGCTTGTCCAGCGGGATCTTCCCGTCCTCCAGCGCGGGGCTGTACGTCACCGTTTCGCCCTCGTTCAGGGTGGTGGTGACGGTGGGCGTCAGGCCCGTCAGATAGTCCGGCGCCTTGATGCTGTATGCAAAGGTCAGGGGGTGGAATGTCCCCGCCAGCTCCGTGCCGCTGTCGCTGAAGCTGACGCTGCCCAGAGAAGGCAGGACCTTCACATGAAAGGTATACACCGTCTCCTTGCCGCTGCCGCCGGAGGGCGGTGTCACGGTGAGGGTCATGGTGTTGTCGCCCAGGTGCATGCTGTCGCCGTAGTAGACGTACTGGCCGGACTTATCCATCATGTCCGCACAGGCCGTGATGGTGCTGGTCCGCGTGGGGGTGGCAGCCACCATCGCTGCGCCGGTCTCGGCGGGCACCGCCCAGAAATAGTAGCCGTTCCAGCTGTTCGTGTCGAAGGCGCCGCGCTGTGCGGCGTTATAGTCGTATACGGTGTAGTCGCGGGTAGTGACATCCTGCTGGAAGTCCTCCGGCCCCACCAGCGTCAGGCCGTGCAGATAATCGTCCCGAGTCACGTCGCCCGTAGACTTCATCTTCACCCGCAGGGCGCTGAGGCCGTTGGGGCTGGCTGCCGCCGTCACCGTCACGGGATAGCTCTGCCGGTGGACGCCGTCCTGGGCCGTCACCGTGAACGTCACGGGGCCCTTGGAGAAGTCCAGCGTGCCGTCCGCCGGTTCCGCCGCGGCCCGGGGGCTGATGCTGGTGACCACCGAGACCTTCGTCAGATCGGTGCCGTAGGGCAGCACCCAGGTGTAGCCGCCGTCGGCGGCGATGGCGGGCATGCCGTTGACCGTCACGCCCTTGAGCTTGCAGGAGTAGTCCAGCAGCTCCTGATACTCCTTATAGACAGGCATCCGCCCCTGGCCGGTGATATACCTGAACTGCCACGCGGCGCCGTACAGCGCCACATGGGTGTAGCTGTTCAGCTTGTCCAGGAACTCCTGCTTCTGCATATCGGCCAGCTCCATGGCCACGGCGCTGTCGCCGATGTCCATGCTGCCCACTGCCGGCAGCAGGCCGATCTTCTGATAGTAGTTGCCGCTGAGATACGCCTTGGCAGTCGCTTCATCCGCGCCGCCCTGCAGCTGGCCCACCAGGTGGCCCGCCACGGGCTCCGCCTCCTCCGCGCCGTACTGCACGGAGCCGGCGTGATAGCAGTTGTGGATGCCCACCTTCAGGGCGTTGTAGGTGCTGGTGCTGTACCGGCCCACCAGACCGCCCACCTGCGTCCTCTCCACCTTCACGGTGCCCAGATTGTAGCAGTCCTCGATGATGCCCTCGGCATCGCCGGCCAGACCGCCGGCCCACTCCCGGGCCTCCACGGTGCCGTAGTTGGCGCAGCCCACCATGACGCCCACGGGTTTCTCCTCGGTGCTGCCATAGCAGCTGATCTCGCCCACCACGCCGCCGGCCTGACCGCCGGCCACCACGCTTCCGTAGTTGGCGCAGCCGATCATCACCCGCGCCGTGCACGCGATGCCGCCGGCGCCATAGCCGCCGGGGCTGCTGAAGCCGCTGGAGTCGGGGTTGGCCTTGACGCTGCCGTAGTTGGTGCAGTTGATGAAGGTGTGGCCCTCCGCCGCCAGACCGCCCACGCGGGGATACGGGATCTCACCGGCGGAACCGGCGGCGTACACCGTGGCGTAGCTGGTGCAGTTGATGAGGGTGGCCCCTGCGGCGCGGCTGACGAGGCCGCCCACATAGGTGCGGGCGGTGACGGAGCAGCTCTTGTCCAGCGTCAGGTTCTTGATGACCGCGCTTTCGGACAGCAGGCCGAACAGACCGTAATACTTGCGGGTGGTATCCTCGAACACGAAGTTCTTGATACGGAAGCCGTTGCCGTCGTAGATACCGTCAAAGGTCCGGCCCGTGCCGCCGGGGCCGGTGGCGTTGCCGATGGGCACCCACGAGTTGTTCTTGAAGCCGGACAGGTCGATGTCGGCGGTCTGCCGGAAGTAGACGCCCTCCGTTTTCAGTGCGCCGTCGTTGACCTGCTCCGCCAGAGATTCCAGCGCCTGAGCGCTGGAGATCAGGTAGGGACTGGCCTCGGTGCCGGAGCCCTGCAGGACGTAGTAGCCCCACGCCTTCGTGGGCAGCAGGCTCAGCGCCATGACCAGCGCGATGGCCAGCGGCAGCAGCCGGTGCGTTCTCTTGGTGTTCAAGTTCTGTTTCCTCCTTGTGTGTTCTCTCTCAAACGCCGCGGCGCGGAGCCGCGCGTGCTGTACAGGTGTGCTGCGGGCCGTCTCGGCCCTGCCGGAAAGAGGTACGGGATGGAGGGGGCCGGCACCCTCTCCATCCCTTATGGGAAGCAGGCGGCCTTTGCGGGCCGTCTCGGCTTGACGGGGGATGTGCGGCCTTTTCGCATAAAAAACGCCGGCGCTCCGTTCCGGAGCCACCAGCGGCTTATCGGGTAAAACAAAAACGCCGACCGCTCCCCTTCGGAAGCCATCGGCGCATAGTCCATCCTCTGATATGTCACAACGAAGAAGCGCCGCTGCAAGTAAGCTCTCAGCCGTGCAATTCTACTGCCCTCGCGCCACGGAAACCCTTGTGTCCCAATGGTTTCCACGTACATGACCTACCTTCTCAGGAGCGATGCTCCCAATGGCGGTGTTACCCCGGCAGCGTATGCTGCTTCGGTCATCTCCTTGCGCTCACAGTGCCGTCCGCGGTGGGTTTCTGGCCCAAAATTCCTTCTAAGCTGCTGTCTGACGATGTCTCGTCGTTACAACAAACAGCCGCGCGGCGTCCCCGAGCTTGATCTATCCAGTTTTTCATGAAGTCCGGACGCTGTTTTTTTCAGGCCATCAAGGCTTGTGAAAACGTCCAAAACCTGACGGATGTCAGTATATCCCAGTTTATTCACATTGTCAATATCCGCCTGTCGGAGATCCGCGGAAAATCGCGGGATTTCGGGGCTTTGCGGGCGCGTCACCGTTCCCCGTTCTCCGCTACCCACGTCCGCACATAGTCCACGAACAGCCGCGTGGAGTTGGACAGCGCCTTCTTGTCCTTGATGCCGATACCGATGGTGCGATAGAAGTGCAGCGGCGCGCGGCAGATGCGGATAGGCGTAGGACTGTGGCGCACCATCAGCTCCGGCAGCAGGCTGATACCCAGCCCCTCGGACACCATGGCAAGGATCGTTCTGTCCTCCCGGGCGATGTACTTCACGTTGGGGCGGATGCCCATCTCATCAAACGCCGCCATGATCTCGTAGTCGTCGCCCTCCTCCAGCTGGATGAACGGCTCTGTGGCCAGCGCGGACATGGGGAACGGGTCGCGGTCGGCATAGGGGTGGTCGCAGGGTACGATGACCTGCAATTCGTCGCGGTGCAGGGCGTAGGTCTGCAAGCGCTTCACCGGCGGCAGACGCAGAAAACCGCAGTCCACCGTGCCGCTGACGATCCAGCCCTCGATCTGGTCGTAGAAGTCGCCGGTGACCACTTCAAACTCGATGTTGGGGTAGAGCTCGCCGAAGCTCTTGAGGATGCGGGGCAGCCATTGGGCGGACACGCTGGAGAACGTGGCGATCTTCACAAGGCCGCTGTCCATGTCCTTCAGCCCCTCCACCGTCTGCATCAGGGCGTGGTGCGCAGCGCACAGCTCCTCGATCTTGGGCAGCACCGCCCGTCCGTCCGCCGTCAGCACCATGCCGCCGCGGTTGCGGCTGAGCAGCATGACGCCCAGCTCGTTTTCCAGCGAGTTGATGGCATGGCTGATGCCGGACTGGGTAAAGCTCAGCGCCTCCGCCGCCTTGGAAAAGCTGCCGCAGGAAACGACCTTCAGAAATATCTGATATTTGGAAATATTCATCGCGCACCTCGCTTCTGCGGTATTCTATTCGCCGATACCGACTGCCCGCCGCAGGCGGGCACGCGGTACCTGACGGACAATAGAGCAGCCGCCCTGCGGTCATTGTACTATACATCTTCTCATGTTTTCAAGAACAAACATGCGCTTCCCAAATCTTTTTCTCTGTGATATCATAGCGCCGTGGTCCAGCCAGGCCATACTTTTTACTTTTCTTTTCCATGAGGGAGACCTCAAAAGCAGCGCCGGCCGCGTGTGGGTAACGCGGCCGGCGCTGTTCGTATTCACTTGCTTACCGGTGCGTCCAGTCAGCAGAAGACGCAGCGTTCCTGTGTCTCACCCATATAGAAGAAGGTGTGCTCGTCCATCTCGATATGCTCACCAACGGTCAGATCGGGCGCAAACAGACGCCCGCAGACGGTCGGCTCTGTGCAGAAAAATCGCCGCGCAGAAAAATAAGAGACACACCTTCCCCGCCTCCTAATAAGAAAACATGAAAAAGTCAGTAAAATCAATGTTTTCAAAGGCAGGGAACACGGTACGAAGTCAAAAATCTCATACTGACAGGCACGAAGGGCGCTGATGTGAAAATCAGCGCCCTTTTCCTGTCCCCACGCCATAGGCAGCCGCCCTATGGCGTTTTTTCATATCCGTACCTATACCCACCCGAAAAATGCATCAATTAGGGTGCGAAAACCTCTGTTTTTTCCTCTCAGAGCGCCGCTTAAAGGGCGGCGTGGGTGTTTTCCCATGGGAAGCGTCCGAGAGGCAGGACATGGGCTTTTTTGCGCCAAAATCAACACTTTTCAAAACCAGAGAAAGGAGGCGCCGGATATGGCAGTTTTCCGCATCGAAAAGACCAGAGATTACACGGTCATGTCCAACTACCACCTGCGGGACAGGTTGCTGTCCCTGAAAACGAAGGGGCTGCTGTCCCTCATGCTGTCGCTGCCGGAGGACTGGGACTACACCATGAAGGGGCTTGCCCGCATCTGCAAGGACGGCATCGACAGCATCAGCGGCGGGATCCGGGAGCTGGAGACGCACGGCTATCTCGTCCGGGCGCGCGTCCGCAACGAGAACGGGCAGCTTGGCTCCATCGAGTACACCATTTTGGAGCAGCCGAAGGAACCGGCACAGACGCCCGCGCCTATCCGGGAAAAACCTATACGGGAAAATCCAATACAGGTGAAGCCAATGTTGGATGCCCCTATTCAGGAGAACCCCGCCCAATTAAATACTAAAGAACAAAATAAAGAATTATCAATTACGCAAGGATCAAGTCCTATCCCATCAAGTCCCCCTACCCCCAGGGAGCGGACCGGACGGGACGGGATGCGGGAGCGTGAGAGCTATCGGGAATTGATCTTAGAGAACATCGAGTACGACATCCTCACCCAGAACGCCCAGCTGGACAAAGCAAGGCTGGACGAACTGGTGGAGCTCATGGTGGATACCGTCTGCTCTAAACGGCAGACCATCCGCATTGCTGGGGACGATTACCCGGCGGAGGTGGTCAAGTCCCGCTTCCTGAAGCTCACCGCCTCCCATATCGAGTACATCCTGGACCGGATGCGGGAGAACACCACCTACGTGCGCAATATCAAAAAATATCTGCTGGCGGCGCTGTATAACGCGCCGGTCACAATGGAC
>ENA-ORTS01002261-ORTS01002261.1-human-gut-metagenome-genome-assembly--contig:-NODE-2261-length-11705-cov-2.758197_pt1 | contig 11705 bp, 12 predicted proteins | sample MGYA00241911_ERZ509186 | MGnify/ENA primary metagenome ERZ509186 (study PRJEB26280, sample SAMEA2338852) | human gut metagenome | biome: human gut; feature: human-associated habitat; material: faeces...
CCCCCGGCACCCCATGCGTATGCGTCTGCATCTGATCTGCCTGATAAGAACCGAACTTGCGGCCGCTGTCATAACCGCGCCCGTTGTCATAGCCGCGCACGGCCACGCCGCGGCAGTCCGGCAGATTGAAAGTGGTAATGCCGTTGCCGTCACCGAAAGTTTCGCCGATGGCCTCAAACAAGTCGGCATAATCTTCGCGCGAAAGCGCCCGTCCGTTGCAAATCATCCAATTGCCGTGGTCCTTCTGCAAAGCTGAGCATTTAATGTCGCCGATCATCAACGAATCGTTGATAGTCTTTGTAATTTCCGTCTTAAGCTCTTCCACTTTCGTTTCCACTTGCGACAAATTGACCGCGTCCGTATCGTCCGTGGCTTCTTTCACGCGGGTGACCTTGAAACCGCCGGCATTAAGGTTGCCCTTCATCGGCACCACGCCGCTGCGCAAAAAGCACTGGTTAAAACCGTCGGCAAAATTATCGTCTTCGGCGTCATGATGGTCGGTGACAATGTCAATATCGTCGATCCGGTCCTGTTCCCAGCTGTGAAGCCGGGTAAAATTTCCTTGTGAATCAAAAGGCATGTGTTTTTCTCCAATAAAAAAACCGCCTTTGTCGGGCGGTTATTAAAAAGGGCAAGTCCGTACTTGCCCACGATATTAAAAAGCTATTTCCTTTTTCAGAAAATGTCAAGAAAAACCATTAACTTGACAATAAAAAGCATCTTCTGATATAAAAGAAAAGTCCGTTGCTGGAACAACGGACAAATTCTTTAACCTGAAAGGGGTTAAAACCCACTTTAACCACTTCATGCGTTAAAGATAGCCTATTTGGCACAAAAAGTCAATAGGTTTTGGGTTTTCCCCTTTCATTTTACGAAAGGAAAGATTATGAGAATAAAAATTATTCTGATAATTCGGAAAATCCGATTTTTCCTGTCAATAAAACGATAGGAAAAGCAAGGGGCGGAGAAATCCGCCCTTTGTCTTTTTATAACAGGCATAAAGCCAGATACGGCACAATCCATAAGACCAGAAAATATGCCGCGAACTCAAGCACAACCTGCATTATCTCACCCAGCTGCTGATTTGGCTCATCCGGTTTTTTAAGTCGGCATTCTCCGCTACCAACCGATCATTCTCCGCATGCAATCTCCGAAACTCCAATGTATCTTTTTTGTTTTTGGTAGCATGCCAGTGGTATAGTTGATAGAGCAAATCTCGATCGCTCACTTCCCAATATTCGGTCTTTCCCGAACCGGACATCATCGCCGCCAATTCTTCTCTCACTGCAAACGCTACACAGCTTTTCACAATTCCGCCGATTTCCGCCTTGGCCTTTTCCGAAAGGACAATCTCCTTTTTACCGGAAGGCAGCGACCGGGTGTGCTCGGAAACGATGACCGGCTTATCCGACTGTCCATCCGCCACGGCCCCCAAGACTTTCAATACCCACTTTCTAAACTCTGCCGCTTTCGGCGTCCGGGCAAACATCCCGATCAACCAAGCCCCCTCACGGTTGTAAAGACGGACTGTTGACCGTCCTTGCCGAATCGTTATCGTCATTTCATCAGTAAATTCAGACTTATGGCGGCCATAAATTTTAGCGACGCCATCATTTTGAGATAACTCAATCACCCGCCCAATTTGGGCGCCTGACATATACAACTGATTGTTTTTACTGATTAGTTCAATGTTTTGATGATTAAATTCTACAACTTGAGTATTCATTTTCTTACTTTCCTGTTTCAAGTTACCTTTTTACCGAAAAGGCATCGGGAGGTTGAAACACGTGAAGTAAGACACGCCTATCCTATTCAATATATTCGGATAGCCTCCCGACATAAAAACTTTTGCACAAACGAGGTCAAAAAAAATGAATTGTACAAAAAATCACCGCTATCGGGGGCGTTCACCGCTTACTTTAGAGTGTTTCAAGCTCTGCCTATAATAATAAACAAAACAATCCGAATGTCAATTACTTTTCCTTATTTCCGCATATCATATGGCATACAGCTATAATTATAACTTTCCTTGTCTTTTCCTAATATTGTAGAGTAACCTTTATAATGTAGTTCATAACCATATTTTGAAACCCCATATTTCTTACTGTATAGAATCCCTTTTATTCCCTTATGTTTTAAATTATCATATTTTCTAAACTGATATTGGCCATCTGAACAGGAAAATTCCAACATATCCTCTAAACTCGCATTTTTTATTATTTTACAAGTTTCAGCAATATTTCCTGCTTCTAATGCTATAAATCCCCATTCTTTTGAATATCCTACAATTACTACATCTACCCTATCTTCATAAACATCAAAGCGAAATTTAATAGCAGCATTACCATATGTTTGTGTGTCGACAAAAACATCAAAATCATCACAAACTATAGATTTTCCCTTAAAAGCTGTTACTGCAGCATTAGCACTAAAACTGATTAATATCAGTATTAAAATGAATAAATTTTTCTTCATTCTTTCAGCTCACAATATAAATAAAATATTGCATCATATATTTTGCTTAATACTTAAATTTTTTAGGTTTATAGGTTTTAACCTTATAAGTGTTGCTTTTCCCTCTCGGTAATTTAACCGGTTTAATTGCTTTTGGCATTTTTGGATGAGTAAGATATTTTATCGGCGCTTGTCTTGTATAAGGATTGACATAAGTCCCATTGCTTCTCTTGTGAAAATTAACATATCCATAACCGGCATTTGCCGTCTCAGACAGCAACACCACCAGCAAAACCAATAACAGCTTTTTCATATCTAACATCCATCAATAAGTCAGTCTAAAGAATAAATAAATTTACAATCACCTATTAACGTCCATGTCCCCATATCAATGGGAGAAGCATTAGAAAACCGTTTGAAATAACTATGCTTTGACATTGCTACTTTTTTCTGTTCCGGATAAAATGTAATCATATTATCAATCCAGTACGAATGATAAAAACCTGATAAACTGTCTGGTAATAACAAAAAAACTATCCCATCACTACCAATAATACTGCTCTGATCATATGCAAAAATATATGTAATTTGAGAAGAAATCTTATCATCTGTATATTCGTATTTTCCTTTTGCATAATCAATTCTCTTACCTTTGAAATTGCTGCATTCTGCTGCAATAGGACGCTTTTCACCAGCTTTGACATTAAAAGAAAACAACACAATCAATAGAAAAAACAGTATTTTCTTCATATTTCTAGTCTTTCAAAATTAGTGGTTGATATAAAAAGTATACCAACCACTAAAAGACGAGTCAATGATTATTTAGAAAATTCATATACAATACTGCCGGATTAGGAATGTCAAAGACAGACGGAATATATTTTGACGTCCGCCCGGCCAGATAGGCAGCTTCTCCCATTGCCCGCGGAGAAAAGGCCGGCAGAGCCGCTAAAGCCCCCCAAAAAACAGGAGAAACAGCAGTCGCCGCCACCCCTGTTCCCGCTCCGCCAAGTGTCCCGGCAACTCTGGCTGCCAGTCCCCGCGGTTCCAAAGCATTAAGCGTTTGTCCGGCCAGCATATCGGATATTTCATTACTGCCGTTTTCCAGTTGTCTTAAAAGCTCTGAACGGTTGCCATAGTTGGAGTTGACGTTGTTGCGAAAAACGCTTTGAAATTTCCGTAACGCCGTATCTCCCGTACTTCCCCGCCCCAGCGAAAATACCCTTTCCATTTCGTCTATCGCATCAGCGGCTTCTTGATAATCTTTCATAATTCGACTGTAAACCGGTGCCTGTCGGGTAATTTCTCCCCTAACCGCATCAGCCATCGCCTCTCGAGCAACTATCTCCGCTTTAGCATCATTCGAAAGGGAAATACGCTTTATCGCTCTTTTCAAATCATCAAAAGCATCAAGATTGGTTGCGGTTTTGTCCTTGGCAAAACCTTGCAAAAAATCATCAACTTTATTAAACAATGTAGCCATAGGCCCGTCTACCAGATACGGACGATTAGCGCCAAAACTCTGCTTAACCTTATTGATTTTATCAATAATCGGTTGCAGGCTGATTCCTTCCATACCGCCTATTTTCTGCATTTCCTGCCGGTAAAGATCGTTACGCTGGCTTCTTAAAGAATTAAGACTGTCCTTTGCAATCTGTACAATATCGGCAGCTGTTGCCCGCGGCCGGCGCATATTCTCCGCAAAAACCTTGCTTCCACGTTTTCCGGCATCATACGCCTGCGCAAGAGAATCGCCGGCGGCACCGGTTGTTGTTCCCAAAACGCTGCCGATAAACTTTCCGGCGCCTTTTTTAGCGGCATTCCACGCCGATCCGGCAACGGGAAACGCCGCACTAATTGCGGCAGAAACCCCGGCTTCGCTTAAACCTTCATCAACCAGCTGATTAAAATCCTTTGCTTTTCCGATAGCGCCGGATCCCCCGGTCACTCCTCCGACAGCACCGGACCGCAGAGCTTTGGACGCCAAGCCGGAACCTTTGCTGATAAAACCGCCGCCGGCAAAGTTTGCCGGACTGGCAAGAATCCCCGCCAACTGATATTTGTCCGCTTCTTCGGGTTTGTTTTCTTCCAACCACTCCTTTGCGGCGTCTGCCGGCTGTACGACTTCGTTGTAACGGTCGCGGCGAGTCGGCACCACTTTGTCCAGATCCTTAAACAGCCCGCGCGGACCGTAGTTCTGAGCATTTGCCACCATAGCACCGACCGTTGCCGGCGCATCAACAACGGATGAAAAAACGGCATTGGCAACGCCGCCGAGTTTTTTCCCCGCCCCGAAGGTACCGCCCTCTTCAAATGAAGCAATCTTGCCGACGGCTTCTTCCGGCGTTCGTACAAGAGTATCAACAAAACCGGCTACGCCTTTTCTGAGCCTTTCCGCCGGGTTAATGTATTCCATTGCCTTTTGCGGATATTCCATCGCCTGACGCACCGCCTGCCAAACATTAGAAGGTTGCTCTTTAGAAGGTTGTTCTTTTGCAACTGGTATTTGAATACCGGCAGCTCGAAATACTTCTTGTGCCACCTCATCCGTCGGTGGAACTGTACTTTCTACTTCAAATTCCTGTCCATTTGGTGCAGTCAAAATATAAATTGTCATTCTTTAACTCTCCATTTGATTCCGCCACTTAACACCCCGGAAGTAGGATATACTTTTACCTCTTCTGTCGGCTTTGGACCACCGGAAAAAATACCGGAAATAATACGGGAAAGAAACGGCCGTTTTTTCTGCTCCTGCGGCTGTTGCTTTCCCTTGCCCATTGCAGCCTCCCGTTCCTCCTCGGTAAACAAGGGCTTGTCCTTGTAATATTGCCGCAGATAATTATTAAACCTGTAATCAAGCACGCCGCCGTTTTGATCACGATACTGATTCATCAAATCAAAAACTTCGGCCTGCCGCTGATAGGCTTTTTTATACATATCTACAATTGCTTTGTTTTGTTCTGGCGTATTGCTTAAACTCGGCACCATACTCAACAGGAAATTAATGTCACGGTCAGAGGTTGCGCCGGATAAAACATCGCGCCTAAGCTGCCCGAGCAACTGTGAACTGATTGTCGGAATAAGTTTTGCGTCTTCCATTCCTTCCAAGTCCGCCCCCAAGCTTGAAGCCAGCGTCCTGAGGGAATTAAACATCTCCCCGCCGGTTCCCTGATAAACGGCCGGGTTATCAACAGCATTACCCAGCTGTTCAAGATAAGCCAGATTTTGAGCTGCCGAAGTGTTGGCTTCATTAGCTTTTTTGTAATAATCGGCCATATTTTTGGCATCCTGTTTCAGAAAATCATTTGTTCCGCCAACATTAACCGTTGTTCCGCCCCTGATCATTTCCGCGGCTTTGTCTTCTCCGAATTTTTTAGCGAAATACTCAAAGTTCCGCATTTTTTCCGTCGGTTTAAGCTGTTCGCCTTCCATTTGCTTAAGAACAAACTCGGTCGCTCCGTTCGGATCATACCGCGCATACGCCGGCAAGAATTTCGATGTATCACCGTTGTTGTAAGCTTCAAAAGATTTCACAAACTCGTCACGGTTAAATTTGTTTTCATTCTCCTGCTGCAAAAAACGCTGATATTTCTCCCGTTCCCGTTGCTGTTCTTCCGCCTGTTTCCGGGCATTCGATAAATTCTGCAATGCTCCCAAAAGATCCGGAGACTTTGCCGCCCTGATTACAGGCATCGTATTTCCGACAATCTGTGCTGTTGTTCCTGCAAAATTTTGACGCATTTGTTTTTCTCCCTTATGCTCCGCGCTGATTATACCCAGACAAACCACCCAATCCCGCACCGGCAGCTATTCCCCACGGTCCAAGTGCAGATCCTGCGGCTGCTCCGTTAATTGCACCAGACAACGCTCCCATCAACCCGCCTTTTCTGTTTGCCATATCCTGCTGATATTTCAAATTCGATAATCCGCTTCCTACACTAAAAATATTCTGTTGGTTTTCATAACCGCTGACGGAATTACCCAACAGCGAATTAATCAGGTTAATATAAGCCTGTTGCGAATTATTACCAAAATTAGCGGCATTGATGCTGTTATTCAAACTATCGGTAAAAGCGTTCTGCCCTTGCAGCACGGCTTGATAAGCCGCCTGATTGGTTGCGGCGTTTTGTTCTTCCTGCAAGTCACTCATTGCCCGCTGATATGCTTCGCTTCCCGGCGTCAATCCCTGATTGATCAAACGGTTTTGCAAATCGCTTGTCTGTGTTTCAAACTGCGGCGTCATCTTATCAAGAAAGGCTTGATAAGTAGCCTGCTCGGCCCGTTGTCTCGCAGCATCCGACGCGTCAACCGAAAAGTTATAATTTCCCATATTTCCCAACTGGTTGCTGAAATTAAGCGCCGCGTTTTCCATATTGCCGATTGTATTGTCAACTTTCGATGTGTCGTAATTATTCAAATAATTTTGGTAATTATAATATGGGGTCATATCATATTTAACTTTTTTTGAAGAACTCATCTTTTTATCTCCATTTGCATTCACTTTTTAACATTCCGAACAGGAAACAGTCCTCGCCGCTGTCCCGATATTGCCGCAACAATCCCTCCCGCTTGAAGCCCAAACGTTCAAGCATAGATTTTGACGCCTGATTGCCCACGCTGACAAAAGCGCTGACGCGCCGGCAATCCATAACGTCAAAAGCTACGGCAAAAATATGTTTCAATATTCTTCGACTGCACCAGTATTTGCTGGCGCTGTAAATTGTCATCCACACATCAACCCCGGGACGGCAATCATTATAAATAACACCGGCAATCAACTTGCCGGCCCGAACAATCCCGATCGTAACGTTTGCGCCGATCCAGTCGGTATTTTCGCCAAGCCCGGCACAAACCCAGTTTGCAATCATCCCGTTACAATCCGGTATAATTTTACACAATCCCGCTTCCTGCTTCATATCTCACCCCCGTATCAAACCACTCTATCAGATTACCCCGGGTTTTAGTCTTAAATACGACCGAAGCCTTAAAACCGGTTGCCGCGTTGGCAATCCATTGTGAACGGATTTTGCCCTGAAGCGTCGACCATTTTGTCCCGATCGGATTGGCCAGACTTGACCACGGCGACACATCCCATTTAGAACCGCCGCTTGAACCGATATTTTCCCGATAGGCAACTTCACGGCTCTCAAAATCCATATCGGTATAAATCACAAGCGCGTATTTCGTCGACGATTTCGTCCGCGGATTCAGCATCTGGATTTTTTTCAAATTCGGATTACCGAGATCGGAAAAAGCCTGTTTAACAACCCCAAAAATATGCAAACCGTTGTCCGAATATCCCTCGTCAAACAGATAAACTCCCTTATCAGATCCGAAATATGCCCGATCCAAAAAAATAGCCCAGCAAAACGAACGAATATTCGTAAAACGGCACCAAGCGCCGGTATTCAAATTTATGACATGTTGTTCAAACTGGTTATAAACCGGCACATTGAACAGGGCATATCCCCCGCGGCCGTAAATAATACCCTGCCAGCCTTCCCGGCTTCGATTATTCTTTGTCCTGTCCAAAACCAACCCGCGGATTTTATCGGAAAAGGCAATTTGTGACGCGTTCGCCTTATCAATCGGCAACGCTTTTGACAACGGCACATAGCCATCTTCAGAAATCATTACAATATCACCCTGATACTGCATAACACACTTATAACCGATCGGTTTGCTCATAATGTAAGAGCCTTTCAGCGCCCACAAACCGGCATTACCCGGATCCGTACCGCTATATACCAGACATTCGCCCTCAGAAGTGATAAAAACGGTCAAATCATCAATTCCCTGCCCGCCGTCCTGCGTCCAGTTTGCAACCGCCACCAACTCACCGCCGTGCTTTGCTACATATTGCAAATCAAATTGTTTAAGTTTACCCTGTACTTCTCCGGCATTTTCGGCATACCAGACTTTTAAGCTGCCCTTTTCCACAAACCACAGACGTTCTTTGCTGACTGTTGCATTAATGATTTTTTGCGGCGAAAAACTTTCTTCATCGCTGGTAAATCCCCAGTCCCCGAAAACATCGCTTCCGCCCTCGTCAACATAAAAAGCTTTCGGTGTATCCGTTCCATTGACAAAATAAAGCCGATCGCGGTACTGACATATCTGGCAGTTGCTTCTGCCAAACGATACGTCTTCATATGCTTTCACCTCTTTGGCCGTGGTAATATTATAAGCTTTTCCGCCGGCAACCGCAATAAAACGCTCCTGATCAGGTTTTTTATAGGGGGCCAGCGTTTCAATCTTTGCCCCCAAATCGGCATAAACGGCGTACCCTCGGCGTAACATAACTTTTGTGTCGCTCGGTATGTAATTATCCATGACAATTGCATCGTTTGCACTCATCAAATCCATACTGTCCCGAACGTTCAAACCGCCGGTCGGGGCCGGCAAGGTAACGTTTAACGACCTATTACTTCTGTTTGTCTGACGTTGCTGCATTAATAAAAACTCCCGTATCTGCCGGGTCAAAAACCGCTCCGGACAAATTAATGTCTTTTGTTGCCAAGCCGGCTCCGTACCGCTTTTTTATCTCTCGTTCAAACTCATTGAACTCTTCGGCATAGTCCATTCCGTTGCGCTTAAGCCAAATCCACTCAACCGCCAGTTTAACCAGATATTCGTCAAAAACCGGAATATCCGTATTTTTGGTCAATTGCGGTTTTTCCTCAAGTGTCTTGGCATCATAAACAACAGTATTGCTTCGATATTGAAAAACAACACTCAAACCGGCAGCCGGCGGATTTAGAAAACGGATCATCCCGTTTTGAATAACAAAACGAATATCAGTTCCGACAATATTAAAATATTTGTCGCGCATCCATTGTTCCGGGGTAATCGCCCCGATTACTTTCTCTTTTGTGTCTTTAACATATATTGTATTATTGAGAAGGGAAAAGAAATCGGGGGCTATATGTTTAAGCAAATACGAGCTTTTATTTGCCACGGTTCGCAAACAACCGGTTTTTGTTAACTCCTGCCAGTCGCCGTAACGCAAAATTTTATCAAGAGCCTTTTTAGCCACGCTTAAAAAAACGGCATTATGCTGACTGTCTTCGTCAAACAGGCTGTCCGGTTTTTGCACGGTTAGCAAATCCGCACAATCTTGGCATATTTCAAGCATCGAAAGCATAAACTATTCCTTTTCTTTTTTTAACTCTTTAATTTTTTTCTCAAGTTCGGCAATCTGCCGTTTATATTCCGCTTCCTTTTCTGCCCAAAAGCTTTTTTCCTGATTAAATTCTTCCTCTTTTTTGGCAAACTCTGCAGCGGCCTGATTATTGTTCGCCATTTCAAGAAACCTCTTGGCAATATGATATTCATCGGATACGGCCAGCAGCTTCGCCTTGTCTTCTTCCATTGCGGCAAGTTCCTCCACCGTATAAATGCCGCGTTCCTTCAAATTATCCACTTGCGCCCGGTCAAGAAAGGCAAACAATTCAATCGGCGTTCCTTCTTTTTTGTTTTCTTTGTTTTTCAAATAAAAATCGTACTCGTTCGGATAAAGCCTGATCTTATCTTCGGTTGCCGGCTGATCATAAATGTCCCGATTATCCTTAATACGAATTTCGCAATACAAGACTTTTTCATAAACGGGCAGACCATTTTCATCAACGGCATCGGTTTTGACCGCCCGATCATAAAAACGGGCAAATACATTTTGCGGGGTTTTCATTTCATACATTTTTTTATTCCTTGTTCAAAAATAAATCAAAAAAAGAGGGAGAAATTCTCTCCCTCTATCCGATAATTATTCGCTTTTATCAAGCAAAACGCCCTGTGTAAAGGCGTTGGACATGGTCATATTTCCGGCCCAACCGAGGATTTTGTAAATTGCATCCTGATTGATTGCCATCCGTTCGCCGCCAATCACCTTAAACTGACGATCCTTGTGAGGACGCAGGTAAATATAGTTGGTATTCAGAAAATACATATGCCCTTTAGGACAATTACCGCCGTGACCGCCGTCAAACACGACCGGAACCTGTTTATACAACAGGTTGGTGAAACCGGCATCGGCCGTTTTGCTGTCCGAAAATCTCTGCAACGGCGTCAACGATTCCTCAAACAAAGAATACATCGTGTCATCCGTTACAATCAAATCGGGACGATCGGTTCCGCGACACAACGACAACCACATCGCATTCATTGCCGGACGAAGCGTTTCCGAAGTAAAAGTAGCAGCCGCCGTCTTGGACTGATTGCGCCACCACGCATTTGAAGCCCGATCAATACCGCCGACGGTTCCGGTTGCCGGCGCATCGGCTACCAGCAGTTTCAGACCGCTGATTGATTTGCCGGAGTTTTCCGTTCCGTCGCCGTAAATTGCTTTAGCCATCTGGTTCATCATGGTCTTTTCAGCGTTTTCAATCCGCTTTTCAAACAAATTCATGATCCTTTCACGGCCGGAATTTTTCAACATATCCTCACCGGAAATCGCTACCGGTACCGCGCAAAGTTTCATGTTGTATTCAGCCGCGGTAAACAGCTGCTTCGGCGTATAATTAATCTCATCATAGCCGGAATACCACATCATATCGCCTTCGCCGTACTCCAACTCTTCGACAATTTTTGAGCCGCCGTCAATCGTACGGATTTTTCCGCGCTCTTTCAACTTTCGCAAAAGAGCGTTGTTATTGGTGACATTATCGGCCAGCTTTTTATTTCTGTGCTCAAGCGTGGTCGTCAAAATATCATCATATTTTACATTAGGACTTGCCATTTTGTTTCTTTCCTTTCGAAATTAAATTCCCATTTGTTCCATAACCCGTTCCAAATCTCCGCGAACGGAATCATCCGACGGATCATTTGCCGGGGTTGCTTTAGATTGCGGGTCAAACGCGGCGTTTTTGGACTTTTCCGCTTCGGCGGCTTTTTTCTCCATTTCTGAACGCATACGTTCAGCATTCAGCTTTTCCCAAACATCTGGATTGAGCCGCACCGCTTTATCATAGGCTTCAGCAAAATTCTTTACCAAGCCACCGCCGAACAAAGCCGACATCTCGTTTTTAACCTCATTGAAGTAAGGATGTTTAAGATTGCCCGCTTCGTCTTTCTCATTAATAAACGTGTCAAATTCGCTTTGGACCCGTTCATTCTCCCGCTGTGTCATGTATTGAGAAAACCGCTGTTCAAGTGCGGCGATTTTCTGTTCAACCGGGGAAACTTGAGGTTGCCCCTGATCTTGATTGTTCTGACTGATTTTGTAATAATCCGACAACGCCTTGATGGTTGCCGCC
>ENA-ORTS01002264-ORTS01002264.1-human-gut-metagenome-genome-assembly--contig:-NODE-2264-length-11693-cov-3.228218_pt1 | contig 11693 bp, 8 predicted proteins | sample MGYA00241911_ERZ509186 | MGnify/ENA primary metagenome ERZ509186 (study PRJEB26280, sample SAMEA2338852) | human gut metagenome | biome: human gut; feature: human-associated habitat; material: faeces...
TTGTTTAGGGTATTAATTGCATAAATTTTCATAATACCAATTTAAAAACTCTGAAAGAATTTTTTTACTATTTGTGAAACTTATAGTTTAATGTTTTACAAAGGAGAGCAAATGCTCCCTTAACAGCTTTGCTGTGATTTAGGGCGTTAAGCATTAAAAAGTCGTGGTGAGTGTTATTAATTCTTACGCTGAGAACATCCACCCCGGCTTCATCAAGTTTTCTGGCATATGCTTCCCCTTCATCACGCAGTACATCATTTTCATCAACAATTACCAGAGCAGGCGGCAGACCTGTCAAATCATTCACTGTTGCCTGAAGAGGTGAAACATAAATCTCTTTTCTTAGTTTTTTATCAGGTAAATAAGCATCCCAGAACCATTCCATTGCTTTTTTTGTCAGCCATGGACCGTCTTTAAAAAGTCTGTAAGATTCCGTATCCATTTCTGCATCAGTAACAGGGTAGATAAGTGCTTGAAACAGAATTTTCGGACCGCCTTCGTTTTTAGCTTTAATTGCTGTGGCAGCAGCCATATTCCCGCCTGCACTGTCGCCTGCAATTGCTATCCTGTCTGAGTCAATATTAAAATCCTGCGGGTTTTCATACAAGTATTTCAAAACCCCGTAAATTTGGTTAATTGCAGTTGGATAGATTGCCTCAGGCGAGCGGGAATAGTTTACGAATGCTACAACTGAATTTGTACAGTTTGCAAGTTTTCTGATAAGCATATCATGTGTTTCTTTGTCCCCCATAATCCAGCCGCCGCCATGAATGTATAATATAACAGGAAGAATTTCATTAGAATCCTTTGGTCTGACAAACCTTACATCTATGTTTCCTGCTATTTCAGAAAATATATTTATATCAGATATTTCTGCTTCTATTTCAGAATGTGTCGCCCGTTGCAAATCAACCAGAAACTGCCTTGCCTCGTGAGGTGTAAGCTCATATAAAGGTTTTGTATCTCTTGCTTCAAGGTTTTTGATGAAATTCTGCGTAACTCTGTCTAAATGCGGTGATTTTGATGATGCTTCTGACATAGTATCTCCTTATCTTTTTTCCATTTCTATTTAAATTCTCTTAAATATATAAAATTAATCCATTACCCGCTCAGGCAGAATACCGGCGGCTGATACGGGAGGTTTAGTTTAAAATCATCATCGGGCGATACGGTTTTTAATCCTCTGCAGGCAATAGCAACTGCTTTGAGCAAGACTGGCGTTCAAAAAAGAAAAAATAAAAAGTTTTGTAACAAAGTTCTTTTATAAAATATATTTTTTTTGTATGCTTGGCATGTGTGTGAAAAAGGAGTATATCATGCCAAAATTTAATTTGATGTCTTATATTATGCCTCCTGAGGACAAAATGTTTTTTGCACTTTTTCAGGAGAGTGCTGAAATTTGTGAAGAGTCGGCTAATCTTTACAACCAGATTATGCAGAGTGATTTGAATGAGGAGAAAAAAGAAACGGCTCTGAAATTCAAAAAGAAAGGATCAAGGTCATTTAAATTAACGCTGAAGCAACTGAATAAAAGTTTTATAACGCCGATTGAGCGGGAGGACATTCAATATATTTCAGTTCAGCTTCATAAAATCAACAAAAAAATTATAAAAGCCTGTTTAAACCTTGAGGTGTATAGACTTACTGAATATACATCAGAGATGAAAGAACAGGCTTTAATTTTGGTTAAGGCAACATCCGAGTTAATAAGAATTCTTAAAAAATTCAAAAAAGTAAGCGATGTTGAAGAAATTACAAAAGAGAATATTGCTATGAAGGAACTTGAAACCAAGGGTGATGAAATTCACAGACGTGCAATCAAAGAATTGTTCTCAGGAAAATATGACGCACTTGAGGTTATCAAATTAAGAGATATTTATAAAGAAATTGAAAATGCTCTTGATGCGTGTTTCTACGTTTCTGACACTATTTTGAATGTTGTATTGAAACAGAGTTAGCATAGGAATTAAGATTATGACAATTACGATATTATTGTTAATAGCTGTAGTAGCAGTGGCTCTTGCATTTGAGTTTATAAACGGATTTCATGACTGTGCAAATGCTATCGCAACAGTAGTTTCTACTAAAGTTCTTTCTCCAAAGCAGGCAGTTCTGTTCGGGGCAAGCCTTGAGTTTGTTGGAGCTTTGACTGGAACTCATGTTGCAAAAACAATTGGTTCGGGTATTGTTAATGCGGAGATGATTACGCTTACAGTAATATTTTGCGCACTGCTTGCTGCTGTATTGTGGAACTTGCTTACGTGGTATCTCGGATTACCTTCAAGCTCATCACACGCTCTTATAGGGGGGCTTCTTGGGGCAACTATTGTGAAGGCCGGAGTTGATGCTGTACATGTAACTACCTTGCTTGATAAGGTGATTATACCGATGTTTACTTCGCCTTTACTTGGTTTTTGTGCCGGTTTTGCTCTGATGCTTCTGCTCATAAGGCTTTTGTATAAAGCTAATCCGCAGGTCGTTAATAAAAAATTCAGAAAACTCCAGCTTATTTCTTCAGGATTAATGGCACTGAGCCATGGCTCAAATGATGCTCAGAAAACAATGGGTATTATTACTCTTGCTCTACTTGCAGGCGGTGTTTTGCATAAAGGTCCGGCAGGTGATTTTGAAATTCCGATTTATGTAATTATTGTATGTGCGCTTACTATGGCTGCCGGTACAATGAACGGAGGCTGGAAGATTATTAAGACTATGGGACATAAGATTATAAAACTGAAACCTATTCATGGCTTTGCTGCTGAAACTTCTGCTGCCGGGTTAATCTTGACCGCATCGCATTTTGGTATTCCTCTCAGTACAACGCATGTTATTTCAACTGCGATTATGGGAGTCGGCTCTACTCTTCATGCCCACGCTGTAAAATGGCGTATTGTAGGAAATATTGTTACCGCATGGGTATTGACTATACCGGCATGTATGATTTTATCAGCTGTGATCTATTATTCGGTTTATCGTTTTGCAGGAACAGTAATTCATTAATATAATTGCTCACAGCAGGTTTTGCTGTGAGCATAATGCCTATGATAAAATCCCGCGATAAACTATTCCGCGTGATAACCCTGAATTTGTTAATATTATTTAGCGGGAGCGGAATTCTAGATTGGCGTTAGAACAGGTCGCCGGACTTTAATTGAACCTGATGGCATTTGCAGCATGATATTAAATCATTTTTGTCAGAGTATATTAATAAATCTTTCGAACGCAAGCGCTCCTTCTGCATTTCGTTTGAATACTCCGGCGTCTTCAAGTACTTTTACAAAAACCAGACCTGTTTCGTGTTCAAGAATTTCCATGATATTTTCCTTTGTAAAGTTATAGTTTGGAATAAATTTTTCAGCCCAATCAGCATGCTTTGCTGTGAGTACGTTTTCTCTTAAATCCTTCTTCTCCAATATTAATTGCGCAAGAGTTTTAAGTTCTTTATCCAGTCTTGCAGGTAATACCGCAAGTCCCATTACCTCAATTAAACCGATATTTTCTTTTTTTATGTGATGAAGGTTTGCATGCGGATGATATACCCCGAGAGGATACTCTTCGGTTGTTATATTATTCCTCAGGACTAAGTCAAGTTCAAATATTTTTCCTTTTTTGCGTGCAATAGGTGTAATTGTGTTATGCGGTTCTCCGTTGGTTTCTGCAAAGATAAATGCGCTCTCATCAGTATATGACCGCCATTTGCCCAAAATGTAATCAGCAAGTTCTACCAGGGTATTTTCATTTTTGTGTCTAAGTCTGATAACTGACATAGGCCATTTTACAATTCCCGCTTCGACATCTTCATATCCGCTGATTGTAATATGTTTTTCTATTCCTGCGCGTTCCATTGCAAATTCATATCTTCCTCCCTGAAAATGGTCGTGCGACAGAATTGACCCGCCAACAATAGGTAAATCAGCATTTGAGCCTATAAAATAGTGCGGAAACAGGTTGAGAAAATCAAATAATTTTCTGAAAGTTTCTTTATTTATAACCATAGGAATATGCTTGCCGTTAAACGCTATGCAGTGTTCATTGTAATAAACGTAAGGCGAGTATTGAAAGTACCATGGTTCATCGTTAATTGTTAGAGGGATTACTCTGTGGTTTTCACGTGCGGGATGGTTTATCCTTCCTGCGTAACCCTCATTTTCCGCGCATAGCATACATTTAGGGTAAGTGCTTTGTTTTGCGGTTTTAGCCGCTGCGATTGCTTTTGGATCTTTTTCAGGCTTAGAAAGATTTATTGAAAGATCAAGTATTCCGTAAGGTGTTTCGGCAGACCAGCGAAGATCTTTTTCTATACGGTATTTTCTTATGTAATCTGTGTTTTGTGAAAATTCATAATACCAGTCGGTTGACATTTCAGGAGAAATTTCATGGAGGTCATAGAATTTTTTAATTACTTCATGTGGAGGCGCTGTCAGGCATCCCATTATTTTTGTATCAAATAAATCACGATAAACGATACTGTTCTCAATCAGCCCTTTTTGAACTGCATAATCAAGAATTTCTTTTAAAACCGGCTCAAGCGAAATACCGCCGGAGTTTTTTTTCTGTAACGGCGATTGTGTATAATCATCTTTTTGCAGAACTTCCAGTATACGATTTGTTGTATATATTCTGTCGGAAAGCTGGATTAAGCCCTTTTCAATGCCGTATAAAACAAGTTTTTGTATTGCATCATCTATCATAAAAATCCTTATTTTTGTATTGCTGCGTCTGCACTCTGCTGATTCTTTGCAGACTGCTGCAACGCGATTTATTCATTAAATCCGTCCGGATGATTTTTGTGCCATTTCCAGGCGGTAGCTATAATTTCTTCAAGATCTGCATGTTCAGGTTTCCAGCCGAGTACGGATTTTGCTTTTTCGCTTGATGCAATAAGCTGAGCCGGATCGCCTGCGCGTCTTGGTGAAACTACTGCCGGAATAGGATGTCCGGTAACTTTTCTTGCAGTATCTATAACTTCTTTTACGCTGAACCCGATACCATTTCCAAGGTTGAATATATCACTTGGATTTCCTTTTCTAAGATACTCAACTGCAAGTATATGCGCCTGTGCCAGATCTGTAACGTGAATATAATCTCTTATGCAGGTTCCGTCTTTTGTCGGATAGTCATCGCCAAAGATAGAAACTGTTTCTCTTTTTCCGTTTGGTACCTGCAAAATAATTGGTATAAGATGTGATTCCGGATTGTGTGCTTCACCTATCTCACCTGAAACATGGGCACCACAGGCATTAAAGTATCTGAGAGAAACATATCTCAAATTATGAGCTTTGCTTACCCATTTAAACATTTTTTCCATTGAAAGCTTTGTTTCTCCGTATGTATTTGTAGGTTCTGTACGGTCGCTTTCGAGTATCGGAATATTTTCAGGCTCTCCGTATGTTGCTGCGGTAGAGGAGAATACAATTTTATCAATGCCGTTTTCAACCATTGATTTCAACAGCACCATTGTGCCGTAAAGGTTATTATCATAATATTTTAAAGGTTCTGTCATGCTCTCTCCGACAAGAGAGTTTGCAGCAAAGTGGATTACCGCATCAATTTTTTCTTTTTTTAAAAGGTCATCGAGAAAAGACTTATCTTTAATATCACCTTTATAAAACCTTGCTTTGGGATGAACAGCTTTAATATAACCGGTTTGAAGATTATCTGCAATAACAACATCTTCACCTTTATCTATTAATTCATAAGCTGTATGTGACCCTATATACCCTGCTCCGCCTAAAATTAAAACTGTCATCTTTTTCTCTCCTATTTAAATTGTATTCCGCCGTAAGGTCTTATTGATAATATATGGCAGGTCCCTGTGCCGGTTACTGCCTCAATTCTTGTTTTAAATTCATCTAGCAGATCCTCAGGAACAAAAGCCTGTACTGTTCCGGCAAAGCCTCCGCCATGAACTCTGAATGCACCGCGGTCTTTTAAGACTTCATCACACATAGCAAGTACAACTGCTACTGCTTGGTCTGCTGATGAGCCGCAGACATTTACATTTTGCAGGTACATAAATGAGGATTTCCCTGATTTATTAATTATTGATAAAAATTTTGTAAAATCTCCGTTTTGAAGTGCTTTTGCTTCTTCTTTTGCCCGTTCACTGTCATTGAAATAATGCAGTGCACGCAAAACTGCTCTGTCACCGGCTTTTTTTCTAAGTTGAGGAATGTGCTTTATAAACTCATCTTTATTCACTTCCCGCAAATATTTTTTGTTAAAAAATTCAGCAATTGTTTTCATTTCAGCAGGAATTGTTGCATATTCATCTGTAAGGTCTGAATGGTCAGCGCCTGAATCAATTATACAAAGTGCATATCCTGTTTTGGTAAAATCAAAGTTAACTTTTTGTATTTTAGGATTTTCCGTATCTTTAAAGTCTATTGCAACTGCACTTCCTACAGAAGATGCCATTTGATCCATTAGCCCGCTTGGTTTGCCGAAATAAATATTTTCTGCATACTGTCCGGCTTTAGCAATTTCAACCGCTGAAACTTTACCATTACAGAATAGACCGTTTATGATATTTCCGATTAAGACCTCAAAGGCAGCAGATGACGATAAGCCGGACCCTTTTAAAACATTAGATGAGGTATATGCGTCAAATCCTTTTACTTCGTATCCGGCAGCTTTGAATTTTGCAGCAACACCTCTGATAAGAGCTTTTGCCTGATTGTACTCTCTTTTATCAGGCTGAAGTTCATCAAGATTAATTACATCAAGCGGGTAACCTTCTGATTGAATCCTTATAATGTTCTGATTATTAGGCGCGGCAGCAGCAATTACATCAAGATTAATACTTGCAGCAAGAACACAGCCATGCTGATGATCTGTATGGTTCCCGCCTATTTCTGTTCTGCCTGGCGCTGAAAATAAGCTGATATGCTCTGCCGGAGCAAATGTTTTTTCAAAATTATCAATTACATTCAAAAAACGTTCTGCATAAAATGCTGTTTTTGCCGGCTTTACACAGTAAATTTCTGCAAGCTCTTCTTTAAACTTATTATTCTTTAAATCTTTTTTCAGAATTTCAGTTAATTCCATTCCACCCTCAAAACTCAGACGTAATAATTTTATACCACATTTATATGAATTTTAAACAACTAAATAAATGATATGTTAATTTGCTGAAAAATACGGGTATAATATATAAAAATGGTCTTATCGTTTATAGTTTACAGAGGAGATTTTGCATGGAACCAAATATTGACGGAACTGGTGTAATTTCTGATGATGCGAGGGCAGCTAAGGCTAAAAGAATGAAAGTTTTCATAACTTTTGCTGCCGGCATGGCCGGTTTGCTTTTCGGACTTGATATTGGTGTAATATCCGGAGCTTTGCCGTTTATTACAACACATTTTGAGCTTACCAGCCGTTTGCAGGAATGGGTTGTAAGTACAATGATGCTTGGTGCGGCTTTAGGGGCTATTTCTACAGGCTGGATTTCTTTTAAGCTTGGAAGAAAGAAAAGTTTGATGTCCGGAGCAGCCTTGTTTGTACTCGGCTCAATAGGCTCAGCTTGTGCGCCTAATGTACCGATACTTCTTATTTCAAGAGTAATGCTCGGATTTGCTGTCGGTATTGCATCTTATGTTGCGCCTCTTTATCTTTCTGAAATGGCAGAGAAGGAGGACAGGGGCAAACTCATTTCAATGTACCAGATGATGGTTACAATAGGTATTCTTGTTGCATTTATATCAGATACAATCTTCAGCTACGGCGGTCACTGGAGAATGATGCTCGGTATAATCAGTGTACCTGCATTACTTTTAATGATTTCGGTATTCGGTCTGCCGGATAGTCCGAGATGGCTTGCTTCTAAAGGTAAGTTTGAAAAAGCAAAAGAAATTCTGAGAATGCTTTCCACAACTGATGCCAAGGCGGATGCCGAGTTGAATGAAATTCACGAAAGTCTTAAAGTTAAACAGGAGGGCTGGAGTTTATTTAAAGAAAACAAAAACGTAAGGCGTGCAGTGTATCTCGGGATGCTTTTGCAGGCAATGCAGCAGTTTACCGGAATGAACGTAATTTTATATTACGCTCCTCAGATTTTTAAGCATGCCGGTTTTGCAAATACAGAACAGCAAATGATTGCAACCGTAATTTGCGGTTTGACAAACGTCCTTGCTACCTTAATTGCGATGAAAACAGTTGACAAACAAGGCAGAAAACCTATTTTAAAAATCGGATTTGCAGGGATTGCTCTGGGTACATTCCTGCTCGGGGTTTGTTTGTTTATGATTAATGCAGGATTTAGTGCTCTCTGGATTTCAATTCTTGCAGTCATAATGACATTATTTACAATTACAAGTTTTGCAATGAGTGCCGGACCGGTTGTATGGATTTTGTGTTCCGAAATTCAGCCGCTCAAGAGCAGGGATTTTGGTGTAGCTTGTTCTACAACTACAAACTGGATTGTAAATATGATTATCGGTGCTACATTCCTTACATTAATCAACCAGTTTGGAATTGCGGTTACATTCTGGATTTATACTGCGCTGAACATTTCGTTTGTAATCTTTACAATCCTGCTTATCCCTGAAACTAAAGGTATTTCCCTTGAAAAAATTGAGAAAAATCTTATGGACGGGAAACGCCTGCGTGATATTGGCGTTTAAATTATTCCAAACTTGTAAATAATTGTTTTATCATAAACTTCTCCCGGCTTTAACACAGGTTGGGGGAAGTTTTTGTTTACAAACGCATTAGGAAAATACTGGCATTCAAGACAAAAGGCAGAACGGTTTTTAATTTCTGCACCTTTTTTTTCTATACCGGCTCCGTCAAGGTAATTCCCGCTGTATAGCTGAACTCCCGGCAGATTTGTTAAAACTTCAAGAGTTATACCTGAGTGTTTGGAAAAAGCTTTTGCTGCTGTAATAATACTTTTTCCGTCAGAATTTTTAATAACCCAGTTATTGTCAAATCCTTTTGCAAATTTTATTTGTTCATAATCCGAATTAATATCAGCCCCTAATTGCTTTGGTGTTCTGAAATCCATCGGGGTATCTTGTACAGAGAGAATTTCTCCTGTAGGAAGAGAGCGTCCGTCATTTCTTGTAAATTGTTCTGCGAAAATTTGTACATACTGGCTCAATATATCTCCGTTTTCAACTCCGTCAAGGTTAAAGTAAGAGTGGTTAGTCAGTGCACATGCAGTATCTCCGTCTGATATAGCCTTATAGCGAATTTCAAGGGCTGTTGCTTTTAATGTATAAGTTATTTCTGTTTTTAATTCTGCCGGGTAACCTTCTTCTCCATCAGTACTTATATATGTAAATTTTATACCATTTTCAATAATTTCAGTGTTCCATAGTTTCTTGTTAAACCCTTCAAAACCGCCATGAAGCTGGTTTTCACCCTGGTTTTTGGAAAGTTGGAAGCTTTTGCCGTTGAGAAAAATTATGCCGTCTTTTATTCTGTTTGAACATCTTCCTACAGTTGCTCCTAAGTATTTATCGCCGTTTTCGTATTTTGAAGCACAGTTGTAGCCTAAAACCACATCTTTTAAGCAGGAACTTTTATCCGGAACTTTTAACGACACTACTGCTGCGCCCAGGTTTGTCAAGGATGCTTCTGCCTTCCCGTTATTCAGGGTGTATAGAAATACTTCTGCACCGGATTTTATTTTCCCGAAACTTTCTATTTTGACCATAGTTCTATTTTAGCATATAATTGGGTCAAATGGCGCTTAATAAAAAAATCTTTAAAAGAACGGGATATTTTTACAGGAAATAGTCAGAAGTAAAATAGTTATACAGGCAATTCTGGTTGGAGTTATTTCCGGTGCACTTGTTGTACTTTTTAAGATTAGTATCACTGCACTATTTTTATTTATACAGAATTATATTTCAGAGTTATCCTTTGTAGAAAAATTAGTGGTTTTCGCGCTTATTACAACTTTGGGCGGATTAATCTCCGGAATTTTGGTTTTCAAAATTGCACCGGAAGATTTGAGCGCAAAAAATAATTTTTACGGACTTTAATCCTGTATGCTCTCAATTCCCCCATATTCAAGATATAGTTATAATGGATTTAATATAACCAGTTCAGGAAAAATGTTTTTGGCTGATAAAAACAGGGTTTCTTTTACCGGAGATGCCGGATGTTTGTCTAATGAAAATAAATCGGTGCTTGACTCGATTAATTATGTTTATTCACTTATTTCAAAGGAATTGGAACAAAAGTCTGACAAGGGTATTAAATATATCGAAGAACAATCCGGTGTAACTCTTTATAAAGGTATGATTTTTAAAAATATCGGCAAATATAAATCTACAGTTACCGTTGTTGTTCCTCAAAAAAATAAACAGGGTGATGTCATAAAAATTACCATAAAAGACAAAAATAAAGAACCTGAAAATTATTATATTTTTGATCTGAATAAGGTTGCATTAAGCAATGACAGAACAAAAATATTATCAAAAGCCGAAATGGAAGAATACGATATTGATGCAAAGATAAGTGATATTTCTTCAGATCTTGATGAAAATTTTTTGAATCTGCGTAAAATTGTAATGTCCAGAACCGGTAAGGATTTACGTCCTGATGACGGTCTTATTCCTTATGATATATCTTCTGATCTTAAATGTATTACAGATGCTGCGGAAGGTGCCGATAAAAATTTTGATGACTTTACGCTTTCAGAAAAACAATCCCTTACACAGAATTTTTCCAGATATGTTCCGTCAAAAGTTCAGCGCTTTCATACCTTTAAAAATCTCGGCAAAGACCGTCTGACTATTACTTACGGAAAAATTTCGTCAGGACTGCATAGCGGTTTGTCAAAGATTATTGTATCAGATAGTAATGGAAATTATGTTGATTCATATCTTATTAAAAATAATAACAAACTTGTTTCCAATTACAATCCGAAATATCCGAATTATATTCAGGAGAAACTTACATTTTATGATGAATTTTCCATAGATAAACGCTGTGATAAATTAGCTGAATATGCAGGATTGTTAAAAGATGTTTTTATTGATTTTGAACATTATGTGGTAAGGCAGAAACTTCCTGAGCCAAAAATACTGAAAGACGGTGTATTCTGCAAAGATGATTTGGAAAAGCTGACAAAAGTATTTGTTTCATATAATACGATAAATAACGAGTTTGCCAAATTAAACCAGCCTCAGATAACTGCTCTAAAAACTTCTTATGGAAAACTTGACTGCTCTCCGGGAAAAAGAGGCTTTGTGTTTAAGGATGCTGGCAAAAAGGGCAGGAATATTTCGTATTATAAGATGCAGTGTTACCATCCGGATGTTGTGAGGATTATTGTTAATGATGAAAAAGCAGATGCTCCACAGTATTTTTTAATACAGAACGGAAAGCTTGTTAAAAATTATAATCCTGCTTATCCTAATGTAATTCCTAAGAATTTGATTTTCTATAATGAAGAAGAAATTCAATCTAAAAATATTTCTGAATACATTGATATTTTGGATAAATGTATGACTGATTTAAAAACTTATGTAAACGATGCCGCAGAAAAAAGAAGAGAAGCTAAACTTGCAGAATTGAAAAAGAAACAGGAAGCTCAAATACTCAAACAAAAAATTAAGGCAGGGCTTATTCCAAAGCCGCCTAAGCCGCTAAAACCGCAAAACCCGAAACAGCAGAAAAATGATACACAAAAACTTATAAAAATTTTTATAAAGGAACGTACCTCAGATTTTAAATCTGCG
>ENA-ORTS01002266-ORTS01002266.1-human-gut-metagenome-genome-assembly--contig:-NODE-2266-length-11691-cov-5.495273_pt1 | contig 11691 bp, 11 predicted proteins | sample MGYA00241911_ERZ509186 | MGnify/ENA primary metagenome ERZ509186 (study PRJEB26280, sample SAMEA2338852) | human gut metagenome | biome: human gut; feature: human-associated habitat; material: faeces...
CCAGCGGCCGGAAGCCCTCGCGCTGGAACGTCGGATATTTCGCAATCGCGCAGCCGATATTGCCCGCGCCCACGATAATCTCCGTATGCTCACGGTCAAGTCCCAGAATTTCGCCAATATGCATTTTCAGATCCGACACCTTATACCCGTACCCCTGACGTCCGAAGCCGCCGAAGCAGTTGATGTCCTGCCGAATCTGCGACGGCGTGAGGTGCATCCGCTCGCCCAGCTCCTGCGACGAAATCTGCTCCACACCTGCGCTTTCCAGTTCCCGCAGATGCCGATAATATCCCGGCAGCCGACGGATTACCGCGTCAGACACATGCCCTGCCATCCTCATTCTCCTCCAGTGCATTTGTTATCTTGGGGCATTTCCGCCCAATTCCTTCGTGTGAAAGGAATATCAATCTGATTGTAGCACACTTTTGGGTTTTGTGCAACCTTGCCGGAAAGATTCCGGGGATTTTTTCGCGCTTCACAGCTGTCGTGAAAGGGGGATTTATCGGATGACAGCCGATATTGCTGTGATATGCAGGCAGTTTTTTCTTGCTGCTCCAGTCGCCTCTGCGGAGGCGATGTTGTTACTTTCTGGCGCGCCAGAAAGTAACCAAAGAACGCCCAGAGGGGGCTGAAGAGCGTGCAAGTCTGGACTTCAGCCCCTTCTGGACTCCCCCTGCCGCAAAAGTTTCTTGCAGGAAAGAACGGCGGTGGCGTCCAGGCTTGACTGCTTTTCCTTGCGTTCTGGTTTTCAAAACACTTTTGCATAAAAATCGCCCTGCCGGAATTTTTCACCCCGGCAGGGCGTTCGTTTTCCATTTTGCCAGCATCACGACAGCGGTTCGCCGTTTCCGGTCTCAATTTCGCGGCAGAAGAAGTGCAGCGTGCCGTCCTCGAAGTCGCTGATTTCGTAGCGCTGGTCGGCATCCCAGCCGTCCGCGCGGTGGTCGCGAATCTCGAAGCCGCAAATCTGCATCGGGATGGCGGGAAAACGCAGCGTCACGTCGCTTATGGACAGGAAACGGAGCGTTTGCGCTTTGCCATCAGCACAAAAGGAGAGTGTCAGCACAGGTGCGCCGCTTGCGGTGTGCAGGCGAAAGTCCGTGATTTCCACGTCGCAGGGGAACATTTGCACTCTCCTTACCTGCTTCCCTTGTCGTATGGGATACCCTCGGCCTTCGGTGCGCGGGACTTGCTACTCGTCAGCGCCAGCACAAGGAGCGAAATGATGTACGGCAGCATGTTGTAGAACGTGCTGGGCAGGTTCAGCTGCGCGAGGAAGTCAAAGCCGGTATAGACGTTGCTCAAGCTGCGGAACAGCCCGAACAGCAGCGCCGCCAGCGCAATCCGCAGGGGCTTCCACTGCCCGAAAATCATCACCGCCAGCGCAAGGAAGCCGAAGCCCGCCACGCCGTTCTCGAATTTCCACTCGCTCACGCCCGCCGTGATGTACACCAAGCCGCCCAATCCGCCGAGCACGCCGGAAATCATCACGCCCGCATAGCGCATTTTGTAGACGTTGATGCCCACGGAATCCGCCGCCTGCGGATGCTCGCCGCAAGCCTGCAAACGCAGACCGAAGCGCGTCTTGTACAGCAGAACATACGAAATCACCAGCAGCATCGCCGCCATGAGCATGAACCAGTTGAACTCGAAGCCATTGATATCCACCAGAAACGCCTTTTTGACGTTGATGTAGGTAATGGCGGAGGACACATTCGACACGTCTTCGGCAATGTTGATGGCCTTGACGATGACCGTCGCCGCCGCCGTGCCGAGCAGGTTCATCGCCGTGCCGACGAGCGTCTGGTCTGCCTTGAAGTTAATCGCCGCGACCGCCAGCAGGAGCGAATACAGCATCCCGAAAATCATCGCCATCAGCGTCGTCAGGAGGATGACCACGACGACCGCCGTGCCGTCGGGCATGTATTTCATCATCAGCGCACCGCCAAGTGCGCCGAAAACCATGATGCCCTCCAGCCCGATGTTAATCACGCCGGAATGCTCCGAGAAGCAGCCGCCCAGCGCCACCAGCAGCAGGACTGATGCAAACATCAGCATATATTGCAGCAAGAGTGTCATTTGAGATTCGCCTCCTTCCGCAGGTTCGCTTCCGCTTTGCGCTCCGCCAGGCGCGTCATAACCTGCCGGAAGAACAGCACGAAGCCGCACATGTAGATGATGACCGCCGAAATGAGGTCGGAAATCTGCGAAGAATAGATGGCGCGGTCAACATACGCGCCGCCGAAGGTGATGTGCTGGATGAAGAAGGATGCGAAAATCGTGCCAATTGGGTGCAGACCGCCGAGGAACGCCGCGGCAATGCCGTTGAAGCCCATCGCCGGAACCGCCGACTGCGCCACTGCCCATTCCTCAAAGCCAGAGAGGAACATGAAGCCCGCGCCGATGCCCGCCAGCGCGCCCGCAATCCCCATCGTCAGGATGAGATTCTGCTTTTCGCGCATCCCGCAGTATTTCGCGGCATTCTTGTTCAGCCCGGTCGCCTTCAGCTCGTAGCCCAGCTTCGTTTTGCTCAGCAGCACCCAAATCAGCACGGCAATGACAATCGCCAGCGGAATGGCAATGGTCACATAGCGGTTGTTGGAGAACAGCTTTTCCAGCCCCAGCGACGGAATCAGTGCGCTCGGATTGCCCACGCTCAGCTTAACGGTGTAAGGGGTGTTGCTGTCCTTCACGAGCGACAGCAGGCTGTTGACGGCATAGAGGCTGATCCAGTTGAGCAGAATGCAGGAGATGACCTCGTTGACGTTGCAGAATGCTTTGAGCGCGCCGGAGATGCACGCCAGCAGCGCACCCGCGAGCGCCGCCGCCAGCAGGCACACATACCACGGCATGTTCCACGCCAGTGCACAGTACAGCGCCGCACCCGCGCCCACGACGTACTGACCCGCCGCGCCAATGTTGAACAAGCCCACCTTGTAGGCGAACAGCACCGACAAGCCGCACATGAGCAGCGGCGCAGTCTTGACCAGCGTGTTGCCCAGATATTTCAACTGGGAGGATGTCTTTTTATAGGTCAGGAAGTTTTTGACCACGGTGAGGATCGCCTCGCCGGCGCCGGCGGGCGTTGAGGTTGCCCGTCTTTTCGCTCACGCCGTGGTCAATCAGCAGCAGCACGACGAAGCCGACCAGCAGCCCCAGCACGATGCACAGCAGCGACGAGAGAATCGTTTGCACGCCGGGAATTTGCAGCATCGACCTGCGCTGCCGGACTTTCTTAGGTTCGTTTGCCATCTTTACCGCACCTCCCGTTTCGCGCCCGCCATATACAGGCCGATTTCTTCCGCCGTCGTCGTTTTCGGGTCAAGCTCGCCGACGATTTCGCCTTCGTACATCACGAGAATGCGGTCGGACACGTCCAGCACCTCGTCCATCTCCAACGAAACCAGCAGCACCGCCTTGCCCTCGTCGCGCGCGGCGATAATCTGCTTGTGGATGTACTCAATCGCGCCCACGTCCAAACCGCGCGTGGGCTGCATGGCAATCAGCAGGTGCGGCGAGCGGTCGATTTCGCGCGCGACAATCGCCTTCTGCTGGTTGCCGCCGGACATGCTGCGGGCGATGGTGGTTGCGCCCTGCCCGGAGCGGATGTCGTACTGGTCAATCAGCCGATTGGCATAGGCGCGGATGTTCTTGCGGCGCAGGAAGCCCGCGCGCGTGAATTCCGGGTCGAAATAGCGCTGCAGGACGATGTTGTCCTCCAGCGAGTAATCCAGCACCAAGCCGTGCTTGTGGCGATCCTCCGGGATGTGGCTCATGCCGTCCAGCGAGCGCCGGCGAATCGACGCACGGGTGATATTCTGCCCATCCAGGTAGATTTTGCCGCTGACGAGCGGTTCCAAGCCCGTCAGACCGTACACGAACTCCGTCTGACCGTTGCCATCAATGCCCGCAAGGCAGACGATTTCGCCCGCGCGCACCTCCAGCGACACATTTTTGACAGCGTTGTTCTTGTGCACATGGGACGCGACGGTCATGTTTTCTACCTTCAGCACGACCTCGCCGGGCTGCGCCGGTTTCTTCTCGACGTGGAAGTTGACGTTGCGCCCGACCATCATCGCGGACAGTTCCTCCGGCGTGGTGTCCTTCGTGTTCACCGTGCCGATGTACTTGCCCTTGCGCAGCACCGAGCAGCGGTCCGCGACCGCCATGATCTCGGCGAGCTTGTGGGAGATGAAGAGGATGCTCTTGCCCTCGGCGGCGAGGTTGCGCATGATCTGCATGAGCTCGTCGATCTCCTGCGGGGTGAGGACGGCGGTCGGCTCGTCGAAGATCAGGATCTCGTTTTCGCGGTAGAGCATCTTGAGGATCTCGGTGCGCTGCTGCATACCGACGGTGATGTCCTCAATGAGCGCGTCGGGGTCAACGTGCAGGCCGTACTTCTCGCTCAGGGCGAGGACCTTTTCGCGGGCCTCGGCCTTTTGCAGAAAGCCGTGCTTCGTGGGCTCCACGCCCATGATGATGTTGTCGAGCACGGTGAAGCATTCCACCAGCTTGAAGTGCTGGTGGACCATGCCGATGCCGAGCGCGTTGGCATCGTTCGGGTCCTTGATGGACACGACCTGTCCATCCTTTTTGATGACGCCCTCCTCGGGCTGGTACAGACCGAAGAGCACGCTCATGAGCGTGGACTTGCCCGCGCCGTTTTCGCCCAGCAGGGCATGGATCTCGCCCTTTTTGAGCTGAAGCGTAATGTTGTCGTTGGCGATAATACCGGGGAATCGTTTGGTGATGTTGAGCATCTCAATGGCATACGGTGATCCCAAGATGTTTCGCCCTCCTTCCGTTTTGATGGCCCGCCGCGTTGGGGATGTGCGGGGACGGAAACCATGAATATCTTACAGTATACTATACCCGCTTCCATAAAGCAAAGTCAATTTGGCAAAATCGTATGATTTTTTCGTTTTTCGGCAAAAAAAGAGAGACGGGCGGCTGCCCGTCTCTCCGTATGTACTTGCGATAAAGCGCTTAGCCCTTGATGGAGCCCTGATCGTCGACCGTGATGACGGTGGCGAAGTCGGCAGCACTAACATCGCTGCTGGTGTTGTTGCTGACGGTGATCTTGCCGTCGAACATATCCTTCACCATGGCCTTATAGTCGTCCTGCGTGAAGCTGTCGGACCACTGGGTGCCGTCGCCCATGGGGATCTGAACGTAGTTCGCCTCGGGATCGGTGCCGGAAACAAGACCCAGCGTCTCGATCTTGCCGACGTACTTCTCCCAGTTGCCGTTGACGATGACATCGGTGAGGGTATCGTAGGTCGCGGGATAGAGGCCCTTCATGGCGGAGGTGACGGTCATGCCGTCCACACCGGCATAGTTGGCGATGACGCCTGCCTGGTCGACGTCGACGCCGATGACCTTGGCGCCCACCTTCTTGGCAGCGTCGACCGCGGAGGTGTAGATGCCGCCGCCGCAGGCGAAGACGACCTCGGTGCCGCCCTGATACCAGGTATCCATCACAGCGGTGATGTCGGCATCGCCGAAGAACTGGCCGCCGTAGATGTAGTTGAGCTTGACATCGGTGAGGCCCAGATCGGCGGCAGCGGCGTCAACGCCCTGCACGAAGCCGTAGCCGTAACGGACGACCGCGGGAACGGACATGCCGCCGAGGAAGCCGAGGTTCTTATAGCCGAGCTTCACAGCCGCATAACCGGCCATGTAGCCGCAGAGTTCTTCCTGATAAACCGCGCAGTAGACGTTGCTCATGTCAACGTACTTGTTGAGGTCCCAATTCTCGGGGGTGTAGTCGTAGGCTTCGCCCGCCTTGGCAACGGCGGTCTCGAGCAGATCGCCGGCGGCGACGTCGAGCGCGATGAACTTCACATCGGGGAATTCGGGAGCGGCCTCAACGATGGCGCCGCCGAAGGCATAGCCAGGCATGACGATGACGTTGAAGCCTTCGTCAACGGCCTTTTCGATCATGGCGACACGGTCGGCGGTGTTATCTCCGGCGGGCTTGAAGTAGCTGAACTCGATGCTGTTGTCCTCGGCAAACGCCTTGCAGGCCTCATAGGTGGTCTGGTTGAAGGACTGGTCGGTGATGTCACCGTAGTCGGTGATCATGGCGACCTTGTACTCGACCTTAGTCTGGGGATCGTCGGGCGTATCGGGCGTGTCGGGGGTGGGGTCCTTCTGACCGCAGGCTACGAGCGCGAGGACCATAGCCAGGGAGAGAAGAAGAGCAAAGAACTTCTTCATGGTGCAAACCTTCCTTACAATTTTTTGAAATCATATCACGGACATGACTTCGAGCGTATTATAGCAAGATTTTTTCAAAAGGGCAAGTCATATTTGCTGAAAAGTGTGAATTTTTGGCAAAAGCTTCATGGTGAAAGCGCACAAAGAGAGACCGCAGACGCGGTCTCTCTTTGCTCAGTATTGGAAAATGCTGCCGCCGACGAACTCGCGCACGATGGAGTCGCGCGGGACGTAATCGGTTTTGAGCGGCGGAACGGAGTTGACGACCTCGAAGAGGTCGGTCAGCCCGTGCTCGTCGATGAAGGCGTCGTCAAGCTGGGTGTAGAACTCAGGGATCTCCTTGAGATAGCGCGCGAGGATGCACGGCTCGTAGTCGTGGAAGGTGTCGATGTGGATGCCCGCGTTGGGCTTATTGGGCATGATATAGTTCCGCTCGCCGCGGTCCACGCTCTCGGCGCGCTCGACCGTCTGGCGCAGGGAGTGCCCGCGGCCCTGATAGTCGCGGATCATGCGGCGCGCCACGCGCAGCTGCTCGGGACGGACGATCTTGTCGTGCGCGGTGATGATGCGCGTGCGGGGCGCGACGTAAACGCCGGTCGCCATGTCGCGCACGCGGTCGAAGATCAGCGGGTTGAGCATGTGGATGCCCTCGGCGATGATAACGGCGTCGCGGTCGCCCTGCATCCTGAACCAGCTGCCGGTGGTGCCGCTCTTGAAATCATAGATGGGCAGCTCGACCTCCTCGCCGTCGGACAGGCGGTGGATGCAGTCGATGAGCAGGTCGCGGTTCACGCACAGGGGGGATTCCCAGTCCGTCAGCTCCGGCGGACGGTCGGCGAGCGGCAGGAAGAAATTATCCATGCTCAGCAGGCACACCTTCACGCCGAGGTTTTCCAGATACGCCTTCAGGCGCATGGCGGTGGTGGTCTTGCCGCTGCCGCTCGGGCCGGTCAGGCAGACGAGCGGCTTTTTGCTCTTGTTCATCAGGATGCTCGCCGCGGCGGCGCTGATCTTGTCGTGAAAGACCTCCTCGCAGCGCAGGACAAAGCGCGTGTCGTCGCGCATGGCCTCGGTGATGTTTTCAATGTCGATGACTCGCATGAGGAAAACGCTCCTTATTCTTTGTTCTCCATCTTGACCGCGACCTCGAGCGCGATCTTCATCATGTTGGTAAAGGTGGTCTGCCGCTCGTCGGCGGAAAGCTCCTCGCCGGTGACGAGGTTATCGGAGATGGAACAGATGGCAAGCGCGCGCTTGCCGGCGTAGGCGGCGGTGCAGTAGAGACCGGCGGCCTCCATCTCGACTGCGAGAATGCCCATCTTGCCGAAGCGGGCGTTGCGGCCCGCCGCGTCATAGAAGGTGTCGGAGGAATAGAGATTGCCGACGGGCATCTTCACGCCCAGCTCGTTCGCGCTCTCGACTGCGGCGGCGAGCAGGTCATAATTGCAGATGGGAGCGTAGGTGGCGCCCAGCTCATACTGGTCGGCAAAGCTGGAGTTGGTGCAGGCACCCATGCCAGCACACACGCTGCCGAGCTCCATGTCCGCGCGCATCGCGCCCGCGGAGCCGACGCGGATGATGTTCTCCACGCCGTAGTGGGTGTAGAGCTCGTTGGAGTAGATGGCGATGGACGGGATGCCCATGCCGCTCGCCATCACGCTCACGCGCACGCCCTTGTAGGTGCCGGTGTAGCCCTGCACGCCGCGGACATTGTTGACGAGCTGCGGGTTTTCCAAAAAGGTCTCCGCGATGAACTTTGCGCGCAGGGGGTCGCCGGGCATGAGGACGGTTTTGGCGAAATCGCCGGGCTTTGCGTTGTTGTGGGGTGTTGACATATTATTCTCCTTTCTCCATGGCCTTTGCGGCCTTAACGATGCGGGAGGTGCCGAGGCGGTCCGCGCCGAGCTTGAGGAAGTCCTCGGCGTCCTGCAGATTGGCGATGCCGCCGGCGGCCTTGATCTTCTTGCCGTTCGTCATGTGCGCCGCCATGAGCGCTACGTCCTCGCGCGTTGCGCCGCCCCCGCCGAAGCCAGTGGAAGTCTTGATGTAGTCCGCCGCGGAGTTGGACACGACCTCGCAGAGCTTGATCTTCTCCTCGTCCGTGAGCATACAGGTCTCGATGATGACCTTGAGGATGTTGCCGTGGCAGGAGATCTTTACGGAATTGATCTCCTGCAAGATTTTATCGTACTGGCCTTCCTTGACCCAGCCGAGGTTGATGACCATGTCGATCTCGGTCGCGCCGTCGGCTACGGCGGACTCGGCCTCCATGCACTTGATGCCGCTGGGAACGTAGCCGTTGGGGAAGCCGATGACCGTGCACACGGGCAACTGACCGAAGCCGTAGTGCTGCTGCTCGGCGATGTAGTGCGCGGCGTGGGCGACGTAGGTCTGCGGGATGCAGACGCTCGCGCAGCCGTACTTGATGCCGTCGTCGCAGATCTGGCGGATCTCCTCCCAGGTGGCGGTGGGGGCGAGCAGGGTATGGTCAACGTGACGGAGAATTTCTTTCACATCCATAGTATATGATATCCTTTCCAAGAAAAATAGATTTCGCAAAGGGGAATGATCTCCTGTTTATCAGTGTAGCACAGTGACTGCAAAAAAGCAAGCGCACCGCATTCGGTCACATGACCGCGTGTGTCGGGCCGCACGGTGCAGGGAGATAAGAAGGCGGTCCTTATGGGCGCAGAAGAAAAAGGAGACCTCAAAAGAGGTCCCCTTATTTTCAGAAGTCGGCAGGCGCTTCTCAGCACTTCTCGAACACGGTGGCAACGCCCTGGCCGCCGCCGATGCAGAGGGTGGCAAGACCCTTCTTGGCCTCGGGACGCTTGAGCATCTCGTGCAGGAGGGTGACGATGATGCGCGCGCCGGAGCAGCCGACGGGGTGACCGATGGAGATGGCGCCGCCGTTGACGTTGACCTTGCTCATGTCGAAGTGCAGCTCACGCGCGACGGCGATGGACTGCGCGGCGAAGGCTTCGTTGGCCTCGACGAGGTCGATGTCGTCGATGGTCACGCCGGCCTTGGCCATGGCCTGACGGGAGGCGGGAACGGGACCGACGCCCATGATCTTGGGATCGACGCCGCCCTGGCCCCAGCCGATGAGCTTCGCCATGGGCTTGAGGTTATACTTCTTGACGGCCTCGCCGGAGGCGAGAACGATGGCGGCAGCGCCGTCGTTGATGCCGGAGGCGTTGCCGGCGGTCACGCGCTGAACGTGCTTGCGGGTATCCGCCTCATGGATCTCGGTGGGCTGGAAGGTGTGGACGACCTGGTCCTCAACGCCCTCGGGACCGACCGGGAACGCGCCCTTGAGCTTGGCAAGGCCCTCGGGCGTGGAGCCGGCGCGGGGGAACTCATCCTTCTTGAACTCGACGATCTCCTTCTTGACCTTGACAGGAACGGGAACGATCTCGGCATCAAAGCGGCCGGAAGCCTGCGCGGCCTCGGTCTTCTGCTGGGAGGCAGCGCCAAAGGCGTCAAGCTCCTCGCGGGTGATGCCCCAAACGTCGCAGATGTTCTCGGCGGTGGTGCCCATGTGGTAGTTGTTGAACGCATCCCACAGGCCGTCCTTGATCATGGTGTCGACGAGCTTCTTGTCGCCCATGCGGGCGCCCCAGCGGGCGTCGGTAGAGGCATAGGGAGCGGCGCTCATGTTCTCGGTACCGCCGCAGACGATGATGTCGGCGTCGCCGGCGAGGATGGCGCGGCTGGCCTCGATGACGGACTTCATGCCGGAGCCGCAGACCATGCCGACGGTGTAGGCGGGAACGGAGTAGGGCAGGCCCGCGCCCACGCCGACCTGACGGGCGACGTTCTGACCGAGGCCGGAGGTCAGGATGCAGCCGAACATCAGCTCATCGACGTTCTCGGGAGCGACGTTGGCACGCTTGAGGGCTTCCTTGACAACGATGGCGCCCAGCTCGGCGGCGGGGGTATTCTTCAGGGAACCGCCAAAGGAGCCGACCGCGGTACGGCAGCAATTCACGACATAGAGTTCTTTCATGGGATATCTCCTTTTTCATAAAAATTTTGGTATTCCGCAGAGGGAATCATTTTCGTCTTGATTATACAACAGGCGCGTATGAAAAATCAACTGCAAAATTTCATTTTCCCACGCAAAAATTGACGCTTTTCCTGCATTTTGTTAAATTATTAACAGTTTTGCAGCATTTCCTGCGTCTTTCTCAGCTTTCGGCTGCTTCCCGCCCGTTTTCCGTCGCGGTGTCGTCTGCCGTATCGCCGTCCGCGTCGGTATCCATCAGCAGCGAGAAGGCGTCATAAATATCGACGAGGTCCAGCGCCTCGACCGCCGGATTCATCTCCACCGCGGCGTCCTCGATGCGGCTTTCGAGCAGACCGCTGAAATAGGTCTCGCGCACCGCGTCCACAGCCTTCGCCTCGTCGAGCGGCTTGCGGAGAATGATGTGGTAGCCGTAGTAGCTCTCCACGATCTCGCTGACCTCGCCCTCGCCGAGTGCGGCGGTGCTCTCAAATTCCTCGACCATCTGGCCGGAGCCGAAGGTGTAGCCCTCGGGGTTGCCCGCGCGGCCGGAGTCCTCGCTGTACTCGTCGGCAAGCTCGGTGAAGTAGCCGATCAGATCGTCGCCCGTGTAAGCGTCCAGCTTGGCCTTGAGCTCCTCCGCCAGCGCCTTCTTCTCCGCCTTGGTCTCGTCGTCCAGTTCCTGATAGGTGGACATATCGCGCGTGAGCAGCAGGATGTGGTCGGCGGTCATGTAGCCCTGCTCGGCGGCATAGGCGATCAGCTGCTCGTCGGTGGCATAGAGGCTGCTGCCCTCGGTCGCCGCCAGCTCCTCGAGAGCACTGTAAAGATAGTCCGAGCGGCACATCCGGTCATAGGTCTCCTCGCTCAGACCCAGCTTGGCGAGCTCGGCGCGGTAGCTCTCCTCGCCGCCGAGGCTCTCGACGGTCTCCGCGCGTTCAGCCTCCAGCTCGCTGAGCGCAGCTTCGTCAAGGATGACGTTGTTCTCCTGCGCCAGCTTCTCGATGACGGCAAAGCTCTTCGTGTTCTCTAAAATGCTGTCCTTCGTCACGTCAAGCACCGTTTCGCCCTCCTGCAGCTCCATGCTCCAGTCAAGATCCATGCCGTACATATTCATGTAGCTTTCCATGTAGGAGGCGGCATAGCAGAGGTTGTAAAAATACATATCCATCGGCACGTCGATACCGTCCACCCTCATCGCGACAGCGTCGGGAGCGATACCGGTCAGCTGATAGCAGACGCCCTCCTCGACCTTGCCCGCGTCAAAGCGGTCCTTGCCGCCGCAGGCGGCCAGCGAGACAAGCAGCGCCAGCGAAAGCGCCGCAGCCAAAATACGTTTCATCTTTGTTTCCTCTTTCTTCCAGATTTTGGTATCGCACCCCGCCCCGGGGCGTGGCGCTGCGGGATCAGGCGCCCTCCGCGGGCGCGATGCTCTCGACCAGCTCGAGCGCCGCAGGAAGCGGCTT
>ENA-ORTS01002269-ORTS01002269.1-human-gut-metagenome-genome-assembly--contig:-NODE-2269-length-11681-cov-84.448306_pt1 | contig 11681 bp, 10 predicted proteins | sample MGYA00241911_ERZ509186 | MGnify/ENA primary metagenome ERZ509186 (study PRJEB26280, sample SAMEA2338852) | human gut metagenome | biome: human gut; feature: human-associated habitat; material: faeces...
AGGCAGCCGTTATCAAGGCGATTAAGGAGGGTAAGACCAACGTTGACCTCAACGCCCCAACTACTCCGGATAATACGCCAGGCGGTTCTACCCCAGGCGGTTCAAACACCGGTCAGACCGGCAGCGACGGCCTTGAATAGCCCAAGGATAGACTGGCTAGGGTGCTAGCCCCTAGCCCAGCCTATCCGCCCCCCAAAAAAGTAAACATTAAACACTGAACATTAAACACTAAAAAGATGAAAGCGAAAACTTGGAAAACAATTCTGCAGATAGCCATCAGCATTCTGACCGCTATCGCTACTACGCTCGGAATAACGAGCTGCATGGGATAAAGAAAACTGAGAAATCCGGTCATTAAGGTCACGGTCATTAAGGTCATTAAGGATTTCCAAAGAAAGTTAAAAGGAAATGAGTAAAAAATCAGCAGATTTTTGCTCGTTTCCTTTTTTTTTATTACTTTTGCATAAGATAAAAAAATAATAATATGATAACAGGAGAAATCAAAAACAAGATAGACCAGATATGGGACACCTTCTTTGTGGCTGGCATTACAAACCCTATCACCGTGTTGGAACAGATGACCTACATCTTCTTCATGAAAATGCTCGACGACAAGCAGTTGCAGGAAGAAGAGAACGCACGCGACTGGGATAGCGAGGTGGAAAACCCTACCTTCCCCGAAGGACAACTGTGGATTAACCCCGACGCTACCACCGACGAGGAGAAGGCTGGAATCCCTTACGAAAGCCTGCGCTGGCACGTGTTCAAGAACCTGGGCGCTGACAATATGTTCAAGGTGGTAAGACAGCACGTGTTCGAATTCATCAAGCACATCGGCACAGGCGAAGAAAGCGCCTACAGCCGCTACATGAAGTCGGCTATCTTCCTCATTCCCAACGCCCGAACCCTTACCAAGGTGATAGATGGCGTGGATTCTCTCGACATGAACAACCGCGATGCGATGGGCGATGTATATGAATACATTCTCGGCAAGATGGCGGCAAGCGGCACCAACGGACAGTTCCGCACGCCCCGACACATCATCCGAATGATTGTGGAGATGATGCAGCCTAACCCGAAGGATTACATCTGCGACCCAGCCATGGGTTCTGCCGGCTTCCTCGTTGAGGCTGTTAAATATATTAAGGAGAACTATGAGACGGCTGCCTATGTAAGCGAGGATGTTCACCACATGAAAACCTCGATGATCAATGGCTACGATACTGACCAGACCATGCTGCGCATAGGAGCCATGAACCTGCTGCTGCACGACATTACTGCCCCGGAACTTGCCTGGCGCGATTCGCTCTCTGAGCAGAACGAAGACCAGAGCTGCTATTCGCTCATCATGGCGAACCCGCCGTTTGCCGGCAGTCTCGACAAGGGCAATGTGAACAAGAAGATTCTTACCTACGCCAACACCAGCAAGACAGAGCTGCTGTTCCTGGCTCAGTTTGTCCGCTCCCTGGAGTTGGGCGGTCGCTGCGCCAGCATCGTGCCTGATGGAGTGCTCTTCGGAACTTCCAGGGCTCACGTGGCTATCCGCAAGGAGATAGTTGACAACCAGCAGTTGCGTGCCGTCATTTCCATGCCGAGCGGTGTGTTCAAGCCATACGCCGGAGTTTCAACCGCCGTTCTTGTTTTCAGCAAGACCAACTGTGGTGGAACGGACAAGGTATGGTTTTACGACATGAAGGCGGATGGATATTCGCTCGATGACAAGCGTACGCCGATAGCCGACAATGACATTCCGGATGTGGTAAACCGCTTCCTGCATCCTGAGTCTGAGAATTCCCGCACCCGCAAGGACCAGAGCTTCTTCGTACCCGTAGAGGAAATCCGCCAGAATGATTACGACCTCTCTATTAATAAGTATAAGGAGATAGAGCGTGAGAAGGTGGAATACGAGCCCGTAAAGGATATTCTAGTAAGACTGGAAGAGAATGAAGGGGAGTTTCTGAAGGGGTATAGAGATTTGTGCAAGATGCTGGAAGAAGATGAAAAGAAGGAGGAAATGGTATGAGAAAGGGATGGGAATATAAAAGATGGAAAGAAGTACTGACTATTATAAATGGAAAGAACCAGTCTGCTGTAGTAGATGAAAATGGAGAATATCCGATTTATGGTAGCGGTGGAATTATGGGCTATGCAAACAATTGGTTATGTCCAGAAAATTGCGTAATAATAGGAAGAAAGGGAAACATTAATAAACCAATTTTTGTTGAAACAAAATTCTGGAATGTAGATACTGCATTTGGTCTCAATGCCAATAAAGAGTACCTCTTGCCCAAATTCTTGTACTATTTCTGCCTTGACTATAATTTTGAGCGTCATAATAAAGCTGTGACGATTCCCAGTTTAACAAAAGCAGATTTATTGAAAATAGACATTCCTCTCCCACCCCTATCCACTCAGCTTGCGATAGTTTCCGAACTTGACAAGATAAACGAGTTGATTCGTTTGAAGAAGGAGCAGCTTAAAGATTTCGACAATCTCGCTCAAAGCCTCTTCTATGAGATGTTTGGAGAGGGTAAATGCTTGCGTAAGAAACTAAAGGATATAGTCAAAATTCAATCTGGACAAGTTAGTCCACTTGAAGAACCATATTCTGAAATGATTCATGTAGGACCAGCAAACATAGAATCAAATACCGGACGATTGTTAAATCTTAAAACAGCTAAGGAAGAAAATTTGATTAGCGGAAAGTATCTATTTAATTCTTCAATGGTGCTTTACTCTAAGATTCGTCCAAATCTTAACAAGGTTACTATTCCAAGTTTCGAAGGCATTTGTAGTGCTGATATGTATCCTATAATACCTTTGGAATGCATAGATAAGAATTTTCTACTTTTCTTATTGAAGCAGAAAGAATTTCTCACCTATGCTATTTCAAATTCAGGAAGAGCAAACATCCCTAAAATAAATAGGGAAGCTTTACTAAATTATGAAGCAATCCTCCCACCCCTCTCCCTCCAGCGTCTCTTTGCCCAGCGAATAGAGCAAATCGAGCGAGAAAAATCGGAGGTTCAGAAGTCCATCCAGGATCTCGAAACCCTGCAGGCTTCCCGCATGCAATACTGGTTCGAATAGGGGCTGCAGGTCGCCCTGCGCCCTGAAAGGGCAAAAGCTTTAAAATATCGCCCACAAAAAATATAACAATAACAATTTTAAAAAAACGACAATGAAGAATTTTGACTTTATCAAAGAGCTGGCAGAGGAGATTCCTGCCTTCCACCAGCTCCACGCATACTGCGATAAGGCAGAAATCTTTCAGAAGGCATTCCCCGAAGAGAGTGCCGCCAATGCCCGCAAGGCACTGGAATGGCTCGTCAAGAACCATCTGGCTATGGCGAAGATGACGCTGGAACCCCACGAAACCCTCAGCCAGATGCTCAAACGCCCCGAAATAGATGCGTTCGTCAACGAAGACTGGGAACTGATACAGGATATGCGCACGGTAAAGAAAATAGGCAACTATGCCGCTCATACCGGAACACAGAAGATAAGAAAGAACGATGCTTTCATCTGCCTGCGTGCCCTCTATCATGTAGCCTGCGGTTTCCTCTACCGCTGGCGAGCCATCGACAAAATAGCAGCCTTCGATGCTACGCTCATTCCGCAAGACTTCACCCAGGTTCATGCGGCTGACAATTCAGAACCAGCAGTTTCGTCTGATCTGAAGCACCATGTTCCTCACGAAGCCATCGAGCACCCTAAGTCACCAACCCAGCAGCCAGCAGAATCGCTTGAAAGCGAAGCCATTACCCGCCAATGCCTCATCGACTATATGCTGAACGAAGCCGGCTGGGAAATACTCCACGCAAAGGGCGACATACAGGGCGGGAAGGCTGCCATCGAGGTAAAGATAGAGGGAATGAACAAGCAATTCCACCCTTCGGGCACTGGCTACGCCGACTACGTGCTCTTCAGCAAGGGCAGCAAACCGCTGGCAGTAATAGAAGCCAAAAGCACCATCCACAGCCCGGAAACCGGACGCAAGCAGGCAATAGAGTATGCAGATTGCCTGGAGAAGAAGTATGGTGTAAGACCGGTAATTTATTACACCAACGGATACACTACAAAGGTGATAGACGGCATGGGCTATCCCGACCGGGAGGTCATCTCCTTCCATAGCCACGACGACCTGGAACAACTGATTCAGAAACGGGGTCGTGCCGACATTACCCACCTCATGATAGACGACGAAATCACCAACCGTCCCTATCAGAAAACAGCCATCAAGAGTCTGGTGGAATGGCTCAACGGGAAGCATCGCCGCGGTCTGCTCGTGCTGGCTACCGGTACGGGCAAGACGCGCGTGAGCATCTCGCTCTGCAAACTACTGGACAACAACAACTGGATCAAGAGAGTACTCTTCCTTGCCGACCGCACAGAACTGGTGAAGCAGGCACACAAGAACTTTGAAAAATTCTTACCTAGCCAGACCATGACCAGTCTCTCGGACGATACAGAACCCAACAAGTCTGCCCGCTTCGTATTCTCCACCTATCAGACGATGATCAACTACATCAACGCCGAGCCAGTGGAGTTCTCCATCGGTCATTTCGACCTCATCATCATCGACGAGGCGCATCGCAGCGTGTTCGGCAAATACGGCGCCATCTTCCAGTATTTCGACTCCCTGCTCATCGGTCTCACCGCCACCCCAAGAGCCGAGATAGACAAGAACACCTTCCAGCTGCTGGAACTGGAGAATGAGCCTAACTTTGAATACACCTATGATGAAGCCATCGCCGACGGCTATCTCTGTCCGTACCGACTGAAGAAATGCAACTCGAAGATGATCAACCGAGGCATCAGATACGACGATCTGAGCCCGGAGCAGCGGGAGCAGCTGGAGAAGGTATGGGAGTATGAAAAGGCAATGAAGGACATTCCGGAGGACGAGGAATATCATCGGGATATTCAGGGCAACGAGATATTCAACTACCTGATCAATGACGACACCATCGACAACGTGCTGTCAGAACTGATGACAAACGGACAGAAGGTACATAGTGGCGAGGACGTGGGCAAGACCATCATCTTTGCCTACAACCACAAGCATGCCGAGCGCATCGTGGAGCGCTTTAACCAGCTCTATCCCGAGCGTGGCGCTGACTACTGCCAGCTGATAGACAACCAGGTGAAGAACCACTCTGCCCTCATCGCCGACTTCGAGGTAGAAGACAAGATGCCGCAGATAGCTGTATCGGTGGACATGCTCGACACGGGAATCGATGTGCCTGAGATTCTGAACCTTGTATTCTTCAAGATTATCAAGTCGAAGATAAAATTTGAGCAGATGATAGGTAGAGGAACCCGTCTCTGCAAAGACCTTTTCGGTCCGGGCGAAGACAAGCAGGAATTCTACATCTTCGACTGGTGCGGCAATTTCGATTTCTTCTCGAAGCAGGGCGACGACATTCATCCATCCGACAGCAAATCGCTCACCGACCGGCTCTTCTGCCTGCGCCTGGATATTGCCAAGGAGCTGCAGAGCGCCGAGTATCAGGAGAAGGAATTTGACAAGCAGCTGCATGATGAGCTGAAGACCCTGCTCCATCAGCAGGTGGCAGCCATCGGCAAGGAGCGCAAGGAGGCTCGCCCATGGCTGAACATCATAGAGCCTTACAGGAATCAGGAGAAATGGACCTGTCTATCGGAATTGGATGTATCGCGGCTTAAGAAGATTGGACATCTCATCAAAGTGGATAAGGACGACGAGGAAGCCAAGCGTTTCGACATCGTGATGCTCCACATCATGCTTTCGCTCATCGACACAACCAGGCGTGTGGGTCAATTCCGCAAGGTGGTAGTAAACATCGCCGCCATCCTGGAGAAGAAGGCCTCCATCCCGGCTGTGATGGAGCACATCGACATCATCCGCCAGGTTCAGAAGCCTGTGTTCTGGGAAAATGAATCGCTGGATGCACTGGAGCATGTGCGCAGGGAACTGAGAGGACTGGTTCATCTGCTGAAGGAGCAGCGTGGCGGCAAGAAGTTTATCATCGACATAGAAGACACCTACACCAAAGTGGAAGGTTGCGAGGATGAGGTGATCAAGACCAGCTACAAGCAGCGTGTAATCGACTATCTGGCAGAGAACAGCAACAACGATACACTGCGCAAGATTCAGCATTTCGAGCAGCTGACCTCTGCCGACATAGAGGAGCTGGAGCGCATCTTCTTTGAGGAGCTGGGCACCAAGGATGAGTATAACGAGCTTACCGAGGGTCATCCGTACAAGAACAATGTGGCTGCGTTTATCCGTGTAATCAACGGCATAGACCGCAAGAAGGCGCTTCAGATCTATCAGCAGTTCATAGAGGGTTACAACCTCACCTCAGAGCAGGAGCTTTATCTGAAGAACATCCTGGATTACATCAGCATGAACGGCGACATAGAAACCCGCAATTTCCTGGAGTATCCGCTGAAAGATCTGAAATGGCGCGAAACCTTCGGCGACACGTTTGTGAATCTCAAGGATTTCATCAAGCAGATGCACCGGGTGATTATTGCGTAAGGGGCAGAAATTGTCTATGGTAAAAGAAAGCGACCGCTCACCTCATGATTTCTGAGAAGAGCGGTCGTTTCCGGTCATGAAGGTCAAGGTCATTAAGGTCATTAAGGATTTCGGTTTTTCAAATTATCCCCCAATATCCCTCTATCTTATAAAATAAGGTTAAATCAAGTTCGCCCTGCAAACAAAATCCATCCATAAAATCACTTTTCTGAATATTTTTTGTATTTTTGCAGATATATTGCGCTAATATGGGAATTGAGCATGGCTTATCCTCCTAGATTACAGGCGCATAATGAATAATCAAAAATTAAGTAAATATGGACATGGCAAAATATATAGGTGAGACTACTGAATACGATAAGAAGCAGGAAGTGGAACGCCGTAAAGTGAAAAGTTGGCTGAAGAGCGTCAGCGCCTTTGCCAATGGCAGTGGCGGTTGCCTATTGTTTGGTATTGCCGATGACGATACTATCATAGGGTTGACCGATGCCAAGACTGATGCCGAATTTATCAGTCAGAAAATAAAGGAGCGCATTGATCCTATGCCGCAAATCGACTTGAAGATAGAGCGTGTAGAAGACAAGGAATTGCTCATTCTTCATGTGCATGGAGGCGAAGATACACCCTATTATTATATAGGCGACAGCGTTCTTGAAACCTTTGTGCGCATTGGCAACGAATCGGTTGTGGCTGATAGTACCGAACATAAGCGTCTTGTATTAAGAGGTCGCAACTCTTCATTCGACGCCCGCCCAAGCGATGAAATGTTTGAAGATTATGCATTTTCTAAGCTTCGCAGCCGCTACTATGCCTGGAATGGTCTGAGCTTCGATAAAAAACTTTACCGCTCGTTTGGCTTGGTTGACAATAAGGGAATACTTACCTATGCAGGTCTGTTGATGGCAGACGAATGTCCACTGCGCCAAAGCCGTGTATTCTGCACAAGATGGAACGGCAAGACAAAAGCTGGAGGAAGCATTGATGCACTCGACAGCGCAGAGATTACAGGCGGACTTGTAACTCTTCTCGAAGACACCATGTCCTTCATTCGTCGCAACAATCGTACACTTTGGTATAAAGAACCGATGCAGCGCATCGAGATTCCTCAATATATGGAACGTTGCGTGATGGAAGTTGTAGTGAATGCCCTGGCTCATCGCGACTATCTGATTCAAGGTAGCGAGGTGCATGTGGATATGTACGATGACCGTATGGTGATTTACTCTCCAGGTTCCATGCCAGAAGGGAGACTTATACAGACGATGAACTTAGAAGATATTCCTTCTGTCAGACGCAATCCGGTTATCGCAGATATCTTTGCTCAGTTGGGTTATATGGAGCGTAAAGGTTCGGGTATGGGCAAAATCATCAATCCAATCAAAGCACTTCCCTACTTTGAGGAAAGGATGCTTCCAAGCTTCTTCTCCGACCGTGCCCAGTTTACTGTCACATTTCCCAATATGATTTTAGCATGGCAGGAATCTCATCCAAATATTGAGGTAAACTTTGTGGAAAATGAAGGTGATACTCAAGGTGATACTCAAGGTGATACTCAAGGTGATACTCAAGATGTCCCTCAAGGTGGCACTCAAGGAAAAGACTTAGATAAATGGATAGAATATCAAGTAGCTGTTTATCCTAAAATAACAACAGGTGAACTGGCTCAACTATCAGGGAAAAGCATTATAACCATCAAGCGTCGTATTGCAAAAATGCCTCATATTGTGTATGTTGGCAGTGGCTATAGTGGTCATTGGGAAGTAAGGAAAAAGGAATGAAACAAGAGTTTAAGCCAGCATCCATCCAATTTACTACATAAAGATACAGACAATACAATATAAGCATGAAGAAGATATTATTCCTACACGGATTCTTCGCCACGGGCAGCTGTCCGATGGCAAGAGCCTTGAAAGAGGCGTTTGAGGGGACGGCGGTGGTGCTGACTCCCGATCTCCCATTGCACCCAAAGGAGGCACTGAAGGAGATTCGCTCCATCATCGACCGGGAGCAGCCCGACTTGCTTCTGGGCAACAGCTGCGGCTCTTTCCTCGCCCAGATGCTGGCTCCGGTGGTGGGCATTCCTGCCCTGCTCGGCAATCCGTATTTCATGATGACGGAGTTTCTGAAGGAGCGCATCGGCGAGCATGAATACAAGGCACCGAGAAGGGACGGCAATCAGCGGCTGGTGATAGACGAGGCGCTGATTGAGGAGTTTGCGGAGCTGGAAGCCGTGCAGTTTGACCATTGCAACCCCTATTATAAGGATCGTGTGTGGGGACTTTTTGGAGTGCAGGATACCCTGGCTCACTTCTCCCCTCTCTTCCTGCAGCACTACAACCAAGCCTTCCATTTCCCTGGCGGTCATACGCCTACTGAGCAGGAGGTGAAGACCTGGTACGCTCCCCTTGCCCAGAAAATGATGATGGAATTTTCAGCAAAGGAAGAAAGATATTTCCAGCACTTTAAGGGCGGCAAATACAGGTTCATCCATTCTGCCTTCGACTCCGAGACTCAGGAGCGCATGGTGGTTTATCAGGCTCTCTATGGAGACCAAGCCTATTGGGTAAGACCGGAAAAGATGTTCTTCGGGAAAGTTACGAGGGACGGCAGAACTTTCAATCGTTTCACAGAAATAGATAAATAATTATGGAGACATTTAATAACGTAATAAACAGTGGCCAGCTTGTTCTGGTCGATTTCTTTGCTACCTGGTGCCAACCTTGCAAGGCGATGCACCCCATTCTGGAGCAGGTAAAGAGTGTATTGGGCGACCGCATCCGAATCATCAAGGTGGATGTGGACAAGTACGGCGTAACAGCAAGACAATACCGCATTCAATCCGTGCCTACGCTGATGCTCTTCCGAAACGGAGAAGTATTGTGGCGCACAAGCGGTGTGGTAGATAAAGCCGAATTGCTGGCTACGCTTGATCCATTCTTGACATAAAAGAATAAAGGAGTAACAATAGGAAAATGAGTATGAACACTTTACATAGTTATCTCGCCTACTATCTCCTTGCTATCAATGCAGTTACATTCATCGTGTACGGCATTGACAAATACAAGGCGAAGAAAGCCAAGTGGCGCATTTCCGAAGCCACGCTTTTGTTGCTGGCTGTTCTTGGAGGAAGCATCGGGGCATGGATTGGAATGAAAGTCTGGCACCATAAGACGATGCACAAGAAATTCAAATACGGCATTCCTGCCATTCTGCTGATACAGATTGCGCTGATGGCGTATTTACACATGAATTAATAAAAAAAAAGAACGAAGCATATGAAAAGTTTTTCACCAAAGCCGTGGTTTGCACCACAGCCTGTGCTGATTATCGGCACATATAATAAGGATGGAGTTGCCAACGCTATGAACGCTGCCTGGGCAGGACAGTGGGACATGAAGGAGATTATGATCTCGATGGGAAATCACGTCACCACAGACAACCTGAAGCTTGGCGGTGAGTTTACCGTTGCCTTCGCTACCAAGAAAACCATGGTGGCTTCTGATTTCGTGGGCATTGTTTCTGCCAAGAACGACCCGAAGAAGATGGAGAAGACTGGATGGAGCATCGAGAAGGCGACTATGGTCAACGCTCCGGTGTTCACCGATTTCCCGATGACCCTGGAGTGCCGCATCAAGGAGAAATATGACGAAAGCGAAACCGGCTATTATCTCGTTGCTGAAATCGTCAATATTCTTGTAGATGAGAAGTACCTGGCAGAAGACGGAAATCCAGACATGGAGAAGATGGAACTGATTGTCTTCGACCCTATTCATCACGGCTATATCCAGCTGGGCGAGAAAGTCGGCAACGCATTCTCTGACGGCAAGGCTTTGAAATAATAGCCAAAAATAGAACAGAAAAGCAAATAAAAGTTCGTTTTCTATTCCAGTTTTTACTATTTTTGCACCATAATAATGGATTTAGAACATATAGGTAACAAATGCGGTTTCTCTGACACCAGAATGCTGAACAGATGCAGCCAGCTTGTGGGTGGCGACAAGGATATGGTTAAAGTGTTTAAGTACAAAGGATAAAATAATGAGAAAAGAATCAAGAGCAATGGATAGTGAGTGGGCTTTGGAAATAATGCACAAGGCTCCGTATATAACGGTCAGTTTTATTGACGAAGAAGGCAAGCCTTATGGTTTACCCCTGTCACTCGCATCAGATGATGATGTGAATTGGTATTTTCATGGTGCCTTGGAAGGCAAGAAGTTGGAGGCAATCAAGGCTCATCCTGAGGTTTGCCTTTCAGCCGTAACCCGTTGTGCGCCTACGGTTGGTCCGAAGGACGGCAGTTTCACCCTGCAGTTCAAATCAGCCATTGCATTCGGCAAGGCAGAAATCTTGACCGAGGATGCAGAGAAGATTCATGGTCTCCGACTAATCTGTGAGCGTTTCCTTCCTCAACACATGGATGCTTTCGACCAGAGCATCGCCCGTTCCCTATCACGCACGGCTGTTGTTCGCATCACGCTTACTGAGCCACCAACCGGCAAGCGCAAGCAGTATGATAAGGAGGGCGTGGAAATGAAATATGGCAGAATGGAATAAAGAGGCAATTGCTCCTTCTATGTTGCATTATAAAACAAAGAATTTATGACTTCACTTCAAGAAAGACTGTTCGCCATGCAGGATAAGCAGTATGCTGTTTTCCAGGCCAAACTGACACCGGGAGTGCCTGTGGAGAGTTTCATAGGCATTCGTGTGCCTGTGCTCCGCAAGTTCGCAAAAGAGTTTACAAAGAAGAAAGAATGCGAGGAATTTCTGCATCAGCTTCCTCATCAGTACTACGATGAGAACATGCTTCACGGACTCCTCATTTCCGAGGTGAAAGACTACGAGGAATGCATCCGTCTTACAGATAAATTCCTGCCATTCGTGGACAACTGGGCAGTTTGCGACATTATGTCTCCGAAGGTGTTTGCCAAACACAAGAAGGAGCTATTGGCGAAGATCAAGACTTGGAGTAAATCGTCACACGTTTATACCTGTCGCTTTGGAATAGAGACACTTATGTCTCATTACCTGGATAAAGACTTCAAGGCAGAGTATCTTGAAATTCCTGCATCAGTAAGGAGCGAAGAGTATTACGTAAAGATGATGGTAGCCTGGTTCTTCGCCACCGCCCTTGCCAAGCAATGGGACCAGGCGA
>ENA-ORTS01002275-ORTS01002275.1-human-gut-metagenome-genome-assembly--contig:-NODE-2275-length-11647-cov-3.347222_pt1 | contig 11647 bp, 10 predicted proteins | sample MGYA00241911_ERZ509186 | MGnify/ENA primary metagenome ERZ509186 (study PRJEB26280, sample SAMEA2338852) | human gut metagenome | biome: human gut; feature: human-associated habitat; material: faeces...
GAACTGGACGTTCGCCTCGCGATTCCTTCGGCGCAAAGCGCCTGCGGAATGGAGAATTTATGAAAAAAGCAGCCGCACCGGGAAGGATTCGTCCCCGATACGGCTGTTCTTATTTCTGTGTACTATGTACGTTCTGACTCTGCAGCGCCCGCTCAGATTATGGCAGCGCCTGTTTTCAATTGCGGTGTCTGCTCAGACACTTAGATTCCGAAGCTTCCGCTTGTTGTACCGTTGATCACATAGTATACTGCGCTCTCTTCCGGCTTTACATACAGCTCAACGCTCTTGAACTCTTCCGGTGCGTTGCCCAGGTCATACTGCCATACATCTTTGGCAATCTCAACCAGTCTCTCAGTTGTGTATTCCTTGCCTGCAAACTGAACGCTTACCTCGGTCTTTACAGCAGCTGCTTTTGTTGCGCGCTTTGCAGGCGCTTTCTTTTCAGCGGTTGCCTTTGCTGTTGTGGTCTTCTTTGCAGCTGTTTTCTTTGCTGCGGGCTTTTCCTCTGCTTTAGCTGCAGCTGCTGCTTCTGCTTCAACTGCTTTTTCTTCTGCCTTTGCTACAGGGGCCTTCTCAGCTTCCTTCACAGCGGTCTTGGTTTCTGTCTTAACTGGAGTTGTCGGTGCTGCTTTCTTAACTTCTGCCTTAGGCGCTTCCACTTTAGCTGCTACAGGTGCTACAGTTTTCTTAACTACTGCCATGTTACCGTCTCCCTTCTGTACGAATCATGTACAAAAACATTTTCATTCTCCTCACAAGTACCGTATTTCGGTGCTCGATAAGGGTAGTGTATTCCTTTTCCCTATAATTGTCAACTGTTATGCGAATACCAGAAAGTACAGCAATACGATAATACCCAGCACAATACGATACCATCCAAAGACTTTAAAGTCATGCTTTTTGATATATCCCATCAGGAAACGAAGTACGAACAGGGATACAATGAAGGATATCACTGTACCGACCAGCAGGCAGGCAAGCTCCATTCCCGTGAATGCAAATCCGAACTTCAATACCTTCAGAAGACTCGCTCCAAACATAACGGGAATCGCCAGAAAGAAGGTAAATTCCGCTGCCACCGTTCTCGATATACCAATCATAATAGCACCCAGGATCGTAGCTCCGGAGCGGGATGTTCCGGGCAGTGCCGCAGCCACCAGTTGGCAGAAACCGATGATCAATGCATCTCTGTAGGTCAACTGTGACAGTGTTGTGGTGGTAGGTACACGATTCTTGTTCCAGTTCTCGATCACGATAAACAATACACCGACCAGTACCAACATAACTGCTACCACGATGACCTGGATCGTTACTCCACTGGTTCCGATCTCTTTTTTGAAGGCTTCGCTCACCGCATCATCAAACAGCAGGCCGTAAACGACCGCAGGGATACATGCTACAACGATCTTCACCCACATCCAGAAAGCATCCATGCTCAGTGCCACATTTCCTACCGTAAAATCTTTTTTAGATCTTACAATACCACCTTTTTTTGTCTGCTGATTTTTCTTCATATAAAAAGGCCAGATCTTGTTCCAGAACAGAACGACTACCGCCAGGATAGCTCCCAACTGAATGACAACATCAAACATATCGAAGAAGCCTTCACTGGTCTCCTGAAAAGGAATCAGACGCTCCACCAGGATCAGATGTCCTGTGCTGCTGATGGGCAGCCACTCGGTGATGCCCTCCACGATACCGTAGATAATTGCCTTGATAATTTCTAACATTTTGTTTCTCCTATCTTTTTTATTTTCTGACGAATCAGAGCTTTTATTTTTCGAGATATGCCAGCAGATCTTCATAGCAGTTCTCTGCTTCCTGATAGCCCTCTTCATATAATGCGATCAGTTTGTCCTTGTCTTTCTCTATCCGTCCCACATCACTCTTCTTATGAGGTCTGATCACGAAAGCCTGACCGTTTTTCTCCTGTCTGTCAATATAGTCCAGGCACTCGTTATAACGGATATGTCGGTCTGCCATGAGTTCATATACTTTAGGATATTTCAGGTATCTGAGTTTTATGAGTCCCAGCTGTGACGCAGATGCGGGCTTTCTCACGAATCCCACCTCTTTGGTCATGACCAGGATGTTCTTCCGGTTGCCGTCCAGAATAGATTTCTCCAGAGGAATGGCATCGCTGATGCCACCATCCAGATACAGCTTCCCATCGATCTTCACATTCCGTGCCACCAGCGGCAGGGATGCGGATGCCCGGATCTTGTCGATATCCTTGCGGATATCACGGACACGCAGATACTCCGGCTGTCCCGTCTCGATGTTGGTCACCACGCTGTAGGCCTTGCCAGGATATTTTTCAAAGGTATCGTAATCATACGGATACAGGTAATCCGGAATCAGGTGATAACAGAAATCCACATTGAACAAATCTCCGCTGGTCAATAAGCTTTCCAGGCTGCAATACCGTCTCGTATCCAGATAATCCACACTGACACTCAGCGCCCGTCCCTTTTGTCTGGACAGATAGCTGCACATATGGCATGCACCGGCGGATACTCCGTAGATGTGGGAAAAATCAATTCCCTTTTCCGTAAAAAAGTCCAGTACGCCGGCGGTGTATACACCCTTCATTCCGCCGCCTTCCAATACCAGTCCTGCCTGATACATTCTCATTACTCTCCTTTCTGCTTCTGCAACTATCCAGAACCCCATTCGCAAAATCGCATCTGCGATGCTTTCCTGAATAACAAGTTCTCTTGTTATTTGCTCATGTGGTTATTTCGTCACATCAGCATATCGAAAGGCTCATTCGTGCAAGCACGATTCGCTTTCGATATGCTGCGTGACTCTAGATAGTTGCATACTCCGTCTTCACAAACTTCCGCAACGCTTCCAGGGATCTCTCCACTTTTTCGGTGTCCACACAGTAGGCCATGCGGAAATATCCCGGTGCACCAAAGCTATCACCCGGTACCAGAACGAGATCATATTTCAATGCTTTCTGACTGAATACCTTAGCATCCTCTTCCAGCGCCTTCGGGAAAATGTAGAAAGTTCCGCCGGGCTTCACACAGGTGAATCCCAAGTCTAGCAGTTCTTTATAGAGAATGTTCATATTCGTCTCATACACCGATAGATCCGCTGTCTTATCCAGTACCTGTGCCACTGCCAGCTGGATAATGGAAGGCGGACAGTTATGTCCGATACCTCGGGAGATCTGTCCGCACATATTGATCATGGTCTCCGCATCCTCACATGCCGGGTTCACTGCCACATAACCGATACGTTCTCCCGGCAGAGACAGAGATTTGGAGAAAGAATAGCACATGATAGTATTGTCATAAAAATAGGATACGCAGGGACTGTCTACACCTTCAAACACGATCTCACGATAAGGTTCATCAGAGATCAGATAAATAATATGACCGTATTCCTTGGACTTTTCGCTCAGGATATCTGCCAGTCTCTGCAATGTCGGGGTGGAATATACCACACCGGAGGGGTTGTTGGGAGTGTTGATCAGTACTGCCTTGACCTTCTCCGTCAGCATCTCTTCAAACGCCTCGAAGTTGATCTGGAAGTTCTCCAGATTGGGGGGAACCACCTTCAGTACCGCTCCGGTGAGATCCACATAAGGATGATATTCCGGAAAAAACGGTGCAAAAGTCAGGATCTCATCTCCCGGCTCCGTCACCAGACGAAAAGCATGTGCCAGCGCTCCTGCCGCCCCGGATGCCATGAAAATGTGCTCCTTACGATAAGGCAGCCCAAACCTCTTCTCCAGGTTCTCCGCAATTGCCTCCCTGACACTTGTAATACCGAGGCTGGGACTGTAGCCGTGCAGTTCCAGCGGTTCCTTCGTTGCCAGCATATGGATCATGCGGTCAGTAAATTCTCTGGGAACCGGAACGGAAGGATTCCCCAGGCTGTAATCAAATACATTCTCGTATCCGATTTCCTGTCCCCTTGCCGTAGCAAATTCCGAAAGCTGCCGGATCACTGATTTTCCGGACAGCATGTCTTTATATTTCTGAACTAACATACTAATCTCCTTTCCGCAGACGATTCCTTTCGTCGGAGGAATCGCAAATCAAATTTCAAATTTGATTCTGCGCTGTTTATTTGATCTCTATAAACTTATCTCCGAACCTTTCCGTGGACAGACAGATACTGTTTCTTCCACAGCTTTTGGCCTTATAGAGAAGATCATCCGCTCTTGATGTGAAATCCCATTCCTTGTTATTGCCCACCGGAATCCGCACAAATACTCCCTGGCTTACCGATACATAGTTGCTGCAATTACTGCATTCATGGGGAAGTTTCAATTTGCGGACCTTCCTCAAAATATCTTCCGCCACTCTTCGTATCTTCTCCACCGTCATTCCTGTATAGAGGATCATAAATTCATCCCCACCGTATCTGGCACAGAAAATCTTACCCGGAACCTGCTGTTTCCGCAGAACTCCGGCAATCGCTTTCAGGCACTGATCTCCGGCCAGATGTCCGTAATGATCGTTGTATTCCTTGAAGAAATCAATATCCATGAGTTCTACTCCCATGAGCTCATGTTCCTCATAGGCATGTTCAAAACTGCTCGTAAAGTGTTCATGTAAAAAGGTCCGGTTTGCCAGTCCCGTCAGCTCATCATGCATAGCCAGACTTTCCAGCTCCCGGTTGGAAGCTTTCATGTTCGTCCAGTCCAACGTAACGTTTTTCAGCCGGTTCTGCAATTCTATGACATTGATCAGCGCTTCTCTGTTTTCCTGTTGGTATTTCTCATAAATATCAAAATACTGGCGGGTATAATCTATGTATTCCCAGGTGAGACCCTTCTTCTGCAGAAGTTCACTCTTGAAAGGATACAGATCCAGGAAAATATTATAATGCTCTTCGATATGCTTTTCATCAATGATCCGGATCAATTCTTGCAGATATTTTCCATCAGGCAGGATTGCCAGGATTCCCGCCAGGATCACCAGTTCATCCATGATCTCTTCAAAAACATCCCGGTCTGACAATTGCTCCAGAAGATCTGCTGCAAGCTTTAAAGCCTCTTCCTCATGCCCTTGTAATAATTCGCAGGAAATACGATACATTTCTAATGTTATTTTCGAATAATAGCTTTCCGGTGCCTCTCTGATGATCTGTTCTATTTGATTCCAAAGCCGTAAAGCCTCTTCCATTTCTCCCATATACATGTGACAGCAGCCACATTCGATCATACAGTTGATCCTGTTATAATTCAGCTGATATGTTTTCTCTGACTTACTATAGGAGTCGATTGCTGTACGGTAATGCTGTATCGCCTCCTGCCGCAGGCGCATCCTGACCAGGGTATAGGCAATATTACTCTCCGCCATGCCCTGGATATAATAAAAATGGTATTTTTCTGCATATTGAAGGCAGTTATAATAGGAACTTAAGGCCACCATCCGGTTATTCTTCCGATCGGACACCGCTCCCATCATATTATAGGTTCTGGCCAGCAGTTCATACATCTGCTCATTTTTCAGATAACCGATACTCTCTGTCAGACATTGCAAGGTGTTTTCATACTGGTCGTTCTGCCAATAATATTCTGCAAGATAATAAAGCCCCAGGCCGGCCAGCTTCTGTGAGCCGGTGTCTGCTGCATATTCCATCACTTTCTGACAGGTCTCGTTGTCCGGAAATTTACCGTTTTCCCGGTTTTGGATGGTTTCCTCTATGAAATTTTGAACGGTCTGTGGTAAACCCTTTAAATCCATGCCGGTTCCTTTCCGGAATCCCCAAGCTGTCATTGATCATCCCCTGTCAGATGCCATCATAAACAGCCATGGTATTCTAAATAGTTATCATACCACAGTACTTTGTCACTTTACAAGATTGCTCCGCCAAAAATACACGTCACCCGTAAAAAATTAAGGTTTTATTTAGATTTCATCCTCTGCCCATGCAAGAGCACATTTCACCGCACGATGCCAGCCCTTTAACAGTTTCTTGCAGTCTTCTTCATCCATTTCCGGTGCAAAGGATGCTCCGATCTGCCAGTTCTCACGGATCTCATCACGATTCTTCCAATAGCCTACCGCAAGTCCTGCCAGATAAGCCGCTCCCAGAGCAGTCGTCTCGATACATGCCGGACGGCGTACCTGGGTGTTGACGATATCTGCCTGGAACTGCATGAGGAAATCATTGGCACTGGCGCCGCCGTCTACTTTCAGGCTCTTTAAATCAATGCCGCTGTCCTTCTCCATGGCTTCCAGCACATCTGCCGTCTGGTATGCGATGGATTCCAGCGTGGCCCGGATGAAATGTTCCTTGGTACAGCCTCTGGTAATGCCGACGATGGTTCCTCTGGCATACTGATCCCAGTAGGGGGCTCCCATGCCCGCAAATGCCGGAACAATATAGACCCCTGCGGTATCCGGCACATGCTCTGCATACTCCTGGGACTGTGCAGAGGTCTTGAGCATACGCATACTGTCACGAAGCCACTGGATCCCGGCACCGGCTACGAACACACTGCCCTCCAGGGCATATTCTACGTTCTTGCTTGTGCTGGCAGCAATAGTAGTCAACAGCCCCGACTGGGAGGTAATGGCTTCGTGTCCGGTGTTCATTAATAAGAAGCAGCCGGTCCCGTAAGTATTTTTCACTTCTCCCTGTTCAAAACAGCATTGTCCGAACAACGCTGCCTGCTGGTCTCCCGCCGCACCGGCAATGGGAATCTCACCGCCCAGTACAGAAGCATCGGTCCTGCCGTAGATTTCGCTGGAACAACATACCCTGGGCAGCAGACTCTCCGGGATATTGAAGCGCTTCAGGATCTCCTGATCCCAGCAGAGATTATGAATATCGAAAAGCATGGTCCGGGAAGCATTGGTATAATCCGTTACATGTACGGCACCCTTGGTCAGATTCCAGATCAGCCAGGTATCTACCGTACCGAAAAGCAATTCTCCCCGCTCTGCCCGTTCTCTGACACCGGGTACATTATTCAGGATCCAGGCAATCTTGGAAGCACTGAAATAAGCATCCGGGATCAAGCCGGTCTTCTTCCGGATGATTTTGTCAAAACCGTCTTTTTTCAATTCCTCGATCATATCGGAGGTCCGGCGGCACTGCCATACAATGGCATTGTATACCGGTTCCCCGGTATTTTTATCCCAGAGAATCGTAGTCTCACGCTGATTCGTGATGCCGATGGCCTCGATCTGGTCATCGGTGATACCCAGCACCGCCATACTTTCAATGGCCACTCCCAGCTGGGAGGACCAGATTTCCATAGGGTTATGCTCTACCCAGCCTGGCTGGGGATAGATCTGTGTGAATTCTTTTTGTGCCATGGAACAGATATTTCCCTGTTTATCAAACAGGATACAGCGGGAACTCGTGGTTCCCTGATCCAGTGCCATGATGTATGTCTTTTTCTGTGTGTTATGTGTATCTCCCATTGTGTTATGTAACCTCCCGTTGTTCGTTCCAGGCTCTGCCCATAGCATATCCCAATCGTGTCATTGGAATATATTGTGTCCATTGCCCCAAATATGCTCTATTCTCAATAGTTCTGTCCTCTGTCACCCACGAAACGACCGGGTTGCCACTATATTGACACCTGTGTCAGCCACATTTTCCAAGATGATATCTCCTACATGGATGGGTGCCGCTACAGTGACATCTGCCAGAGCTTTCATGCAGTCATCAATCCTGCCTTTAGGAATGTCGGAAGCTGTCTTCACGGATACCACAGCATCCGGATATCCTGTCACGCGTACGGTGGATGTCACAATACGCGTAGGGTTGGTCACTTCCTTCTCTCCGTAGGCTGCGCCTCTGGGACAACGGTTACCGGTCACTGTGACACTACTGTCATCTGCGATAGTCACGGTCAGAGCACACCCTACCGGACAGCAGATGCAGGTCAATTCTTTTTGTGTTGTATTCTTCTCTGCCATCGTCTCACCCTCTTTTCTGCCGAATATATTCTACAGCGTAGTTTCCCGCCTTTTCCGCTTCTGCGGATACATGGTCTACCAGTTCATGGACGTGGAGCACATTGCCGCAGGCGAAGACTCCGGGGATACTGCACTCCAGATTCTCTCCCACTACCGGTCCTCCGGTCTTGCCGTCCATATCTGCTCCTAAGCCTCTGGTCAGTTCGTTCTCCGGGATCAGCCCGCAGGATAACAACAGAGTATCACAGGGAACATCCCATTCGGAACCGGGAATCGGTTTTCCATTATCATCCACTTTCGTAAAGGTCACACCCTCTACACGGTCTTTGCCGTGGATCTTTGCTACCGTAGTATTCAGATACAGTGGAATATTAAAATCATCCAGGCACTGGACAATGTTACGCTTCAGTCCGCCGCTTTGGGGGCGAAGCTCTGCCACGCACTGTACTTTGGCACCTTCCAGCACCATACGTCTCGCCATGATAAGTCCGATGTCTCCGGAACCAAGGATCACCACACATTTACCGGGCATCCGCCCTCTGATATTTACATAATACTGTGCCGTTCCGGCGCTGTAGATGCCTGCCGGTCTGCTGCCGGGGATATTTAACGCACCACGGGAACGCTCTCTGCAGCCCATCGCCAGGATCACGGTCTCTGTCTCGATCTCCAACAGACCGTCCTCTTTGTTCATGGCGGTGACTTTCTTGCGTCCATCGGAGCGCAGGGAAATATTTGTTACCATGGTATTCAGCAGATAAGGGATTTTTGCTTCTTCTGCCATGTCAATATAACGTTCCGCATATTCCGGTCCGGTCAGCTCCTCTTTAAAAGTATGCAGTCCGAAACCGTTGTGGATACACTGGTTCAGAATGCCTCCCAGTTCTCTGTCACGCTCTAAGATCAGCACTTTTTCACAGCCGGCCTTTCTCGCAGACAGCGCTGCCGCCAGTCCCGCAGGACCTCCTCCGATGATGACGATATCTTCTGTGCGTTTACTCATGGAGTGCCTCCTTTCCGACAGGCGCCTGTGTCCTCTTCCATGTTCCGCCCTCTCCGGGTGCGGTGTCTTTATTTTTACCGGTCAGAATCTCTGAGCCGGTTCCTTCCTTAGTGATCTGTGCCAGATCGAGATGCAGTTCTCTCGACAGGATTTCCAACGTCTTCGGGGAACAGAAGCCTGCCTGGCATCTGCCCATTCCGGCTCTGGTGCGGCGTTTGACACCATCTAATGTCGTCGCTCCCACCGGACGGTGAATGGCTTCCAAGATCTCTCCCTCCGTCACCAGTTCACAACGGCAGATCACATTGGCAAACGCGGGATTTTCCCGGATCAGTGCTTCTCTCTCCTCTTCCGTGGCAAGTGCCATGCTGGGGATTCCTTTTCTGCTGTCAATAAAATCCGTCTTACGTTCTGCGGGATAAATATTTTTAACAATCCGTGCCACATACTCGCCAATAGCCGGTGCACTGGTGAGTCCCGGAGATTCAATACCTGCCACATCAATAAAGCCAGGATGTCCTTCTGCCTCGCCAATGAGAAAATCCGATTTTTCCGCAGGTTCTTCATGTACCAGATGAGCTCGCAGTCCGGCAAAAGAGGTGATGGTCTGTCTGCCGTCCAGCGCATCCACACTGTTACTTCCCAGATTCAGAACCTTCGTCAGTCCTTCTGCCGTGGTGTCCACATCCTGCTTATCCGGAATATCCTCCGCTGTCGGACCTACCAGCAGATTGCCATGGACAGTAGGAGTTACAAGGATACCTTTACCCATTTTAGAGGGCTGTTGGAAAATAGTGGAATTTACCAGATCGCCACAATTTTTGTCCATCAGACGATACTCGCCTCTGCGAGGCACGATGCGGATCTTCTCCTCACAGATCATATTGTGAATTTCATCCGCATAGACACCTGCCGCATTGATGACGATGGGTGCCACGAATATCTCACCATCCACCTGCACCTGATACATCCGTCCTTCCTTCGCAGGTGGGTTCTCGGTCCATACCGGTCTCTGTTCCACGATAGCTGTCACCTTGTGGTCACGATAGAACTCTACGCCGTTTTCCGCCGCATTTTCTGCCAGCGCAATATTCAGTCCGAAGGGACAGACGATACCACCGGTGGGGGCATACAGGGCTCCTACGATGTCACGGGACACCGCCGGCTCCATTGCCCAGACTTCCTCCGGGGACAAAAGCTTCAATTCTTTTACCCCGTTCTCCATGCCTCGCTGATACAGTTCTTCCAGACCGGACATGGCATCTTCTTCAAAGCATAACACCAGGGATCCGTTCCTGCGGAACGGGAAGTCCAGCTTCTTCGACAGTTCCTCCATCATTTCATTGCCCCGGACGTTTAACTGTGCCTTGAGAGTTCCCGGTACTGCATCATACCCCGCATGCACGATACCGCTGTTGGCTTTGGAAGTACCTTCGCAGACATCACTTTTCGCCTCCAGTACAGCGATCCTTAGCTTTCCCTTCGCCAGTTCCCTGGCAATGGCGCAGCCACTGACTCCGGCGCCGATAATGATCACATCATAATCCTTCATAACCTCGCCCTGCCTTTCCTATGTTTACATTTATATTTGAATGTCCACCTTTACCTTCTGAATATCCGTTTTCTCTTTATGAATGTCCATTTTTTATTTGTCGCAAATGTCTCTTTGCTATTTATTTTACCATATTCTGCGGGAAAACACGACCGAAAACCAGCAACACTCTGTGTAAAATGTAGTCGAAAAAACCGGACAGCAATCGCTCACCATCCGGTCTCTTATTATTGTTCTATTTTTCTTCTATAATCGCATATCCCATACTTCCAAGCTTTCCGGCTTCATAGGATTCACTCAAAAGCACGCTGCCCTTTCCCAAATACTCCCGCAGATCAATCGTTGTACTGCCATTATTGAGACAGACTGTAATCTTGTGATCTCCCCAGGTTCTCTGATAGATATATCCTCCGTCATGATCCATATATCGCAGAGTGTAATCTCCATAGGTCAGCTCCTCATGTTCTTTACGAATAGCAATCAGCCGGGAAAAGAAATCATCCTCTTCATCCTGCACCTTTTCCCAGGGCATGGGCCCCCGCAGTGTTGTCTCGCTGCTGCCGTCCATTCCCAGTTCATCCCCATAGAATACGCAGGGGATTCCGGGAGAGGTAAACAGGAACACCTCTGCTAGCCGGAATCTTCGCAGGTCCCCCTCGCAGTACGACAGGAACCGGTTGACATCATGGCTGTCTAATAGGTTTAACTGCCCACGCAGCGTTCCGGTACGATATCGCAGTAGCATCTTCACGATACGATCATGAAATTCCTCTGCGGAAATTTTCCGAAGGGCAAAGAAATCACGACAGTTCTTCCGGAAATCATAATTCATGGTGGAATCAAACATGTCTCCGTTCAGCCAGGTCTCCGAGTTCTCCCATATCTCCCCTATCATAACACTCTCCGGATTTTCCTCATGAGCAGCCCTATGGAAATCTCTCCAAAATCCCCGATCCACTTCATTTGCCACATCCAGACGCCAGCCATCCACCTTAAATTCCCGAATCCAATAACGGCATACTTCCATAAAATAAGCTCTTTCCTCCGGATTAGAAGAATTCATCATGTAGTTGTACATTTAAGGCAATGAATACACATCTTAGGTAATGTCTATGAACCATTTTTTCAACACCTCAATATAGAAAATATAATTTATTTTTGAAAGGAACTTTTTATGGAAAGCAAATCACGGAC
>ENA-ORTS01002287-ORTS01002287.1-human-gut-metagenome-genome-assembly--contig:-NODE-2287-length-11600-cov-4.460286_pt1 | contig 11600 bp, 10 predicted proteins | sample MGYA00241911_ERZ509186 | MGnify/ENA primary metagenome ERZ509186 (study PRJEB26280, sample SAMEA2338852) | human gut metagenome | biome: human gut; feature: human-associated habitat; material: faeces...
AATCCTCTGCTCCTGCAAAGGCAGTCGCATTTTGCTCCGCAAAACAAGGAGGATTACTATTATGAAAAAAACCAAAGCAGTTTTGGCTATTTTGATGGCCGGAACAATGATGCTTGGTCTTGCAGGCTGTGGCGGGAACAGTTCTTCTGCAACACAGGGAACAACCACAGGCACAGAGACAGGCAGTGCAGCAGGTGATGCTGCAGGAACAGATGCCGCAGCAAGCGCATCAGACATGAATGTTATGCTTGAAACTCCGGTCGAGTCACTCGATCCGCAGCAGGCTACCGACGGAACATCCTTTGAGGTAATCGCTGATTACACCGACGGTCTGATGCAGATGGATGCAGACGGACAGGCAGTTCCGGCAATCGCAGAAAGCTATGATTTATCAGACGATGGTTTAACTTATACATTCCATCTTCGTACCGATGCAAAATGGAGCAACGGCACACCGGTTACCGCAGCAGATTTCGTATTCGGATGGCAGAGAGCTGTTGATCCGGATGTCGCATCTGAGTATGCATATATGTTAAGCGATATCGGTCAGATTAAAAATGCAGCAGAGATCATCGCAGGTGAGAAAGACAAGAGTGAACTTGGTGTGACAGCAGTAGACGACAATACACTTCAGGTCGAACTGAATGTACCAGTCAGCTATTTCACTTCTCTGATGTATTTCCCGACTTTCTATCCGGTAAATGAGGAGTTCTTTACTTCCTGTGGAGATACATTTGCAACAAGTCCTGAGACAGTATTATCAAACGGTGCATTTGTGCTGGATTCTTATCAGCCGGCAGCAACTGCATTCCATTTAACAAAAAATGCAGACTACTATGATACCGACAGAGTAAAACTTTCCGGATTAAGTTATCAGGTAATCCAGGATTCACAGCAGGCATTAATGAACTATCAGACAGGCGCACTTGATACAACATTAGTAAACGGTGAGCAGGTTGACCAGGTAAAAGACGATCCTGAATTCACAACTGTTGGTGCAGGCTACTTATGGTATGTCAGCCCGAATATGAATTCTGTTCCTGAACTCGCAAACTTAAATATACGTCTTGCAATGACAATGGCAATCGACCGTGATTCCATCACAGCAGATGTATTAAAAGATGGTTCCGCTTCTACATACACAGCAGTTCCAATGCAGTTCGCAGCAGGTCCGGACGGATCTGACTTCTCCGAAGATCAGACAAAATTCTCTGATGTATGTGCTTATGATACTGCAAAAGCAGCAGATTACTGGGCAAAAGGTTTAGAGGAACTTGGAAAATCTGAGATCACTTTAGACATGGTAGTAGATGCAGATGATGCACCTCAGAAAGTAGCGCAGGTATTAAAAGAGCAGTGGGAGACAACTCTTCCTGGACTGACCGTAAACCTGGTTGTTGAGCCGAAGAAACAGCGTGTGGAAGACATGCAGAACGGTAACTTCCAGTTAGGTTTAACACGTTGGGGACCGGACTACGCAGATCCGATGACATATCTTGGAATGTGGGTAACAGATAACTCTAACAACTACGGTCTGTGGAGCAGCGCAGATTACGATGCAATCATTGAAGAGTGTACAACCGGTGATCTTTGCACAGATGCAGAGGGACGCTGGGCAAGACTCTACGATGCTGAGAAGATCGTTATGGATGAGGCAGTTATTTATCCGCTTTACACGCAGTGCAACGCAGAGATGCTTTCTTCTAAAGTAACAGGCGTTGAGTATCATCCGGTAGCTATCAACCGTGTATACAAAGATGCTGTAAAGACTGAATAAAGAAATTTAGACAGTAGAAATCCTGTTTTACAGGAAAATGAATATAGCCGCACTAAAGTGCAAAACTTTGGTGCGGCAATTTCATCATATTGTTGACGCTATAGGAAATGAGGCAGGAATTTCCTATGTCGTGAACGGAAAAACAAGGAGGAAAATCCTCTGCTCCTGCAAGAGGCACATGCTATGCAAGCTATTGAGCATAGCATGCATAGCAGGCATTTTCCTTCGGAAAACAAGGAGGAAAATCCCCTGCTCCTGCAAAGGCAGTCGCATTTTGCTCCGCAAAACTAAAGGAGGATTAGAACGTGAAAAAATATGCACTTAAGAGAATCGTAACGTCTCTGTTTACGCTGCTTGCAATTTTACTCGTTCTGTTTATTTTGATGCAGCTGATGCCGGGTTCTCCATTCAACGATGAGAAGTTAAATGCAGACCAGAGGGCAGCACTGTATACGAAATATGGACTGGATCAGCCGCTGCCGGTACAGTTTGTGAAATATGTAGGCAATATGTTAAAAGGAGACCTTGGCGTAAGTTACAATATCTCAAAGAATACACCAATCTCCCAGTTGATAAAGACGAGACTTCCGATCTCCATCAGTATCGGAGGATATGCGGTGTTGATCGGTGCCGTGGTCGGGCTTCTGCTCGGGCTTCTCGCGGCATTAAAACATGACACGATATGGGATTCGTTAGCGACGATCATTTCGGTTATCGGTGTGTCGGTGCCATCGTATGTGTTTGCACTGGCACTCAGCTATAACTTCGGATTTAAATTAGGGTGGTTTCCGATGTTGTTTTCGGAGAGCGATATTTTCGGATCAAGCGTGCTGCCCAGTATCTCACTTTCGATGTTTACGATGGCGTCGATCGCCCGTTTTACGCGAAGTGAAATGCTTGAAGTACTCGGCAGCGATTATATGCTGCTTGCGGAGAGTAAAGGAATTTCGGGTTCAGCGCTGATTTTTAAACATGCGCTGCGAAATGCACTGATCCCGATCATCACTGTGCTTGCACCGCTGATCGTCGATCTGATGACCGGTTCTCTGGTTGTTGAAAAAATATTTGCAATACCGGGTGTCGGAAGTCTTCTGGTAAATGCCATTCAGTCGAACGACTACAACGTGGTTATCGCATTAAGCTTTATTTATTCTGCAATGTACATTGCCATCATGCTTGTGGTAGATATCCTTTACGGAATCATTGACCCGAGAATTCGTCTGGCAAAGAAAGGAGACTGATATGGTGTCACAGGAAAATACCATGAATGTGGGAAATGATGCTGCCGGCTACATACCGGTCGAGGCAGATTTTAAATTTAAACATACGGATGGCGAACTTGCGTTAGATGATAACTTTGCAGCACAGAGTTTCTGGAAAGACGTATTGATCCGCTATTTCAAAAAAATCAGTGCAGTGATCGGTCTGATCCTGATCATTATCATTACGGTATTTGCAATCATTGGTCCGGGAATGAATGATTTCAGTTACTCTGAACAGTCACTGACACAGAAAAACTTTGCGCCAAGGGTAAAAGGTCTTGAAAAACTTGGTATCTTTGATGGTAGTGAAGGTATGAAGACAACGACCGGAACCAAAAAGATCAATTACTATGAAGAAAAAGGTCTGGATGATCTTTACTACTGGTTCGGAAGTGATAACTTCGGACGTGATATCTGGACACGTACCTGGTCCGGTGCACGCGTTTCCCTGATTATCGCCGTAGCAGCCGCTATCATCGATATGGTGATCGGAATGAGTTATGGACTGATCTCCGGATATTTTGGCGGGAAAGTCGATATGTTCATGCAGCGGTTTCTGGAGGTCGCGAACGGTATTCCGCGTCTTGTAATCGTAACACTTTTGTTACTGGTACTGCAGCCGGGTATGCTTACCATTATTTTTGCATTGATGTTGACGGAGTGGGTCGGCATGAGCCGTATCGCAAGAGCTGAGATGCTGAAATTAAAAGAGCAGGAATTTGTACTTGCATCACGGACACTTGGAGCAGGAAATTTCTTTATTATTTTTAAAGAAGTTCTGCCAAATATCATTGGACCGATCATTACACAGGTAATGTTCTCCATCCCGACAGCGATCTTTACCGAGGCATTCTTAAGTTTCGTAGGTCTTGGTATTCCGGTGCCACAGTGTTCACTTGGTTCACTGATCTCCGAAGGATTTAACAGTTTTACCACACATCCGTACCAGATCATTCCGCCGATCGTTGTAATGGCGCTTCTGATGTTAAGCTTTAACCTTGTAGCAGATGGTTTACGTGAAGCATTAGATCCGAAGCTGAAAGAAATGTAAGAAAGGGGATTCGTATATGTCAGAGACAAAAGAACAGATTTTAAAAATACGGGACCTGGATATTACGTTTCAGACGACTGCAGGAAGCGTGCACGCCATCCGTGGAGTCAATATTGACCTGATGAAGGGCGAGACAGTTGCGATCGTTGGTGAGTCCGGCTCCGGTAAATCCGTAACAATGAAAGCTGCCATGGGTATTTTGGCATCCAATGCGAAAGTAACGGGCGGTACTATAGAATTTTCCTATCATCATGCGGATGGAACACCGCAGACGGTAGACATTTTAACAAAAGATAAAAAGTGGATCAGACGACATATCAATGGAAAAAGAATTGCTATGGTATTCCAGGATCCGATGACGAGTCTTGATCCGACCATGACGATCGGAAAACAGATCATGGAAGGTATGATCTGGCATTTTAAGACACCGAAGAAAGAAGCCTGGGATAAGGCAGTAGAACTGTTAAAAGAGGTTGGTATCGAGGATGCGGAAAAACGTATGAAAAACTATCCGCACCAGCTCTCCGGTGGTATGAGACAGCGTGTGGTCATTGCCATCGCGCTTGCCTGCAACCCGGATCTTCTGATCTGTGATGAGCCGACGACTGCACTGGATGTTACGATTCAGGCAAAGATCATCGAGCTGATCCGCAGGGTACAGAAAGAGAGAGGCATTTCCGTTATTTACATCACACATGACCTCGGCGTGGTTGCCAAAGTGGCAGATTACGTCAATGTCATGTATGCCGGAAAAATCGTTGAGAAAGGTATGATCAATGAGATCTTCTATGATCCGAAACATCCGTATACCTGGGGACTGCTCTCTGCAATGCCTGATCTTGACACTGCGGATGAGAGACTCTACACGATCCCTGGTTCGCCGCCAAACCTGTTAAACGAAAAACCGGGCGATGCGTTTGCACCGCGTAACCAGTTTGCGCTTGAGATCGACGACAAGGCAGATCCACCAATGTTTCAGGTGACAGATACACATTATGCGGCTACCTGGCTGTTAGATCCGCGGGCACCGAAGGCAGAGATGCCGCTTGAATTAAAAGAGCGTATTGCGCGAATGAAGAAGGAGGCTAAGATCGATGACGGTGAATGAAAACAGTAAGCCTCTTCTTACCGTGAAAGGCTTGAAACAATATTTTAAGGTAAGTAATACATATACCGTGCATGCGGTAGAAAACGTAAGTTTTCAGATCTATCCGGGTGAGACATATGGTCTGGTCGGGGAATCCGGTTCCGGAAAATCAACGATCGGAAGAAGTATCATAAGACTTTATGATCCGACCGCCGGGGAGATCAATTTTAATGGAATGGACATCAGCGGCAGGATCAATAAGGCAAACAGCCAGGCACTGCGCACGCAGATGCAGATGATCTTCCAGGACCCGATGGCATCCCTGAACCCCCGCAAGAAGGTGGAGGACATCATCGGCGAGGGTCTGGACATCCACCATATGTACAAGACCCAGGACGAGCGCCGCGAAAAGGTGGAGAAAATTCTGGAGAAGGTCGGCCTTGCGCCCGAGCACGCTGAGCGCTACCCCCACCAGTTCTCCGGCGGCCAGCGCCAGCGCGTCGGCATCGCCCGCGCCCTCATCATGAACCCGAAGCTCATCATCGCCGACGAGTGCATCTCGGCACTGGACGTGTCGATCCAGGCACAGGTCGTCAACCTGATGAAGGACATCCAGCAGGAGACCGGCACGGCCTACCTGTTCATCGCACACGACCTGTCCATGGTCAAGTACATCTCCGACCGTATCGGTGTGCTCCATCTGGGCCACCTGCTGGAAACGGGTACGACGGAAGAAATTTTTGCAGATCCCATTCATCCCTACACCCGGAGCCTGCTGTCGGCTATCCCGCTGCCGAACCCGGTGGTGGAAAAGCGCCGCGTGGCCGAGACTTACGACTATGCCACTTCCGGCATCGACTACAGCAAAGGCACCAGCCACCTCGTCAGCGGCAGCCACTACGTCAAGTGTACCGATGAAGAGTTTGCAAAGTGGTGTAAATAAAATGAAAACGCGAGTCTCTTGACAACCTGCGTTCTAACGTCTATAATGAAGACAAAGAAAGGCGCTGCCCGCACAGTGGTCAGCTCCCTCCTCTAACATGACAATTTAAGAAAATTGACCGCTCGAGTTTGGTAGACATGGGGCGGTCATTTTTCTTGTCAGTTTATTTTCTCGAATAGTGTTTTGCGTGGTGCGTATTCCGAAAAAATACTTGGGCAATCGTCCAAGTGATTTTGGCAGTGCCAATGATAACGGTGGCCAGAAGGCCGAGCAGAGCAATAACAGTATTCAAAATATCCATGATGGATTTCCTCCTTCAAGTCTTTCATGTATAAATGATCAAGACCATCCGGAGGATGACAAAAATTGGACTTCCTCCGGACGGCACACGGAATGTGATGCCGAGGAGGGAGCATGACCGCTGCACTTGCAGGACAGCGCCTTTCTAATCACAGAATAACACAAATAGCAATGGATTTCAATGGCACGGCCTACCTTATATAGTGGGGCTCAAAATGTCTTCGGGCGGGGCGTTGTATTCCACACGGAAATTTGGTATCATATACAATACGGCTTTTGTTATGCGACGCGGCGCGATTTGCGCCCGGAGAGATATTGGGAGGAACGATATGATAATCCCCGGCATCCTGTTTCTTTTTGGATTGCTCTGCCTCATCAAGGGCGGTGACTGGTTTGTGGACGGCGCATCGGCGCTGGCCCGCCGGTTCCATCTGCCGGAGCTGCTCATCGGCGCAACGGTGGTGTCCGTCGGCACTACCCTGCCCGAGGTGATGGTGTCCACCATCTCGGCAGTGTCCGGCCACGGCGAGATCGCCTACGGCAACGCCATCGGTTCTGTCATCTGCAACACGGCCCTCATCGCGGCCATTACGGTGGCCGTGCGGCCCGGCAAGGTGGACCCGAAGCCCCTGCGTGTGCCGGTGGCTTTCTTCTTTGCAGCTGCGGCCATCTACTGCGTGGCAGCTTACGGCATGGGCCGCTTTACCCGTCCGATGGGCCTGCTGATGCTGGGGATGTTCGTGGCCTATCTGGCGGCGAATGTCTGGCAGATGAAAAATGCCCCGGCAGAGCCGGAGCATGAGGAAGAGCCGATGGGCATCGGAAAGATCGTCCTGCTGCTGGTGGTGGGCGCAGCCCTCATCGCGCTGGGCGCGAACCTGCTGGTGGACAACGGCACCATCATCGCGCAGGCGATGGGCGTGCCGGAATCGGTCATCGCGCTGACCTTCGTGGCGCTGGGTACCTCGCTGCCTGAGCTGGTCACGGCCATTACTTCGCTGATGAAGGGCCACAGCGACCTCTCGCTGGGCAATGTCGTGGGTGCGAATGTCTTCAACCTCGTGCTGGTCAGCGGCATGTCGGTGACACTGGCACCGTTTGAGATCCCGCAGAGTGCGACCCTGTTCGGTATCAACTCGAGTCTGGTGCTCGAGCTGCCCGTGATGCTGCTGGTGATGGCGCTGCTGACCATCCCGGCGCTGGTGCGTGGAAAGCTCTCCCGTGTGCAGGGTGTGGCGCTGCTCTGCATCTATGCCGCATTCTGCGCAGTGCAGTTTACAATGTGAAACCGCGTAAATCGACAAAAAGCAATCTTTTTTCGGTTGACAGGCGTTGACAGGATCCTTTATTATAAGAGTATAAAATGGTTTGCCCAATAGGATGGACAGAGAAAATGACCGCTGCGGAGCAGGAGACCGCAGCGGTCATTTTTTGCTTGTCTTGAAAAATGCTATCAGGAAACGAATACAGCCACGACGAGCGCCTGACCGCCGATGACGCCGACGGCAAAGCCGGTCTTCTGGCTGGCAGTGCGCTGAGAACTGTCAGAGTAAACAAGAAGAGTCCGATTGGTGAGGAGGGTGAGGGCGACACCACTGAGGTCGGCATCTCCCCGCAAAGCACCATCTTCCAGAACATCGGCGCTGAGAAGCGCATAGCTCACCAAATATGTCTCATCGGGAGAAGGCGAAAGCCTGTTCAAGACTACATCGGCACAATTTGAAAGCCCGGTATCCCTGCTCTCAGACAGTAGCTCGATGGCAGCGGCTGCATTGTTGCCAGATTCCTTCTGGATGCACAGGAAGATCGTCTCGGCGACAGAGTCGGCACCTGGGATATAGGAGTCCTGGGTAGTCTCGGGGCGACGGATGTCTACGGTGTTCAGGGCGGCGAGCAGTTTCTCCTTTCCCTGGGAGGTGTTTTTTGAGGGAACATTGTCCGGCAGGATGAGCGGCCCGGCCCCAGCCTGACAGCTGCAGAGCAGGAGCAGGATGCTGAGAACAGCTCCACAAATAAAACTGCATCGTCTGACACACTGCATCATGGTGGGACCTCCTGTCGGTATGGCACGATTTCACTGAAATGGAGTAGAAACGATGGAATCCAACTCGCAGCAGCACTTTTCATCTCTTATGACACAATGATATGATTTCGACGACAGAATGTCAATGTTTTTGAGAAAACTCGCAAAAATCTGGAAAGATAGCCAATGAAAACCGTTGAAATTTGACGTATCAGACAATTTTCGAGAAAATGAACAGCAGCCCCGCCTGAAAAGCGGGGCTGCTGCAATTACTGGGGGATATTGAGCTTTTTACTCGAGTCTCAGGCTGTCCAGCACTTCATTCACTACATCCAGCGCCACCTGTCCGGGCGCGCTGGCCTGCCCGGGGTTGGCGAAGGTCATGGCAGAGCCGAACGTCTCACCGCACAGGCGGCTCACTGCGCCCAGCGCACCCATGCTCATGGTGATGACGGGCGTTTCGGGATGCTGCTCTGCCATCTCTGCTGTGGCGGCCAGCAATTCGAGGACGTCAGACGGCGAGTTCGGCATCACAGCCAGTTTGGGCAGGTCAGCTCCGGCCTGCTGCATGGCGGTCAGGCGCGTGACCATCTCCGTCCGGGACGGCGTTTTGTGGAAATCATGGCTGGAACAAACCACTGTGACACCGGCCTTGTGCGCCTGCCCGATGAGGGCCGGAAGTCCTTCTCGATTCGGGAAGAACTCGATGTCAAGCAGATCGGCACAGCCGCTGACACAGACCGTGCCGCAGAAATCAGCGTATTGCTGCCGCGTCAGGGAGACCTCTCCGCCCTCTGCTTTGGTGCGAAAGGTCACGAGCAGGAGTTTTTCGCCCAGCGCTGCTCGCAGACCGGACAGCACCCGCTTCCGTGCGGCAGCATCCAGAACATCGGAAAACCAGTCGGCCCGCCACTCGATGCAGTCGGCCTTCAGCGCGGACAGCCGCCTGGCCTCACGGAGAATATCGTCCTCTGTGCGGGCGACGATGGGCAGGATGACTTTCGGACGGCCTGCGCCGATGCAGCAGCCGCGGATGGTGATGCTGGACATGATAACTACCTCACTGCAAAAAAGATATTTTCATCATACGGCCTGCCCCGCCGCTTGTCAAGCCTGCCGGAGCAAAAACCGAAAGCAAGCCGCTTTTTGTGGAAATTTGCACTTGCGGGATGACCGAAAATCGTTTACAATAAGCGCAGCAAAGGCAGTGTGGCCCGCATGGGGCTGCGCTGCCTTTTTCGTTTTGGGAGGGAAAGAAAATGAAGGAAATGAAAACGACTGCGCAGGTGCTGGTGGACTGTCTGGAAGCTGAAGGCGTCGATGTGATGTTTGGCATTCCGGGCGAAGAGACGCTGGATCTGATGTTTGCGATTCGAGACAGCAAGATACGCTTCATCCCGGTGCGCCACGAGCAGGGTGCGGCCTTTATGGCGGATGTCTATGGCCGTCTGACCGGCCGGGCCGGCGTCTGCCTGTCCACCCTTGGCCCCGGTGCCACCAACCTTGTCACCGGTGTGGCGGATGCTTATCTGGACGGTGCGCCGCTGGTGGCCATCACGGGCCAGGTCGGCACTGACCGGATGCAGCTCACCAGCCACCAGTACCTTGACCTGACCGCGATGTTTGAGCCTATCACCAAGCGTTCGAAGCAGATCATCCGCCCCGACACGGTGGGCGAGATCGTGCGGCTGGCCTTCAAGCACGCCGAAAAGGGCAAGCCGGGCGCGACCCATATCGACCTGCCCCAGAATATTGCAAAAATGCCCGCCGACGCCGTGCCGCTCAAGCGCCAGCAGATGCATGAGGTCTATGCCGACCCGACCCACATTGCAGCGGCAGGAAAAATCATCAGTGAGGCGAAAAATCCGGTCATCCTTGCAGGCGCGGGTGCGGTGCGCGGCCATGCCGCCGCTGCTGTCACCGAGCTGGCTGACCGCCTGCACATCCCGGTGGTCAACACTATGATGGCCAAGGGCATCATCCCGATGGATGACAAATACAGCCTCTTGACCATCGGCATCCCGCAGAAAGACTATGTCAACCAGCTCTTCGATCGGGCGGATGTGGTCATCGCGATCGGTTACGACATCGTGGAGTGCGCACCGGCCAAGTGGGGCGCACGGGAGAATATGACCATCGTCCACATCGACAGCGCCCCCGCCGATGTCAACAAACGGTATCAGCCTGCTGTGGAAGTGGTGGGCGACATTTCAGAAAGCCTGTATGAGATCCTGCGCTGCGCCCACCGCACCGGTGAGCCGGAATTTGCACTGGCTCTCCGCCAGACGATGGTGGCAGAGCATGAGGCAATGGCGGCGGACAACAGCCGCCCCATGAAGCCGGCACGCATCCTCGCCGATGTCCGGAAGGTCATGGGCCGCGACGACATCGTGGTCAGCGATGTGGGCGCCCATAAGATGTGGATCGCCCGCCACTATGACTGTTATGAGCCCAACACCTGCCTCATCTCCAACGGCTTCGCCAGCATGGGCTTCTCCATCCCGGGTGCGTTCGCGGCAAAACTTCTCTATCCAGAGAAAAAGGTGCTGGCGGTCTGCGGCGACGGCGGCTTCATGATGAACAGTCAGGAGCTGGAAACAGCGGTGCGGGAGCATGTGCCTTTTGTGACCCTCATCTGGGAGGACTCCAGCTACGGTCTCATCAAGTGGAAAGAGCAGGAGCAGTTCGGCGGCGAGCACTGCTATGTGGACTTCTCGAACCCCGATTTCAAGCTGCTGGCAGAGGCTATGCACTGTAAGGGCTATCGTGTTGAGAAGGCAGAGGAACTTATCCCCACGATGGAAGAGGCTTTCAAACAGGATGTCCCCAGTGTCATCGTGGTGCCGGTAGACTATAGTGAGAATATGAAGCTTACGGAACACCTCAAACAGGTGTATGCCCAGAAGTAACTATTATATATAAGAGAGAGCATCCGTTTGCCCGGTGAAGGCAGCAGATGCTCTTCTTATTATATATAGTGCAACGCCCCCTCCCACTGGGAGGAGCAGCACACCGCAGGCGTGCTGAACAGGTGTCAAAGCAGGGATTGATTTCAAGTGAAAAACTAGCGGATGTATACAAAAGCAAAAAAAGAGCAAAAAACTTGCAAAAAAGGCTTGCAAAGTGGCCCGGCGTATGGTATTATACTTGAGCGCCA
>ENA-ORTS01002294-ORTS01002294.1-human-gut-metagenome-genome-assembly--contig:-NODE-2294-length-11588-cov-6.011012_pt1 | contig 11588 bp, 6 predicted proteins | sample MGYA00241911_ERZ509186 | MGnify/ENA primary metagenome ERZ509186 (study PRJEB26280, sample SAMEA2338852) | human gut metagenome | biome: human gut; feature: human-associated habitat; material: faeces...
CTTTCTGCCGCTGCCGAACATCTCCATCTGTCGCAGCCGGCCCTGAGCCGTTCCATGCGCCGTCTCGAAATGGACCTTTCCGTACCGCTCTTTGACCATGCGAAAAATAAGATTGCTTTGAATGAAAACGGTGAGCTCGCCGTCAAATACGCCGAGCAGATTGTCCGCGAAGCGAAAGAAATGAAAGAAAGCCTTGTCGCTCACGAACGAGCCCGCCACACGATTTTCCTCGGCAGCTGTGCGCCGGCACCATTATGGACCCTGCTTCCCAATCTTTCGGCTCTTTATCCCGATATGACGATTACTTCAGAAATCCGCGGTCTCGACACACTCCAAGAAAAACTGCTCGACAAGACTTATCAGCTTATCGCCCTGCCCTATCCTATAGAAGAGCCGGGCTTTGCCTCGCAGGAAATCGGTGAAGAACATCTCTACTTCACCCTGCCCTCGGCGCATCCCCTTGCCGAAAAAAAATCTCTGCATCTCGCTGACCTCAACGGCGAAACCATGCTCCTGCGCCCCAACCTCGGCTTCTGGACCGACATCGTCAAAAAAGCTATGCCGGATACAACCTTCCTGACGCAGGATGAAAATGCCTTTGACGAACTCGTCCGCTTCTCCGTTCTGCCTACTTTCGCGACCGACCTGGCCCTGCAGCGCTACAATCCCCCCGAAGGCCGTGTCATCATCCCGATTGAGGATGAAGCGGTCAACATCCACTACTATTGCTGCTACAGGAAAAACACCCTGTCCAAGCTCACCAAACTTCTCCAAGCAAAAGGAAAAAGGTAAAAACTAAGGAGGAGCGAAGCAATCTCCGCCTAAGACGCCAAGATGTAAACCAACACCCTTAGTAACAAACGCACTGGAAGTAAGGAAGGGGATGTCCATAAGCGGAGCTTTGACAGATGGCGTAAAGAACTTATTTTTTGCCAACCAGAACCCTTGCGAAAGAGCGTCCGTCCAAACGAAGTGCGTTTAGCTCTTTCGTAAGGATGACATAAAAGGCAAAAAATAAGTTTAGCCAGCTGTCACCGCGGAGCGTTGGACATCCCCCTCCGTCTTCTCCGCCGTGTGTGTATCATCACATCACCAAAGGCGGGAGGGAGCCGGTGCTATTCAACGCTCCGCACAGCAAGCTGAAGCTTCGCTTATGAATGAATAGCACCGGCTCCCTCCCTTACTTTCCTCATATCACGCAATCTAACCAACTCAGACAGCTAAAACAAAAAGCCTCAGGCATCATCACAATGCCTGAGGCTTTTCCATACTAACCTTGAAAATCAAAGATTAGTTTTCTTTCTTCTCTTTTTTCTTGACGGCCGTGCGGATCGACAGCTCGCGGAGCTGCTTCTCATCAACCGGCGACGGAGCGTTCGACATGACGTCGCGCGCGCTCTGCGTCTTCGGGAAGGCGATGACATCGCGGATCGACGGGCGCTTTGCCATGAGCATGACGAGGCGGTCGAGGCCGAAGGCGAGGCCGCCGTGTGGCGGCGTGCCGTATTGGAAGGCATCCATCATGAAGCCGAACTTCGTATGAGCCTGCTCTGGCGTGAGGCCGAGGGACTCGAATACCTTCTCCTGCAGGTCGGCGTTGTAGATACGCAGCGAACCACCGCCGATTTCGACGCCGTTGAGGACCATATCGTAGGCATTGGCCTTGACCTCGCCCATGCGGTCCGTGTTGAGGAGGTCGATATCCTCGTCGCGCGGAGCCGTGAACGGATGGTGCATGGCCTTGAAGCGGTGCTCTTCGTCGCTCCACTCGTACATCGGGAAATCGACGACCCAGAGGAAGCGGAGCTTGTCCGGATCGATGAGGCCGCGCTCCTTGCCCATCTCGAGGCGCAGCTGGCCGAGAGCCGTGTCGACGACAAGGCGCTTGTCGGCGACGACGAGCAGCAGGTCGCCCGTCTTGGCACCCGTAGCCTCAGCAATCTTGGCGAACGTCTCATCCTCGTAGAACTTCTTGAACGGGCTCTTGATGCCGTCTTCCGTGTACTGGATCCAGGCAAGGCCTTTGGCACCGTAGACCTGGACGAACTTGACGAGGTCGTCCAGGCGGCGGCGCGGGATGTCCGCATAGCCGTCAACCTTGATGCACTTGACCATGCCACCGTTCTCGATGACGGAGTTGAAGACCTTGAAGCTCGAGCCCTTGACATACTCAGAGATGTCCATGAGCGGCATGTCGAAGCGCAGGTCCGGTTTATCGGAACCGTACTTGTCCATGGCCGTATCCCACTCCATGCGCTCGAACGGCGTCGGGACGTCCGCGCCGATGGCCTTCTTGAAGAGCTCCTTGATCATGCCTTCCATCAGCGTCAGGATGTCGTCCTGATCCATGAAGCTCAACTCGATATCGAGCTGCGTGAATTCCGGCTGGCGGTCAGCGCGCAGGTCCTCATCGCGGAAGCAGCGGACAATCTGGAAGTACTTCTCGAAGCCGGCGACCTGCAGGATCTGCTTGAAGATCTGCGGGGACTGCGGCAGTGCGTAGAACTCGCCCGGGTTGACGCGGCTCGGGACGAGGAAGTCGCGGGCGCCTTCCGGCGTGCTCTTGCAGAGCATTGGCGTCTCGATCTCGAGGAAGCCGTTGCGGTCGAAGAAGTCGCGCATGATCTTCGTCACGCGGTGGCGAAGGATGATGTTCTTCTGCATCTCCGGGCGGCGCAGGTCGAGATAACGGTACTTGAGGCGGACCATCTCGTCCACATCAACGCCGTCCTGGATGTAGAACGGCGGCGTCTTCGACGTATTGAGGGTGCGCAACTCTGCGCAGACGACCTCGATTTCACCTGTATCGATGTTCGGGTTGATCGTCTCCTCGCTGCGCGCACGGATCTTGCCGCGCACGGCAATGCAGAACTCGTTGCGCAGAGACTCTGCCTTGTGGAACGTTCCTTCGTTCATGGCAGCTTCATCGAACACGATCTGCACGAAACCGGAACGGTCGCGCATGTCAACGAAGATCAGTCCGCCGTGGTCACGACGGCGGGAGACCCAGCCGCAGAGCACGACTTCTTGGCCGACGTCCGTCTTGCGAAGGGCACCGCAATGATGGGTGCGCTTCATACCTTGTAATGTTTCCATTAACCTTTCACCTCAGCACATAGCTTTTCTATAATAGCATCAAAAGAAACCTTCTGCTGCTCACTCTTTTCCATATCCTTGAGCATGACACAGGATTCTTTGACTTCATCTTCACCGATGATCAGCGCAAAGCGGGCATGTGCCTTGTTTGCCTGTTTCATCTGGGCCTTCATACTGCGGCCCGCATAGTCCATCGAAGCCTTGAGACCGGTGCGGCGCAGCTTCGTCAGGAGCGTGAAGGCCGGGGCCTTGGCCGCCTCACCGAGCGCGACGACAAAGGCCTCCGCCTTCTTCTCCTGCTCCGGGACGAGGCCCTGTTTCTCGAGGGCTAAGAGCACGCGCTCGAGGCCCGTCGCAAAGCCGACAGCTGGCGTCGGCTTGCCGCCGATCTCCTCGATGAGGCCGTCGTAGCGGCCGCCGCCAGCGACAGCGCTCTGGGCGCCGAGCGGTGCGTACTTGATCTCGAAGGCCGTCTTTGTGTAGTAGTCGAGGCCGCGCACGAGACGCGGGTCGAGCTCGAACGAGATGCCGGCATCCGTCACGTAGCTCTGGACCTTCTCGAAGTGTTCGCGGCACTCGTCGCAGAGGCAGTCCGTAATCTTCGGCGCATCCTTCATGTACGGCTTGTCGGCGTCGACCTTGCAGTCGAGGATGCGCAGCGGGCTGCGCTCAAAGCGGTCCTGACAGTCTTCGCAGAGGTCGTCAAGCTTGTCGCGGAAGTAGTCCTGCAGGACTTTGCGGTAGACCGGCCGGCACTTCGGGCAGCCGACGGAGTTGAGGCTGAGCTTCAGGTCCTTGAGTCCGAGCGACTGCAGGAAGTCGACGGCCAGCATGATGATCTCAGCATCGGCCATCGGGTTCTCCTCGCCGAGCGACTCGACACCGAACTGATGGAATTCGCGCATGCGGCCGGCCTGCGGGCGGTCGTAGCGAAACATCGAGCCGATGTAGAAGAGCTTGACGAGCGAAGCGTCGCCGTAGAGCTTGTTCTGCAGGTACGCGCGCACGACGGATGCCGTGTTCTCCGGGCGCAGCGTGATGCTGCGTCCGCCGCGGTCTTCGAACGTGTACATCTCCTTGTCGACGACATCCGTGCCTTCGCCGATGCCGCGGTGGAAGAGCTCCGTGTGCTCGAAGAGCGGCGTGCGGATCTCTTCGAATCCATAGCGGCCGCAGATCTCGCGGATCTTCCCTTCGACGTAATTCCATTCGCCGACAGTGTCGGGCAGAATGTCTTTTGTTCCCCTAGGGGCATTGGTGAGCATGAATCGTTCCCCCTGTATGTATTGATATGGTTGTTGGTTGCTTATCTCATGACTGCGGCCCGTACGCCTCGTCGAGCAGCTGGCGGCGCTTCTCGATGTAGATGTCGATGTCGCGCAGGTACGTCACGAGGTCCTTCGCGTTGAACGAGGACTTCATGCGCTTCCTGCGGAAGTCGACGACTTTCGTCGTCGCCGCGCCGCCGATGCCGATGATGGTCTGATGCTCCTCCATGATCTGGATGTTGTACATGCCCTCCGCACCGGTGCGGCAGCAGCCGACGTTCTCGAGGTCGCCGCTCATGTAGCCCTGGCGGTAGAGGTAGTACGGGTGCATGCCAGTCTTCCTGACATAGGACATCGCGATCTCCGACATGCGGCGCGTCTCTTCGTCAGATGGCAGCTTGACATGCTGCCCCTCCATCAGGAGCTTGAGTCGCGAGCCGCGCTTCAGGGCGAGCGCGTGCAGCGTGATGTCATCGGGTCCGAGTGCCGTGACCTTCTCCATCGTGTCGCGCACATCCTCAGACGTCTCCCCCGGCAGTCCGAGTATGAGGTCCATGTTGATGTGCGGGATGCCCGCCTCGCGCAGCGCGTGGAACATCGTGACGACGTCCTCCGGCGTGTGCTGGCGGCCGATGCGGCGGAGCGTCCTCTCCTGCATCGTCTGCGGGTTAACGCTGACGCGCGAGACAGCGAGGCGCTTCATCGTCTCGATCTTCGCGGGCGTGATGCTGTCGGGGCGGCCCGCCTCCACCGTGAATTCCACGATAGAAGGCCCATAGAAAGCATTATATACCATATTGAGCATTTCAGCAAAGGCTTCATCGGGAAGACTCGTCGGCGTGCCGCCGCCGACGTAGATGTTCTGCACGCAAAAGCCGTAGTGCTCGATGGCGTCTTTTGCTGCGAGCAGGTCCTTCTGGAGCACGGCGAGGAACTCCTGCACGCGTTTCTTGCCGGGCAGGATGTTCGACGGGAAGGAACAGTAGAGGCAGCGCGTCAGGCAGAACGGGATGCCGATGTAGACGCTGACCGTCTTCTCGTCGGACTGCGTGAGGAACGGCAGCTGGCGGAAGGCCATCGGCACGATGACGCGGGCCTTTCCCTCGCTGCAGGCGTAGTCTTGCTGCAGCCGCTCGATGATCGCTTCCTCGCCCATGCCGCCGCGGATCCAGCGGTGCACGATCTTCGTCGGACGCACGCCATGCAGAATGCCCCAGGGTGCCTGGGGCATGTCGAGTTCTTCGCGGAAGATATGGTAGAGATTCAGCTTGATCAGGCGGTTGACGGCCGCGCCCTCGCGCTCGTCGAGCGCACCCGTGCTGCAGCGCTTGAACACAGATGCACGGCCCGTGCGTTCAAAGAGCAGGAGCTGCGACTCCATGACGACGCGCCCGTCTGCCGTATCGGGCAGTCGGTGGTTGACGACGGAGAGCTGCAGATAGTCGGCCTCGCCGCTGCGCCCCACGATCTCCACCTTGAAGAGCACGAGCACCTCGCGCACGATCTTCGAAATGATCTCCTTGCGGTCGCTCAGCGTGAAGGTCCGGACGCGCAATCGTCTCTCCTGCGTCACTGCTGGGCCTCCTGGCATTCCTTGCAGAGGCCGAAGAACTTGACCTGGTGGTCGCTGACCGTGAAGCCGAGCTTCTTCTTGATGTCCTCTTCGAGCGGCTCCAGGAAGTCGTCCTGGAACTCGATGACCTTGCCGCAGTTCGTGCAGATCAAGTGATGGTGATGGTGCTTTGACGGGTCCGTCTTGTTGACTTCATAGCGGCTGCAGCCGTCGCCGAACTCCATCTTCTGCAGGATGCCGAGCTCCGAGAGCAGTTCGAGGCTGCGGTAGACCGTGGCCAGGCCAATCTCGGATTTGTTGTCGCGCAGGATGCCGTGCACATCCTCGGCCGAGAGATGCTCGCCCGGATGGTCGAGGAAGATCTGGAGCACGACCTGGCGCTGCGGCGTCATCTTGTGCTGGCGCCCCTGCAACATCCGCCTGAGGTCGTCCATCGTGAAAGTCTGTGACATAATGTAGTCCCCTTTTCTAGCGTCTATTGATTCCTGTCAGCCCTCAATCCCTGCACAGGATATCGTACGTTCAAATGTATATATTATAACAAGAATGTAAGAAAAATACAATCCAGGAATCTGGGATAGACCTTTGCTGTGCCCCCGCGCTCTCACTGCCCTGGATGGCTGCTGAGCGCGCGGGAGACGCTGTAGACATTCTTGAGGCGGCGCATCTTCGTCATGATCTGCGCGACCTGTGTCGCATTCTTGACATCGAGGCCCATGACGACGGTCGACGTCTTGTTGCTGCGGTTCGGGTTGGCGTTGACGCTGTGGATGTTGATCTTCATCTCAGACGGCACGGCTAAAAGCTCTGCGAGCACGCCGCTCTTGTCATTGCAGACGATCTCGATCTCGACGGTGTAGTCCTTGTCGAGGCCGATATCCCAGCTGACCTCGATCATGCGTGAGAGGTCGTTGTCGCGCAGGACATTCGGGCAGTCCGAACGGTGCACCGAGACGCCGCGGCCTTTCGTGACAAAACCCGTGATCGGGTCGCCGGGGATCGGGTTGCAGCAGCGCGCGAGGCGGACGAGCAGGCCGCTCTCGCCCTCGACGAGCACGCCGTGGCTCGAACGGTTGCGCTTGCTGCTGTGCTGCGGCGTCTTGAGCTCGGAGAGCATCTTCGAGACATCGGGCGGTGTGGCTTCCTTGAGGTCCTTCTTGTAGAGTTCGATGAGCTTCGTCATGACACTGCGCAGCGTGATGCCGCCGTAGCCGAGCGCCGCGAGCAGGTCGTCCTCACTGAGGTTGTTGAGCTTTTCGGCCACCTGCTGCAGGCGCCCTTCCTTCAAGAGCGTCTTTGGCGCGTAGCCGAGGCGCTTGGCTTCATTCTTGATGAGCTCGAGGCCTTGCTCGATGTTCTCCTCGCGCTTCTCCTTCTTGAACCACGAGCGGATCTTGCTGCGCGTCTCCGACGAGGCGACGATGTTGAGCCAGTCGCGGCTCGGGCCGTTGTTGGCCTTGTTGGTGATGACGGAGACGATGTCGCCGTTCTTGAGCTTGTACTCGAGCGGCACGAGCTTGCCGTTGACCTTCGCGCCGACGCAGTGATGGCCGACTTCCGTGTGGATGCGGTAGGCGAAGTCAATCGGGATGGAGCCCTTCGGCAGGTCGACGACATCGCCCTTCGGCGTAAAGACGAAGACTTCGTCCGAGAAGACATCGACCTTCAAAGCCTCGAAGTACTCCTTCGGGTCGCTGAGCTCCTGCTGCAGGTTGACCATCTGGCGCAGCCAGCTCATCTTCTGGTCGACGGCGCCCGTCGCCTTCGCGCCCTTGCCCGCCTCCTTATACTTCCAGTGTGCCGCAACGCCGAACTCCGATACCTGGTGCATCGCAAACGTGCGGATCTGGATCTCAAGCGGATAGCCGCGCGTCATGACCGTCGTGTGCAGCGACTGGTAGCCGTTCGACTTCGGCATGGCGATGTAGTCCTTGAAGCGGCCCGGGATCGGCTTCCACATCGCGTGGATGACGCCGAGCACGCCGTAGCAGTCCTTGACCGAGTCGACGAGCACGCGGACGGCCGAGAGGTCGTAAATCTCGCTGAGGTCCTTGTTGTCGCGCTTCATCTTCTTGTAGATGCTGTAGAAGTGCTTCGCGCGGCCGCTGATATCTGCCTTGATATTCGCCTCCGCGAGCTTCTCCTTGATCTGCTCGATGGACGTATCGATGAAGCTCTGGCGCTCCTTGCGCTTCTGCTTGACATTCTCGACGAGATCGTAGTAGATCTCCGGCTCGAGATAGCGTAAGCAGAGGTCCTCGAGCTCCCACTTGATGCTCGAGATGCCGAGGCGGTTCGCGAGCGGCGCGTAGATCTCAATCGTCTCGCGCGCGATGCGCTTCTGCTTGTCCTCGCGCATGTACTTGAGCGTGCGCATGTTGTGCAGGCGGTCGGCCAGCTTGATCATGATGACGCGGATGTCCTTTGCCATCGCGAGGAACATCTTGCGGTAGCTCTCGAGCTGTGCCTCCTCCTTCGACTTGTACTGCAGGCGGCCGAGTTTCGTCACGCCGTCGATGAGCATCGCGACTTCGTCGCCGAACATCTCCTTCATCTGCTCGTTCGTGTAGATCGTGTCCTCGACGACATCGTGCAGGAGCGCCGCGCTGATGGTCGCATCGTCGAGGTGCAGCTGCGTGAGGATCTGGGCGACGTGCAGCGGGTGGATGATGTAGGCCTCCCCCGACACGCGCGTCTGCCCTTCATGGGCCTTCCTCGCGAGTTCATAGGCGCGCCGGATGAGGTCGAGGTTGGCCTTCGGCGAATACGATTTCACGGCGTCGAGAATCATCTCGATAGTCACCGGTTCTTTCTCTTTGTCATTCATACGTCCCACTCCTTTGCGTCATCGCGCAGACTCGCCGCGCGATGCGAGGTCCCTGCTTTCCCTGTCAGATGACCTTGCGGCGCCGATACGTCGGCGACGCCTCCAGTTCCATTTTTCCCTGCTTGCCCTGAACGGGTGGCAAATAATAGTGATTTTCATCAAGATTCTCTCTTAGGATACCCAATTCCTGGAAAATGCGCAAGGCCGCGCCCATCGTATAGAGAGAAATATGATGGAACGACTGGCAGAAGCGCGCGGCAAGCGCCGCCGTCTCAAAGGGGATGCTGCCCTGCATCTTCTGCAGCCCGTAGAGGAAGCGGTAGACATCACGCAGAAGCTCCTTGTCGGGGAAGACGCGCTCGCTCTCTGCCGGGCTCATGTCTTCGACCATGCACTGCAGGCTGCGGCGGCCGTTCCACTCGTTGATGGCCGGTGCGTAGACGATGTCGAGCGATTCGCGGTTCACAGAAGGCGCGAGATCGGCGCGATTCCACATCAGGCTCGTGACGGGCGCTTCGTCTGTGCCGAGCTTGAAGCGCAGATGCGTCTGATCGCGGCCGATGGCCATGGCCTCGCGGCCGCGCACATTGCGGCAGCCGAAGTACGGCTTAGGGTTGCCCATGCCGTACGGCTCGAGCAGTGAGAGTTCCTCGACGAGGTCGAGTGTCAGCTCCTCCGGCATCATCTCGAACTCGACCGAGACTTTCGGCTCGTAGTCCTCTTCTGAGAGATGTGCGCCCGCATAGGCGGCAAATGCCTCGCGGAAGGCAGGCAGCTCCTCTTCGCGCAGCGAGAGGCCAGCCGCCATCGCGTGGCCGCCGAACTGCAGCAAGTGCTCCTTACAGGCAGAGAGCGCCTCGTACATGTTGAGCCCCTCGATGCTGCGGCAGGAGCCGCGGCAGACACCGTCCTCCTGGATGGAAAGCACGATGGTCGGCTTGTAGAACTTGTCGACGAGCCGCGAGGCCGCGATGCCGATGACGCCGGGATTCCAGCCCTTGCCCGCGACGACGATGGCCTTCTCCGCCGCCATGTCGATCCCGGAAAGCTCCTCTTCTGCCGTCTCGCAGATCTTGTGCTCAATCTCGCGGCGCTCCGTGTTGAGCATGTCGAGCTCGAGCGCGAGCTTGTCGGCGGTCTGCCGGTCCTCTGCCGTCAGCAGTGCGACGCCCGTCCTCGCCGACTCGATGCGCCCGGCCGCGTTGAGTCGCGGCGCGAGCAGGAAGCCCAGATGGCCTGCCGTGATCTTCTTGTCCTTGAGGCCCGCGACCTCGATGAGCGCTGCGATGCCCGGCAGCGAAGTCGCCTCCATGTGAGCCATGCCCTGCTTGACGATGCGGCGGTTCTCCCCGCGCAGCGGCACGATGTCTGCCACCGTGCCGAGTGCTACGAGCTCGAGGTCATCGAGAAAGACAGACTGACCGTCCCACTCTGCGCCCCGGCGCTTCGCGTCGAGAGCCTGGCAGAGCTTGAAAGCCACGCCGACACCGGCGAGATCCTTGTCGGGATACGGGCAGTCCGCGCGGTGCGGGTTGAGCACTGCACAAGCGGGCGGCAGCGCACTGCCTGGCAGATGATGGTCCGTGATGATGATGTCGAGGTGGCCCGCCCCCTGTACCGCTGCGACATCCGCGACCGACGCGATGCCGCAGTCGACCGTGATCAAGAGGTCCGAGTGCTCGGCAATCGCCTCGAGCGCCTTGCGGTTGAGGCCATAGCCCTCTGTCATGCGGTCCGGGATGTAAAAGTCGACCCTCGCCCCAACCTTGCGCAGCGTTCGCGTCAAGAGCGATGTCGCCGTCATGCCGTCGACGTCGTAGTCGCCGTAGACCGTAATGTGCTCGCCCTGCTCCAGAGCGCGCATGATGCGCGCGACAGCCTTGTCCATGTCGCGCATCTGGAAGGGATCGCAAAAAGGCAGCTGCTCCGGATGCAGGAAGAGCTGTGCCTCTTCGCGCGTGCGGATACCGCGGTGCCACAAAAGAGCCGCCACCGTCGTGTCCCGGCCAATCTTGCGCGCAAACGCCTGAAGCTCTGGCACCGGATCATACAATTTCCACTTCTTATACAACTTCTATCCCTCTTTATTTCCCGTATCTATTTACGTGATTTACGTTGCCTCTATTATATCATAGTTTACAATGTTTCTCTCTATCATACAGGAAAAGCAAAAACATGACAACTAAAATTTATAGAATACGCCATATCAACATTCTTTAATCGAGAAACTATTGGCAAAGGGCCGGGGGGACGTATTTCAGCTTCGTCGCTCCGTTAAATGTCCCCCATGCTGCAACGCCCTCTCAAGCTGCTTCGCCGCCTGTCGCGGCGTTCTGACATCGTCGTACCTAAAAAGAAAGTCTGGGGGCCAGCCCTTCGAGGGCGGTCACTGCGCTCCTGCAGGTGAAATACATCCCCCCGGCCAGAGCTCATGCCTGCGGATACGCACCGAGCTTTCGTGCGGCGAGATTCCGCGGCGTATCTGAGCAGGGAGGGAACCCTTCCGCTTGCAGGAACGGCGTGATTGCCCGCAGGGATGGGGCGCACCACGCACTTGCTGAGACACGGATGTAGGAACGCCGTGGCAGGCGGCGAATGGACTTCAGGGTGATGAAGTGCCATGCGCCCCATTTAACAGAGTGACGAAACCGGAAGGGTTCCCTCCCTGCTACGACAATCTGTCTTGAGACTGCACGTCCCTGCCGTGACGAAGCTGAAATACAGCCCCCGCCCCCTTTTCTCGATGTAAAGCGAATTAACCATGCGAATAAATAAATATCCCCCGGCATAGCCGGGGGTTTTATATTTACGGCCTTATAAGGCC
>ENA-ORTS01002295-ORTS01002295.1-human-gut-metagenome-genome-assembly--contig:-NODE-2295-length-11583-cov-2.518824_pt1 | contig 11583 bp, 9 predicted proteins | sample MGYA00241911_ERZ509186 | MGnify/ENA primary metagenome ERZ509186 (study PRJEB26280, sample SAMEA2338852) | human gut metagenome | biome: human gut; feature: human-associated habitat; material: faeces...
CACTCCAAGTGCAGCCTCAAAGAGCAGGGCCGTTTTTTCCGTTACAGGACGACGAGCATTCAGAATTTCATTCAGAGCAGAATAGGCAATCCCCATTTCCTCCGCCAACTGTCGCTGAGAAATTCCACGATATTCTATCTCATTCTTCAGAACATCTCCAGGATGCGTAGGAAAAGCCGGAGTCATATCGTTTGCCCGCATTTCCTTTATTGTTTTTTTATCGTTGCTCATAACTATTTCATTTATAATGGTTTGATGTTGCAAAGATAATATATAAATTCGTTATTCACAAATTTTGTGAAGGAAGCTTTTGCTAAACAACTATAATTATGATTATCTATGTTAAAATTCATAAGAATCACCTTGTTTACCATTATTTATAATTATCTCTTTCCCAAATGATAATTTAAAACAAAAGGATATGGATACATTAATTAATGCGATTACTCCCGAGCTACAAGAGAAGATTGACAATTACTTTGAGAGTCTATGATTTATACAATCTGTAGCATTGAGCAGTTTTCTATTACCACTCAATACTACAAATCGCTATCTATAATTCTTCCAGTTCATTATCTTCATCCGACTCATCTTCCTTTTTCAAAAAAGAAAGAAACAAATGAAGAAAGGCAGTCTCCTTAAAGAAATAATTAGGATCATCCTCCATTTTCTCTGCTATATATGAGAAGCCAAAATTAGCATACTGCTCCATCTTTTCCATCAGTTGGTCCACAACTTTTCTTGATGAAATCTCACCTTTATCCAAAGCTATCAAATCAACATCAGTACGAGCAATCAATGCTGCAAATATGAATTTCTGAATTTTATCATAAGGCATTCTACCTAAACGAAATTCTATATTTCCCCACTTCTGAATTGGCCATCCAAAATGTTTAACCTTAGCCTTATCATCGACCAAAGGTTTGGTTTGATCAAAGTATAGCCCTATAAAGAATGCAATAATGAAGATTTCATAGCCCGCTCCAAAAAATTTGCCACGAGCAGCTTGGAAAGAATTGCGTCCTTTTCCATAATCACAAAATACATCCATAATGGACTCTTGGTAGCGGATTTCCCAGTTTGGGTCTCTTCTACTCCATAAATCAAATAAACTCTCCATACTACTTTACCTTTTCTACTATAGTTCTAATTGTCGCCATATTCTTACTATCAAAGCTATCAGCCTTCTTGATACGGTAAACACCACAAGTAAGCTGCTCTACTTCATTGAGTCTCAATTGCCCCTTTGTGATAAAGTCCTTTGTTACAATGATACACTGCTTGTTCAATTTATCTATTACGTTATAGAAACCTTCTTCCTTTGAATCACCAAATGAAGAAGTTGCTGCATCAAAGATAAGAGGATAATTCTCATCACGCTTCTGATCAGTAAAATCAGAGATAGCAAACAAAACAGACATGTACATTACCGTCTCTTGTGAACCAGAAGGATTCTTGATTTCCGTTCCATTAGAACTGAAAAGTTTGATTTCTGTTGAATCCTCTATTGTTTGACACAATCTAATTTCACCATGAAAATCTTGAGCACTCAATTTAACAAGATAACCATTTGCGCATTCCTCCAAAGCTGCAAGGAATCTACGTAGGTTTTCTTTCTTTGCATTTTTGAATGCTTTAGCAACTTCTTCGAAAACTCGATGTACATCACGGTAAACTTTAACCAAACTATTTTGAGGATTAAGTTCGTCAAAATTCTTGCGCAATTCTGTCTCTTCTTTCTTTAAATCCTCCAATTCTCTTTGAAGCACAACCAAGCGCTGTTCAGCACGTCCCTTCTGCTCAAACATTCCTTTGATATCAGTAAAATTCTTTTGCAGAAGTTCCTCTGAGACGTTTCCTGCTTGTATCAACAAACGTGCCTTATCATCCTCTGCATCCTGTATCTTATCCATGAGAACCTTTAAGTCATCTTGGCATCTATATTCCAAGAACAAGCGATTATCAATATCTGTTGCGATCTGAACAACTTCAGCTTCTGTACTACCACCCAATCGAATACTCAGATTATGTATTTCTTCTACATAATTTGAAGAAAACAACTGCTTTTGCTCAATACTAGCTTTAGCTGCTTCTAACTTCAACTTTTCATCCACGTGCTTTTTGTACTCATTTAGCTTGTTCACCATAAAATTATAAGCAGGAGACCCTACGGGTGCAGGACTACCACACACCTTGCAAACATGATCATTGATCATTTCCTGCATTGTTTCTTCGTTTGGAAGATACCAAGGAAGTTCTGGCACTCCATCAGCCAAAAGCCCTCTTACTTCATTAAATGCTTCCAATTTACCTTTTTCTTTAGCTCGCTGCTCAAGGAACTCTTTATCCTGCACTCTCTTTTCCTTACTAAACTGTTGGCTTTTCTTTTTAAACTCAGCCAAAATAGAAGGGAAGGCACAGAGAATCCATTGCTTATCTAAGAGGGCCGTATTCTTATCTACAGAAGAAAGGTTTGCTCTCAACTTTGTAGCTTTTTCATTCAAAGTTTTAATTCGTCCACTAACCTCATTATACTTTTCAGTAGTTTCCTGGTTCTGTGCCAGTTCATCCAACTTTGTAGAATAAAGAGAGATTGAATCCTGCTTATCCTTTATATCCTTTTTCTTGTTAAAAATATCGGTAGCTATACGCTGTAGCTGAGACTCCAAAGCTTTTGCTGCATTTGATATTTTTTTATCTGAGCGACACTCCTTCAAATAAGCAGAGTTAGATTTCTCTTCAAACACAGCAGACAGATTCACCAAATCATCAAATTTCTTGACGTCAGAAAATTTATCCACCAATTGTTTGAGCGCAGTCTTATCTTGAAACACATTCAAAGTTGATTCACCTTTGAACATACTGAATCTACGAATAAACGCATCAAAGCATCTATTCATCAACACCTTACCATCAACAAGTTCGCGACCTGCATTAGTATTTTCGTATCCTCTAAAAGTTACTTTACTAGTAGAAAATGTATTTTCTGAAGTACGTTTAAAAGTATAACTCTTCTCTATACTTTTCTCACCATCGTGATCAAAAGTCATAGCCACATATACTTCGTCACTCTCACCTATTTCCAGTTTAGACTTACGCATTTCAGAAGCATTATCTATGGTGTTTCTTTCTACCATCGTCTCAAACAACCATTGCAACGCCTCAAAAAATGTAGTTTTACCATCACCATTGTCACCAATAATTAGAGTAAGTCCATCTGAAAAGGTGAATTTATTCTCTCCATAATAACTACGGAAGTTCTTAATTATAATATCTTTTATTATCATACGTTTTTCTTTAAATATTCCGTTACTTCCTTATAAATTTCTTTCTCTGTTGCTCCTTCAGATGATCGTTGAATAATTTGAGCAACTGTACTGACAACAGGATTGTCAGAAGAAACAGCCTGATAAACAGAAGTGATTTCTGATGGAGTATATTTTCCAAACTTCATTAAATCCAAATCTGTCAATACTGCTTCTAACATTTTATCATTGTTACTTGCATATGCCATGATTACAATATAGTTAAGTTATAATATGATGTAATATCTTCTAATTCTCTATAAGTATAATCTGAATTTTCAGACAAAGAAGCAAAGTCACGAACTCGCTTCAACTCTGTTTCCAACAGATTGCGTTCCATCTTGTAGCTATCTTCTGCAGTACTAATCCAAGGAGCTACTATCAGGTCATGTATGACAGCTCGATACTTGTCTTTATGTTTACGTAAGATTCTACCCCTTCTTTGTACAAACTGTCTTGGATTTCCTGTACTTGCACAGAAGATTGCCATCTCACTTCGAGGAACATCTACACCTTCATCCAAACACTTCATAGAAGTAAGAACCTCCAATTTTCCACAAGCAAAATCATTCAATATTCTTGAACGATCTTTGGAATCCGATGTGAATTCACATACCGTGGTTTTGGGACTAATACCGCAAACTATCTGTGTATATCTATCTATCAAATGCACTGATTCTTCATCAATACTCAAAGAATCTGTCGTATCAAAAACATCAGCAATAGAATCCGGTTTGTTGCCTTCTGGCACATAAACCAAAGTATATTTTAAATTGCCCTTTTCTTTATAACGTTCCTTGAGTATAGACTCAAAGATTATCTCTTTTTGTTCAGCCTTATGAATTATTCTTTTGCGTTTTAGCAACAGAGCCATCAGAATGTCATTACTTTGAGCAAACGAATCTTTATCAAAATTATAAAATTTAGATAGTTTCCTTGATATTTCAAGATATTCAGACATCTCTGTGTCATTCAATCTCACAACATGAGGATAGTAATAATAACGACATAAAAAGCCATTATCTATTGCTTCTCTCATCGAATACTCAAATGTAAAACCTCCAGTACTGCCAAAGAACTCATTGATTTTCTGATTTCCCAAATCATCAAACTGACGCGAAGGTGTAGCAGACAAGCCTATCCTTCTTAGATACTTAATACTATCCATTCTGTCAAGCATTCTCTTTGAACCCATATTGTGAGCCTCATCAGCTATCAATAAAGTTTTATTCTTTGGAAAAGAATTGAGAGTTGGAAAAACATTAGGCCTCACGAATGAAGAATAAGTCGAAATAATTATAAACGAATTTTCTTCATTTAAACGATTAAAGTCTTCCTTCAAATGCAACAGTTCTATCTCATCACGCCAATTAGGGTTTTTAGAGTACACTGTATATATCTTTGAGAAGTCAAACTTTTTACATTCAACAATCCATTGCTCAACCAATGTTTGAGTTGGAACTAATATAATCGCCTTATAGTACTTATATCGCTTATAAATCTCCAACAAGCAATTCAGCGAGGTGATTGTCTTACCCGTTCCTGTGGCCATGGCAAACAGACCTTTCTGCTTGTTGTTTTTCCAGTTTTCAAAAGCCTGCTGCTGGTATTCTCTTGGACCTGATGGATATGGAAAACGTGGAGTTATCTCTTCCATACGAATGTCCTCCCTAACCATATCTCCACCCATAAATGCCTTTTTAGCTTTTCGCTCCTGACGAATTCTGTCTAACTTCTTTTCAACATCTAGCAACTCTTCTATGGTCGTATCCTGATAGCATGACGACACAGCCGTCTCCAACTGGCTTGGAGACAGATACTCTATATCGCTTTCCTGCTCATTCATGATAAGCTCAAACTTTGCTCTTTGAGATTTGATTCTGTTCTGAGTCATCTCATCAGGAGAATCGCTTCGGTCTATCTTGATTTCCTCTATATTATAGAGCAAACCATTAATCGTAAAATTGGCAGAACCTGTGAACGAAGTTATTGTATCATCATCACGGAATTGCCCAGTCTTGGTATGAGCTATTCCCTTATGTTTCTTTGGCTTAATTATTTTGATTTGAATTCTATTTTGAGAAATCAGATACGACAAGCATCTGAAAAACTGATTCTGATACTCATCAAATGTTTTTCGAAGAGACTCAAAATCAGACAGATCCATACAATCTACCACATCACCAAAGACACCTTTCTGGATAGCTTCCTTATCTTCTTCAGAAACAATCTGGTTGATGATAAGACGCATAACCCCGCCATTTGCTATAAACGTAGCAAAGCCTTCTGCTAATACACTAATAGTGGCAGAACTGAAATAGCCCAGTTGCAGGTCGAAACTGGAACTGTTCTTCAATCCATCATTAAAAAACCTCTCTGGAGAAAACTCTTCTCCAGGTATATAGGTTCCATCCTTAGCCCATACTACATCTTTCAACATAGACGTTCCTCCGATTATGTTTTAAGTCTTAAATAAAACAGTTGGCACAAACATATTCATCACCGAATAGTTCGGCAAGACTCGTGCCTTTGTTCTTATTTTTGTTTGTTTCCTGTCGCTTGATGATATCCAGTTTCACCTGACGAATACGCTCCGGCTTTATCAAGTCTGCCAGACTCTCATTCTGAATCCAAGTATAACCATCCTTCTCAAACGACATTGCCTTTTCGTATAGGTCGGGATGCTGCTCATAGAGCCAGATCCATTCTATCTTCTGCTGGAAGAAACAGAAATAGCAACCGCTTCGGCTTCTGCAATAGGTTCCCGTCTTACCATCCACCTCGAAAGGAATTTCCTCGTAATAAGATGGTACTCCTACTCCACTATCCCTCAGCAGTCTGAAGATGTCTTCCTTTACGAGCACCTCGTCGTTGTCTATCAAAGGAAATGAATCCAGATGCCCCACAGGATAATCCGTAGTCTTCAAGTATTCAAAGACGGCATGGTTAAACATCTTCACGTCTATATCCAACAATGCATTCAGCTTTTTGGAATAGTAGAATTGCTTGGTAATCGGTTTCTTCAACACATTCATCAAGTCTTCCTTCATCATTCCATCAGGGCACAACTTATCGTAGATGTCAATAATCTGCTCCTGGTTTTCTTTGTGCAAGAACTTATTGATAACATCCACACTCCAGATGTTTCTTCTGAAAGGGAAGACAGACTGAATATTAGGTTTAGAAGACACATAGCCATCACGGTCTTCATCACCTCGAATACCAACGTATGATACCGCATAGTCATCACCAACATATCTTTCAAACTCGTCAAGTTTCATCTTCTTGGTACACCATCGAGCTTGCGGCGATGGCAGAAATCCACCTGCTGCCTTTAGGAAATGCTCAAAAGGCGTAGGCTCAGGACTGTCTTCTGCAGCCCTAAGTCTTTTAATGTTTCCCAGATAAGCGCTCAATCTATCTATCAGCAATTCCGTCTCAGCCAATTCACAGCCTGTATCAGAATTATAATACTCAATCTTTAAGTTTGGGTATTTCTGCTTGAGATAGATGGCCAAAGCCGCACTGTCCTTTCCACCAGATATTCCTAAAATATTTCTTACTTCCATTTTGCTCTATTCATTTTACGGAAGAGGCTTTTAACCCAACTTCTTATTCAATATTTTCAACAATGTACATACCGATACATTGTCATTTCCGATGCCGTCGAGTAGCTTGTCGATGCTCTTTTCCAATTCCTCAGCCTTCTGCATCTCGCTTTCAGGCAATCTGAAAGTCTGGGAATGGATATTGCTGCCCTTCGTTGAAACCAAATCCAACGAATAAATCTCATCCGATTCATCCTCAGCCATCTTGGATATATCAGAATATTTCTCGCATTCATGGAAGAGCATAATCAAACTGTCTATCAGTTTTTCTTCTTGCTCATCGCGCAATCGTTCCAAAGGTTGCTCCAATGCCGTATAGCAAATAGACTGGTACCACTCATTGCGGTTATCAAACTCAGCCATCACATGCTGATAGAATTCCTTCAGTCTATCTGTCATGAGATATTCCTTGACATGAGCCAAACGCTTTCTAATCTCTTCCACATATTCAGAATAATCGTATGACTCGATGCCCAATGTTTCCAACAAGCGACCTTCCACACGGTCTATCATATCAGAATAACAAGAACGAAGTTCCTTCACAGCCCGATTGATGACATAACAGAACTCCTGTACCTTATCCGGATTCTGCAAAGCTTCCTTATCGTAGCCCAAAGCCTCTGGCAAATCCTCAAAGAAAGTCTTCTCCGGGTCCTTTGCTTTAGCCAGAGTATCACGGAATCTTACCGTCTGCTCATGATTGAACTTACGGGTATGCTTGGCATAATCATTCAATCTCTTGTTATAGAAGAAAAAGAATGGCTTGATGGTTTCAATGAAATCATCGCTCTTGATACTTCCCATAGTTTCAACATTCAGAAACTTACGATACTGGTTGAATATCTGCACCTTAACACCTGTCACGTCGAATGCCTTGACCAGATATTCTCCCGGATGCTTCTGCAACAACTCGAAGAACTCCATGTTGATATTTGGGATATATGCTCCATTGGTTCCATACAGAGAGAAATCCTGCTTCTTTATATATAAATAGGTGGGAATCCAGAAATCCAAGAATCCCTGCTTCAACTTATATGGTTTAGCAGACAACTTCTTAATCAGCTCAGAAATCTTACGAGGCTTGAAAGTAGTAGATTTCAGGAATTCCTCACATGCATTCCACAAAGGCATGATTCCTTCATTGGATGGCACATCGGCAAACTCTCCATTCACATGGAGTCCCGTATTCTTCAAGAGAGAATAATAGATGGTTTTCTCCGGTGGGAACTTATCATCAGGGAATCCTAAGTCCTGTTCATTGCTCTGATTCAGCAATGCTGCCAAGTACTTACCTTTCGCACTAGAGATAGAACCGCTCAACTTATGCTTGTTGAACAATTCATTGTTCATCACAGGAGTCTGAGAATAAATCTCATCGCATACCGCTGACAGCAACTGGTTGAAGTCTCTTAAGGAGCAAACATCTCTTTCCTCGCCCTTGAAAATCCAAGTTACATCTCCATTATATGCAAACAAGCTATCACTGATAGATTTATTGAGAACCACTTTCTCATACTCCATCAGATTGTTGATTTCGTTGATAGCAACCTTATCAGATTTATCTACCAACACCTTGCTCAATATATATTTGTACTTTTCTATCAGATAGAGGTGAGACACCAACTCGTCTGTATTTCTGAAACATACAAAGATGATGGCATTCTTACTCTTTTCACTTAGCTCGCAAATCTCCTCCAACACTTTCTTACGGGAAGAGAAGATCAACTGAATATATCCATCGGTATCACCGGTAGGAGTCTTATCTACTCCTTCACCCAGCACTTCATATTCAAAGTATCTTGGAGTACCTTTCTGGAAATAGCAAGCCTTGACTGGAGCCACCTTCTTGAAACAATAGTTTCTGATATCATCCACAAAATTTACTGGACGGCTAACCACCAAACCTGCCTTGCGGATTTCATCTTCTATATTGATATCTGTGCCATCAAAAAGAATGTAACGGAACTTATAGCTGGCATATCGGATAATCTTGAATTGCTCCAACTTCTTTAAAAGCCCTGTTGGGTTTTCTATATTCAAAGCAGTCTTGGCATACAGAACAGTATCTTCCCGGCTCATCTTGAAAGAAGCATTGCCGAAAAGATTCAGTAATCCGATGGCTTTCACCAGCTTGATAGCATCTACAAGGTCTGTCTTGGTATCCCATAGTTGACCTTCCACTCTCTCGATGGCAACCTGCATCGAACTCCATTGCATGGAGTCGGCATTTGCCTCCTTCAGGTAAGAGTAGAAATTATAGTAGATATAATCATAGCAGCACTGAAGCTGATATATCTTTCCCTCATATTCAGACAAAGAGTTACGTCCCCTTGCATTCAAGAACGAAAACAAAGAACGCTCATTCTGTCCATATCTCTGAATGGCCTGTGTAATGACGTATGCTGCAAATGGCTCCAGCGGAGCCAATGCCTGCGCAGTTGCTTCAGAAAAGTTTTGAGAAACAAAATCAGTCTTCTTTGCCAACGAAGCCAGTGAATCAATCACAGAATCTTCATTTTGCATGGTTCTACCGGCATCAATCTGCGTAGAAGCCAAATAGAGAAGCTGCTCTATCGGTTCTACGAATACCAATTCCTGGAAACGCCCCTTTACTTTCGTCCACTCTTCTTTCTGTACTTCATTCAACTTACGGGAGTAAGCGTTGAAATTCTGATGAAGCGTAGTCAGAAGAAGAATATTTCTGGATGGCACATTCACGAACTCAGCCAATTTCTGCATGAAATAAAGTTCACGCTCCGGATTATTTTTGGCAGCATGCTCCAGCACCTTACCAAACTCATCAATAAAGATAACCAGGAATTTTCCCTGGCTCTTCAGTTTGTTATACTTTGAGTTCATCCAGAATGCTATCAGCTGTGCCATCAACAGAGAGTTTTTGACTCAACAAGACAGACAGTTCCTTATAGTCGCCAACAATTTTAAAAACTTCAAACTTCTTCTTCTCGGAAAGTTCAGAAGGGTTCAACAATTCATATTGTTTACCTCCCATCAAGTCTCTTTCCAAAGCCAACAAGAAACTAGACTTACCTGTTCCATAAGAGCCAATAATGGTATAAGAATGAACTCCAGAACGGAACCCATTCACAATACCCTCTGCCACCTGGCGAGCATTAGGGGTTACGATATATTTGGCCTCACTAGCAAAGCCTTCCTCTATGTTTGCTGATAAACTAAACTGTCGCATTCTTATAATACTTATCTAAAACATCAAAGTCCTTCAAAGAAGAACCTTCCTTAAACAATAGCTGACGGATACCTGCATTATCACTATACTGTACATACTCTGAATAATGCTCACCGATAGACTGGGCCATATCGATAACCTCAGCATCTGTCATGCAGAACATCAAGCCTATTTCCTGCAATGTATCGTATGATACAGACTTATCCTTACCTTTTTCCTGAAGAATGGCATATAAGAAAATCTCCATCGGAACCATGCGCTTACCTTCAATATTGAAGGCGAACGTCTTACCATTATCCTCAGTTCTTATCAGATCCAAATCAATCAAAAGAGAAGAATAATCCTCAAACGACTTGGCCTTATAAGGTTGAGCATAGTTCTGCAACAGCACACCCACATCTTTCTTGGTGGTGTTCACATTAAAGATTTTATCCTTTCCATCCTCTATCATCAGTCTTTTCACAAAGTTCACCAATTGTTCCCTCTCAAAGACCTTGCGTTCTTTTTGGAATTGCACAAAAGTAATATGATAAAGCGTTGCTTCTTTCAAACTTACAAGAAGGTAGTGAAGCAACCACAAAGTTCCCAAACTTTCAATGTACTTATCTACGCCTTCTGATTCATCGAATAAATAATCTGCTATTCTGCTTGGCTCATCATGATAGGAAATACCAAACACCTTGAGCCAATATCGGATAGAAGAAACCATGTTTTTCCCTACTCCCAAAGCCATTACTGCATCTGAAGCATTGAAGTTTCCTCCATCTATTATAAAGTTATATCCCTTGGTGAGCCATAAGGTTTTGCAAGGAAAAGATTCATGTCCAGAGAGTGTATATTTGTTGTACATCTATCTTCTTCAAAGCGATAGAATCCCGATATCGTGAGTTTTGTTAGTATTCTGTTAGGCCTCTATAAAACGGAAACGTGGGATTCTCCTTGCCCATCCCACTACTCGAAGGCCTTCGCATTGCCCTTAGTTGAAAGAGACGGACAATGCAGAAAGCCCACGTTATGGTATATGATGATTCCTTTCACGAATATACAACTATATAACATACCATAATTTTATCAAAGTATGTATACGACAATTCGCAGCAGGATACAATACACCCACCGTGAGCATTCACCATTGTCGCATCTACGTCCAACTATAGGTAAAGTTGCGAAGTTTACGAGTAGTCGCAGACGAACGTTAGTAAACGCTCTATTCCATAAAAGTCACACCCACCCGCTGAGCCCTTCGGGCTTTCTGCGGAAGAATGTATCTGCAAAAATAATAAATATTTCAGAAATACGTGTGCTTATCTTATTTTTTTTGTGTATTTTTGCAAAAAAGAAGTTGAACATCTAAAAAAGTAATTGCCATGACTGGTTATCTTAGATTTTTTGATTATGATAAAGCTTTAAATTACTATTGTGAACTCATTGCAAAGATGAATCAATGTACTAACAGGAACAACCA
>ENA-ORTS01002299-ORTS01002299.1-human-gut-metagenome-genome-assembly--contig:-NODE-2299-length-11570-cov-3.440556_pt1 | contig 11570 bp, 10 predicted proteins | sample MGYA00241911_ERZ509186 | MGnify/ENA primary metagenome ERZ509186 (study PRJEB26280, sample SAMEA2338852) | human gut metagenome | biome: human gut; feature: human-associated habitat; material: faeces...
ATTTCCGGATAGAGGGAAATCGGCAGGGAGAAAATGGAGATGGCGCCGGCAAGCGTCAAAACAATGGAAATTACCATTGCAAAGCGCGGGCGCTCAATGAAAATGCGTGAGAACATCGGTTATCAGTCCTCCTGAATCTTGTTGGTGACGACCGGAGAGTTGACATCAACATCCGGGGCTTTGACAGCCGCAGCAACCGGGTGGTTTTCTTCGACGGTTGTTTCTTCATGACCGGATATTTTCTGTGGCACAATGCTGTTTTCATCGGCAACAACCTGCGCGCTGACTTTGGTGCCGTTGGCGACCTTTTGCAAGCCCTGGACGATTACCTTGTCTTCCGCGGTCAGGCCGGATTTGACAATCTGCTTGGTGCCGATTGTATCGCCGAGGGTGACGCGGCGCTGTTCGGCAATATTGTCTTTGACGACCATGACGTAGTTGCCGTGTTCATCCTGCGCGACGGCAGCCTGCGGGACGAGCAAAACGTTTTGCGTTTCTTTGGGGCCGATTTTGACGTCGACGTAGTTTCCGGGGACGAGCAGGTTTTCGTCATTCTTATATTCGGCATAAATGGCGATGGTTGCCGTGTCGGAATTGATTTCGTTATCGGTAAAACGGGATTTGAAATGATTTTCAATCACCTGTCCGTTAGGCAGGACGATTTCGCTGCGAATCGAACTTTCGCCGTTTTGCTGGTTGAACAGTTTGGTGTTCAGATATTCCTTATCCGAAACGGAAAAGGCGACGCGAATCGGGTCGGTCTGGACAATGCGCGCCAGATTTTGCGCCGAGGAGCTGACGTAGTTGCCTTCGGTGACCAGCGCTTTGCCGATATAGCCGGTAATCGGTGCCTTGATTTCGGTATAACCGAGGTCGATTTCGGCAAGTTCCAGATTGGCTTCCGCCTGGGCAACCGCGGCTTTGGCCTGGAGGTAGGCGCTTTCCGCCGTATCAAAGGTGGCTTTGGAAGCGTAATTTTGTTTTGTCAGTTGTGACTGGCGTTTAAAGTCCCTTTCGGCTCTGACCAGATTGGCCTTGGCGCTTTGCAGTTCGGCTTTTCTCAGTTCGACGTTGGCGAGGTAACGCTTCTGTTCAATGATAAACAGGATGTCGCCTTCCTGAACCAGGCTGCCTTCCTGAAACAGGACCTTCTCGACATAGCCGCTGATTTGGGGAATGAGGTTGACGCTTTTAATTGCTTCAACATGGCCGATGTAGCTTTGTTTGTTGCTGATGTCGGCTTCTTCCAGTCCCTGAATGAGGACATAAGGTTCCGCATTGGCGCCGAATCCCATGGATGAAGATGGGGTCAGCTTGCCTTTGAGGTACCAGCCGGCACTGATGCAAAGAAGTACGACAGCTGTTTGTTTTAAGATTTTTCTGTTACTTACTTTCCCTATTTTCATGTTATTCTGACCTTTCGTCTTTTAAGCTATTGATTATAAGTTTATAACCGTCATTTATTAATTTATCGTAAGGAATGGGAGCAACCGGTTTGACGATGTTGCGCATGATGCCCTGCCAGATAAAAAGAGTGAGGGCGGCGGCGCTGTCTATGTCGGTGTCAGGGCTTATTTCATTTTGTTTAACGGCGTTTTCCAGTGCTTCCTTTATCATCAGAAGCGGATATTGGATGACTTCATAAACTTCTTTGGTGACTTTGTTGAGAATGGCTTCCGACCACTCCATCTGAAACAGCACGAAAAACAGAAGCTGGCGGTATATCTGGTGTTCGACAATCAGCCGCGCCTCAAAGTGCATATAGTCGCGAATGGCGGCGGCACCTTTGGCTGTGTCGACCTTTTGCCGGAGGTTTTCATGGGTTTGAGAAAAACCGTTGCGGATAATCTCGGTGAGGATGTCCGCCTTATTGCGGAAATGCCAGTAAATCGCCCCTTTGGTGAGATTGATGTGTTTGGCGATTTCATCAAAAGTCGTGCGGGAATATCCTTTTTCACAAAAAATTTCCAAGGAGGCGCGGAGAATCGCTTTGCGCGTTTCTTCAGCTTCTTCTTTTGTTCGTCTTGGCATAGTCGTTTCCTCTATTTATATACATTCATAGATGTATGTATATGGCGATTTTTTTTGTTTGGCAAGTGTTTTTTTGCAGCGGTCCGGCATTTTTTATACGGAAGGTTATAACCGGAAGGAGAGTGGGAAAATATCGAAAAGTTACGGTATTGTTAAATTTGCCGCCATTAAGGGATTCCGCGTTTTCGGGGCGAGAAATACCATTGACAACCAACGCAATTTATGAGATGATTCAAGTGTGTGTAGATGTGTGGTGCAACTGTGTTCAGTTGTTACCTGTAACTTGGTGAGGTGATATTATGATGAAGCTCAAATATTTATTTGTGCTTGCCGTTTCGTGTATGACGGTTATATGCACGAGCAGTTCGCAAGCCCAAACAACTCTTTCTAACTCTATTCAATCAGAAATTAACAAACTCAGCGCTTCAGCGGCTTTAGAGGCCGACTCTTTGGTTTCGGGTAAAACGGCACAGGTTGCGGCCGTATGTTTTATTACGGATACGGAGGACTGCGGCGGCAGAGGCTGGGGTGCGACGGACGATCCGGTCAAACCCGGGCCGATAGGGCCTGATATTCCGCCTGAGCCCGTGTCTGAAACTTGTGCAGATCTGGGATATAAGCTGACGAAGGCTACCTGCGGAACAGGATATACCGGAAGTAATTTCTGCCCTTTGGACAGCAATTATTTTAAGGAGTGTAAGTGTACTGAGGAATGCCCGACCGGCTATCAGGAAGAACAATGCGGATCCGGTATGTTGGAGCGTGAAAAAGTCGTTCCCAACTGCAAGACCTGTTATCGCTGTGTTGCCTGTAAGGATGATTGTCCGAGCGGCTATTCCGTCGATAAGGGTGTTTGCAACACGGTATCAAGTTACAAAACGGAATGTAACTCGACCTGTTATAAAATTATTTCCAACGTCTGCACCGAAGGATCATTGGATGCGCCGGCCGAAGTCAGCGGTTATAAAGTTAAAATCGTTGGGTATACCGGCTGTAACAAGCCTTGTTTCGCTTTGAAGAACGATACCTGCCCGTCCGGATTTACCAAAACCAAACCGGGTTCCGGCAAGTGTTATGATACGGAATATACGGATTACGGTTCAGCCTGCTACAAGGAAAAGACCTGTTGCCAAAGCTGTCCGTCCGGATACAGTACTTCTAACCCGGGAGGATGTCCCGATACGAAGACGACTAACTGTGGTGAAACATGTTATGGGTCTTATAAACCGTGCTGTGACAATGCCATTTATGACTGTAAATGTACAAATTGTACCGGCGGTTCCGGCAGCGCCTGCCCGAACGGCAAGTATTCGAGCTGTACATGCAAGCCGGGATATCAGTGGTCCGGCGGCGACTGCAAACCGTACAGCGGTTTGAGCGGCCAGTATTATTACTGTGACGGCGTCATCAGAGGAATTAAACATCGTTCTCGTAACGTTGTGTTCGGTTTACGCGACCTTGATGAAGGGAAGGCAACGGAAATGACGCAGACCGAAGGACACAGAAAAGCGACAAACTATGAATTTTGTAAAGATGTGTTCGGACGTCTACCGAGCCGTGATGATATGTGGAATATTGATACTGACTTGACGCAGCTGTTGGCAGCCAACGGCGAGGCAATGCGAGATGCGTATTATTGGACCGGTGCGGCGGAAGATATGGCAGCCAAGACTTTCTGGGCTTTGAAACCGTCAGGATCTTCCAGCATTGAAAAGAATACGAACAAGCATTGGATACGTCCGGTTTTGGATGTGTACTAAAAAAGGAGGAAGTTATTTAAACAAAAATACCGTGTCTTAACCGGCGCGGTATTTTTTTGTCTGGATACTAGGGGCGTACTGCGCTTGCTTGGGGATGACGTTCTTTTGTTTGGCTGAGTGTTTTCTTGTTGCTTGATTTAGCTGCCGGAGTCGATAGTTGGCGATTGGCAAGCGATAGCGCCGACAGAGCCTTACGGGACGAACGAGCTTGTCGAGGACAAGCGAGTTCGGTATGACAGGCGCAGGGATGGTTGGGGATGAGATTTTGATGAAGAGGTAAAAAAAACCTCCGGAAATCGGAGGTTTTTTTGAAATGGCAGGAAATGATTACAGGGTGCGGTTTTCAATTTCCTTAAAGTATTTGACAGTTTCTTCCTGCATGTCTTTGGTAGCCGCATCATCGCAGACGATGAGGGCGTGCTGGTGCATTTGCAGGATGCTTATCGGCCACATCTGGCTGATGCTGCCTTCAACAGCCTGGCGGATTGCTTGGGCTTTGTTTTCGCCGTTGGCGATAATCATGACTTCTTCCGCGTCAGTGATGGTGCCGACCCCGACGGTCAGCGCTGTCTTGGGGACGAGGTTGATGTCATTGTTGAAAAAACGGGCGTTGGATTTTATGGTATCCATGGTCAGGGTTTTGACGCGGGTGCGCGAGGTCAGGGAAGATCCCGGCTCGTTAAACGCGATATGGCCGTCAGTGCCGACGCCGCCGATGAAAAGGTGGATTTTGCCGTAGCTCTTGATTTTTTCTTCATAATTACGGCATTCGGTTTCGTAGTCTTTGGTCATGCCGTTCAAGATGTTGATGTTTTTCGGCTGGATATTGATATGTTTGAAAAAGCTTTCTTTCATGAAAAAGTGGTAGCTTTCGTGGTGTTCCGGCGGCAGGCCGATATATTCGTCCATATTGAAAGTGACGACATTTTCAAAAGAGACTTTTCCCGCCTGATACTGGCTGATGAGTTCGCGATACATACCGAGAGGCGTGGATCCGGTCGGCAATCCCAGGACAAAGGGTTTTTCCGCCGTCGGACGGAAGCGGTTAATTTTGTAGACGACATAATCCGCCGCCCATTTGGAACAGGCGTCGTAGTCCGGCTTGATTATTACGCGCATAGTTTCTTTCCTTTATGATAGAGTACACCGCCAATAATGGTGTAGAGGTTGTTGAAATTCTTGTCAAAGACGACCAGGTCGGCGTCATATCCCGGGGCAATCAGGCCGAGGTGTTCCTGCTTCATAATTCGCGCCGGGTTGAGTGAAGACATCTGTACGGCCTGTTCCAGAGAAAGGCCGAAAGAAACAAGATTTTTGACGCCTTTAAGCATAGTCATGGCCGAGCCGGCAATCACGTTGTCGGATTTGCGGTAGAAACATTCGTCGAGGTAGACTTCGTCGCCGTTGGCAATCAACGGCCCTTTTTTCTGTTCTGTCGGCTTGAGCGAATCGGTAACCAGCACCAGGCGGTCAATCGGTTTGCAGCGCAGCAGAAACTTGATGATATCCGGGTTGATGTGGATGCCGTCGGCAATGATTTCGCAGGAGATTTCCGGGTGGATGAAGACGGCGCCGACTGTTCCCGGGTTACGGTGGTGCATACGGCTCATGGCGTTGAACAAGTGGGTGACGTGCATGATTCTGGCCTGCATGCCCTCAACCATCTGTTCATAAGTGGCGTTGGTGTGGCCTGCCTGAAGGACGATGCCTTTGGCTATGCAGTTCAGCGCCAGTTCGCGCATATGTTTGAGTTCGGGAGCAACGGTCATGTTGACGATTTTTCCCTCGGAGGCTTCCCAGAGTTCGTCCATCAGCTTCAAATCAACCGGGCTTAACGAATCGGGACTTTGAACACCGAGGCGGTCAGGAGAGATGAACGGGCCTTCAAGGTGGATACCGAGGATTTTGGCGCCTTCTTCTTTGCCCATGGCGTCAACGATGGCGCGGATGCCTTTAATTAATTCGCCTTTTGGGGCGGAATAGAGCGTGGGAATAAAAGACGTGACGCCGTAGGCCACCAGTTTTTTAGACATTTTGAGAACAGAGTCCGGCGACAGATCGTCCGTGCCGTAACCGCCGATGCCGTGAATGTGCGTGTCAATGAAACCGGGCGCGATATAGGCGCCGTTAATGTCAATGAAAGTGACGCTGTCTTTGAAGTGTTTCTGGTGGAAGCGGGTTTCGTTGAAGACGTCAATGATTTTGTAGTCTTTAATCAGAACCGCGCAGTTTTTCATCGTGGCATAGCCGTTGATGACGGTGGCATTGTGCAGGCAGATTTCGGAACTCATCTTTTTTCCTTATTGCGAATCTTATAATAATCCTTATATTAAGGTAAGCGTTTGTTCATTGCAATGATAATTCGGTTTTTTTTGAGGGATTTTGACATGGGGTTATTTCGTTTTTTGTTTCAGCCGCGGGCTTATCATGAGGGGTATTTGCAGGTTTCCGGTCTGCACCGCATTTTTTTCAGGGAGTTTGGCAACCCCAAGGGAAAACCGGTTATCTGTTTTCACGGCGGGCCGGGGTATTGGAGCAATGCCGGATTGCAAAGATTTTAATGACATACCAGAGTGCAATACATTAAAAAATGTCTGTAAATTTAATAAAGGTCTTAAAGTTCCTAACCTTTCCAAAATGGGGCTTGGAAACATTCAGGATTTTGAAGGCATTGAAAAATCAGAACAGCCTACAGCACAATATGGAACAATGTTTGAAAAATCAAAAGGAAAAGATACTACAACCGGACACTGGGAAATTGCCGGACTTATTTCAGAAAAACCATTTGCAACATTCCCTGAAGGTTTTCCTGAAGAACTTATTGAAAAATTTATTGAAGAAACAGGTTGCGGCAGAATTTTAGCAAACCGTCCGGCAAGCGGAACCGCCATTATTGAAGAATTGAATGAAGAACATCATAAAACAAAATTCCCTATTATTTATACCTCGGCTGACAGTGTATTTCAAATCGCGCTTGATACCGATTTAATACCTCTGGAAACACTTTACAAATGGTGTGAAATAGCCAGGAAAATTCTTGATGAAGGGGACTACAATGTTTCAAGAGTAATTGCAAGACCTTATAAGATTATTGACGGTAAACCAACAAGAATTTCAAAGGACAGAAGAGATTACTCTATGGTTCCTAAGCATACTCTGTTAAATGAAATAAAAGATAAAGGCGGAAAAGTTATAGGTATAGGTAAAATTGAAGACATATTTTCAAAGTCCGGCATAACTCATGCTATCCATACAGGTTCTAACAAAGAAGGGCTGGAACTCACACTAAAGGCTATTAAACGGGAACTGGATTTAGGAAAAATTGCATATCCAAATATTAATTGCTGTACGGATTTTGAATTGATATTCACAAATCTTGTCGATACTGATATGTTATTTGGACATAGAAATGATGCCAAAGGCTATGGCAAAGCAATTGAAGAAATTGACTGTTATCTGAGTGATATTATTCCGGCACTTGATGACAATGACCTGCTAATTATTACAGCAGATCATGGGTGTGACCCTACCGTACCGGGTACCGATCATACCAGAGAAATGGTTCCTGTTTTGGTTTATAACAAGACTAAAAAAGGTGAAGACCTTGGTAATATTATCGGATTTGATTATGTTGCAAAAATTATAAAAGACTGGATATTTTAAATTTTTTGTTTTATAATCTTTTATGTGAAGATTTTCACAATATGTTGATAAACAAATAAAAGGAGAAAGTAAAATGACAGTAAAAGTTAACGATTCTTGTATCGCATGCGGCGCTTGTGAATCAATCTGCGATGCTGTATTTAAAGTAGAAGATATTGCAGTAGTAGATGAATCTGCTGTTGCTGATAATATGGATTGCGTTAAGGAAGCTGCTGAAGCTTGCCCTGTTGGCGCTATCGAAGTTGAATAGTTTTTTAACAACTAAAAAAAGAACCTGGATAATTTTGTCCAGGTTCTTTTTTTATAAAGAATATCTTAGCGCTTTACAGTACCGCATGTGAGAATTATTTTTCTTGTTCCATTAGCAATTTCTTTATTAATATCAGCCATCTGCTGCGGGTTTGGAGTTATAGAATTGCCCTCTGCATCAGTGTAACCTGTAATATTGCATACATAGCTGCCGTCATTAACTCTGGGATTGCTGTTGCTTATAACATTATTATTGGAAGTTCCTGTAACAGTTTTCCCTACATACTGCCTTACATATTCTTCAACACCGGTCAGGCGGGTATTTAAGGCATTAATTTTCTGTTCATTTTCAAGTGTCTGCTGTTTTAATTTTGTAACAGTAGACTTTTCAGCACCGTTATTTAGCGATGCAATATATTCAGCCTGAGTTTGCTGTTTTTGCTGATTGTTATGTGAAATAATCGGAGCGGAAGCCAGGATAATAAATGTAATAATTATAAGCCCTATTCCGAGTTCACCGATTGTAAATGCAGATATTCTTCTCATACTCAAAACTCTCCTTATTAATATTAAAGAATTATAACATAAAACATAGCTTTTTTGTTTCCACCAAAAAAACTATTTTAGCAGAAGCAATTATTTAGCTGCAAATGTTTTTATAAAATTATAGGGGATATTTATCAAAATAAAAAGGGGTGAATATGATTAATCTATCAAAGGTAATCTATAAGGCTACCGGGATTATGTCAAAAAAACAGATTATGAAAACCTGCGGGAAAATCGGCAATGAGGTTTCTGAAAACTTGCTTAACGGAAATAGCATGAATGCACAAAAAGTTCAGGAAATACTTGTAAAAAATATAGGCGCGAAAAAGGCTGGCAAAGTACAAATTACAGATGATTTAGAAAGTTTTAAAGCTTTTATGAAAAAAGAACTTGATATTTCGGATTAACTATCAGAGCAGTTCTTTTACGGCTCAAAATCTGCAGTCATTCCGGGTCCAAAAACTAACCGCAGCATGCTTAGTTTACGCACCAATTCAATGAAACCTGTGGAAATAGTTAATCTAACAACACATGAACTCGAACATGTTCTGAACCAGAGATTAGGTTTTAGAGCTCGAATGGAGAACCTATATACGAAAGTCAGAGGGAAAAAATACCTTGAAAATTATACTAAAAAATATGGAGAATTATTAAACAAAAAAAATATGGCTATGCAGGGAAATCTTCTTCTGAAATCTAAAGTTGGCTTGAGTGCTACACACGGATTTACGTCTTATGAAGCAGGTATAGATGGGCTGCTTAAACAAACAGGACTAAAATCAAAAGAAGAATTACATGAAATGATTACAAATATTATACGAAAAAAAATTCTGCTGCCTGACTGTGATAAAAGAAACCTTAAAATATTAAAAGCTGTGAAAGTTATTTTAAAAGATGAATCAAGAGCATACAAAGCCGGAGGAACAGCTGAAAGAAACTACATTAACAGCAAAATCAAAAAATACCAGAACTCGGGCGAACAAGCTTCAATATCACAAAACATTACAAAAGCTGAAATGCTTGCACAGTTATACAATGAAGCAATAGTTATTCTAAAAAAAGAAATAAGACATCAAAAAACAAATAAAGTTAAAAGCTTCTTCGGTCTGAAACCTAAGGATTACCATATTAAACCGGAGCCGCCTACCAGCACTCGCAGGGTCATGACAGAAGAAGAAATTAGGGAAATGGATCTCCCAAAGGAAATTTTAGATGAATTAAATATAAAATAGATAAAAAAATACGGACTCATTTCGAGTCCGTATTTTTAGTTATTGGTTTAAGAACTAAACGCTTGCAACAGCAGAAGCTTGTTTAACAACAGCTTCAAGAGCTTCCAATGCGTCAGCAGGGAGTTTATCAATACCTGCTTTTTCTGTTTCTCTTGATTTAACAAATTCAATTCTATCGTTCATACGAGCAACAAATTGAGAAGCGTATTCTTTATTAGAGAATGAAGCGTCAAAGCCCTCAACATCCATAATTTCAATATCAGAGAAGTTTTCCCATTTGTGGAACTTAGCAGTACCTTCAACGATAGCTTCAATAATACCAAGTGTATGAGCAGGTTTAACTTTAGTACCCATAAATTCACCTGTGTTCAAGATATAACAATCAACACCATCAACGATTAACTGTTTGAATCTTTCGTAATCCATTGAAAGCGGATATACTCTGAACGGGTTAGCGTAAGGTTCAACAACCAAAGCATTAGGGTCAACGCCTGCAGCCAATCTTTCAGCAGATGAACGTTTTGTAGCAAGGGTAGCACCCATAGCAGAACCCAATGAAGCACCTGATAATTTTAATACAGGCGGAATTGTAGGGTCTTTCATTAACCAGAAAATAGCGTTGATTGGCTGATCAATTCTGTCAACTCTGTTTGGTGACCAGAGTTTAGATTTAACAGCACGACCGTTACCGTTTCTGATATCTTCGGTGATAGAAACAACTTTACCATCAGCAAGAGCGATAGCACCTGCGTTTTGCTGAGTTAAGATATATTTGTTATCATCACATCCGATTGGGTAATCTGCTGTTTTATCGAAGTAAGCAGGTTCCAAAGCAATAGTGTATTTATCATGAACATTGATGATAAATGCGTCATCGTGAAGAACTGTAATATCGTATTTGTTGTTGTGTTTGGCGTGAGTAATAGTTGATTTACCAGAACCTGAAAGTCCTGTCAGTACTACAAATTCATTTCTCGGTATATCTATATTAATATTTTTAAGGTTATGCTCACGCGCCCCTCGAATGCGAATGTATTCTTTCTTTTCGCTCATTATATTGTATCCTTTCTAATCGTCATAATCCCTCAAAGCAATCTTATACTTTTTCAGTTCATCTCTTAATTCTGCCGCTTCTTCAAAGTTCAGTTCTGCCGCTGCCTTATTCATCTTCTTTGTTAACTTAGCTATCATTTCCGTAAGTTCCTTACGATTCATAGATTCCGTATCTTTCTTTAAGGAACCTCGGCTCTTCTCTGGTGCTTCTTCATTGGTAATAGAAATGACATCCCGAATTGCCTTTTGAATAGTCTTTGGCGTAATGCCATGTTCTTCATTATATGCCATCTGAATTTCACGACGCCGCTTTGTTTCTGTGATGGCGGCACGCATGGAGTCTGTAATCGTATCTCCGTACATAATAACGTGTCCTTCTGCATTTCGTGCGGCACGTCCGATCGTCTGTACAAGAGAAGTTTCTGAACGTAAAAATCCTTCCTTATCTGCATCTAGGATAGCTACAAGCGAAACTTCAGGCAAGTCCAATCCTTCACGCAATAGGTTAACTCCGACTAAAACATCATATATGCCTTGTCGTAGATCCTCCATAATTTGTACACGTTCCAATGTGTCGACTTCACTGTGTATGTATGTGCAGCGTATGTTATGACGAAGGAGATATTCTGTAAGTTCTTCAGCCATACGTTTTGTTAAAGTCGTGACAAGAACTCGCTCCTTTAATTCAATGCGCTGCTGGATTTCTTCCATTAAATCGTCAATCTGATTGAGACTCGGACGTACTTCGATGATAGGATCAAGCAGACCGGTAGGACGAATCACCTGTTCCACGACGATTCCTTCCGACTGAATCAATTCATAATCCGCCGGTGTAGCACTGACGTAGATTACTTGTTTTGCCATCTCCTGAAACTCTTCAAATTTCAACGGGCGATTGTCCATAGCGGCAGGCAATCGGAAACCATATTCCACAAGATTGATTTTTCGCGCACGGTCTCCTCCGTACATTGCACGGATTTGGGGTACACTTACGTGGCTTTCGTCGATAACGATCAGGAAATCATCCGGAAAGAAA
>ENA-ORTS01002301-ORTS01002301.1-human-gut-metagenome-genome-assembly--contig:-NODE-2301-length-11555-cov-4.970870_pt1 | contig 11555 bp, 10 predicted proteins | sample MGYA00241911_ERZ509186 | MGnify/ENA primary metagenome ERZ509186 (study PRJEB26280, sample SAMEA2338852) | human gut metagenome | biome: human gut; feature: human-associated habitat; material: faeces...
GGTCAAGCCGGTGGAAAAGCCTGCCGCACCCAAGCCCGAAAAGAAAGTTGAACCCGCTTCTGCGCCCAAGGCCGTGCCCATGTACGCGCCCGAGGTTTTGCAGAAGAAAGAACCCCGCGCAAACGACAAGCCGCGTACCGAACGCGGCGACCGTCCCGCGCGCGAAGACCGCCGCGAGAACCGCGCTCCCCACGCCGAGCGCGCGGAGCGTCCCGCCCCGCAGCCCAAGCCCATTGTCGACCTCGGCGAAGAGTGCCACGACGAGAAGAGCGAGCAGATCCGCACGTTCCTCTCCGGTCTGCTCGAGCACATGGACGCCAAGGCCGAGGTCAAGGTCTATGAGGTCGAGAAGAACCGCTACAAGGTCATTTTAGAGGGTGAAAAGCTCGGCGCGCTCATCGGCCGCCGCGGCGAAACGCTCGACGCCATTCAGCAGTTGACGAACTATTCCATCAACCGCGGCGGCGAGAGCAAGCGCGCCCGCGTGCAGATCGACGCGGAGAACTACCGCGAAAAGCGCGAGGAGAGCCTGGAGCGTCTGGCGCAGAAGGTCGCGGGCAAGGTGGTCAAGTACCGCCGCAACGTGACGCTCGAGCCGATGAACGCCTACGAGCGCCATGTGATCCACACGGCGCTGCAGGACACGCAGTACATCACGACCTTCTCCATCGGCACGGAGCCGAACCGCCGCGTGGTGGTCTCCTACGACCGCACGAAGCAGTAAAAAGCAGCGAAAAAGAAAGATGCCATACGGCGTCTTTCTTTTTTTCAGGGGCGAAGCTCTGCTATGATGGAGCGGAGAAATGAAATGGGAGGACGATCCTCATGAAGCTGGTATCGTGGAACGTGAACGGCCTGCGGGCCTGCCTGAACAAAGGCTTTCTGGATTTTGTGGCGCTCGCGGACGCGGATGTGATCTGCCTGCAGGAGACGAAGCTGCAGCCGCATCAGGTGAGCTTCGAGCTGCCGGGCTACCGGATGTATTTCAACAGCGCGGACAAGGCCGGCTACTCCGGCACGGCGGTGCTCACAAGAAAGGAGCCGCTGAACGTCACCTACGATTTCGGCGACGACGAGCACCGGCACGAGGGGCGCATCATCACGGCGGAGTACGAGGATTTCTACCTCGTGTGCTGCTATACGCCGAACTCGCAGGACGAGCTGAGGCGTCTCCCCTATCGGATGCGGTGGGAGGACGATCTGCGGGAATACCTCTGCGCGCTGGATAAGACGAAGCCTGTGGTGTACTGCGGCGATCTGAATGTGGCGCACGAGGAGATCGACCTGAAGAACCCCAAGACAAACCGCTTCAACCCCGGCTTTTCCGACGAGGAGCGCGGGAAGATGACTGAGCTGCTCGCAGCGGGCTTTGTGGATTCGTTCCGCGCGCTCTGGCCGGACCGCGCCGACGCCTATTCGTGGTGGAGCTACCGCGCGGCGTCGCGGGCGCGGAACGTGGGGTGGAGGATCGACTATTTCATTGTATCCGAGCGGCTGCGCGGGCACATCAAAAAGGCGGAGATCTGGAGCGAGATCATGGGCAGCGACCACTGCCCCGTGATGCTGGAGCTGGAATGAATGGAAAAGGCGGACGCCCATGGGCGTTCGCCTTTTGTGCCGCCGAATTTTGGAGCAGAGCGAACATCTGTTTGAAAAAGTGCTTGTACTACGCGGCGGAATGTGGTACAATAATATACTTCAAAAAACGACGCGGAGAGGGTGAGCGCATGAGCGTACACGAGGGGCACCGACAGAGAAAAAAGGAGCAGTTCCGCGAGCATGGGCTGGACGCCTTTGCCGACCATGAGGCGTTGGAGCTGCTGCTCTATTACGCCATTCCGCGGCAGGACACGAACCCCATCGCGCACCGTCTGATCGAGCGCTTCGGCTCGCTCGAGGGCGTGTTTTCCGCGCCGGCCTACGAGCTGCAGAAGGTCGAGGGCGTGGGTGAGAACGCCGCGACGCTCATCCGGCTGCTTTTTCCGCTCTGTCGCCGTGTGCGCACGAGCGGCGGAAGGCATGAGGTCATTTTCAACACGCGCGAGAACATCGGAGCGTATTTCATCGAGCTGTTCCTCGGCGAGCGGCGGGAGGTCTTTTACGAGGCATGTCTGGATGCGAAGGGCAAGCTGCTCGCCTGCTACCGATTGGCGGAGGGCAGCCCGGATCAGGTGACGATCAATATGCGCCGGGTGGTGGAAAACGCGCTCAACGCCAACGCGAGCCTGGTGGTGCTGTCGCACAACCATCCGAGCGGCGTGGCGCTGCCGAGCAAGGAGGACAACCAAACGACCTTACAGATCAAGCGGGCGCTTGCGGACATCGGCGTGCAGCTGGTGGACCATGTGATCGTCGCGGACGGGGACTTTGTGTGCCTGCGCGATAACGGACTTTTGGATTGAGGAGGCAGACCGTGGAATTCAAGCTCCATGCGCCGTTTCAGGCGACCGGCGACCAGCCGGAGGCCATTGCCGCGCTTGCGCACGGCGTCGAATTGGGACTGGACGAGCAGGTGCTGCTCGGTGTGACCGGCTCGGGCAAGACCTTCACGATGGCGAGCGTGATCGAAAAGGTCCAGCGTCCCACGCTGGTGCTGGCGCACAACAAGACGCTCGCCGCGCAGCTGTGCGCGGAGTTCAAGGAGTTTTTTCCCGAGAACGCGGTGGAATACTTCGTCAGCTACTACGACTACTATCAGCCCGAGGCGTATATCCCGCATACGGACACCTACATCGCCAAGGACGCCTCGACGAACGAGGAGATCGACCGCCTGCGGCTGAGCGCGACCTGCGCGCTGCTCGAACGGCGGGACGTGATCGTGGTCTCGTCCGTGAGCTGCATCTACGGCCTCGGCGAGCCGGACGACTTCGCCAAGCTGATGATCTCGCTGCGCCCGGGACAGACGATGGAGCGCGACGAGCTGCTGCGCCGTCTGGTGGAGGATCGCTACGAGCGCAACGACGTCGCCTTTGAGCGCAACCGCTTCCGCGTGCGCGGCGACGCGGTGGACATCTACCCCGCCTACTGGCGCGACCGCGCGGTGCGCGTGGAGTTCTTCGGCGACGAGATCGACGCCATCCGCGAGTTCCAGCCCGTGACCGGCGTGGTGACGAAGACCTTGCAGCACACGGTGATCTATCCCGCGTCGCACTATGTGACGACGAAGGACAAGATGGAGCGTGCCATCGAGGAGATCGAACGCGAGCTGGAGGCGCGGGAGAAATTTTTCACCGACAACGGACAGGCGGTGGAGGCGCAGCGCATCCACCAGCGGACGAGGTACGACATCGAGATGATGCGTGAGCTGGGCTACTGCACGGGCATCGAGAACTATTCGCGCGTCATTTCCGCGCGGCCCGAGGGGTCTGCGCCCATGACGCTGCTCGACTACTTCCCCAAGGACTTTCTGCTCTTTGTGGATGAGAGCCATGTCACGCTGCCGCAGGTGCGGGCGATGTACAACGGCGACCGCGCGCGCAAGGACGCGCTGGTGCAGTACGGCTTCCGCCTGCCCTGCGCGTATGACAACCGCCCGCTCAGGTTTGAGGAATTTGAACAGCGTGTGCATCAGCGCATCTACGTCTCCGCGACGCCGGGCGACTATGAGCGCGAGCGCGCGGGGCAGATCGTGGAGCAGGTCATCCGCCCGACGGGTCTGCTCGATCCGCGCGTGGAGGTGCGGCCCGTCACGGGGCAGATCGACGACCTTGTGGGCGAGATCAACGCCCGCGCCGCGCGCAATGAGCGCGTGCTTGTGACGACGCTGACGAAGAAGATGGCGGAGGATCTGACGGAATATCTGCGCACGGTGGGCGTGCGCGTGCGCTATATGCACGCAGACGTGGAGACCATCGAGCGCATGGAGCTCATCCGCGACCTGCGGCTGGGCGAGTTCGACGTGCTCGTCGGCATCAACCTGCTGCGCGAGGGCCTCGACCTGCCGGAGGTGTCGCTCGTCGCCATCCTCGACGCGGACAAGGAGGGCTTCCTGCGCAGCGAGACGAGCCTTGTGCAGACCATCGGCCGCGCCGCGCGAAACGCGGACGGTCTGGTCATTCTCTACGCCGACACGGTGACACCGTCGATGAAGCGCGCCATGGACGAGACGGAGCGCCGCCGCGCCATTCAGGACAAATACAACAAGGAGCACGGCATCGTGCCGCAGACCATCCGCAAGGACGTGCGCGAGATCCTGGAGATCTCCAAGAAGGACGAGGACGGCGCGCGCCGGCGCGGCAAGCGCAAGCTCTCGGAGCGCGAGCGGGACGAGGAGATCCGCAAGCTCGAAAAGCAGATGCAGGAGGCGAGCCGGATGCTCGAGTTCGAGTATGCCGCCGTGCTGCGCGACCGCATCATCGAGCTGCGCAAGGAACAAAAATAAAGAGAGAAAAAGCCATGAAAAAATACCTTCCCTATCTGAATATCCTCGGTGCGGCGGCCTGTTGGGGCTGCATCGGGCTGTTTAACCGCTTTCTGATGCGCGCGGGTATGGGCGCGGCGAACATCGTCGTCATCCGCAATTTCGGCGGACTCGTGCTGCTGACGCTGATTTTCGCGCTGCGCGAGCGGAGCGTATTCCATGTGAAAGCGAAGCACCTGCCCATCTTTTTCGGCACGGGTGTGGTGAGCATGGTCTTTTTTACGCTGTGCTACTTCAAGTGTCAGGAGCTGTGCTCGCTGGCGGTGAGCGCCATTCTGCTCTACACCGCGCCGGCGATGGTCGTGCTGATGAGCGCGGCGGTGTTCCGCGAAAGGATCACCAGGAAGAAGCTCCTGGCGCTCGCGCTGGCGCTGCTCGGCTGCTCGTTTGTGACGGGCGTATGGAGCGGGGACGCGAGCGTGACGGCGGCGGGCGTGCTGTTCGGACTGGGCGCGGGCTTCCTTTACGCGCTCTACTCCATCTTCGCGCCGTTCGGCCTGCGGCACTATACGCCGTTCACCGTGGTGTACTGGACGTTCGTGTTCGGCGGGCTCGGCTCGCTCTTCCTGCTCGACGCGGGCGAGATGTGCGCGGTGTTCGCGGACGGGAGAGTGGTCCTCGTCGCGCTGGGGCTGATCGTCATTTCGACGGTGCTGCCGTATCTGCTGTATACGAACGGCCTTGCCAGGGTCGAGAGCGGCAAGGCGAGCATTCTGGCGAGTCTGGAGCCGGTGGTCGCGTCGTTCGTGGGCATTCTCGCCTTCGGCGAGCCGGTGAGCTTGATGGTATTTTTGGGGCTGGGGTGCATCCTCGCCTGCGTATATGTATTGAGGTGAAGGGATATGGCGAAGGAAAGAAAAAACAAGATGAATGTTTTGACAGGAAGCGCGGGAGAATATTTTGTCGCGGCGGAGCTTTCGCGGCGCGGTGTTGTCGCGGCCCTCACAATGGCAGGGACAGATGCTTTTGACATTTTGGCTGTGAACAAAGCGGGGAAAAGCTGCGCGATCCAAGTCAAGACAACCCAGTATGAAAAGGCATCATGGCTGCTGAGCAGTAAGGATGAGACACCGAAGGCCGATTTTTATGTGTTTGTCCGGCTGAACGGAGAGAGTCTGCCGGACTACTATATCATGCAGGCAGAGGAGGTGGCGGTAACCATTCGGGAGTCGCATGCAAAATGGTTGGCAACACCCAAAAAGGATGGCACGCCGCATACGCCAATCAGTATGCGGGAAATACAAATAAAGTATCACGACGAAAATGCCTATAACCGCTGGGAGCTTATTACGGGAGAAGAGGACGATGGCAAAGAATAAGGAAGAAAAGACAAATGTGATGCGTGTGCTCGAGCAGAAGAAGATCGCTTATACCGCGCACAGCTATCCGCACGAGGAGGGCGTGGCGGTGGACGGCGTGACGGTTGCGAAAAGCATGGGCTTCGACCCCGCGCAGGTCTTTAAGACGCTGGTGGCGCGGGGCGCGAGCGGGCAGTATTATGTGTTCGACGTGCCCGTGGCGGAGAGCCTTGATCTCAAAAAGGCGGCGCGCGCCGTGGGCGAGAAGAGCATCGAGATGCTCCACCAGAAGGAGCTGCTGCCGCTCACGGGCTACGTTCACGGCGGCTGCTCACCGGTGGGCATGAAGAAGCTGTTTCCGACGGTTTTCCACAGCTCGGTGGAAAACCTGCCGACGGTCATCGTGTCCGCGGGGAAGATCGGTTATCAGGTGGAGGTCAAGCCCGCCGACCTGATGGGACTGGTGCGCGCGGAGACGGCGGACATCATCGTGGAAAACTGACTACAAATCGTATTATTTTGGAGCAATATTACATGTTGGATCAAATTTTTGTCAAGGGCGCGCGGGAGAACAATCTCAAGAACATTGATGTGAGCATCCCGCGCGACAAGCTGACCGTCATCACGGGACTGTCCGGCAGCGGAAAAAGCTCGCTGGCGTTTGACACCATCTATGCCGAGGGACAGCGGCGGTATGTGGAAAGCCTGTCGTCCTACGCGCGGATGTTTCTCGGGCAGAAGGAAAAGCCCGACGTGGACTACATCGACGGCCTCTCCCCCGCCATCTCCATCGACCAGAAAACGACCTCGCAGAACCCGCGCTCGACGGTGGGCACGGTGACGGAGATCTACGACTATCTGCGCCTTCTCTGGGCGCGGGTCGGCACGCCGCATTGTCCGAACTGCGGAAAAGAGATCAAGCAGCAGACCATCGACCAGATCGTGGATCAGGTGATGGCGCTGGGCGAGGGCACGCGCATTCAGGTGATGGCGCCGGTCATCCGCGGAAAGAAGGGCGAGTACGCCAAAATTTTCGAGGACGCAAGGAAGTCCGGCTACGTCCGCGTGCGCGTGGACGGGAGTATGTACGACCTGAGCGAGGAGATCAAGCTCGAAAAGAACATCAAGCACAGCATCGAGGTCGTGGTGGACCGCCTCATTCTAAAGCCCGATGTGGTGCATCGCCTGAGCGACTCGGCGGAGACTGCCGCGGCGCTCTCGGGCGGACTGGTGCTCATCAACGTGCTCAATCCCGAGCAGGATATTCTGTTCTCGCAGAACTACGCCTGCGAGGACTGCGGCGTGTCCATCGAGGAGCTGACGCCGCGGATGTTCTCGTTCAACAATCCCTTCGGCGCGTGCCCAGCCTGTACGGGCCTCGGCAGCCAGCTCAAGGTCGATCCGGAGCTGGTCATTCCGAATAAGACGCTCTCCATCCTCGATGGGGCTATCTGCGCGTCGGGGTGGAACAACGTGCGCGGCGACGGCATCTCGAGGATGTACTTCGACGCGCTGTCGAAGAAATATCACTTCTCGCTGCGCGAGCCGGTGGAAAAACTCTCGCCGGAGGTCATGGACGTGATCCTCTACGGCACGAAGGGCGAAAAACTGGAGCTGCACTACGATCAGCCGCGCGGCAAGGGCGTGCTCTACCAGCCGTTTGAGGGCATCGTCAATAACCTCGAACGCCGCTATCAGGAGACGCAGAGCGAGAGCGTGCGCGCGGAGCTGGAGGAGTGCATGAGCGAGTGCCCCTGCCCCGCGTGTCAGGGCCGCAGGCTGCGGCGCGAGTCGCTGGCGGTGACGGTCGGCGGCATGGACATCGACGCGTTCACGCGCATGAGCGTGACGGAGGAGATCGCGTTTGTCGATTCCCTCACGCTCACCGAGCAGCAGCTGCGTATCGGCGAGCGCATTTTGAAGGAGATCAAAAACCGCCTCGGCTTTTTGCAGTCGGTCGGTCTGGACTATCTGACGCTTTCGCGCGCGAGCGCAACGCTCTCCGGCGGCGAGAGCCAGCGCATCCGGCTTGCCACGCAGATCGGCAGCAGCCTGATGGGCGTGCTGTATATTTTAGACGAGCCGTCCATCGGGCTGCACCAGCGGGACAACGATAAGCTGCTGGCAACGCTGAAAAACCTCCGGGATCTGGGCAACAGTCTCATCGTGGTGGAGCATGACGAGGACACCATGCGGGCCGCCGATTACCTCATAGGCTGTAAAAAGCAAAAAACATTTTTTCAAAGGAGAAACATTATGACCGAAGGCGTTCGTTACCCGACATTGGCGTTTCAGACCGGCGGTGCCGGACAGGCCGACGAGGGCATTCCCCCGCAGCCGTTTGAAACGTTCTGTTACGATTCCGCGCTGATGCAGGCGAAAATCGAAAACTTCAACGTTATTCCTTACACTTCCGTTTTGCCGAAAGAACTGTTCGGCAACATCGTTCCGGTCGACAAAGTGGTCAACCAGTTCAAACACGGCGCGGTACTGGAAGTGATCATGGCCGGCAACGGCGCCAACCGCGACCAGCACAAGGCCATCGCCACCGGCGTCGGCATCTGTTGGGGCAAAGACGCCAAAGGCGAACTGATCGGCGGCTGGGCGGCCGAATATGTCGAATATTTCGACACCTATATCGACGACGATATCGCCAAAACACATTGCGAAATGTGGCTGAACCGCTCGCTTAACCACGAGCTGGAAATCCGCGGCGTGCAAAAACACAGCGAATTTCAGCTCTTCCACAACTACATCAACATCACGCAGCAGTTTGGCTACTGCCTGACATGCCTTGGCTTCCTCAATTTCGAACATGCGGATCCGGCCAAGGTATAATCGGCTTCGATGAAGACAGCCGAGACGTCAAACCTCGGTTGTTTTGAGAAGCCGATGCCGAACGCGAGGCGGAACAATCCTTTGAAAACGATTGCTTCGCCTCCTTTCGCAAATAAAAAACAATTTAATCAAAGGATGAAACAATGACTGATAAAAGCAAACCTTCCGCTCCGGAAACGCCGGCGCCCGCAAACGGCGGTCTCGGCGTGCTGGCGCTGGCGGCAATCGTCGTCAGCTCAATGATCGGCGGCGGCATCTATTCCCTGCCGCAAAACATGGCCGCCGGCGCTTCGGCCGGCGCCGTCCTTCTGTCCTGGGCAATTACCGGATTCGGCGTTTATTTCATCGCCAACACCTTCCGCACCCTGTCGGTTGCCAAACCGGATCTTACCGCCGGCATCTACATGTACAGCCGTGAAGGCTTCGGCCCCTATGTGGGCTTTACCATCGGCTGGTCCTACTGGCTTTGCCAAATCTGCGGCAACGTCGGTTATGCCGTGATTACCATGGACGCCCTCAACTATTTCTTTCCGCCTTATTTCGCGGGCGGAAACAATCTGCTGTCGATTATCGGCGGTTCCGTGCTCATCTGGGGCTTCAACTTTTTGGTTCTGCGCGGCATCAAACAGGCGACGGTCATCAACATCATCGGTACGATTGCCAAAATCGTTCCGCTAATTTTGTTCATTCTGATTCTGCTGTTTGTCTTCCAGTTTTCGAAGTTTGACTTTAACTTCTGGGGCGAAAACACCAAATCTCTCGGCGGTCTCAGCAGCCAGATCAAAAGCACCATGCTGGTCACTTTGTGGGCTTTTATCGGCATTGAAGGCGCCGTCGTCATGTCCAAACACGCCAAAAGCCCGCAAACCGTCGGCAGAGCCACCCTGCTCGGTTTCATCGGCTGTCTCGGCATCTATATTCTGCTTTCGCTTTTGCCTTTCGGCTACATGAGCCAGACCGAACTGGCAGCCGTTCCCAACCCGTCCACCGCCGGCATCTTGGAAAAGGCGATCGGCCGTCCGGGCGCCTGGCTGATGAACATCGGCCTGCTGGTTTCGGTTCTGACCAGCTGGCTGGCCTGGACGATGGTTACGGCGCAGATTCCGCAGGCTGCCGCCCAAAACGGCACATTCCCGAAAGAATTTGCCGCCGAGAACGAAAATCAGGCGCCGTCGGTTTCGCTGTGGGTAACCAGCGCGCTGATGCAGCTGTTTATTCTGCTGGTTTACTTTTCCAACAACGCATGGAACACCATGCTGAGCATTACCAGCGTTATGGTGCTGCCGGCATATTTCTCAAGCTGCGCCTATTTGTGGAAAGTCTGCGAAGACGGCGAATATCCGAACGGAATTTATATCCGTCGTTCGGCTGCCCTGTTTTCGGCAATCATCGGTTCGATTTATGCCCTGTGGCTGATTTATGCCGCCGGACTGAATTATCTGCTGATGGCCGTTATCTTTATGGCGCTGGGCATTCCGGTTTACATGTGGGCACGGCATCAGGTTGCGCCGAACCAGCGCACATTCACGACCGGCGAAGCGGTTATCGCCGCCTTTCTCATCGTGATTGCGCTGTGGGCAATCTACGCGCTGTCGCACGGCATTGTAGCCATGAACTAAAGCCTTATTTAAAAATGCGAAGCGGTTCGATGTCTAAAGACAACCGAACCGCTTTTTTCGCGTTTAATAATCAACGGTTATGAAGCTCACGCAGAAAATCTTCCAGCTCTTCATAATCAATTTTTTTGTCGGCTTTCCAGCAGCAAACCATATTGGCGCCGCAGCCAAACTTACGGATAATTTTCGCTATGGCAAGAACACTGCCGTAATATATCGGTTCAATGTCGCCATTGCGAAATTTAATAAACACGGGCAAAGACTTTGAGTACTTTACCTTTGTCTGAACAACGCCCGGAACATCCGTGCGATTGTTTACCGTAACCACCAGCATCGTGCCGGCAAAACCTGCACTGTAACCCTTTGCGGTCAGTGCTTCAATTAATTCTACCTGATTCATAACTTAAAATTTTAGGCCAAATTCAGCTGCAAATTCGAGCTGTTTCCGGGTAATTGTGTTAATCTGTTCTTTCTGCATGTCCGGCAGGTGTTTTTTGAGACCGGCCAATAAGTAAACATACTGGCAGATTTCGCGCAAACCCATTTTGCCGTTTTTAATGCGGTAGTGTTTTGCCATATAGGCCGCGGCTTCCTTCACTTCGTCGGAAACATCAAACTTAAGCGGAAGCTGAAAAGTTCCGGCATATTTGACACAGCGGTCATAAATGCTGGCCAGCTCGTGAAACATCATCTGACAATTGCCGACGCGTTTGCCGTTCATCCAACAGCAGGCTTCTTCCAAAGTTTCGTCAATCACATAGTAATAATCCTTTGGTGTTTTTATCATTTCGGGATTATATTCGTGATGATACTTTTGGCTCATTTGCTTTGCCATTTGCCCGGCAATCTGTTTTTTGAACGTCCGTTCCCAGCGCAAGGATAAGCGTTTGGTTACGGCGAAGACAATGTCCCCCGGCTCCTTTACCATTTGGGAAGCCACGTCACGAACATTTTCGCCGCTGTTTTTTCCCCTGTCGAGAATAACAATGTTTTCCATCGGCACGCCCAGGTCGATACAGAACTCGGCGAGGCGCATTCCTTCCGTATAAAAGACAACGTCTTTTTGCTTCAGATGTCTGGAAAGAAGCCCTATGCCGCCGATGCATAAAACCTGCGGGTTTTGGCCTTCAGCAACAGCCTTATGATACAACCATGCCGCATAAACCGCCGATTTCGGGTCATCGTCTATGCAAGCCACATATTTCACACCAGCCAACTTGCCCTCTTTGTCGAAGCAGTCGGTCTTCAAACACAAATTTTCATGAATCAAAGTGGCGTAATGCCAAATCAATTCTCTTTTTTTCTTCTTCTGACAAGTCCTTGTCTTTCAGGATTTTAGCATAATTTTTTGTACTTCTTGTTAAATTATTCCCCAAAAAAATT
>ENA-ORTS01002303-ORTS01002303.1-human-gut-metagenome-genome-assembly--contig:-NODE-2303-length-11549-cov-5.506960_pt1 | contig 11549 bp, 10 predicted proteins | sample MGYA00241911_ERZ509186 | MGnify/ENA primary metagenome ERZ509186 (study PRJEB26280, sample SAMEA2338852) | human gut metagenome | biome: human gut; feature: human-associated habitat; material: faeces...
GGTGTGCTGCGTGGGCGACGCAACTGCTATTTTTTCGATCCACGACAAAAAGGACTACGAGATTCACGAGATCGTACAGCAGGTGTACGATGCATTAAAGGAAAAGGGCTACAATCCGGTCAATCAGCTGGTGGGCTATATCCTGTCCGAAGATCCCACTTATATCACCACATACAAGGGAGCCCGCTCCCTCATCCGCAAAGTTGACCGTGACGATCTGCTGCAGGCCATGCTCCGCAGCTACCTGAACGTCTGAGCCGCGCTTACACAAGTCCGCTGCCTCGCAGGAGGCGGCGGGCTTTTATTTTGGCCAGCAGGCAAAGATCTGGTTCACCACCGTCTCATACTCCCAGCCTTCCCGGGCCTTGCGCAGGGGCTTTTCCAGTGCGTCGGCCCCATCGAAAAGGTGGATGAGGTAGAACCAGTGGGCCTTCATCCGGCTCACGGCACAGCTGGCCATCCCAAAGGCTTCGGTGTAGCCGTGATAAAGCTCATCATGGTAGCCGCGCAGTTCTTCCCGGGAAGCGGCAGGGCCGCCCACAGCCTTGCGCAGAAGGGCAGGGTCTGCAATGAGGCCCCTGCCCACCATGATGCCCGACAGTCCCGGAAATGCCGCTTCCAGTGCCCGCAGGTCATCCACAGTGGTCACATCGCCGTTGTAGCAGACCGGAGCAGTGCAGGCGGGCAGGTAGGCAGCAAAAGCTTCCCGATCGGCCTGGCCGCGGTAGAGCTGTTTCATCACCCGGGGATGGATGGTCAGCTCGCAGAGGGGGTATTTGTTGTAAACGTTCAGGATCTCCCCGAACTCCTCCGCCCGGGCCACGCCCAACCGGGTCTTGACCGACACCGGCCCGCCTGCCTGCGAAAAAACAGCATCCAGAAAGGCATCCAGCTTCTGCGGGTCCCGGAGCATTCCGGAACCCTTGCCCTTGGCTGTCACGGTGCCGGAGGGACACCCGAAGTTCAGGTTGACCTCGGTATAGCCCATCCGGCGCAGTTCCCCGATCATCCAGGCCGCAAGTTCGCCGTCCTTTGCCAGCAGCTGCGGGATGACCTGCACCCCCGGGTTGGCCGCCGGTTCCAGCTCAGCCATCTTCTTTTTGATGAGTACCCGATTCTCCGGCGGCGAGAGAAACGGCGCATAATACCGTACCGGGGCCTCCGGTGCACCGAACCAGCGCTGGTGGGCCTGCCGCCAGATGCGGTCTGTCAGCCCCTCCATCGGGGCGGCGTAGTAGTTCATAACAGTTCTCCTTGGAATTGATGGGTTTATTGTAGCACAAAAAAAGCCGCTGCGCAAAAATTTCTGCGCAGCGGCTTGTGGGGTTACAGCTTATTCGGCAAACAGCGGGGTGGACAGGTAACGGTCGCCGGTATCGGGCAGCAGAGCAACGATCTTCTTGCCTGCGTTCTCGGGGCGCTTTGCCAGCTGGATGGCAGCCCAGACAGCAGCACCGGAGGAGATGCCCACCAGAACGCCTTCCTTGTGGCCGATCAGACGGCCGGTGGCAAAGGCGTCGTCATTTTCGACGGTGATGATCTCGTCGTAGACCTTGGTGTCCAGCACGTCGGGGACGAAGCCTGCGCCGATGCCCTGGATCTTGTGCGCACCGGCGGTGCCTTTGCTCAGGACAGGGGAGGCAGCGGGCTCAACGGCCACGACCTTGACGCCGGGATTCTTGCTCTTGAGATACTGGCCCACACCGGTGATGGTGCCGCCGGTGCCGACGCCGGCTACAAAGATGTCAACCTTGCCGTCGGTGTCGTCCCAGATCTCGGGGCCGGTGGTGGCGATATGAGCCTTGGGGTTGGCCGGGTTGACGAACTGGCCGGGGATGAAGGAGTTGGGGATCTCTTTTGCCAGCTCGTCAGCCTTGGCGATGGCGCCCTTCATGCCCTTGGCACCCTCGCTCAGCACCAGCTCTGCGCCGTAAGCCTTCATCAGCTGGCGGCGCTCGACGCTCATGGTCTCGGGCATCACGATGATGATGCGGTAGCCCTTGGCAGCTGCCACAGCAGCCAGACCGATGCCGGTGTTGCCGGAGGTGGGCTCAATGATGACGGAGCCTTCCTTCAGCAGACCCTTGGTCTCGGCGTCGTCGATCATCTTTTTCGCAATGCGGTCTTTCACAGAACCAGCGGGGTTGAAGTACTCCAGCTTGGCAATAACGTGGGCGGGCAGCTGCTCTTCCTTCTCAATATGGCTGAGCTCCAGCAGCGGGGTGTGACCGATCAACTGATCTGCGGCGGTATAGATCTTGCTCATAATACTTGTCCCTCTTTCTGATATCGTTACGGGGCGTATGGCCCTGTCTTGTGCCGGGGTGCCCGGCTGTGATTCCCTCTAAACCTTTCAACCAACATCGTTTGTGGGTTTGATGGCATTATAGCCCTGTTTTCCCTGCTTGTCAAGGGGTTTTTTGAAAAAAGTAGGATTGAAAAGTGACTTACCCTGTTGTATAATGGGTTATAATAAATTTTGACCGGAAGGAAGTACGGATCATGATCGTTTCGACCAAAGGACGCTATGCGCTGCGGGTGATGATCGACCTCGCGGAGCATCAGTCTGAAAAATATGTTCCCTTAAAGGAAGTTGCCGCCCGGCAGGAGATCTCGGAAAAGTATCTGGAGAACATCCTCAAGGTACTGGTGCAGAACGGCTTTCTGGAGGGGCTGCGCGGCAAGGGCGGCGGCTACCGGCTGACCCGCAGCCCGGATCAGTACACGGTAAGCGAGATCCTGATGCTCACCGAGGGCAGCCTTGCCCCGGTAAGCTGCCTGACCCCCGGGGCTTCTGCCTGCGCCCGGATGGCCAACTGCCGCACCTACGAGATGTGGAAGGGGCTCAACGATCTGATCTCGGACTATTTTGGCAAGATCACACTGGCAGACCTTGCCCTGCCGGATCAGGCCGGCAACGATTATGTGATTTGAGGACATTATCGTGTTTGAGCAATTTCGATGGGATTTTCGTAGCCCGGAGGAACGGGGAGACGCTGGAGAAAACATTATTTATAAAGCCCTGAACAAAGTCCACGGTCGTAAAGCTCTTTTACCGAATTGTTATATCCCGGTAGGCCAAAAAGGAACAACTGAGATTGACATGGTCTTTCTGCACGAGTCCGGACTTTATGTAATCGAATCCAAAAATTACAGTGGCTGGATTTTCGGCAATGAAGAGCAAGAACATTGGACGCAATGTCTGAGGGGAAAATTTCATACAACGCAAAAGTACTCCTTTTATAACCCTCTCCGGCAGAATGAGACGCATATTTGCGCATTGATGGAACTGCTGAAGGATGATACTGTCCCATACTATTCCTATGTAGTATTTGGAAACAATTGTGAACTAAAGAACATTCAGCTCACAAGCGGAATGCATCATGTGACCTATGCCCTATATCTCCGAAGGGATATTGAGTATAATGCTCGGTGTACAGGCACTCAGCTATCAGATGAGAAAATGGATGCACTTTATGCAATACTTGTGAATTTCACAGAAGCAAGCGGCTGGCAAAAAGACGCCCATATAAGAGACGTTCAGGCAAAGCAATATCCAGTCGTTCAAGCGGATGGAACTTGGACTTGTCCGCGATGCGGCGGACAGCTCGTTATGAGGGTAGCTCAACGAGGGAATCACGCAGGGCAAACCTTCTGGGGGTGCTCGAATTACCCACACTGTCATTTTACCTATCAGGAATAATTGATTCTGCGCACCGGCCTTGGCCCGGTGCGTTTTTTTGTACAGTTCTGCGCAAAAGGTGCAGAACTTCTTGGCAAGATTTACGGTTGATGGAGCGGGCAGTCCGCGGTATACTTTTACTTTGTGTGAGACAGAAAATTCCGGGCAAAAAGCCCGTTGTCTGTTCGTTATAAGACCATAAGACCAGAAAGGGGAGTTCTGACACGAAGTATATTTTTCAGTTCGGGCGCATTCTTGCGTTCTGTTTTCTGGGCGAGGTGCTGCACGCGGTGCTGCCGCTGCCGGTGCCTGCCAGTGTGTACGGCTTGGTGCTGCTGCTGGCAGCTTTGACCGCCGGTGTTGTAAAGCTGGAGCAGGTCAAGGAAACCGGCACCTACCTGACCGGTATTTTTCCGCTGCTGTTCGTGCCCGCCGCTGCGGGCATCATGGAGCTGTGGGCAGAGATGGGACAGCTGCTGCTGCCCATCCTGATCGCCATTCTGCCGGTGACGGTGCTGGTAATGGCGGCCGCAGGCCGCACCACGCAGGCGCTGACCGCCCGCAATAAAAAAGAGGAGGCCGACCATGACTGAGCTGCTGAACGACTTTCTGACCGGCTCTGTGGCATGGGGCGTGCTGCTTACGCTGGCAGCCTTTGGGCTGGGTGTGCTCATCAACCGGGTGACCGGCAAGGCCATCTTTAACCCGCTGCTGCTGGGCAGTATTTTTGTCATCATTTTTCTGTCGGTGTGCAATATCCCCTACGGGGACTACAAGACCAGCGCCGCGCCGGTAAGCTATCTGCTGCTGCCCGCCACGGTGGCGCTGGCCATCCCGCTGTATGAAAAGCTGGATCTGCTCAAGGAGAATGCGCCCGCCATCATCGCAGGCATCTCGGTGGGTACGCTGGTCAGTCTGGGCAGCGCCTTTGCACTGGCGCTGGCAATGGATCTGACCCAGGAGCAGTACGCTACTCTGCTGCCGAAGTCCGTGACCACCGCCATCAGCATGGATGTGGCCGCTGAGCTGGGCGGCATTGCCGCCCTGACCGGTGCCATCGTCATCGTGACCGGCATCGTGGGTGCACTGCTGGCCGAGACCGTGTGCAAGCTGTTCCACATCACCGACCCCATCGCCAAGGGCGTGGGCATCGGCACGGCAGCCCATGCCGTGGGCACCAGCAAGGCGCTGCAGATGGGTGATGTGGAAGGTGCCATGAGCGGCCTTTCCATTGCCGTAGCCGGTGTGCTGACCGCCGTGCTCTGCCCGGTGTTCGTGGGCTTTGTCCACTAAAGCCGAGTGCAAATCTAAAGATACAGAAACACCCCCGGCGGCCATTGCGGCTGCCGGGGGTGTTTCTCTGTGGGTGGAAAACAAAAAAGAGATGAAAAGAAGAATGGTTGGTAGAGATCAGTATTGCGCCTTATTTTTGTCGATACGGCTGAACACGGCGGGGGACATATCACTTTTTGAAAAAGGAGAACAGCCCCTTCTTTTCATACGGTGCGCTGTGGATGGTGCCCACATGGTACCCGGTGGCTTCAATGGCGGCGCGGAGCGCGTTTTCGTCCAGCGGCTCCTTGGAAAGGATCACGGTCTTGCCCTTGGCGTGGGAGGACGAGACTTTATCCACAGGAAATGCATTGCGCACGGTGTCATTGATATGGGCTTCGCACATGGAACACGCCATGCCGCCTACTTCTACGGTCGTCTGGATCATTTTTATACCTTCTTTCAGGAATATCTTATAAAATGATAGTTAGAATTGACTAACTTTTCACTCCGAGAAAAGCCGCTGCCCACATCATACGCCATACAGCCGCAGCTGTCAAGCGCTTTGCTTATTTTTTCCGGTAGTCCCGCGGGGTCATGCCGAAATGCGCCTTGAACGCCCGGTTAAAATAGGAAAGATTCTCAAACCCGCACCGGGAGGCGATGGTCAGCACGGTCTCATCGGTGGTTCGCAGCGCCTCGGCGGCGGTGTTCAGCCGATACTCGTTCAGAAAGGCAATAAAGCTCTGCCCGGTCATCTGCCGGAACCAGCGCATAAAATGGCTGGCGCTGAAGGAGCAGACCCCGGCGGCATCGGCTACCCGGAGCGGCTCGGCATAATGGGCGGAGAGCCATTGCAGCACCGCTTTCAGCCGCTGGGTGTCGGCGGTTTCGGCGGGAAGCTGCTGCCTGCCCTGCGCAATGAGCAGGGCAAGAAAGCGCAGCAGCGCCCCTTTTACCAGCAGCTCATAGCCGGGGCGCTTGGCGCGGTTGGCATCCTCCAGCTCCCGCAGGCAGGCGGCGGCTTGCAGATAGCACAAATCGTTCGGGGTCAGACGCACCGGCAGCGAAAGCCGCCCGCTTTGCAGCGGCAGCAGATATTTTTCGGCGCAAAGGTCCTCTGCGCCGCCCAGCAACTCCGGCTCAAAGATGATATTTTCGTATTCCATGCGCTGTCCCTCTGCCTGCCGCAGCGCGTGGAGCGTGCCTGGGGCAAAAATAAAGATATCCCCCCGGTAGGCCGGGTAGGTCACCACGCCCACCTGTACCAGCCCCATGCCCTGCTTGACAAAGACCAGCTCCATGCTCTCGTGCCAGTGCAGTGCCACCTGCTGAAAATCCCCCGGAATGGTGCAGGGATACAGATTGAACGGAAAGCGCACGGCTCCGTGCTGTTTTGTCTCCTGCAAAGAAGCTTGATTTTGCATTGTTCCACCCCCCTGATGATAGGATTGTACCATAGTTTGCACTTTTTAGGCAAGATTTTGAACGTTTTATGTGGTATATCTTGAGGTACAGATGTCAAACCTGTTTTCCGTAAGGTGTATCTGAAAACAAAGAAATAGACTGAATTTTCTACTTTTCAGATACACCCTAGCAAAGGAGGATGCTTTTATGAGCTTTACCGAGACGTTACAGAGTATCACCGGCAAGCTGCTGGCGGACTGCACCGATCAGGAGCTGTATCTGGCACTGCTGGAACTGGTGCGGCAGAAGAGTGCCGACCGCGTGCAACCGGTCACCGGACGCAAGCTGTACTATATCAGCGCCGAATTCCTTATTGGCAAGCTGCTGTCCAACAACCTCATCAATCTGGGGCTGTACGATGAAGCCCGGTCTGCGCTGGCTGCTGCCGGAAAGCGCCTTTCCGATATTGAAGAGGTAGAGCCGGAGCCTTCTCTGGGCAACGGCGGCTTGGGGCGTCTGGCTGCCTGCTTCCTCGACTCTCTGGCAACGCTGAACCTGCCCGGCGACGGCGTAGGTCTGCGGTACCATTTTGGTCTGTTCCATCAGTCCTTTGAGGATGGCGTGCAGAACGAAAAGCCCGACCCGTGGCTCACTGCCCACAGCTGGGCGGAAAAGACCGACACCACCTACCCGGTGGAACTGGCGGGCAAGGAGTACACCGCCCGGCTGTACAAGCTGGCGGTCACCGGCTACGAGGGGCGCACCAACACCCTGAACCTGTTCGATCTGGACACCATCGACGAGAGCATCGTCCATGACGGCATTGCCTTCGACAAGACTGCCATCGACAAGAACCTGACCCTCTTCCTCTACCCGGACGATTCCGACGAGGCAGGCCGCCGTCTGCGGGTGTACCAGCAGTACCTGATGGTCTCTGCCGGTGCACAGCTCATTCTGGCCGAGTGCGCCGCCCGGGGCTGCAACTTCCATGATCTGGCGGACTACGCCGCTATCCAGATCAACGACACCCACCCCAGCATGGTCATCCCGGAGCTGATCCGTCTGCTGGGCGAGCGCGGCATCGAGTTTGAAGAGGCCGTGGAGATCGTCACCAAGACCTGCGCCTACACCAACCACACCATTCTGGCCGAGGCACTGGAAAAGTGGCCCCGCGCCTATCTGGATGCCGTAGTGCCGCAGCTGATGCCCATCATTGAAAAGCTGGATGCGCTGGCACGCACCCGCACCGAGGATGAGAGCCTTGCCATTATCGACAAGGACGACCGGGTGCACATGGCACACATGGATATCCACTTTACCCACTCTACCAACGGCGTGGCAGCGCTGCACACCGAGATTTTGAAAAACTCCGAGCTGCACGGCTTCTACGAGCTGTACCCGGAGAAGTTCAATAACAAGACCAACGGCATCACCTTCCGCCGTTGGCTGCTGGAATGCGACCCGCGCCTGACTGCAACGCTGGAAAAGCACATCGGCTCCGGCTTCCGCAAGGACGCCGCCGAGCTGGAAAAGCTGCTGGCCTTTGTCGATGACGAGACGGTGCTCAGCGAGCTGACCGCCGTGAAAAAGGCCAACAAGGAAGCGCTGGCAGACTGGCTGCTGCACACCCAGAAAGTGAGCGTGAACACCGATGCCGTGTTCGATATCCAGTCCAAGCGCCTGCATGAGTATAAGCGCCAGCAGCTCAACCTGTTGTACCTCATCCACCAGTACTACGAGATCAAGGCAGGACACCTGCCCGCTGTGCCGCTGGTGAGCATCTTCGGCGCAAAAGCCGCTCCCGCCTACACCATTGCAAAAGACATCATCCATGCGCTGCTGACCCTCTCCAAGGTCATTGCCGCAGACCCGGAGGTGTCCAAGTGGCTGCAGGTGGTGTTCGTGGAAAACTACAACGTCACCGCCGCCGAAAAGCTGATCCCGGCCTGCGACCTGTCCGAGCAGATCAGCCTTGCCTCCAAGGAGGCCTCCGGCACCGGCAACATGAAGTTTATGCTGAACGGTGCGCTGACGCTGGGCACCATGGATGGTGCCAACGTGGAGATCAGCCAGCAGGTGGGCGAGGAGAACATCTATATCTTCGGCCAGACCTCCGATCAGGTCATCCACCGCTACGCCGTGGGCGATTACGACCCCGCCCAGTGGGTGGAGGGCGATGCCAACATCCGCCGCGCCATCAGCTTCCTGACCGGGCCGGAGATGCTGGCCGCCGGGCATGAGGAAAACCTGCGCCGCCTGCACGACGAGCTGGTCTGGAAGGACTGGTTCCAGACGCTGCCCGACTTCAACGCCTATGTGGTGCGCAAGGGTCAGGCCCTGAGCGACTACGCCTGCGACCCGCTGGGCTGGCGCAAGAAGTGCGTCATCAACATTGCCAAGGCCGGCCTGTTCAGCAGTGACCGCACGATTGCCGAGTACAACAAGGACATCTGGCATCTGGGCGAGTGATCCACCTCTATAAGCAACCGCATCCCCTGTCCGCACGGGCAGGGGATTTTTGCTTGTGTATGGCTTCTTTACATGGGATACCGGATGCAAAGGTTTCCGCTGGGCGTTGAAACGTTTCCCTTGCAAACTGTCGCTCTACCTGCTACAATAAATGCAGATTATTTGTAAGGAGCGATCACCCATGAACTGGCATCAGGCCTGTGAGCTGCCCTATTACCACGGCAGCGACCTCGGTGCAAATCCAACGGTGGAGGGAACCACCTTCAAGCTGTGCGCTCCCACTGCCTGCGGGGTCGTGGTCTGCCTGTATGCCACCGGCACCGACGCCGAGCCGGGCGCGAAAGAGCTGGGCGTACACGAAATGCGCCGCGGCGATGGCGGCGTCTGGGCCATTGTGCTGCCCGGCAACCTGCACGGGACGTATTACATCTACCGCATCTACTTCCCGGATGGCCGCGTGCATGAGGTCGTGGACCCCTACGCCCGCAGCGCCGGGGCCAACGGCACCCGCGGCATGGTGGTGGACCTGACACAGGCCGCCCCCGACGGCTGGGAGCAGGACCGGCGCCCCGACATTCCGGCCCACGCCCGCAGCGTGTGGGAGGTGCATGTGGCGGACTTTTCCGCTGACGGGCACAGCGGTGTAAAACCGGAGTGGCGCGGCAAGTTCATGGGCTTCACGCCCGATGACACCACGCTGGACAACGACGGCGAACACCCGACATGCCTGAATTATCTGAAAAATCTGGGCATCAGCCATGTGCAATTACAGCCCATCTACGACTACGCCACGGTGGACGAGTCCCGCCCCGACGGCGGCTACAACTGGGGCTACGACCCGCAGAACTACAACGTGCCCGAGGGCAGCTTTGCCACTGACCCGTTCCACGGCGAGGTGCGCGTCAAGGAGTGCCGCGCCATGGTCGCCGCGCTGCACCGCGCGGGGCTGGGCGTCGTGATGGACGTCGTCTACAACCACACCTACCACGGCGAGAGCAATCTGGAGCGCACCGTGCCCGGCTACTGGAACCGCCGCTGGCCCAACGGCATGATGACCAACGGCTCCGGCTGCGGCTGTGACCTGGCCAGCGAGCGCCCGATGGTGCGCAAATACGTGGTCGAGTCGGTGCTGTACTGGGCCACAGCCTACCACATCGACGGTTTCCGCTTTGACCTGATGGCGCTGGAAGACGTGGACACGATGAACGCCATCCGCGCCGCGCTGGACAGTCTGCCCGGCGGCGAGAGCATTTTACTGTACGGCGAGCCCTGGATGGGCGGCGGCACGAACCTTGAAGGCGGCGCACGCCCCGCCGACAAGCGCGCCCTCGACGCGCTGCATGAACGCATCGGATTTTTCTGCGATGACACGCGGGACTGCATCAAGGGCAACGTCTTTGACGCGGCCAACGCGGGCTATGTCAACGGCGCACCGCAGCATGGCTACGATGTGCTGCACTCGATCAGCGCGTGGCGCAGCGGCGCACACGGCTTCCGGCCCAAGTGCGCCGGGCAGGTCGTGCAGTACGTCTCCGCCCATGACAACTACACGCTCTGGGACAAGCTGGCCGCTGTGGGCCGCCGCGGCGATTACGACCGCCCCGACGCCGATTTGCTGGCACAGAACCGCATGACGGCGGGCATCTACCTGACCTGCCAGGGTCTGCCCTTTATGCAGGCGGGCGAGGAGTGGGGCCGCACCAAGCACGGCGACCACAACAGCTACAAAGGCCCGCTGGAGACCAACAAGCTGGACTGGACGCGGGCGCACCGCCCGGAATTTGCCGCATTAACGGCATTTTATCGCGGTATGCTGGCCATCCGCCGCACCTGCGCCCGCATTGCCGGGGCCTACGGCGAGCCGCAGCCCTTTGTACTGGCACTGCAGGGGTGGCTCATCGGGTTCATCCCCGAAAGCCCCGACCCCAAGGACGTGGTGGTCGTCTACTACAACCCCGAACGCACCCACCAGTGGGTCAGCCTGCCCATCGGCAGCTGGCGCAAGCTGGCCGACGGCGTGCACGCCGGTACGACCCCCTTTGGCCCGATCTATCGCGATGCCATGGAGCTGCCGCCGGTGAGCGTGACGGTGCTGAGGCTGGAATAATAAAAATAGCAGCAAATAAAGGCTCCCCTTGAGGGGAGCTGTCAGCGAAGCTGACTGAGGGGTGGCTCCCGTAAGGCCACACGCTAAAGTAGCCACCCCTCACCCGCCTGGCGGCGGGAACTCCCCTCGAAGGGGAGCCTTTTTATGTGTCCGCGGGCCGATATGGAATCAGTACCTACGGCATCTGCGCAACCCCACCCGTAGGGGCGGATTCTGTATCCGCCCGTGCGCTTGCCGCATGTGTAGGCCCATTTGGAAACATTTTAGAAATAGTTGTAAAATCTGCCGCACACCGTTGACTTTTGCCGGTGGTACATTACAATAAAAGTATACCTATTATATAAATTGCATCAAGAAGGAGGCTTGTCTATGTCTGCCATTTCCCGCCGTGCCGCCGGTTTGGCGGCAGTGCTGCTTTGCGCCGGGGTGCTGGCTGGGTGCGCCGCACCTGCCTCGGAATCCGCCGCTGGACCCACGCCGGAACCGGAATCCTCGGCAGCATCCACCACGCTGGACGCCAACCGCCGTGAACCGATTGACCCGGAATACCTGACGCAATTGGCGGTAGCGGCCGAGCGCGCGGCCAACTACTGGCAGACGGTACTGGACGAG